>WNFB01000221.1_pt1 | contig 40918 bp, 35 predicted proteins | sample 5400501 | NCBI WGS metagenome assembly WNFB01 (sample SAMN13153341, study PRJNA577476) | soil metagenome | isolation source: 200 cm saprolite under Douglas fir tree site 2 hole 1 | place: USA:California | collected 2015-04-18 | reverse complement strand
TGGACAATCTTGCTTCGTGACGGCAGACAACATCCAAGCCCGAATAGCGGACGCCCGGAAGCTGCGATGGCCGGCGCGCTCGGGGTGCAACTAGGCGGGACTAATCGCTATGACGGTCTTCCTATTGAACGCCCATGCCTTGGCGATCCTGATCAGCCTCTGAAGAGGGCTCACATCGGCATGGCATTAACGCTCATGCTCTGGACAAGTTTCACAGGAGTCCTGTTGGGCATGGGGTGGCTTCTATGGTGAAGGGATGACCCAACCCACTCACGGCGGGAATGTCTACAAGGTCGCTCAGAAACAACGAATTCCCGTCGAGCGGATCATGGATTTTAGCGCCAGCATCAATCCGCTGGGTCCTCCAGCAGCGGTGCTCCGCGCGATTCGCTCGGCGCTCAAGCAGATCGTGCACTATCCAGATCCCGATTGTTGGCAACTCAGACAAGAATTGGCGCGACAGTGCGGTGCCGATCCAGACATGATCCTCGTCGGCAACGGCTCGACTGAACTGATTCATCTGTTGCCCCGCGCGCTCGCGATCAAGGCCGCCCTGATTATAGGTCCCACGTTTGAGGAGTATGCGCGCGCGTTGATGGACGCAGAGAGCTCGGTCCAGTACGTTCACGCTAGACGAGCGGAACGTTTTCGCCCTCCGTTGAATGATGTCCTACGGCAGTTTTCTGCCAAACAATCGAAATTCGATGCCGTGTTTCTGTGCAATCCCAACAATCCGACCGGCCAAGTGATGAACCGGCTGGCTGTGCGCGAGCTTGCTGAGGTTGTTGATCGACGACAGGGCTGGTTGATCGTAGATGAAGCCTTCATCGACTATTGTCAGGAACAGTCTGTCGTCTCTATGTTGAGTGAGCATCCGCGCATGATGGTGTTGCGCAGTCTGACGAAATTCTATGCCATGCCGGGGCTGCGAATCGGCTATCTGGTTGGCGCAAGCAAGGTCGTGGACCGGCTGAAAGATCGGCAGCCACCCTGGTCGGTCAATTCACTGGCCCAAGAGGTTTCCCGCGCGGTGTTGCACGATCATGCCTTTGCGACACAAAGCCGCATATTCATGAAGAAAGAACGGTCCCGATTCGTGCGCGGGCTTCGCTCCTTGTCTGGCCTGCGCGTCTACTCATCAGCTGCGAATTTTGTGCTGATCGAGCTTCCTGCCTCGATCTGCGCCGGCGAGGTGACTGACCGATTGGCTTCCGAGAGGCTGCTCGTCCGCGACTGTTCGACGTTGCCAGGCCTGACCGCGCAGATGATTCGTGTGGCGATCAGGACCGCCAACGAGAATCGACAGTTGCTTGCGGCCCTTGGCGCCTGCTTGTCGAAGAGACAGTCATGAGGAGGCTAAGCACGCGCGCAATGCAGACCGCGTTTAGAGTCAGGCGAACCACGCTCATCGTCGACCTGGGGGGCGTCCGGTCAGTTCTCTCCTCCGCTCCCAGGGCCGGTGGAATCACGCGGGCCAGATATATCTTGAACCATCAAGTAGCGGCCAAGCCGATTGGCAGAGATGATCGTAGCATGGATGCAGGCGCGCAATGCGCCGATCCTGCCAGGACGCTGAACAAGCTGGCCACCTCGCTCGGCATCCGCGATAAATTTGTCGGTCTCATGACCGCCGTGTCGCTCGCGGACTTAGTCACGGTGCGAGAGGCCTGTGGCCAAATCTGGGTCGAAGGATTTGTCACGGTTGGGACTTCGAATGCCGTGCGGGCGGGGGAGCCGGTTACACTGGGACAGCATACCAACAGCAAGACTCATCCTGGCACGATCAATCTGATTCTCGTGACCAATGCTCGTCTGTCTGCTGCGGCAATGGTCGGGATGGTGCAGGTGGCGACCGAAGCTAAGACTGCTGTCCTGTTACGTGCCAAGGTGAAGAGTTGGACCGGCCGCTCGGGGGCGACTGGAACCGGAACAGATGCGGTCGTGGTTGTAAGTGGGAGTGGGCCTCCTATGCGGTACAGTGGAACCCACACGATCCTCGGAGAACTTGTCGGGCGAGTGATTGGGACGGCGGTCACAGAAGGGCTTGCCCGCTATGTGCGTTGGCATGCTCGTCGTAAACCATACAGCCGTGTGAAGAATCTATGACGATTTCCGGTGCGCGAGTCAAAGCCCTTGCCATTCTTGGAACCGGCTCCGATGTGGGGAAGAGCCTCGTCGTCGCTGGGATTTGCCGACTCTTGTCTCGCAACCGTGTACGGGTCGCGCCATTCAAAGCGCAGAACATGGCGCTGAATTCTTTTGTGACGCTTGATGGGGGGGAGATCGGCCGAGCGCAGGCGCTGCAGGCTCAGGCCTGCGGGATCGAGCCGACGGTAGATATGAATCCGATTCTGCTGAAGCCCGAGTCGGATTCACGATCTCAGGTGGTCGTGAAAGGCAAGGTCTACGAGGCGTTGGATTCACTCGCGTACTTTGAGCGGAAAGAGACCCTCTTTAACATTGTTCGAGACTGCTATGCGCGACTGGCCCGCGAGTACGAGTGTGTGGTGATCGAAGGGGCGGGGAGTGCTGCGGAGATCAATCTTCGCGATCGGGACATGGTGAACTGGCCTGTTGTCGAGTTGGCCGATGCATCAGTCGTGTTGGTGGCGGATATCGATCGGGGCGGGGTCTTCGCACAGATCATCGGGACGCTTGACTTGGTAGCCCCTCATGAAAGACAGAGAGTGCTCGGTGTGATCGTGAATAAGTTCCGCGGAGATCGTCGCCTGTTTGAAGACGGTGTTTGCATGCTTGAGGCGCGCACAGGTCTTCCGGTTCTAGGAGTAGTTCCCTATCTGCGGGACCTTCGGTTGGATCAAGAGGATAGCCTCGATGTCGCTCGTTCCCGGTCGGTTCAGTACAAGCCTGATCTCGCAAACGTAGCCGTGGTCCTGCTTCCTCGCATGAGCAATTTCACCGACTTTAATGCGTTGGCTGCTGAGAAGGATGTGGCGCTTCGGTTTGCCGCTTCGCCGGACGATCTCCGAGGAGCTGACGTAGTGATTCTTCCTGGGAGCAAGAATACGCTCGAGGATCTCGACTATCTTGCGACTTCAGGATTCCCGGGAGCCTTGGAATCGCATGTGCAAAGAGGGGGTGAGCTGGTTGGAATCTGCGGGGGGTACCAGATGCTTGGGCAAGAGATTGCCGATCCCAAGGGCTTGGAGCGGGGAGGAACCTCAAAAGGTTTAGGTTTTCTCGATGTGACGACGGAGCTTGATGCGCCAAAAATCTGCCGGCAAGTTCGTGCCACGCCGCTGCTCGAGGGCGTGGAACATCACGCGCCAGTCCGTGGCTATGAAATCCACATGGGGCGGACCAGTCGTGGAACCGCTAACCCGTGTTTTCAAATGGAAGTATCTGAAATCTGGGAAGGCGACGCGAGGGGTGATGAAGGCGCTGCAAGTGCGAATGGTCGTATCTGGGGCACCAGCATTCATGGTTTGTTCGATCAGGCGGGGTTCCGCAGGGGCTGGTTGAACCGCGTACGTGGCCGGAAGGGACCCCCGCCCATTTCGCCTCGTGAGTCTGAACTCGTCGCGACACAATTGCGCGCTGAACTGGATCGCTGGGCGGACCATTTAGAGCAGTATGTGAATATGGATGCGATCTATCCTGTATTTGAAGGTCGATGAAGAAGGGAGTAGGCATGCGTATCACGAAGGTCTATACCAAGACAGGTGACAAGGGGAAAACCCGTTTGGCTGGTGGCCAGCAGGTCTGGAAGGACAGCTTACGGGTGGAGGCCTACGGGGACGTGGACGAACTGAACTCGACGATCGGGGTCGTCAGGGCGTTTAATGCAGGGTTGCTCGGGAATCATCCGTCTGCCGATCGGTTAGAAGAGGAACTGCGCTGGATGCAGAACAAGCTGTTCGATGTTGGTGGGCTGCTGGCTACGGCGCCTGGGCAGACATTCAAGAATATGCCGACGGTCACAGCACGGGACGTGACCCGGCTGGAAAAACTCATGGATAGTTGTCAGAAAGACTTGCCGCCTCTGAAGGAATTTATTCTCCCAGGTGGCGGGAAGATTTCCAGCTTGTTACACCAGGCCAGAACGATCTGCCGACGGGCTGAACGTACTGGTGTGCGCTTGGGGAGGGAAGAGCCTCTGGATCCGGCGCTCGTGCAGTTCCTGAACCGTCTCAGCGACGCATTGTTTGTCTTGGCCCGTTGGATGGCCAAGCAGCAGAGCGAGCCGGAGTTTTTGTGGCAACGGGACCAGAAGGGCATGTGAATTGTGCCCTTGGAGTCCCATCTTTTTAGAAGATGTAGGCGACCTGGCACGACAAGGTCTCTTGATGGTTGGCCGGGTGAGACCCATAGAGAAATAAATTCTTATCGGATTTGTCGTACCGAAACTCGGCTCGCATGATTAGCAATGGAAAGGACTTGTACTGGAGCGTCGAGGTGTCTTTGCTCAGGTGATCTGCTCGCTCGAATTGCCGGCGCCGCATGAACGGAAGAGGGTCGTCGGCGTGATCATCAATGAAGCTCCCCGCAGCAAGCTGCGGGCTATCCTGCAATATTCTCCGAGGCCGCTACCCTCCTTCGCTCCAACTTCCGCCAAGGCTTCGGTGAGCAGCCGAAGCTTCAGAGAAGGCGGAAAGGCTACAGAGGGTTCTCCTCGCCTTCATCCCCGCAGCAAACTACGGGGTATTCGGCGAAGGAGAGTAAGTTCCGCGGAGATGCCACGTTATTTGCGGATGGTGCTGCGTTCGTCGAGGAACGGACGGGCATTCCGGCCTTGGGGATCGTTCCGTTCCTGCGCGATCTTGCTCTGGATCAGGAAGACAGCTGAACTGAGATCGTCGTCGCCAGGTCTCTTTGGGGCCGATCGCGTGAACGTTGCAGTGGTCCTCTTGCCGAGGATGATTAACTTTACGGACTTCGATCGGCTCACAGAAGAAGAGGATGTGGCACTCCGCTACGCTGCCCCACCCGGCGATCTTGCCGGAACCGATGTCATGGCGCTTCCAGGGATCAAGAACACAATCGAGGATCTACGCTATCTTGGGCAGGCGGGTTTCACAGAAGCCATTCGTGAGCGTGTTGTTCGGAGGCGGGAGGTGGTCGGAATATGCGGCAGTTACCGGATGCTGGGGCGAAGCGTCGCCGATCCAGATGGGGCCGAGTCCGGCGGGATTGCCGAAGGGTTTGGCCTGCTGAACGTGACCACGCGATTGCTGACGAATAAGATCACTCGACTGGTCGAAGCGGACCCGCTTCATTTCGATGTCGAAACTTCCTCCTCAGGGCGCGGGTACTTCATTCATATGGGTGAGACACCGCGAGGTGATGCACGCCCCTGTTTTCACGTACGTTCTGCACGTGGTGCGTCAGATCAGCAGGAGCGAACGTGTGATGTATCGACGGACGGTGCCGTCAGTGCAGGCGGCATGGTTCGGGGAACGTACATTCATGGGCTGTTCGACCGGGCCAGTTTTCGGCGAGCGTGGCTGAATCGTATTCGCCTGCGGCGAGGGTTGCCACCAGTGGACATTGAGCGCTCCGAACGGTTTACTCAACGGTTGCGCAAGGAGCTCGATCGCTGGGCCGACCATCTCAACAATCATCTGAATGTGGATCTGCCCTTCGGTCGCCCTTCTTAGATCGATTCTTGGACCAGATCATCTGTCTACGAGCGGTGCAACGCTCGGTCGGATGGGGTTGTCAATCCTCCGATCGTGAACCCGCTACACAGATGGCGACGAGAATCGTGACGGTGGTCCGATCGATCGGGGAGGCCGGCTGTTACCATTCCATCGGTAGATTGACCCACTTGAATGCATGGATGTGCCGTAGCAGGCGATCACGCTCCTCATACGTAATCGTCATAAACTCCAGTCCGAACCGTTTACGCACAATCCAGCGTACAACGGCCTCTTGGATTATCAGCGGCCGGTGAAAATCAGGGCAGTTGATCCGTACGGAGACGCTAGTGTTCACGGAGAAGAGCATCGTGCTTGCGGCGTGAAGCGCACAGCCGCTTGGTGAGAGGTTGATCAGGGGAATTCCGCGCATGATGTGGTCCGTGTTCCCTCCGGAAAGTTCGACGACGACGTTGTTCGGTAATCGTGTGGGAATCTGCCTGACCCGCACATGCTCCAGCAAGGCTTGCAACCGGTCCCGCTGCGATGACCAGATGCTGGAGAAGTGAAGGCCGAATTTATTCCCGTGGACCCAACACACCTCTGCGCGTTCGATCTTGAGCGGCCAGTCCGAGCCATCCGTGTAGATCCACGCTTCGAACGACATGCCCGTCTGTACCGGCGTCTCGCAGGAAACCCGGCATCCGCCTTTTGAAATATTGGAGATCATTCCTTCCCCATCCAGGTCGGGATTCCAAAAATAGATGCGGTGGTTCATGGAAAACCGAAGGGTCTCCAAAAGGATCGTTTGGAGAAGGGCAGGGGATTCCAGCAAGGCGCAATGGACCTTTCGAATCGGTAACAGGGCCCGAACGATCAATCGCCGTACAAACCTGCGCCTTTCGCGACGTCTAACATCGAGTGACCGAGGCGCAACGATGTACGAATCCTAACACACGATCTGAATATTGCGCAGCAAAAATCAAGAATATGGGATCGCAAGATATCGCTCGTCGCGAAAACGCGTGTGTTGAATTTTCGGTTTGAGTTGACGACGGGAATAAATACGGTAGGGTCAAAAGGCAGTGTGTCCATATGAAATAGGGAGTCAGTGATGTCCTCACCGCAGATGTATGTCCCGACAGGCGACCTGAACATTGCGACAGTCACGGAATTCAAAGCGGCGTTGGTCGATATGATGTCCGACGGGAAATCGGGGACGCTCGATTTGGCCGGCGTCCGGCACGTGGACGCCGCGGCGTTGCAAGTGATGATCGCCGCAGAGCAAACAGGTCGCATCGCGCTGACGAGTCCGTCGCAACCTGTCATGAAGGCGATGGAGGCGATCGGATTCACGCCTGCTTCGGCTCCGAGCGATGGCAACGCGAACGATGACGCACGAGAAAAGGAAGACGCCGCGCGATATGAAGAGGTTGCGGAAGAGACAAATGGAGACATGGAGCAATAGCGAGATGCCGTCCATAACAGGGAAAGAAAAAACAACGATCATGCAGGACGGAGATAGATGGAAGAACTAGAACGGACACGGAATATTAGTGGGGGAGGAATTATATGAGCAGGGTAATCCTAGTGGTCGATGATTCGCCGACGATGCGGGGAATGGTGTCGCATACGCTGAACGAAGCCGGCTTCGAGACCAAAGAGGCTGAAAATGGCAAGGATGCGCTGATCAAGCTGACGATGATGGAGGAGGGGGGGACAAAGCCAGACGTGATCGTCACGGACATTAACATGCCGGAGATGGACGGGATCGAATTGGTCAAAGAGATCAGAAAACTTTCAGCTTTCAAACACGTGCCGGTGCTTGTGCTCACGACGGACAATACCGACGAAAAGAAAGAGGTCGGGAGGGCGGCGGGAGCGACCGGCTGGTTGGTGAAGCCGTTCGACTCGGAATTGATCCTGAAGGTCATACGAAAGGTGCTGCCATCGTGAACGGCGATTACTCGAAGTTTCTGCAGACGTTTTTTGAGGAAGTCACGGAACACCTATCCGTGCTGGAATCCGGCCTCCTCACCCTCGAGCAGAACCCCGACGATGTCGAAGTCCTGAATCGGATTTTCCGATCCGTCCATACCATAAAAGGGGCCGGGCCGATATTCGGATTCACGACCATGAGCCGGTTCGCCCACAAGGTGGAGACCCTGCTCGATCCCCTCCGGAACAGGAAATGTTCGGCGACTCGCCAGATCATCGATCTGCTGTTGGAGTCCGCCGATTGCTTGAATATGCTGGTCGAGGCGGCAAAGAACGGAACGGTCATCGACGAGAACAAAACAGTGCTCGATCTGGAGGCCAGGTTGGAGACTTGCATGACGGTCACCGCGCCAGCACCCGGTCAGAAACCGGCGCCCGGCCCGTCGTCGTCGGCGCCTGCCCCGCCGGCACCCGTCACATCAGCGCGCCAGACCTATCAAATTAGTTGGACCCCCGGGGAAGATTTGTTCCTACGGGGATTGAATCCGCTCAAATTGTTAGAAGAGATGGGCCGGTTGGGAACCGTCACGTCTTGCGTGCTCGCTACGAGCCGCCTGCCGGATCTTGCCGATCTGGATCCGGAACGCTGTTATCTTTCCTGGACGTGCACGCTGGAGACCGACTATCCGCGCGAGGACATCGAATCCGTCTTCGAATTTACGGCGCCTCCAGGCGGGCTGACGATCACGGCGCTGTCTTCGTCCAGTCCTGTCGCGCAACCGACGCAGGAGCCTGATCCGGAGCCCGCGCGTTCGGTTGTCGGCGAGGAAGACGATCCGCAGCTCGCCGAAGTTTTTTTCGGGAAGAAGTCGGAGCACTGGCTCGGGGCCATTCTTGTCGAGCAGAAAGCGGTGACGCCGGTGCAGCTTGCCAAGGCGCTGGATCGGCAAGACTCGCTCCGCGCGAAATCAAAAGAGCAAAAAGCGGAAGCCTCCATGCGCGTCGACACGGAAAAAGTCGACAAGCTGGTCAATCTGGTCGGAGAACTGGCCATCACCCAGTCGATGCTGAGCGCTCTGGGGGGGCATTTCGAAATTAAGCACCTTCCCATCTTGCAGGAACGGCTGCTCCAGTTGGCGCGCAATACACAGGAAATCCAGGAACGCGTCATGGGCATCCGCATGCTGCCCATCAGCGCGGCTTTCAACCGGTTCCCGCGGCTGGTCAGAGACCTGTCGGCGAAAGTCGGCAAGAACATTCAACTCCTCATCTCCGGCGAAGAAACCGAACTGGACCGGAGCGTCATCGAATCCATCGGCGATCCGCTGACGCACCTGCTCCGAAATGCGTGCGACCACGGCTTGGAGCCGCCGGAGGAACGGGTCGCTGCCGGCAAACCGGAGCAGGGTACGATCCGGCTCAATGCGTTCCACGAAGGCGGCAAGATCTGCATCACGGTCGAAGACGACGGGCGCGGCTTGAACCGCGACAAGATTCTGGCGAAAGCATTCGAGCAGAGAATGATCACCGGCAACGACACGCTGTCCGACGACCAGGTGTGGGCCCTCATCTTCCGGCCCGGCTTCTCGACCGCCGAGAAGCTCACGGACCTGTCGGGACGCGGGGTCGGGATGGACGTAGTCAAGCGGAACATCGAAGAGCTGAGCGGCATCGTGACCATCAAGACCGTAACAGGCCGGGGGACCATCTTCACGCTCAAATTGCCGCTGACTCTCGCCATCATCGAGGGGATGACGATTCGGGTCGGGGAGGACACGTATATCGTGCCGCTGTTGTCCATCCTGGAGTCCATCCAGCCGAAGGCCGACATGGTGAAGACCCTCATCGGCAAAGGCGAGGTTGTCAATGTCCGGGGGGCCTTTTACCCCATCGTGCGTTTGTACGAGGTGTTCGATCTGCAGCCGGAGCACAAGAACCCTGCCGAGGCCATCTTGCTCATTTTGGAAACCGAAGGGGAGCGCGTAGTCGTCATGGTGGACGAAATCCTGGGGCAGCAACAAGTGGTCATTAAAAGTATCGAGGAGAACTTCCGAAAGGTCGATGGGGTGGCAGGGGCGACGATTCTCGGCGACGGCACGGTCGGACTCATTCTCGACGTCAGGGGTTTGGCGAAGTTGGCAAGACAGGAGCAGTCAATCGCAGTGTAGATAGCGCTGGTTGCTTTGGTTTGTCTCGTTTGTTTGGTTGTACCAGATGAACCAGATTAACGAGATAAATCAGAAAACCAGGAGGAGGACACCATGGCCATGGCAGTCGCGGCAGCCGCACAAGAATCAGGACAGCAGCAGGGGATTGTGGCGGAGGGCAACCAGTTCCTGACCTTCTGTCTGGGGGATGAACTGTATGGGATGGATATCCTTCAGGTCAAAGAGATCAAGGGGTATACGGCCATCACCAAGATTCCGAACATGCCCTCGCACATCAAAGGGGTCTTGAACCTCCGCGGCACCATTGTGCCGATCGTCGAATTGCGGACGGCGTTTGGCATGCCGACCATCGACTACACGGCGTTTACCGTCATCATCCTCGTGGTCGTGCGGGATCGCATCCTGGGGCTGGTGGTGGATTCCGTGTCGGATGTTGTCACTATCAGCCAAAAGGACATCGAGGCCTCGCCGGACTTTGGAACCAAAGTGGATGCGAGTTTCTTGAGCGGCATCGGGAAATCCGGCGACAAGCTGGTGGCGCTGCTGAATATCGATCAGTTGCTGACCGAGGGATACATGCAAGAGGCAGCCGCTGCGGCGGCCTGAGAGAAATTTCAAAGTAACAAGAGGGCAAGACACAAGCGGCAGGGCCACAATAAGAAATAAAGAGGAAGGGGCAAGGCTATGAAGCGGTTCGCGAACACGTTCGGCAGCTGGGGATTGACGGCGAAACTGATCGGGTTGTTCTTTCTGTTCGGTGTGACGCCGATGGCGATCGTCGGCGGCATTGCGTACAACGCGAGCAAGGACCTGGAAGCCGGTGTCGGCATCCGGTTCCAGGGGGTCGCTCAGAATATCGCCGACAAGATCGACCGGAACATGTTCGAACGCTACGGCGACGCACAAGTGTTCGGGTTGAACCGCATCGTCTTCGACCGAAGCGACTGGTTCAAGACGAGCGAGGAGACCAGCGACATCGTGAAGGCGATGAATCAATACATCGATACCTACGACTTCTACTCGCTCAGCATTCTCGTCGATCTCGATGGCAAGGTCATTGCAGTCAATTCGCGGGACTCAGACGGGAAACCGATCCGCACGGCGTCGATCTATCAGAGGAACTATCGTGACGCTCCATGGTTCCAGGCTCTCGTGGGCAGCCGGTTCACAACCAATATGCCCTTCACGGCGCCGGGCAACAATACGGCGACCGGCACCTTCATTGAAGATCTGCACGTGGACCAGGATGTGAAAGCCGCCTATCCAGACGACGACGGACTCACGCTCGGCTTTTCCGCGCCGGTCTATCAGGACGGGAAGGTCATCGCTTATTGGAGCAATCGAGCGAAGTTTTCGTTGGTCGAAGACATGGTGAAATCAGCCTATGCCGAACTGAAAGCCGCCGGCTATCCGGCGACCGAGTTGACCCTGATGGATGGAGCGGGGCGCGTCATCATGAACTATGACCCGTCGGGCGCGGGCACGGACAAAGTCCGTCACGACTTCAATGAGCTGATGAAGTTCAATTTGGTCGACGCTGGTAGCATCCCGGCCAAGGCCGCCGTCGCCGGCGATACCGGCTACGGACCTAGTGTGCATATACGCACGCATATCACCCAGACGTCCGGCTATGCGCATCTGCACGGCGCCCTGGGCTATCCCGGCATGAACTGGTCGATTCTCATCCGCGTGCCGCAGGATCAGGCGGCTGCCGGCGCATGGACCATCCAGCGCAACGTGGTGCTCAGTGCGCTTGCGTGCTTGGCCAGCATCCTGGTGGTGGGGTTCGTCATCGGACGGCACACCGCGCGGGTTCTCCGTCGAGTCACCGAAGCGGCGGGAGCGATGGCCGCCGGCCAGTACGGTGTCCGCGTCGAGGTGAAGAGCCGGGACGAAATCGGGCAACTCGCGAACGCATTCAACGACATGGGTGGGCATCTCCAGGCCGCGGATGTCAAGATTAAAGAGATTACGAACGCCCTCAGCGAGGTCCAGGCGGTCATCGAGTTCAACCTGGACGGCACGATCATCACCGCCAACGACAATTTTTTGAACACCCTGGGCTACAGCCTGGACGAGATCAAGGGCAAGCATCATCGCATGTTCTGCGAGGCGGCCTACACGAACAGCCAGGAGTACGCCAACTTTTGGGCGAAGCTGAATCGGGGCGAGTTGGATTCGGGGGTCTCCAGGCGGCTCGGCAAGGGGGGCAAGGAAGTCTGGATTCAAGCCTCGTACAATCCGATCATGGATTCGAAGGGCAAGGTCTACAAGGTGGCGAAGTTCGCCACGGACGTGACGGCACAGAAGAAGGCCCAAGTCGAACTCGAAGCGTGTATAGCCGAAGCCCAGAAGTCGCTCGGCGCGCTGGCGCAAGGCGACCTCACGCAGCAGATGGAAGGAACCTATCAGGGCGAGTTGGAAAAGATCAAAGAGAGCATCAATGCCGCGCTCACCAATCTTACCCATACCATTACCACCGTGCGCGATACGGTGGAAGGCGTCACGGCCGGGTCTGAGCAGATCACCAAGGGCAGCGAGGATCTCTCGCAGCGCACGTCCGAACAGGCCAGTGCACTCGAAGAGACCTCCGCGTCCATGGAGGAGATGACCTCCACCGTGAGTCAAAACGCCGACAACGCCAAGCAGGCCAATCAGTTGGCCATCGCAGCCCGCAACATCGCGGACAAAGGCGGATCGGTCACGGTCCGCGCGGTCGAGGCGATGGGCGAGATCAATAAGAGCAGCAAGAAGATCGCCGACATCATCACGGTCATCGACGAAATCGCCTTCCAGACCAACCTCCTGGCCTTGAACGCCGCGGTCGAAGCGGCCAGGGCAGGGGAACATGGCCGGGGCTTTGCGGTCGTGGCCTCCGAAGTGCGCAACCTGGCGCAACGCGCGGCGACAGCGGCCAAGGAGATCAAGGACCTGATCAACGAATCCATCCAGCGCGTGACGGACGGCAGTGAGCTGGTCAGTCAATCCGGCAAGACGCTGGAAGAAATCGTCGGCTCAGTCAAGCGGGTCACGGACATCATCGCCGAAATCACCGCGGCCTCGCAGGAACAGGCCCGCGGGATCGATCAGGTGAACAGGGCCATCCTGCAGATGGACGATGCCACGCAGCAGAACGCGGCGCTGGTCGAAGAGACCACCTCTGCGGCGCAGTCCATGAAGGAGCAGGCGGTGGAACTCTTGCGGCAAGTAGAAACGTTCAAGGTCAGTGTCACGGAGGGGCACACCACCGGACACAGCGCCCACCAGGTCAAGCGCGACGTCGCGCATAGCATGCCGAAGCCATTGGTCAAGCCCGTGGACCACGCCAATGCGCCCAAGCAGGCATCCAGGAGGGCGGCTCCTGCGCCGAAACCGGGCGAGACCAAGGAAGCGGTGGGTGTTGACGCGTCCAACGGCAAGGATCGCCGCCGGACGGAAGATGAGTTCGGGGAGTTCTAGGGAACGTGACGAGTACCGTGTGAAGCGTCCGTCAATTCCCTGTGCCTCCCCCTGACGCAAGGGAGATGCACAGGGACATGGAGGAAGCATCGACGAACGGTGCGTCGCACTGCACGGCGGTATGCGGTTTGAATTGCCTGCGGATGTGCCTGCCCCGTGCTGGTCGTGCGAAGGACATAAATATCCGGACGGATCGATCCAAGGGTGCTGCAAGGGCGGTTCTCTACCCGCTTGCGCATCTACCTCCGCCTCATCGACGATTGGCTGACGCGCGGAATGTCCAGAAGCGGCTCGTGTGCCCCTGGCGCATGAGCGTGTCCGATTCCAGACGCACTGTGGATAGAGACTTCAGCATCGATCCGGATTCGAAGATGGCGACAGGGGTCAGGTTGGACAAGTTGCAGCGAGCCGGGTGAGGAGTTCCTGCGTTCTATGAAGCTCCCCGCAGCAAGCTGCGGGGTATTCGGCGAAGGAGAATGAAAAATGGACATCTCTATGAGCAGTCATAACATCAAAGACATCATAGGTAACATAGAAAAGCGGATCGAAGACCATATATCCGTGAATCAAAGAATAACAAGTCAAATCAAGCTTCTTTCGCTAAACGCAACCATAGAAGCGGCGAGAGCTGGTAATGCCGGCAGGGAATTTGCTGTGGTTGCCTCCGAGGTAAAAACCCTTGCCGGGCAAGCCTCCAGCACCTCTAAAGAGCTGGGTACTATACGATCGGAAACGAGTGAATTGCAGCGGCGGTTCGTTGAAAAAGAGTGTCAACGTCTCTCGGAAATGTCGCAGACCCTGGTGCAGTTTATCGTACGCAATTTATATGAACGCACCGCTGACGTTCGTTGGTGGGCGACGGATAATGCGCTAGTCCGCTGTTTGGAGTCGTTGGATCAAGCCTCCATTCATCATGCGGTAGAACGGCTTGGCCTGATCAATCGTTTTTATTCTGTGTATCTGAATCTTGTATTGGTTGGGATTGACGGAAAAATCATTGCCTGCTCACAGCCGGCTAAATTCCCTAGGGTAACCGGCGCCAATATATCCGGATTACCTTGGTTCCAGAAGGCAATGGCGACTACGAGCGGCGATCAGTACGTTGTTGATGATATTTTCCGCGCTTCGCTCCATGACAATAGATTGGTGGCGGTGTACGCCGCCGCCGTCCGTAAGGAGGGGAAAATAAATGGAAAGATAGTCGGTGTTCTGGGCATAGTTTTTGATTGGGAAGATCAAGCCAAAACTATTGTTCAGGCAGAGCCTGCATTATCTGAAAACGAATGGAAACGCACCCGCGTGATATTACTGGATCACAATATGCGCATTATTGCAGCATCCGACAATAATGAAGTCCTCTCGCCGTTCATGCTTGAACATAAAGGACAACACAAAGGCCATTATTTCAATGATAACCATGAGGTGATAGCGTTTGCAAAGACTCTTGGTTACCAGGAATATGACGGCCTCGGATGGTATGCGGCTATCGTGCAGAAGCTTAAATGAAGCTCCCCGCAGCTAGCTGCGGGGTATCCGGCAAAATTCTTCGAAGCCGCTACCCTCCTTCGCCCCGACCTCCGCCAAAGCTTCGGTGGGCCGCCGAAGCTTCAGCGAAGGCGCCCAGGTTACGGAGGGTTCTCTCGCCTTCATCCCCGCAGCAAGCTACGGGGTATTCGGCGAATGAGTGATACACACCATCCGTTGCTGCCGGATAACCGCTAATTATGAGATGGAATGTTGCGATAGTATCACAGTTGCCAAAAATAAAAGAGAGGACCTCGCAAGCGTTCCATGGCGCGATTCCCGTAGGCTATGAAATCCCTGGCGCTTCCTGTCCACGATCGCTGAATGCGCCCGTGACGGTCAGGGGAATAGTCCGCGGCCGCGCCCTGGAAGAACACACTCGTCTTGAACATGAATATGACCATGACGGAACAAGAACATCCGCTCAATAACGATGTGTTTGAACGATTTCGCGCGCTCGTGTACCGGGAGTGCGGGATCAACTTGACAGATCACAAGCGAGCGATGTTCAGCTCTCGCCTGCAAAGACGGCTGAGTCAACTCGGGCTGACGTCGTTTCAGGATTATTATGACCTCGTCGTCGGAGGGCACAGCGACGCCGAGCTCACCACCATGCTGGATTACATTTCGACGAATCAGACGGAATTCTTCCGTGAGCCGCATCACTTCACGTTTCTTCGAGAGCGGGTGTTGCCGGAGCTGGCGGTCGACAAGACGGTTCGCATCTGGTCCACAGCCTGCTCGTCCGGCGAAGAACCCTATTCCATTGCGATGACGCTGTCCGACACGATCGCCTCCCCTTCGACATGGAACTGCCGCATCCTGGCGTCTGATATCTCGACCCGCATGCTGGCCAAGGCCGCGACCGGCCAGTACTCCCATGAGAAGATCAATTCGCTGTCGTCCGATCTCGTCCGCCGGCATTTTCTTCTGGGGAAGGGCAACCGCAGGGAACTCGTGAAGATCAAGCCGCACATTGCCAACATGGCCGTCTTCCGGCGGATCAATCTGATGGATGACCGGTATCCGATTAAGTCGTTGCTGGATGTCATCTTCTGCCGCAATGTGATGATCTATTTCGATCGTGAGACGCAGGCGAAGGTGTTGGCGAGGCTGTCTCGGTATCTCAAGCCGGGCGGGTACCTGTTTCTAGGCCACGCGGAGACCATGCAAGGGATTTCTGACGCATTCCATTATCTCGCGCCGACGATTTATCGGAAACAGGAGTAACGGCTGCGGCCTCATGGAACAGAAGAAAGCGTATGGGAGCATAAGCCGTGAGTAATGAACCTTTCCGGGATCACGACGTTCCGCAGATGGAGGGCCCATCGAATCGCCGTCGGCGCCATCATCGTTTTCCCGATCACGAGGTGGTGACGATCTTCCCGGGAGAGTATTTTGTCTCAGACAAGCCGGTGGTCCTTTCGACGTTGCTCGGGTCCTGTGTGGCGGTCTGCATGCGTGATCCGAATGCCGGCGTAGGTGGCATGAACCATTTCATGTTACCGGCGCCGGGCCATTCAGCTTCTTCCGGCGCGTGGAGCGTGAAAACCCGATACGGCAGTTACGCGATCGAGACGCTGATCAACGGGATCCTGAAGTATGGAGGGCACAGGAACCGGCTGGAGGTCAAAGTATTCGGCGGGGCAAAACTCTACGAGGGGGGCGGCGATATCGGCGCCAGCAACGCGCAGTGGGTATTGGAATATCTGGATCGGGAAGGACTACGGCCGATCGCGTCCGATCTCGGAAAGGATTATGCCCGGAGTGTCTATTTTTATACGGATACCGGACGGGTGCTGATGAAGTCGGGCGATTCCGCGGAGCGCGGGCGCGCTGTCGAGGCAGACAAAGTGTTCACGGCCTTGTATGGTCCGTACACACCGAAGAGCGACGCCACGTTGTTTTGATCGGACGCTGGCGCGGGGCCGGTCTTCAGCCGGTCATACGCGCCGGCAAGGGGAGATATGGCGAAGAAAATTCGCGTGCTGATTGTCGACGACTCGGCCTTGATCAGGCAGTTTTTGTCGCATCTGTTGTCGCAGGATCAGAATATCGAAGTCGTGGGCGTCGCGCATGATCCGACCGGCGCCTGGAAGAAAATCGAAGCGTTGCGTCCGGACGTCATCACGCTGGACGTTGTAATGCCTCACATGGATGGGCTGACGTTTCTGGAGAAACTCATGACGACGACGCCCATGCCGGTGTTGATGGTCAGTTCCTTGACGGAGCAAGGCTGCGAGACGGCTCTCCGCGCGTTGGAGCTGGGCGCGGTGGATATCGTGACCAAACCGAAGGTCGACATCCGTCTCGGGATGGAGGAACTCGCGGAGGAACTCATCGAAAAGGTCAAGGCGGCCGCTGTCGCTCGGGTTCGGGGGAAGGCGTACGTGGCAACCCCAAAGATTGCGCCCAGCGTCGTTCGCCGCGCACTGCACGCCGCATCCGCGATGAGCAAGACGACTGATACCATCGTGGCCATCGGGTCTTCCACCGGCGGAACCGAAGCCGTGAAAGAGGTGCTGGAAGTGCTGCCGCCGAATAGCCCGCCGATTCTCATTACCCAGCACATGCCGGCGCGGTTTACGAAGACTTGGGCGGACCGGATGAACAGCCTGTGCCGGATTTCCGTGAAAGAAGCCGAAGACGGCGACAGCGTGCTGCCCGGTTATGCGCTGATTGCACCGGGCAATTACCACATGACCCTCGTACGAAGCGGCGCCCGCTATCTGGTTCGCCTCAATCAGGATCCCCCCGTCAACCGGCACCGTCCGTCCGTCGATGTGACGTTTGCCTCGGTCGCCAAGCATGCGGGCGCGAACAGCATCGGCATCATTTTGACCGGGATGGGGGACGACGGCGCGGCCGGGCTGCTCCAGATGAAGCAATCCGGCGCCTATACGATCGCGCAGAACGAATCGACCTGCGTCGTATTCGGCATGCCGAAGGAAGCGATTCAGGCAGGGGCCGTCGATGTGGTGCTGCCGCTTGGAGACATTCCCAATGCGCTCCTGCGTCAATTGCGTGAGGGAGGCCGGAGAGCCATGTGACGGCCACGCGGCATAGCGCGTTTCTTTTTCCGATTTCCTTGCGGTTAATACGATATGCAGTACACTTCTGGATATGCGCGCGTGAACTTCGGCATCTCGGACGGATCGTTGAGCAGTCAACGGTAACGTGTGGCGAAGAGGGCCATCAGTATGAACGTCAGAACAATGCTTGTTGCAGTGCTCTGTGCGACGACGTGTCTTGTGCAGGGGTTTGTCGTGTCTAACGATGCGGCAGCCGCGGATGAAGTCGAAACAGCGCGGCAGCTCGTCGCTCTGCTCATGCTCAGTCGTGCACTGGTGTCCGAACATCAAGCCGAGATCAATGATCCGACAAAAGGCGACAAAGGATTTACACCGGCCTTTGTGGGCGAGACCCTCACGACTCGATTCCGGAATCAGGAGCACATCGACTTGAGCCAGCCCGACGGTACTTCGCAGGGCGCACTTCTCAGGAGCTTGCTGGAATCCCAGAAGGAAGTGGTGGCGTCCTATCAAGTGGTGATCAATCGGCTCGGCATCGGTTTCAAAGGGTTTCCGCCGGCGCTGTTCGCGCGCAAGGCCGGTGAGCAGTTCTTCGAGAAGACCGGTATCAAACTGAAACTTACGGGAACCGACTATCGTTTTCCGGGCAACAAGCCGGACGATTTCGAGACGGAAGTCCTGAGAATGTTCGCAGATTCCAGGCATCCCAAGGGTCAACCCTACGGCAGGAACACGCTGGTGGCCGGCAAGCCGGCGCTCCGTCTTATGCAGCCGGAATATGCCACGGCGTCCTGTCTGTCGTGTCATGGCAGCCCCAAGGGAGAACGCGATATTACCGGGATGCGCAAGGAAGGCTGGAAAGAAGGGGAGCTGGCCGGCGCCATCAGCGTGACGATGCCGCTGCGTTGATCGCCTGTCGTGGTCTTCCGGCGGTAAGTGGTCCATTCAGTACCATAACTAGAGGGTGTTGATGATGAGCAAGATTGTCGTGGTCGATGATAGTCAAGCCGATCTCAAGTTGATCGAGGAGTATCTGAAGTCGGCGCACCATACGGTTGTGTCGTTTTCCGATGCGATGAACCTGGAAGACAAACTCGTCAAGGAAAAACCGGACGTGGTTGTAATGGACGTAGTGATGCCAGGGCGCAACGGGTTCCAGGCCTGTCGTGACTTGAAAAGCGATGAGCGTTACAAGAATGTCCCCGTCATTCTTTGCACCTCGAAAAGCCAGGAGAGTGACAAGTTCTGGGGGCAGCAGCAGGGCGCCAACAGTTATCTGGTGAAGCCCGTCAAAGCCGAAGCGTTACTGGACGCCATCAAGGACGTGTTGCGGCAACGGTGATCCGATGAGGGAGTGATCGATTCGAATGGCTCAGATTGAAGGAATCGTCCATCATGTGAAGGCGGTGCAGGCCGCGTCAGCGACGGCTGCGACGCGGCCTGTGCGCGTCTGTCTGCTGAGTCTCGCCGACGAGTCCTTCGTCATCGATCTTCGTTATGTACGGGAAGTGTTCGAGGTGAAGTCTATTACGCCGGTGCCCGGGGTGCCGTCGATCTTGAGCGGTGTCGCCAACTTGCGAGGGACCGTCATGCCGATTGCCGACTTGCGTTCCGCCTTGGGGCTGCCGATCTGGGGGGCTTCAGCGAGGTATGCCGTGGTGATTCAACAGGGAGTCCAGCAAATCGGAGTGCTGGTCGACAAGGTTCCGGAAATCCGTGACGTGCGGCCCGATGAATATGTTACGGCTGCGGCGCAGTCGCCGGAAGGGGCCCACCCGTTCGTGACGGGTATTCTGAAACTGGCCGGCCGTATGGGCAGTCTCGTCGAAGTCCCCGCGCTGCTGTCGTACGTCGGGGGGACGAAATGAAGCACCCCGCAGCAAGCTGCGGGGTGTCCGGCGAAATTCTCCGAAGCCGCTACCCTCCTTCGCCCCAACCTTCGCCAAGGCTTCGGTGGGCCGCCGAAGCTTCAGCGAAGGCGGCAAGACTACGGAGGGTTCTCCCGCCTTCATCTCCGCAGCAAGCTACGGTGTATTCGGGGAAGGAGAATACAATGATCGCGAGCGCCGATCGTCCGGCCAAAGGGGGATCGGTCAGGTTGTCGGCAATGGCATTGTCGCAGACGGAAGAACAGTGCTCCTTGATGCGGAACCTCGGGACATTGGCGGTTGCGGTCGAGGTGGGTGCCGTGCCGGAGATTCGTACCCTTTCCAAGGACCAATTCTTACCGGTTCCGACCGGCACGGGGGAAGGGGCGTTTCCCGTTTTGTCGACGATGGTCAAACTCGAGGATCGGTTACGAGGGGTTCTGGAAACCTCAGCCGTGCTTTCGTATTTTGAGGGCACAGGATAACCAGCAGCCGAGATAGGCCACTATTCACCTTAGGCTCAAAGCGCGAGTGTAAAGAAGGAGGAGGTTCCCATGGCAAGGCTCAGCGTCCTGCAACGGTTTGAAAGCTTAAAAACCAAGTCGAAACTCTTAGCGACGTTCGGGGTGATCAGCGTCATTATTATGACCATGTCGGCGATCGGTGTCTCGACGCTCCGGCAGTTGACCACCTCGTCCCAGACGGTGTACGTCGACTATACGGTGCCGCTGGCCGAATTCGCCGAAATGGGTACAGCGCTTACGACCCACCATCAAATCTTGACGGGTATCGCAGGCGTCACGCGGCAGGCCGACCTTATTGCAGACGTCACACGGCTGTCGCCGTATCAGGCGAAGGTCAAAAAGATCCTCGCCGACTACGCGGCCAAGGTGCGTCGGGTGTCGCGGTCGGGCCACGATGAAACGAAGGACTTGGCGATCCTAAAGCCGGCGATTGAGAAATATTTCAAGGATGGCGAGGGCGCCCTCAGTGCCATGGCCGACAGCTATGGAAAGTCGCTCTCGGCAGAGCAAGCCGAACACATGAGAGACCTAGGAAAACTGGCCCTCACGGTAGACCTGCAGCCGACCTTCGAGGCGATGGTCGCTCGCCACAATGAACAAGTCTTGGACATGAATGAGGTTGCCAAGGACTTGAATGAAGATGCTCAGGCCCTGGCTGCCACCGGAACGCTCATGTTGATCGCTGGCGGTATCTTCGGCGTGGCCTTGAGTTTGGCACTCGGATACTGGGTGGGGCACAAGTTGGCGCGGGGTATTGGACATGTCGCAGACGCCGTGAAGTTGGCGGCAGGCGGCAACTACCACGCCCGCGCGAAGATCACGTCGAAGGACGAACTCGGACAGATCGCCGCATCGTTCAATGTCATGTTGGACCGCATGACGACCCTTGTGACGTCGGAGTCCGAGCGCGATGATATGCAAAAGCGGTTGATGGGCTTCCTGGTCTTGGTCTCGGACATCGGTAAAGGCGACTTGACCAAACGTGGTGAGGTAACGGCAGACATGTTCGGCAACTTGGCCGACGGATTCAACCTGATGATCATTCGGTTCGGCCAATTGTTGAAGCAAGTGCGGGAGGCGGCCGACCGCGTCAATAAATCCTCCGGGGCGCTGCGCGACAACGCAAGGCAGATGTCTGGCACCGCGAAGCATCAGACCGACGAATCGATGAGGACGCTCGAAGCGGTCGAAAATCTGGCGAGCTCAATGCGTCAGGTGGCGGAGACCGCGGGCGCCTCGTCGGACAGCGCCAAACTGGTGCTTGAAGCGACGGCTCGAGGCCGTGAAGCCGTGCAGAAAACCGTGGAGGACATGCAGAGCATTCGGACCGCCGTGCAGCGGATGTCGAAGCAGGTCAAGGCGCTCGGCGATCGATCCGTGGAAATTTCGCAGATTGTGTCGGCTATCAGAGACATTGCGAACCGGACAAACCTCTTGGCGTTGAACGCGGCGATCGAAGCCGCCGGTGCAGGCGAAGCCGGAGCCCGATTTGCCGTCGTCGCCGACCAGGTCAGAAAACTGGCCGAAAGTTCCTCGCAAGCGACGCGCGAAATCGCCGATCTGGTCAAAGTCATTCAGAGCGAGACGCAGGAAGCCGTCGTCGAGATGGAAAACGAAACCAAGGCGGTGGAAGAAGGGTCGAAGTCCGCTATGCGGACCGGTGACGTGTTCGAGGATATTTCGGGAATCGCCAAACGCTCGGCCGAGTTGGCCGGAAACATCGCCGCTTCCGCCGCGAACCAGACGGTGTCGGCCGATCAAGTACGCCGTTCGATTAAGGATTTCACAGGTGGCGCCGTGGAAACGCAGAAGGCCACCGATGCCGCGCGGTTGACCGTCGAAGACATGGCCAAACTCGCCGACGGTCTGACGGCCTCGGTTGCGCAGTTCAAGCTGGTCTGACGAGTGAGGTGGCGGTATGACATGGAGGTTGCCCTTGAGGGTGCTTACGCATGAGTGAGAAATCGATCAACGGGGAGTTGGTGGAGATCTTTGCCGCTGAGACGTCGGGCGACATGACAACGCTTTGGACTGCGCTCCATCCTGCGAATGCGTCGTGTCCATCCTGCGAATCGCTCCAAGAGCACTACATCCTTGCGCACAAGCTTAAGGGCGCCGCGCTGAATTACGGATACATGGGCCTGGCTCGATATGGGGAGATGATGGAGACGGTCCTCGAGTACGCCTCCGAGATTGCTCAGGCTCGTTGGCCTGAAGCCGTCGACTTACTTCGGGAAATCGTCGGGGACTGCCGCCGCCAAATCGAACGCATTGCGAAAGGGGGGGCAGACGAAGGCCGGGCCGCGGACGCATGGACCCAGCGCTATGCCGCGCTGATCCCGTTCGCCTCGCCATCTGGTGCATCCGCCGTCGAGGCGCAGACCGCGACGACGGGTACCTCGATTTCGGCGGAGTACTGCGTGCCGACCATCGATGCGGAGGTCCTGTCGTATTTCGTTCCTGAAATTCAAGAATATCTCGAGACGGTCAAAGGGGCGGTGGCCCACCTACGCTCGAATCCTAGCGACAACGACCAGATCCTTACCTTATTTCGGACCGTTCATACCATCAAAGGATCGGCCTATACGGTAGGATTTGAAGTCATTGGAGATCTTGCCGATCCTCTTGAGGATTGTCTCGTGACCGTTCGCGACGGCGGGCTTCCGGTGACTCCTGTGTTGTTGAATGCCATAGACCGTACGACGGAGATCGTCCGGTCGCTTCTGTGTCGCAACTCGAACGATGTGGCCGGCTTTCAACAGGACATCCCTGTGGTGAAGGATGCGTTGCGCCGAATTCAGCAGAGTGAGCCGGTCGAATTCGTCGTCGCGTCAAACGATTCCGCAGGCCCGGCCGTGGTCGAATCGGCCCCGACGCAGCAACTGACCGCGGAGTATATCATCCCGCAACTCGATTTCGGCGATCTCTCGTATTTTCTTCCCGAGGCCGAGGGGTATCTGCAAAGCATCGAAAACCTTCTTCTCCAGCTGGAGAAGGATCCAAAAAACCAAGAGGCGACCAACCAGTTATTTGGGAATGTGCACACGCTCAAAGGATCAGCGTACACCGTCAACTTTCAAATAATCGGCGACTTGGTCCACACGGTCGAAGATTATCTCGATGCTGTGCGCCACGGTCGTCTGGAAATCACCGCTTCCTTCACCGACATCGTGCTACGGACGATTGATGTCGTGCGTGTGTTGCTCCGACGAGATGTCAAGCAACTGCCTCGACTGAAAGAACGGTTGTTGGGGATTCGGGCAGAGTTCGCGACGCTCGGGCAGACGTTGGTCACCGGATCCGTTCCGCGGCCGGCATCGGTTCCGATGCAGGAGGCGGTTCAAGAATTCCCTGCTGCTTCTGCGCCGGAGTGCCAGGAGGGGCCGCCCGTTTCGGATGCCGACATGACAGGCGCGACAACTGACGTCCAACAGATCAGAGTCAGGCGGGATCGTCTGGAGCAACTGCTGAATCTCGTCGGCGAGTTGATCATCACCCGAGGACGATTGGAACGGCGACTGGAGACCTTGAGTCAGCTGACCCACCAAGTGATGGCTTGCAAGAACCGTCTGCTCACCGGCATCCAGGCGTTCGAAGAGAAACACACCTTTACGATGCCCTCCCTCTCGACCCAAGAGACCTCGGCATCGATGCCCGCTCTGACCGGTGTGACCGAATTCGGCGAGTTGGAGTTCGATAAATACGACGATTTCAACATCCTGGCTCGGCGGATCGGCGAAGGGGCCGCTGACATCAGCGAATCGGTTTCGCAGTTGAACGGATCGATTCAGGCTGCACGGGACGAAATGAACGAGCTGCAGGAGCTGACCACCGGCATACGGGACCAAACTACCAAAACCAGGATGGTGTCGATAGGCATGCTGTTCACCAGGTTTCGGCGGTCGGTGCGGGAAAGCGCCCGTGCGACCGGCAAAGACGTGGAGATGGCGATGGCCGGCGAACGCACGGAAATCGATACGGGTGTGGTGGAACGGCTGATTGATCCGCTGATTCATTTGATGCGCAATGCGGTCTATCACGGCATCGAACCGGCTCGGGTCCGGGAGGCCAATGGGAAACCGGCGACCGGCACGATCCGCTTGCATGCGGCTCAGCGGGGGAACGCGGTGGTGATCGAAGTGGAAGACGACGGGCGCGGGCTCGATCTCGACAAGATCAAAGCAACGGCCGTCGCCAAGGGGCTGGTCAATCCGGACCTGGCGGCGCAGCTGACCGACGCGGAAATCACGCGGTTCATTTTTGTGCCAGGTTTTTCCACAGCCGAGGTGTCAACCGATCAAGCCGGCCGCGGCATCGGAATGGATGTCGTCGAACGCGTGATCCGTTCGATGAACGGCCGCATCGAGATCGAAACCGTGCAGGGACGCGGGACGAAGTTTTCGTTGTATCTCCCGCTCACCTTGCTGATTACAATGGCGCTGATGGTCCGTGTCAACGAGATGCGCTATGCGATTCCGCTGGCGAGTATCCGGGAAATCACCTTGCCGGTGCCGAGTGCCGTGCAGAACATGGGAAACCGGATGTTGTTGCAGATGGGAGACGAAGCGGTAGAAATCCAGGTATTGTCCGGCCTGCTCGGCCACGGTTCGTCCGCGCTCGAGAGCACGATGCCCATCGTTGTTGTGCATACCGATGCCGGTCCCATGGGGCTCGCCGTCACCGAATTGTTGGGTCAGCAGGAAATCGTCGTCAAATCGTTGGGCCCGCTCAAACTCATGGAACATGTGACATTTTCCGGCGCCACGTTCGATTTGGACGGGCGAGTCATTTTGGTGCTGGACGTCAGTCGACTGTTCACGAGCCAGAATGCGGGCATGTTGATGGTTGCCAGGTCGGCTGTGCAGGAGCTCGGTGCCGGGGAAGGGCGGTCAGAGGAGGCATCGGATTCGGAGCCGGCCAAGACTTTGTCCATCCTGTTGATCGACGATTCATTGAGCATCCGCAAATTCATCGGGCGAATGTTGGAGACGGCAGGGTACCAGGTGGCGACGGCCGGCGACGGCGAAGAGGGCATCCGCAAAGCGTCTACGCAAGCGTACAACGTGATCATTACGGATCTGGAGATGCCAAAGTTGAACGGGTATGAAGTGATTCAGGCATTGAGGAGCCGCCAGCAAACGCAATCCGTGCCGATTTTGGTGATGACGACGCGCGCGGGTGAAAAGCATCGTCAACTCGCGCTCAATGTCGGTGCGACCGGCTACATCACGAAGCCCGTTGAAGAGCGTACGCTGCTCAAGGAAATCGAGCGGGTGGCCGGTGGAAGTGCGCTGGTTCAGCCATGATCCGGCGGCACGCGGTACAGGTGTTTAGAGGCGAGCGCCGTCGAGGCCGGGCCGATTCCGCTCGGAGGAAGGGGACCGATGAGTCTTCTTGTCCGTAAAAGCCATTCGGCAGCGCCGACGAATGTGAATCAGCAACTGATCGTCGAGTGCGGGCCGATGCGCATATCGATTCCAGGGAAAGGAATCCGGGGTCTGTTGAAAACAATTGAAACGACGTTTCAGGATACCATTACGCTTTTGGGCGAGACCTATGAAAAGAGCGATCTGGCGAATCGCCTCGATCCAACCAAAACGGTGGCGCTGTTGTCATCCCAGGGACGGACGATTTTGTGTTCGAACGGTGTCTGGCGCAAGGCCTATGCGGTCGATCGAATAATCAGTCTGGTCGAAATCGAGCCGTCGGACATTGTGCCGTTGCCTCCCCATTTCCGCGGGGCAGAACGGGAGTGGTTTGCCGGACTGTTTTTCTTCGAAGACGCCCTTGTCTTGATCATCAACCTCGATTGGCTGGTAACGCCGACCGATGTAGTGCCCTGGCGCTCTGAGGTTGCAGCGGGGCATGCGCCTCTAGAGTCCGAGGGCGGTTTAACGTCGGTATTCCCTGTCTAGTCAAACACAGGAATGTGCGAGTCCGCCGATGCTGCAGTCCCAAGCCAGTCGAAAGAAAACGGTTTTCTCAAAGCAGTGGGTCACGGTGTTTTCCGTCGGGGGGCGACGTTTTGCCGCTGGCATAGAAGAGGTCAGCGGCATCGTTCAATGGCCTTCGGTTGTGCCGGTGCCGAGCCAGACGCCGTTTGTGAATGCCGTTGCGTGGCGGGGGAAAGAAGTGTTGCCGATTTTTGATTTGGCGGGGCAGTTTGATCTCACAATAGAGAGTGACCCTCCTCTGTGTCTGCTGGCTAAACACGAGGATGGGCTCATGGCCGTACGCATTGATTCGGACGTGCCGATCTTGCAGTCGGTGGATCGCGCATCAATCCAGCTTTCGGATGGAGCCGATCCCGTCGTGGTGGGGACGTGCACGATTGATGATCAGCCGATCGACCTTCTGTGTTTGACTAAGCTTGGAAAGTCTCCTGCGTAAGGTCTCCCGTCGCGAATCGGCACAGAGGAGAATCACAACATGCCGAAAGTGTTAGTGGCTGACGATAGCATCGCCGTACGGAAGGTCGCCGAACGGCTGCTGACGGAGGCAGGGTTAGGCGTGGTATTGGCGGCGAACGGCGAGGAGGCGTTGGCCTATTTGGCCAAAGAAAAGCCGGATTTGATCGTGTCCGACGTGATTATGCCGGATAAAAGCGGCTACGAAGTCTGTGCCTTTGTGCGCGCGCACTGGGCGTTAGCGAACACGCCGGTGCTCTTGATCTCCGGCATTGTGAACGATGAGGTGACAAGGCAGGCTGAATCCTGTCACGCCGACGGGGTATTGAAAAAGCCGTTCCAGGGTACGTCTCTCAAGGATCGCGTGCTCGACCTGTTGGCCAAGCGGCAAGGTGCTGCCGCGCCTGCCGCGAAGAGTATCGAGAAGGTAACTGAGTCCATTGAGCCGATTCAAAGCGCGCGTGTGAGCGACGAACAATTAGAAGCCTATCGGCAGGCAGTTGCGCGATTGAAGCCGCTAGAGGAAGAACTTCGGGTCGAACGAGATCGAGCGACACACAATGCTCAGCGGGTGGCACAACTCGAAGGACAGTTGGCTGGCGTCAAAGAACTCGAGTCGATGTTGGCAAGGGAGCGAGAGCAGGCTGCCCAGCTGAAGAAGCAACTCGCAGAGGCCAACAGTGCTTCTGCTCGGGTGCAAGAACTTGAATCAGCACTCAAGACCGAACGAGAGCGGACGGCTGAGGCCAAGAAGCAGGCATCCGTGGCGGAGAGCCTGGGCGGGCGTGTGCAGGAACTGGAGGCGGCTCTGTATGCCGAGCGCCAGGCAGCCACACAATTGGTTCAACAGATGACGGCGATGGAAGAGTCGGTGACTCGGTCTCAGGAATTGGCGCGGCAGCTTGTGCAGGAGCAGGAGCGTACGAGCGATTTGACTCGTCGTGTAGCCGAGAGTGAGCAGGTTGCTGCACGAGTGAGCACGTTAGAACAAGCTCTCGCTACTGAACAGAAAAAAAGCAAGGATTTTTCCGCGCGTCTCTCCGAGGCTGAGCGCGCTCCGCAGAAACCCCAGGAGTTTGAAACACTGCTTCAGACGGAACGAGAACGAAATAGCCTTCTGGTGAAGCGCGTATCTGAAACTGAACAAGCGGCCGAGCAAGCCACCAAACGGTTTGAAGAGCTGGCGACAAAGCTTGGCGAGATCGCGGGATTGGCTTCTCAGCTGGGAAGCGGAAAACGACGGCCCTGATCCTGCACGATCCCTTCTCGTGGACCGTCACTGTCGTGAAGGACTGAAGTCATGGCTGCCGACACCACAGACGATTTTCAGAAAGAGCTGGTCGATCTCTTTGTTCAGGAAGCACATGAATGGCTTCAGAACATTCACGTCGCCCTTGATGAGCTGCAACAGGGCCCAGCGCCGGAGCGGCATGCCAAGCTGATCGGGACGATTTCGGCCGGAGTGATGAATCTCGGCGGGTCTGCTGCCACGATTAATCTTCCAGACGTCGCGGATGCCAGTTTCGAGACGATTCCCTTTATCGAAGCCCTCGAGGATTCACAGAAGGCGCTCTCTGTTCAGGACTTTCTTTCGCTCTGTAAACAGCTGGGACAGATCCATACGGCATTGACCCGTGCGACGGGCATCTCCTTTGAAGACGATGGGAATGGTGCGGCAGCTGAGACGGTTAACGCGAGTCTCTCTCCCTGGGAGTTTTTGCAAGCGCTGCAAGGGTTACAGGAGAAACAGTCTTCCAGTATTGCGTCTGGGCGCAACCATATCTGGAGCCTGATCGAGCAGATGGAAGGACAGGTTCAGGCCGGTGTCGAACGTATCGATGCCACGGTCATTCAAGGATATCTTGCGCGGGTGTCCGAAGCGGAAGAGTCGTTTCTGCAGGTGATTGACGAGCGGGTGCCCGAGATTTTCAAGAAGATGAGTGCCCTCAAGATAGACGGGGGTGAGACCTCCTCGCGCATGACGGCCCTCGAAGGCTCTCTTCAAGACGTCGCACGTCTGCGCATAGAAGCGCAGCAGGTGAATGCGGGATTTGCCATGATGTTTTTCACAGGTCTGCACAGTCTGCTGACTGTGGTGGCGCAGCGTCGAGTGCTTCTGGCTGCCACGCGGGTGGAATCGGTGAAGGCGCGGCTGCACGTGATGGGCGGTGCCATCCGCCAGTGGGTGGAGCATGGGCGGGCCCAGCGTGCCGCGATCGATCAGTTGTTCCCTGCCAGCCGCTCGTAATCAATGTGTCGGAACCCCGCACACAGGTTCATCGAGGTGCTTGGTGGAGTCGTACCCTCCGAGTGATGATGATGGCACGATGAACTCAGAAGTTGACTATAGGATATATTGGGGACTCCGAACCCTTCCGTTCGACAATGTGCCAGACCCGCGATTCTATGTCCCGTGCTCTCAACATGACGCGGCGCACAGGTGGTTGAGTTATGGGATTCAGACCGGCAAAGGCATGCTCCTGCTCACGGGTGACATCGGGTGCGGGAAAACGTTGCTGAGTCGTCGGCTGATCGTCGGGCTGTCACCTGCGCGGTATGATGTTGCGCTTGTTGCCAATCCCGCTTTGTCTCCTTCCGAATTGCTGGATGAGGTATTGTCTCAGTTCGGACTCGGCCTCGTGCAATCAAAAGCCGGACGATTGCAGACGCTCAATGAGCGCCTGGAATTGAATGCGCAACGCGGGATAAGCTCGGTGCTGGTCGTGGATGAAGCGCAAGCGATAGAAAGCGTCAAAGGGTTCGAGGAGCTCCGATTGCTGACGAATTTTCAACTCAACGATCGATTTCTCTTGACCGTTGTGCTGATTGGCCAGCCGGAATTGCGTCATCGTGTTGCGGGAATTCCCCAGTTGAACCAGCGCATCGCGGTCCGTGCGCATCTGGGTCCCTTCACGGCAGAGGAAACGAGGTCGTATATTATGGCACGCATGGGAGCCGCGACACATCGGACAGACGTGTTTACGAAAGAGGCGGTGGCAGTCATTTACGAACAGAGCAAGGGGATTGGGCGGCTCATTAATGCACTCTGTGATCAATGTCTCTTTGCCGGAGCGATCGAGCACGTCTCACAGATCGATGATCGGCTTGTTCAGCGGGTCGGACAAGTCATATGATGTATGGTCGAATGTTCCGTGATGACGGCCGCAGGGCATGAATGAGTACAGCATGACAGAGTGGTATCGCATTGCGCAGGAACAACTGACGGGCGTGGCTCTTGCGGTGCAGCGGCAAGACCAACTCAACTTGGAGGGCTTGTCTGCCCTGGCGACGGGGATTGCGGAGGCGCTCAAGGGAAGTGAGCAATTGCTCGTTCAGGCTATGAGCGGTCCCGCAGGCCCTCCGCTGATTACGAATCTCGTGAATGTCGGGATTCTGGCGACAAAGCTCGGTGCCGGGCTGGGATATCACGGAAAAGAGTTGGAACGGCTTACCTTCGCGGGGCTTCTACACGACATCGGTCTCTTTGCCGTGCCGCAGTCGCTGATCACTAAGTCGGGCCGGTTGACCCATGATGAACGTACGCTCATTGAACAACATCCCGAACTCGGCTATCAAGCGATTCGAAAGGCGGGTCCGAAATATGACTGGCTGGCACAAGTGGTGCGCCAGGCGCATGAGCGGTGGAACGGGCAGGGGTATCCCAACAAGCTGAAGGGGCGGCAGATCAGCGAGTTTGCCCAAATCATCGGTGTGGTGGATATCTTCGATGCCCTCGTGAGCCCGCGCGGGTATCGCCGCCGATTCTTTCCGCACGAGGCGGTGCGAGAATTGATGGTGGCGGAACGGACGGCGTTCCCTCGTGAGGTCGTCAAAGCCTTGGTCGAGCAGCTGTCGGCCTATCCGCTGGGTACCTCGGTACGATTGACCACCGGAGAAGTCGGGTCAGTCATGCGCGTCAATACGCGCTATCCACTCCGCCCGGTTGTATGGATCGAGGGTGATACAGCCTATGGCCAGGAGGGGCGGCAACTCGATCTGAGCCTCACCCCGCTCGTGTCAATCATCGAAACACTGGAGCCTCCTGACGTCGCACGCGTATGGTTTCCAGCAGATGGAACGCGTGCCAAGATATCTGATGTCATCCCCTCGGCATCCGATCAGTTTACCTCGCTCTTGGAAGGCTTGGACGCTCTAGCGAGTGCGATCCAAGGGGCCGTCGAGTCCAGGACTTCTGTGCCAGAAGGCGGGACTGCGTCGCTGTCGGGCGAGCATCGATGGATAGATCGGCCTCCTGCGCAGGATCTTGCGGATGCCAGTTTTGAAAAGGAAGTGATAGGGTTATTCGCCCTCGAAGCGCACGAATGGCTGGCGCAAATTCAAATAGCGGTGAGACAGCTCGCTGAAGGGGCCAACGGAACGGTGCGCCCAAAGCTCTACGGGATTCTCTTACAGGGCATTACCAATCTCGCCAAATCTGCGTCAACGGTGCAGCTCCAGACTATCGAGCAGATGGCCTCGAATCTGCTTCCGATTCTCCACGATGTGGGGCAACAAGAACCACGTGCGATGACGGCAGCGCTCCAGTCGCTGCAGGAGGGGTTGGATCGGATCAGTCTGGCCGTGCGTCGTTTAGCAGGAGACCAACAGGACGAACGTGCTGGACATGATGGCGTTCCTGTGGAAACGGTGAGCGAATCCGTGCAGGCTCTTCCTGCCATTGTGACTGAGCAGCCTGCGGCTCCCCAGTTGCAGGCTCCGTTTACCGTGAGCTCCAGCGTCCCGCTCATTCATGCCCTTCGGGACTTGCAGCAGGCTCGTGCCCGGTCGATGCAGCCGGCTCGCGATGTGTTGGAGGCGGTGATCCAGCGAGCCGAGCGGGAAGCCGATCATCTTGATGTCGCCGATGTCGGGCGCATCTTAACTGAACTTGACCGACTCGACGAAGAGTTCCTTCAAGAAGTCCGTCGGCGGGTTCCAATCATCAGTTCCACTCTTGCAAATTTACGAGCGCAAGGGGCGACGGATTTCGTTACGGCGACTCAGCTCGATCCAATTCTCGAACAGGTCGAGGCCCTCTACGATCTGGCCAGCCATGTGCAGGCGACGATGATCACGATGTTTTTGCAAGGGTTGCGATCCTTTCTCATGGTCGCGTCCTACCGAAAAACGTCGACGTTGGCGCAGCGACTGGGAACAGTTGAGACGAGGATTCATGCATTGATTCCGATGGCGGAGCAGTGGGGCAATATCGGGCGTGTCGAACGATCGGCCATTAGTGACATCCTGGCAGTCTAGGGGCCTGTCCGACAATGACCGTTCTATTGCGGCCAACGATGGCCAGGCATCTACTTTATTCTCGGCCCCCCCCAAATCCTCAACGTATTCGTATTCCAGCAACTACTCCTCCAGTTTTTGAAGGCCTGCGGCCGCGTATCTGCCTGCCCTCCTTCGCCTCGTGACAAATGGCACTGTCGGACGGGCTCTTAGCCCACATTATTCATGAGCGCTTCCGCTGCAATCGCGAATCCGCCGCTGCGAAAAGCCTGTTGGCAGGCAGGCTCGCCCTTCAGTTCCTCATCGTACTGGCTCAAGTAGGCGTCGGTCCTTCGCGGCTCTGTGTGCCTGTCTCGAAAGGCCGCTGCGCGATTTTGCGACGAACCGCCATGAATAATGTGAGCTGGCTTGGCCCTGTCAGTCCGCACACTTCTGTACGCCTGATCGTAGAGAATCTTCCTGGTCGTACGGAATCTGCGCCCTTGTCCCATGCACGTTTCTGCTAGAAAATTGCATCTTGGTGAAATTGCACGGATTGTGCTGCCTACCGATTGGGCAATGTGTGAGGTGCTGTGGTACGGCATGGTATTGGTCGCTCATCCACATGATTATCCACAAACCATGCACACCTTTTGTGGACACCGAGAGTGGGGGTGCCGAAGTCCTGCCCCACTATCGCCTTTTTCTTCGCGGAGCTTCATGCGGATGGGAGCGAAAGCCCTGTTTGGAAGCGACGTTTCAGTGCCGACGCCTTCCTTTGTACCATGGAGTGAGCAGATGAGTGCCCATGATATGAAAACTAGGCATGCCCTCTACCGTTGCTCATGAGTCATCCACAATTTCTCATCTAGTCAGGGGATGGAGCGTCCTGTTCAATCAGACCCAACACAGACACTCAATCTCCTTTCCTCGTCCATGTAAGAAGCCGCTGAAGGATGGTATGATGCCACCGGCTTGCTGCCTTCTCTTGTCGAGGACGAGAAGTCTGGCAGTGTAATGGTGGGAGAACGCATCGATGCCGAAACTTGTGACGGTTTTGCGACCAGAGAAGATTGATGAGCAAGCTCGCTACTATGTCCGGTCCCATATCCTCCTCCCTGCCGGGACAATCGGACTAGTCTGCATGGTCGGTGGGGTAGGGTCACTTGGATATCAACTGCTGGTGAACCATACATACAGTTGGGTGACGTTTCTCACCAGCTCAGCCTTGCTCGCGGTCGGTGTGTTGTGTGGGTTGGCGCAGGCACGCTATCACCGCTATCTCTTTACGACCTTTCCCGAGGTGTATGCGGCACGGATGCGGACAGCTGTGGCTCAACGCAGCAAGAAGGCCAAGGCCGAATCGGAGGTGCCGTCGATCGAGCATCCTGGGCGTGGCTTTGTCACTGCGATCTCCATCGCCGGAGCGGCTCTGATCTTCGGCGTATCAGCCGCGGCCATCATACGCGGCGAGCTAGACCCGCTCCCGGCTGTGTTGGTGCCCTGGGCGGCATTCTACTGGGCTAAGTTGTTTAGCTGGCGTGGCGTTGTGGACTAGGCTCAGCCACGACCGATCCGTTATCGGGCCCGCTTCTTGGCCTTCGTCTTGGAGGCTGGAGGGGCCGACTGCGATGCTTCAAGCTGCCTCATCCGTTCTTCCAAGGTGCGTAAGGCCTGTCGGAGTTCAGGAAGCCGTGGAATCACGGCTTGGACCTTCACCCAGACTTCATGCGGCATCACGGGTGCCCCTGAGACGATCTGGTTGGGTTCGAGGCTGCGGTTGACACCCGCGCGAGCGGCAACCATGACCTGATCCCCGATGACGAGGTGATCTGCCAGCCCTGCCTGTCCACCGATCATGACGTGATGCCCCACGCGAGTACTGCCGGCGATCCCGACCTGTGCCACCAGGATCGAATGGGCACCGATCGTCACGTTATGGGCAATCTGGACCAGATTGTCGACCTTGACGCCCTGTTTGATGACCGTTTGGCCGAGTGTGGCTCGATCGACCGTGACATTCGCCCCGAGTTCGACGTCATTTTCGATCGTGACTCCGCCGAGCTGGGGAATCTTGTAATGTCGTCCCTGGTCCTGCACATAGCCGAATCCGTCGCTTCCGATCACCGTGCCACTGTGAATGATCACTCGCGCTCCGATCGTACAGCCTTCCCTGACGACGACGTTCGGATACAGGAGCGTATCGTTCCCGATCGTTGTATCGTCGCCGATAAAGACACCGGGATAGAGTGTCACTCGCGCGCCAATCGTAACCCGGTCTCCCAGGGTGACTCCCGGCCAGATCGAGACATCGGAACCGATCTGAGTGTCAATGCCACGGACCACGGCCGCGGCAATGCCGCGGGGAGAGGAGACGGGGCAAAAGAAGGCCTGTGCGGTCTGCGCAAAGGCCAATGTGGGATTGGCGACTACGATGTGAGGTTTTGCGATCTCACCAAGACGCCGATGGGCGAGGAGTGCTCCGGCAGCGGTGGGCCTGCTCGTCTTGATCATCCGATCCCCGGTGATGAAGGTCAAATCGTTCGGGCCTGCCTCTTCATAGCCGGCCAGGCTCTTGACGGTGGCTTGTGGCGACCCCACAAGTTCTCCGCCGACTACGGCGTGGATCTGGGCCAATGAGATGGGAATGCGTGCCCGCGTCGCCATATGTATTAGGATTTCTTTTTGCTCTTTGACTTGGACGGCTTCGCTGGTTTCATGGCCGGGGGCGGTGAGGCCGTTTTCCCCAACCGCTTCTGAACATAACTCACGACATGGCCGACGGTCGTCAGCCCCACCAGGTCTTGGTCGGGGATCTGGAGATCGAAGGTCTCCTCGATGCGGTACAGCAGTTCAATCACCGCCATAGAGTCGAGACCTAAATCGTCACGCAGATGCTGTGTGATCAGTATCGTGGCCGGATCGCGTTTCAGGTACTCAGCCAAAGCGGTACGGATTTCCAGCGATATAGCGGAATCGGTTGCCATGTATTGATCCTCTCCGTCGTGCTCTAGGAGGACGCTGAAAAAGTCGCTCTTCTCACCCGCCCAACCCAGGCGGCTACTTCACCCGCCCGCCCTGAGGCTGCCAAGACATCCTCTCTGCCCAGGGACGCGCCTTTTTTCCCGGGCGGCGTTCTCGCATCGCTCTCTAGAACCGTGAAAGGTACGATGTGAAAGATGAAATGTAGGACTGCCGAGTGCTCTTCCCCCGAAACCTTTCACGTTTGACGATTCACGTCTCACGGATCGTTGAACGGCCTTTTTGAGCATCCTGCTATGCGGGCGCCTGTTTCAATACCACAGCGGCGTTGTTGCTGCCAAATCCAAAGGCATTCAGTAAGGCCACCTTCACACGACGCTCCTGCGCTGATCTGGAGAGTCCTGCCAGCGCACAAGCCGGATCTGGGTCATCATAGTTGGCGGTTGGATGAATCTGGCCAGTGTGGAGGGCCATAACCGAGGCAATGCCCCCGATTGCACCGGCGGCCCCCAGCGTGTGGCCGATCAGCGACTTGGTGGCGCTGATGGTAATCTTGTCGGCGCGCGATTTAAAGAGTCGTCGAATCGCCCTGACTTCGACGGCGTCGCCGATGGTCGTCGACGTAGCGTGAGCATTGATGTAATCCACCTGTGCCGGGGTCACGCCGGCATCCGCGAGGGCAAGCCGCATCGTGTGGGCCACTTCCAGGCCATCTTCACGAGGGATGACCATGTGATACGCCTCGCTGGTGGCAGCGTAGCCCGCAATTTCTGCATACACTCTCGCCTTGCGTTTCTTGGCATGTGCGGCCGATTCCAAGATGAGCGTCCCGGCGCCTTCTCCCATGATGAAACCGTCTCGCAGCCGATCGAAGGGCCGAGAGGCCTTCTCCGGGTCATCGTTGAATTTGGACGAGAGGGCTCGCAGGGAGCAAAATCCTGCGAAGACGAGCGGAGTAATGCTGGCGTCGGCTCCCACGGTGATCACGACATCGGCACGGCCCTCGCGGATACAGTGGAGCGCTTGTCCGAGTGCATGGGCGCTGGAGGAACAGGCGGTCGAAATGGTCAGGTTGGGGCCCTTGGCGCCGTAGGCCATCGCAATAATGCCGGAGGCCGAATTGAGGGTGATGACGGGGATAAAGTTTGGATGGACACGATGGGGTTTCTGCTGCTGGTAGAGCTGCGTGATTTCACGCTCGCCCATCACCATCCCGCCCATGCCGGCTCCCACGATGACCCCGACGCGGTGGGGGTTTTCCTTCGCCATCTGGAGGCCCGAATCGGCCAGCGCTTCCTTCGCTGCCACGAGGGCAAACTGGGCGTAGCGGTCTACGCGTTCGCCATGGGCTGAGTCGACAAACCGTTCGACCGCGAAGTCACGCACCTGGCCGGCGACCTTGGAGCGGTAGCCGTCCATGGGAAACGGGTCAAACGACGTAATTGCCGAGATGCCGGATTGGCCGGCGAGGGCGGCTTTCCAAAAATTACTGACCCCGATCCCAATGGGAGAGACGATACCCAACCCTGTGACGACGACACGCGAGCGCATCTTGCTGAAATCCTTTCGGTGAACTCTCAGACCCCTACTTACCGGAAGCGCCGGGATCAGTCAACCAGTTGCCGAGCGAGACTGGTAGGACGGGCGAGACGTGAGGGTTCGAGGTCCGAAGTTCGAGGTCTTCGGAACTTCGAACCCTGAACTTCGAACTTCGGATCGCGCCAGTCTTGCGTTTCACGCGCCACGGTCTATGGGCGCTGGCGGACTTTTTCAGCATCGTGCTAGTAGCGCACTTTGAACATCAGATAGAGGCCAAAACTCATGAAGAGAACGTTCGCCATCCAGGCGGCGATCAGGGGCGTCAAGGCCCCGCCACGGCCGAGCGCGATCGCGATCGAGTGTGTCGTCCAAAAGCAAAAGCCGACAGCGAGCGCCTGCCCAATGCCCATCGCCATGCTGCCCCCTTTGGTCCCACTCCGCCGCAGACTCAGCGCAATGCCGACCAGGGCCATGATCACGGTGACGAACGGGAACGCGATTCGGCTGTAATAGTCTGTCTTAAGCCGTGCGGCCTGAGAGCCTTGCTGGTGCCGACGTCTGGAGTAGGCACGGATATCATGGAACGTCATCAACTCGGAGTCGCCGGCGAGCCAAGTGGTGAAGTCATCGGGAATGAGGGTCAGCACGATGGCTTGGTGGTCGAATACGGTGGTCGACACGGTTCCATCGGGGGAAAATCGTCGGTGCCGTCCCTGATACAGCGTCCACGTGGAGTCCCCATAGCGGGCTTCGTCCGCTTCAGTCATGTCGGCCAGTTGGAAGTTGCGATCGAACTGAAAGAGACGCACGCCGCCTAAGAGTTCCCCGCCGACAGAGACGCTCGTGACCTGCATGAGGCCGTCGGATCCCACTCTTGTCCAGGGTTGCTTGAGTTGCACGGCTGCGGCGGGCGGCTTTTTCTCGATGCGCGTGGTCCGAATCTCCTCGGACTTGCTCGCGGCCAGCGGGATGACGGTGGAACTAAAGAGCAAGAGCACGAGGGAAATCCCTGCGGCAAAGACAATGAAGGGGGAGGTAACCCAGAGTAAACTGATGCCGCAACTGCGCATAGCCGTGATTTCGTGGCCGCGGGAGAGCAATCCGAAAGTCAACAGGGTGGCCATCAGGATTGCCAGCGGCGCGATCTGGAAGGAAATCGCGGGAGCCTTGAGAAGGAAATACGTCAGGACGTCGAGCCAGTTGGCGTCGTAGCGTAAGAAGCGGCGCACTTTCTCGAAGAAGTCGATGACGAGGTACACCGTCATCAGCCCGCTGAAGCACATCGTGAAGATTTTACCGTACTCGCGAAGGAGATAGCGGAAGAGAATGGGCATGGGGTTACTGGCGACTCATGATGTAAAACCACACGACGGTGGTGAGAGAGAAAATGCCGTTCGGTACCCAGGCCCCGGCAAAGGGCGACAGGTTTGCCGTTGTGACCAGAAATTCACAGCCGACGTTCAGCATGTAGTAGACGATGACGACGAACACGCCGACCGCAAATCCGCCAATTCGACCGGATCGTTTCGAGGCGATGCCGACCGGGACGCCTAAAATGCAAAACACCAGCGAGGCGGTTGGAAAGGCCAGATCTTTATAATACTCCATCAATCGCCTGAGCGCGGATGGGTCGCGCCATTGGGATTGTACGAGCTGGCCGATAATGGCATCGTACGACGGGCGTTCTTCCGTGACTGAGTAGCCGCTTTGGTTTAGCGAGAGTTTCAGATCGTAACTGGCGAAGGACGCTTGCTCGTATTGATCGGCCTGATTCGGTCGGCTGTGAATGACTCCGTGTTGCAAGCGTAAGGCAACTTGATCGGTAGAGGCATCCATCAAGACCTCGTACTGCTGCGCCACGATGATGCGGGGATCATCTGCATTCCGTTCGTCGGAGACAAAGATACCGGTCGAGCCCTGTTCGGGATTTTCATCCGGAATATAGATCATCATCTTGGGGATGGGCTCGTTAAATGTTCCCCGCTCCAGCGCCAGCACCAGCTGATCCCGAAGGAGATTCAGCGCCACTTTCTTGAGGTTCATAGAACTCCAGGGTTGCCCCCACTGCGCCAACCACAAGGTCAACCCGAATACGAGCAATGCAAAGAGCAGCACGGGGCGAGTCAAGCGTATGAGGCTCAGGCCCGCGGTCTGCATTGCCACCAATTCTTTATCGAAGGACAGTCGTCCGAACGCGGTGATCGAGGCGATGATCCCGGCGATCGGGAGGGTCAACACGAGGAAAGAAGGCATCAGATGAGCGAAGACTTGCAGGACCGCCACGATCCCGACGCCTTTGGAGACCAGCAGTTCCACTAAGCGCAGGAGCTCCCGCGTGAGCATCACAAAACACAGCGCCCCGAAGCTGATACTAAAAGGGGAAAGGAGTTCGGTGAAGATGTAGCGATCCAGCAGCGTTCGTAGAAACATTGGAAGAATCACGCTCCTCGCACGGAATGACACTATAGGCGAGCGGGCGAGGCTTGTCTACCTCACGGCCGGTGAGTGTGTGGCCAAAGAATGGCTTGACAAGATTTGAAACGCCGTGGTACATGCTGCGCGATTTGTAACCAAGATGGGTTTCGTGATCGATTTTGTCTCTCCAATGAGCCCGTCATTCCAGCCTGCTCTTCTTCCTGTCTTTTTCTCTTCGTCATGTGTGTCGCAAACTGGGTTCCGAGGCCGGCCATGTAACTAGGCGTGGCCGTTGAGGAAAGGAGGGTTTTTGTGAAGACAAAAGGTACGGTCAAGTGGTTCAACGATCGCAAGGGATTTGGGTTCATTCGCCTTGAGAGCGGGGATGATGTCTTCGTACATTATTCCGCGCTGCAAGGAGAAGGATTCAAGACCTTGAAAGAAGGAGAAAACGTCGAGTTCGAGGTCGTGCAAGGTGCAAAGGGGCCTCAGGCTTCGAACGTCTTGAAGACGGCCGTTGCCGAGTCTTGAGGTTTTCAATCTGCGGGATTGGGTCAGCGGGAGGCCTGCCTTTCATGTCGGGGCAGGCCTTCGTATTTTTGCTGAGTACGCATGCATCCAAATGCCCCATTTCGTTGACAATGTCCATTGACACTGTTAGCGTTTGATCGTTGTGGAGGTTTGACTTGGCGATCGACCGTAGTAGCGTATTGCTCAGCGCGCAGCTCTTTGCCTCACGGGGCCGATTCGACGCTGCCATCAATGAATGGAAGAGGCTCTCCGCTGAGTCGCCGGGTGATGGGAGTATCTTCAATTCAATCGGGGAGTTACACCTCAAGCGCCGGGCCACCAACGATGCCGTAGCAGCCTTTTCGCAGGCGGCCAATGCCTTCCGTGCCGAAGGGGCCACCCTCAAGGCGATCGCTACGTTCAAGAAGATCTTGAAGCTTGATCCTTCACGGTACGATGTGTTCCGGCATCTGGGAGATCTCAATGCCGAACGCGGTCTGCTGAGTAGCGCGGTCCAAAATTATCTCACCCTCGGGAAACACTACCTCAAAGCGGGAAAAAGCAAAGATGCGCTGGACATCTATAAGAAGATCGTCAGCCAGGATCCCTCGAATCTAGATGCCCAGCAGCGGGTGGCGGAATTGTGCCTGCAAGAAAACATGCAGGACGAAGCCACGAAGGTCTATTTGCAGTTAGGGCGGGAGCGGTCAGCACAACAGCGCTATGCAGAGGCTAAGGATGCGTATCAAGCCGTCTTGCGGATCGATCCTGCCAATAGTGAGGCCGCCCAGTTCATCGAACATTTCACAAAGACCAGTGGGAATCCTAGTCGCGCTGCCAAGAAGGGAGCCGGCTCTGCAGGAGGCCCGCCTAAGAGTGCCGAGCCGCTTGATCTGCTGTCGGAAGCTACCCGCCGCATCGAAGAAAAACAATATGCCGGGGCTGAGGCCATTCTCCACCAATTGCTGACCAAAGAGCCCGGAAATCCTGAAGTATGTCAATTGCTCGCGAAGTTGCATCTGCGACGCGGAGATCTTCAGGTGGCGCTCGGCGAATATCGCTACCTTGCTGGGGCGGCCTTGCGGGCACAAGACTATGTGAAAGCTGAAATGCTGATTACAGATGTTCTGGCGGTCGAACCGCAGTCGGTTGCGATGCTTGAACTCTACGGAGAACTCTACGAAGAGAAAGGCGACGCCGCCAACGCCGTGCTCCAGTATGGGAAGGCGATTGAGCTGTTGCTGGAACATCCCGAGCCCGGGATGCCGACGCTGCATGAGGAACTGTTCGAGAAGGTCACCGCGCTGGCGCCGGATAGCCCGACGGTTAAGAAACTGACTGCTCTCATGAATGGTACTGCGGTGGACGAACCGCCCGTTCCGGCTCGATCCGAGACCTCTGTGCCTCCGACAGCTGCGATCCCATCGAACCCAGTCCAGGAGGCGGACACATTTTCAACGGCCAACGCTGCTCCAGACGATCTCTGGAGTGTGACCTCCAAGATCACCCCGCAACAAGATAGGCATTTCACACACACCGAGCCGGAACCTGCGCCGACCCAATCGGAGCTGTCACAGTCGGTAGAACCGGAGCCGATTACGCCGGGTAGTGGGTTCTCGTTGTCGAATGCCAAGCCGGACCAGCAATGGGGGCCGTGTTCGCAGGCGGCAGGCTCGGTTGCTCCCCTCTCGCCTGTCCTCTCGACGAGCGAGCAGTTCCAGGCCTATGTGAAGGCCGGCCA
>WNFB01000220.1_pt1 | contig 41195 bp, 46 predicted proteins | sample 5400501 | NCBI WGS metagenome assembly WNFB01 (sample SAMN13153341, study PRJNA577476) | soil metagenome | isolation source: 200 cm saprolite under Douglas fir tree site 2 hole 1 | place: USA:California | collected 2015-04-18 | reverse complement strand
AGCGTCTCGGGCAGCTCGCACTGCGCGGCGATGTCGAGCGGATAGTGGCGGCCCATGAGCAGCGGGTTGGGCCCGATCTGGATCACGAACGGCTCGGCGACGCTGCCGTGCACGCCCTGGCAACCCACGAGGAAGACCAGGTCCGGCTTCAGGCCGGTGACCTTCTCGAACTCTCTGGAGACCGGATACATGCCGCAGTAGAGCGGATGCCTCGTCGGGAAGTTCGCAAAGATCTGCCGGGTGCTGAATGCCGGCGCCTCGAGCGTCTCGGCCAGACGCACGGCGTCGGCCGACGCACCCTCGCGCCACACGTCGTCACCGAAGATCAGCACCGGGCACTGCGCCTCGCCGAGCCGACGGGCGATCGCGTCGACCGTCTTCGCGCGCGCCGGCCCGGGACGCTCGATTTGATACCCCGCGGCTTCCCCGATCTGCGCTTCCAGTCCCTCGCGCCGGAGCAGCTCGGCGCTGATGGAGAGGTAGACCGGGCCGGTCGGTGGCGTGGTGGCCTCGCGCAGAGCGCGAGTCGTCGCGACCGTGATGGCCGCCGGGTTCGCCGCCACCTGATAGGCGGCGCGCGCGTCCTTGGTGAGCGGGCGCATCGATTCGGCCTGGGTCAAGCCCGGGAACGGAGCGAGACCGCGGAAGTCCTGGAGCTCGGACGCCCAGTCTCCGGCGATGACCAGCAGCGACGAGCCGGCGATCTGGGCGTTGAAGAGCTGTCCGGCCAGCTGGTACGACCCGCCCATCACGTGCGCGATGACGACGCCGACCTTGCCGCTGATCCGGTGGTAGCCGTCGGCCATCGCCGCCACAAGCCCCTCGTGCTTGCCGACGATGAGCTTCTGGTCATTGTCCTCCGAGAGCGCCGCGAAGATCCCGGTCTCCGCGGAGCCCGGATTCGTGAAGAGATAGTCGACCCCCGCGTCCTTCAGGGTCTGGATCAGCAACATCCCGCCGGTGCCGGTCACGGTCTTCCGCATGGTCTCCCTTTCTGTCGGATCAGCGAGCGGCTGGTAGACACGCGCGCGTCGCCTCGAGCGCCTCGCGCGCGACCTCGTCGGCCGGACGCGCCCACGCCGCCGGGTTCGGCGCCTCGTAGCTCATGAACCCGCGATATCCCTTGCGCTCCAGGAGCTCGAAGATTTCCTTGAAGGGTACGCTTCCCCGGCCGGGCGGCAGCCGATCGAGCGCCTTGCCGGGCTCGAGCCCGGTGCGCGGAACGTCGCTGTACTGCACGTACGCGATCTCACCGAGCGTCACGTCGTCGATCGCGGCCAGGGTGGCGCCGCTCCGCCCGAGGTGATACGTGTCGAGCAGAAGCCCGCAGCTCGGGTGCGCGGCCCTGGTCACGACCCCGCGCATGACGTCGAGGTTGTTGAGCTGCTCGGCCTGCGAGTTGAACTCGATCGCGAGCTTCACGCGGTGGGCGGCCGCGATGTCGCCGGCCTCACGGACATTCGCCGCGGCGCGGGCCAGATCGCCCCGGCCCCGATCCGACGCGCTCATCACCGTCGAGCACTCGAGCTCGGCCGCCCATCGGCAGGATTCGGCGAAGGCCTGCAGCAGCCGCCGGCGCTCGCTGTCATCGGCGAATATCCAGCCCATCTCTACCCCGACGCACGCGACGCGGAGGCCGCTCGCCTTCACCAGCCTCAAGACCTCCGCGGCGGGCTGGCCCTTTTCGGCGGCGCGGGCGAAATCGACGCGACGGAGCTCGACGCCATCCCAGCCCACCGCCCGCGTGATGCGGAGGAGGTCCGGCAGCGACGTCGAGTCGAGAGTCCAGGTGTGGAGCGCGAGCATCGGCGTCATGGCTTGGTCGTCGCGGGCGTGGCCGCCGGCGCCGGCTTGCTGCCCTCTGGCGGATTGGCCTTGGCGAACGCCACCGCCTCCTTCACTTCGGCATCGGCCTGCTTGACCAGGTCGAGCGCCTTGGCGCGATGCCCGCCGAAGTGGTGCTCCGCTCGCTCGAGATGCCGCTGCGCCTGCTCGAGGGCCCTGGCCGCGGCGTGGATCTGGTGAAGTCCCGCGCGCGTCGCCGTGGGTGGCTTCTTGTCCTGGGAGGAAGCCAGCGTTCCGAGTCCGAGGACGCACCCGATCGCCAGCACGACAGCGACGAACACGCTCTGTTTGAGCATCCGCTCCTCCCTGGTCGAGACCGGCCTCAGCGGCCGTGAGGTCACCCGGCGGGGTCTGGGACGACGCCGCGACCTGCTCTGCTTACACCGCTGCCGTCAGCCCACCGTCGAAGTTGATGGCGGTGCCGGTGATGTAGGCCGCCCGCTCCGAGGCCAGGAAGGCCACGAGGTCGGCGAACTCGCTCGCCTCGCCGAACCGCCCGAGCGGCAACCGGCGCTTCTCCGCGATCTCGCGGTAGTGCGCCTCGAGGTCGCCCTTCGCGCGGCGCTCGTGCTGGGCGCTCTTCACCAGGCCCAGGCAGATCGTGTTGACGAGGATCTTGTCCGCCGCGTATTCGTTGGCGAGCGACTTGGTGAGGTTGATGCCCGCCGCGCGCGTCACGCTCGTGGGGAGCGAGCGTGCCAGCGGCGCCTTGCCGCCGACGGTCGTCACGTTGATGATGCGCCCACCGCCCCGGCGCTTCATGTGGGGGATGACGAGCCGGCAGAGGCGAATCGCGCCCATGACCTTGAGGTCGAAGTCGTACTGCCAGGTGGCCTCGTCCACTTGCTCGAAACCGGAGGCGGAAGACGTGCCGGCGTTGTTTACGAGGATGTCGACGCCGCCGAACTGCGCCACGGTCGCGGCAACGAAGGCTTCGACCTCGGCGGCATGGGTCACGTCGGTCGCCATCGCGAGGATGTCACCGCCGGTCGCACGCCGGATGGCGTCCGTCGCGCGCTCGAGCACGTCCTTTCGCCGGGCACACACGGCGACCTTCGCGCCGGAGCGCGCGAACCGCTCCACACACGCGCGACCGAGCCCCTCGCTGCCACCGGTGACGATTGCGACCTTGCCGTTGAGACCGAGCTCCAGAGCGTCCATGATCGCCTCCCGATCCGAGATTGCCCGAACATATCACTCCGCAGGCGGTTGGTATAGCCCGCCGCCCGAGGCGATCGTTCCGACGTCGCACCGATAGTCCTTGCCGATCGCGGTCGGCGGCAGCGTGAGCTTCAGCTCGGGCACGCTCCGGCCGACCCAGGCCGTGAACGTGTTGCTATTGGGGCCGGGCCAGATCCGATAGGCGGACGGATAGGGATACGACGCGACGGCGGACTCGACACGCGCGATGATCGCGTCGACGCCGTCGCCCCGCAGATCCACGAGCCGTTCGGGGCGGTCTCCGAACCAGTAGTTGTCCGGGCCGGCCCGGTTGACGCGCACCGCCGGCGCACCTCGATCGACGCCCCAGCCGATCACTTCGTAGCGGGTATAGGACATGGCCTCGCGCGGTTTCACGGCGATCCACGTGTGGATCGCGAAGAGCCCGCGCAAGCCCACCGTGCGTGCGGCGTAGACCTGAACCACCGGCTCGGGCGTCATCACCGGATCGGGCGCCTGGCCGGATGGGCCGCGCTCCAGCTCCCAGAAATTCGTCCCCGCCCTTCGCAGCACGGCGCAACCGGCCGCGGCGACCACGACCGTCGCGACCAGGAGCACGAGCGACAGAGTGCGCCTCACCCGCCGAGCTCCTTCCTGACGATCCGGGCGCCCCCGACGAGCGCCGCGAGCTTTTGCTTCACCACCCAGCGCGGCGTCTCCCAGAAGCCGCAATCGGGATTGAGCCAGAGCTTGTCGGGCGCGACGTGCTTCACGATCGCGCGAATCCTCTCGGCAACCTCTGCGGCGGACTCGGCCTTGAACGCCTTGACGTCGATCACGCCCGCGCCGAGCTCCTTGTCGGTCGGGAACTCCTTCCAGAAGCGCAGATCCTCCATGCCGCGGTTGGCGAACTCGAGGACGATCTGGGACGCCCGGAGGTCGCGCAGCGCGGGATAGAGATTCCGGAAATCACGCACGGCCGAGAACGGCCGCCCGTAGAGATTGCCGAAGCAGACGTGGACGGCGATCTTCGCCTCGATGCCCTCGACGGCCAGGTTCACGCCCTGATCGAAGCGCGGGGCCGAGCCGGGGTACATCCCGCTGTGCGGCTCGTCGATCTGGATGAAATCGGCGCCGGCCTCGACCAGCGCCCGGCACTCGGCGTTCACGATGCCGACGAGATCGGCGAGCAGCGTGTCCTTATCCTTGTAGCCGCCGCCGAGCTTGAGCGGCACGAGCAGCGTGTACGGCCCGGGCACCGTCGCCTTCAGCGGCTTCGCCGTGAGCGCGCGCGCGAGCTTGAACTCCTCGACGATGCCGAGGCCCCCGGGCGCGCTGATCGGCTCGGTCACCTCGAACGGCGTGTTCGTGTCCCAGAGGGGCTGGCCGAGCTGGCGCGGCGCCGGGAGCGGCCGGATGCCCGCGATGCGGTCGTAGAAGCCGATGATGAACCGCACGCGCATCATCTCGCCCGTGCTCACCACGTCGACGCCCGCGCGCTCCTGATCGAGGAGCGCCGCCTGGGTCGCGTCCTCCATCAGCTCGCGCATGTCGAGCGCGCCCAGGCGCCCGGCCTCCATCGCCTCGCGGGCGAGCCACACCCACCCGGGAAGCCCGTGACTTCCCACGACCGACGTCGGCAGCAGCATCATCCGACTCCTTTCTCTCGGCTCGCGGCGCGCCCGAGGTACGCCTCGATCACGCGGGAATCACGGAGCACCACGGCCGGTGGCCCGTCGGCGATCCGCTGGCCGAAGTCCAGCACGGTCACGGTGTCGGCCAGGTCGCCGACCAGCTCCATGTCGTGCTCGACCCAGAGCATACTCATGCCCAGCTCGTGCTTGATCCGGAGCAGGAAGCGGGCGAGGTTCTCTTTTTCCTCACGGTTCATCCCGGTCGAAGGCTCGTCGAGCAAGAGGAGCGTCGGCTCCATGGCGAGCGCCCGGCCGATCGCGACGAGCTTCTGGACGCCGAATGGCAGGCTCGCGACCAGCTCTTTCCGAAAGCGCTCGAGCTCGAGGAACTCGACGATCTCCTCGACCCGGCGCCGATGGCGCACCTCCTCGCGACGCGACCGTCCCCAGAAGAGCGCGCCCGCGAGGACGCCGGCCCGCATGTGGCGATGGCGCCCCAGCAGGATGTTGTCGAGAACCGTCATCCTACGGAACAGCTCGACGAACTGGAACGTCCGCGCGATGCCGTGCGCGGCGATGCGATGGGACGGCTGGCCCTGGATCGCGGTGTCGCCGAAGACGATCCGCCCCGAAGTCGGCGCGTAGAAGCCGCCCACGCAGTTGAGGAGACACGTCTTGCCGGCGCCGTTCGGCCCCACCAGCGCCGCCAGGGCGCCCGCGGCGACCGACATGCTGACCCCCGTCAAGGCACGCAACCCGCTGAACTCGAGCGTGAGGTCGTCCACGACTAGAACCACCGGCGCCGCCTCTGGTACTGCTTGACCTCGGTGTAGCGCTTCCGCCCGGCGCGGGGGCCCACGCCGAGATAGAACTCGCGGACGTCCTCGTGGGCGATGAGTCGGTCGGCGGGCCCGTCGTAGACGATGCGGCCGTGCTCCATGACGTAGCCGTAGTTTGCGACGGCGAGCGCCGCGGCGGCGTTCTGTTCGACGAGGAGCACCGCCAGCCCCAGCTCGTCACGGAGGCGCGCGACCAGCGTCATGAGGCTCTCGATGACCAGGGGCGCCAGCCCGAGCGACAGCTCGTCGACCAGCAGCACCCGCGGCCGGCACAGCAGCGCCGTCGCGAGCGCCAGCATCTGGCGCTCCCCGCCCGAGAGGTAGCCCGCGAGCTGGCGGCGGCGCTCGGCGAGCACCGGAAAGTAGTTGAACACCTGGTCCAGCGTCACGGGCGCGCGGGTGGCGCCGGCGTCGCCGTGACGCCCGGGGACGAGCGCGCGCAAGTTCTCCTGGACCGTCAGCGTCTCGAAAACCTTGTCGCGCTCGGGCACCAGGACGAGCCCGCGGCGCGCCAGCTCGTGGGGCGGGCGGCCCGTGACGGTCGCGCCCAGAAACACGACGCGACCGGCGACGATCTGAGCGTCGTCGGCACCGAGGAAGCCCGAGATCGCCCGGAGCGTGGTCGTCTTGCCGGCGCCATTGGTGCCAAGGAGTGCGACGATCGCGCGCGGCGGCACGCGGAGCGATACTCCCTGGACCGCCGTCGCGACGTGGTGGTAGACGACTTCGAGGTTCTCCAGCTCGAGGACGGGCGTCACGACGTGGGGCGCAACGGACGATATCGGAACGGCCAGAGGAACGCCCAGTTGCGCACGCGGCGCCAGATTCCGACGAGCCCCTGTGGCTCGAAGATCAAGAAGACCGCCATCAGGAGGCCGAACGCGCCGAACTTCAGCGGAAACAAGTAGTACTCGGCGCCGCCCGGCACCCGGAGGCCCGCGACCACCGCGTCGATCCCGTGCGGGAGCAGAGTCACGAAGGCGGCGCCGAGCACGGCGCCGAGCGCCGAGCCGAGACCGCCGATGATGATCATCGCGATGTACTCGATCGCCAGAAAGAACCCGAACGCCTCGACCGAGACGAAGGCGCGCTGGTAGGCGAAGAGCGCGCCGGCGAGCGAGGTCAGGGCGCTCGACCAGACGAACGCCAGGACCTTGTACCGCGCCACGTCGATCCCGACCGACTCCGCCGCGATCTCACGGTCACGGATCGCCATCCACGCCCGGCCAGCGCGGGAGCGCTGGAGGTTCACCGACAGGATCAGGACGATCGCGGCGACCACCGTCAGGGCGTAGTACCAGGCAGTTGTCCCCGTCAGCACCCAGGCGCCGAGTCGTGGCGGCGGAATCGAGACGCCCGTGTTGGCGCCCCAGTGGCTCTGAAACTCGCCGCACGCGTAGAGAACGACGTGGTGCAGCGCGAGCGTGCCGAGGGCCAGATAGAGCCCCTTGAGCCGGAGCGCCGGGATTCCGACGACCACGCCGAGCACGGCGCCCACCAGCGCCGCGGCGGGCAGCGCGAGCAGGGGCGACGGCATGCGGTTCTCGACCAGCACCGCGGTCGTGAAGGCCCCGGCGGCGATGAATCCCGCGTGGCCGAGCGAGATCTGGCCCGCGAGCCCGGTCAGGAGATTGAGCGCGAGCGCGCCGACGGCGGCCAGCGCCGTCTGCGCGACGAGGTCGAGGACGAAGGGCGAGGCGTGGCGTGGCAGGACCAGGAGCACGACGAGCAGCGCGGTGAGCGCCGTGCGCCGGAGCCGTGTGTCCACCAGTGCCAGGTCGCCTGCGTAGGTCGTCTTGAAATAGCCGCCGCCCAGCGCCATCTACACGCGCTCCAGCTCTTCCTTCGTGCCGAAGAGCCCCCACGGACGGACGAGCAGCATCGCGAGGAGGCAGAGAAAGGGCGAGACATCGGCCAGCAGCGGATCGCCGTAACGGACGGATAACACCTCCACCGCGGCGACGATGAGCGCGCCGGGGATGACCCCGGCCAGGCTGTCGAGCCCTCCGACCAGCGCCACCGCGAAGGCCTTCAGGCCGAGGACGCCCAGCGAGGGATCGAGGCGTACGTTGTTCGCATAGAGAATACCGGCGAGCGCGCTCGCGAACCCCGCAAGGGCCCAGGAGAGCGCGAAAAGCAGCTGGAAGTTGATGCCGCGCTGCGCGGCGAGCAGCGCCTTCTCGCCGGCGGCGCGCATCTGGATCCCCAGCGGCGAGAACCTCAGAAAGGCGAAGAGCGCCAGGAAGAGCGCCGCGGCCGCGCCGACCGTGAGCAGATCGAAGGTCGAGACGACGGCGCCGCCGGGGAGCCGGCGCGGCGGGTTGACCAGGCCGAGCAGCGGGAGCGGGTGGCGAATGCGGTCGGTGTAGACGAGCACGATCGCCGCGCGCAGGAGAATGCCGAGCGTGACCGTGACCAGGACCGCGGCGAAGATCGGATGGCCCGCCATCGGTCGCATGAGGAGCCGGTAGATGAAAAAGCCGGCCAGCGCGCTCAGCGCCGCCGCCGTGGCGACCGACAGCGCGGGCGCGCCCGGCGCCGCGGTGGCGAGCAGGAAGAGGAAGTAGCCGCCGAGCGTCATCATGTCGCCCTGGGCCAGGTTCAGGACGCGCGTCGCGCGGTAGACGAGCACGTAACCCGCGGCGAGCAACGCGTAGAGGCTCGCGACGACGACGGTCGTGGCGAGGACCTGCGTCACCGCGTCACTTGATCTCGAGTCGCGTCCAGCCGCCGACCGACGCGATGCCGGTCTTGGCCGGGTCCCACCGGTAGACCTTGTAGTACGTATTCTTCCGGTAGTGATTGTCCGCGGTCCACTCGATGGGCCCACCACGGAGCCCTTTCGTGTCGACGCTCACCCCGGCCATCGCCGTCGCGAGCTTGTCCTTGGGGCACGGCCAGCCGCACTTCTTCAGCGCCGCCTCGAGCACCATCGCCGAGACCCAGCCCTCGGCCATGTAGTGCGCCGGATGCGTCGTCTGGCCCTTGACCAGATTGGCGATCTCAGCATGGATCGGCAGGTTCTCCATGAAGAGCGTGTTGCCGCCGAAGGCGTTGAGGTTGGGCGCCTTCAGGCGCGCCAGCTCGTCCTGCGTCTGCTGGTGGCCGTACAAGAGATAGCTCCCCGTCCAGCCGATGCGCTGGAGCGCCTCGAAGACGCCCACCTCGACGTGCCACAGCGCCCACGAGAGCACCCAGTCGGCGCCGGCATCCTTCAGCTTCTGGGCAAAGAGCGTGAAGTCCGGCGTGTTGCCCGGCACGACCACCACCGGGATCGGCTCGAGGCCCATTTCCTTCGCGAGCTGCTCCGCAAACTCGAGCTCGATGCGCGAGAGCGGGATGTCCTGCGCCGCGAAGCCGATCTTCACCTTCTTGCCCCCCGCCTGCTCCTTGATGAAGCCGAGCGCGAAGCGGCTGTCCCACTTCGAGCCGAACGAGGTCGAGCAGAAGATCAGCGGGCTCGCGGGCGGAAAGGCCTCGCGCGGGCAGACGCCGCCGCCGAACATGAGCGGGACCTTCCCGGTCTCCGATTCGGTCATGAAGGGCTTGTAGGTCGCGGAGGTCGACGCGTTGACCATGAGGATCGAGGTCTCGCCCAGCTTCTTGGCGTTGCCCGCCGCGCGCTGGGGCTCGCCGCGGTCGTCCTCGAAGGCGATCTCCACTTTCTGGCCGTTGATTCCGCCGGCGTCGTTGACGCGCTTGAAGTAGACCCTGTACGCCTCGTACGTCGGCGCGTAGGTGGACGACGCGGGCCCGGTGATGGCCGCGCTCATGCCGATGCGGTACTGCGCGACGGCCGGCGTGGCGCCCGCGGAAACGGCCAGGAGCGCAATGAGCACTGTGAGCCAAAGCCTCGGCATCTAGTCCTCCGTTTGGAGAGAGAGGCTCCGCCCCCCTCGCGACTCCCGCGGTTCAAGGCTCGCCACCTCGGCGGCGATCCTGCGTTCTTCGTCCCCGGTGTACATCGACTCCACCAGCGTGCCGTACCGCTCGGCCATGAGCCGCCGCTTCACCTTCCGCGTCGGCGTCACGGGCTCGCCCTCAAGCTCGGGATCGAGCTCGCGCGGCAGGAGGCGAAAGGCCTTCACCTGCTCGACACGCGTGAGATCGTCGTTCGCGCGCTTCACCTCGGTCCCGATCAAGCCGATCACCTCGGGGTGGGCCACCAGCGAGGCATAGCCGGTGTACACCACGCCGCGTTCGCGGGCCCACTCGGCCACCGTCTCGCCGTCCGCTTCGAGCAACGCCACCAGATACTTCCGCCCCTCACCGAACACGGCGGCCTCGCTGACGTATGGGCTCGCGCGCAGACGGTTCTCGACGTGCGCGGGGCTCACGTTCTTCCCACCCGCGGTGATCAGGATGTCCTTCTTCCGGTCGACGAGCCTGAGCGAGCGCTCCGTGGTCCACTCGCCGACGTCGCCCGTCGCGAGCTTCCCGCCGCGAAAGAGGGCCTCCGTCGCGTCCGGGTCGCGCCAGTATCCTCCGAACCCCTCTCTGGCGGTCACGAGAATCTCGCCGTCCGGGTCGAGCTCGACCGCCACGTTCGGCGCAACGACGCCCACGTCGCCCGGCACCGGATAGGGCCCACGCTGGCCTGAGACGAGCGCGCCGCCCGTCTCGGTCTGGCCGTACGCCTCGCAGAGGTTCACGCCCCACGCCTGCCACAGCGTGGCGACGGGCGCCGGCAACGGCGCGCCACTCGAGATCACGAGCTCCACCCGTGCGAACCCGACCTTCTCGAGGAGCCAACGGAACACCAGCACACGCGCGAGCACGGCGAGCAGCGCCCAGGCGCGCCCCGGGCGCCGCTCGCTCCACCGTCGCTCGAGTGCCCGCCGTCCGACCCTCATCGACGCGTGATAGGCCGCGCGCTTGATCCAGGAGCTCTGGTCGAGCCCGACCAGCAGATGCGCGGCGAACTTCTGGAGGTAGCGCGGGACCGTGAAGACGAACGTCGGCTGGATCTCGTAGAGCGCGTCGGCAAAGGTATCGACGGACTCCGGGTAGTGCGGCACGACGTCGGCGATGAGCGGCATGGTAATGGCGAGGTTCCGGCCCATCGCGTGACAGAGCGGCAGCATCGCGACGGCGCGGTGCTCGCCGCCCGCCAGGATCGGATAGTGCTCGATGATGTTGGCGCACGCGGCCAGGTGCGGGCCGTGCCGATAGACCGCGCCCTTCGGGTGCCCCGTGGTCCCCGACGTGTAGATGATCGTCGCCGGGGCATCGGGTGACAGCGACCGCGCGAGGCGACCGAGCGCGTCAGGCTCGGCGGCCAGCATTTCACGCCCGCGGCCCTCGACCTCGGCCAGCGGACGGACACGAGGGTCCCGGTACATGAAGAGCGCGCGGGTGTCGATCACCAGGACGGCGCGGACGTTCGGGCACTCGTCCAGCACCTCGAGCGTCTTGTCGAGGTGCTCCTGATCCTCGGCGACGATCAAAGACGCGCCGCCGTGCTGGAGCAGGTGGCGCACCTCGCCCGGCGCGCTCGTCGGATAGATGCCGTAGGTGATCGCGCCCAGCGCCTGCGCCGCGAGATCGGCGATCGTCCATTCCGGACACGGGTTGCCGACGATCGCCACCGTCTCGCCCCGGCCGATGCCGTACTCGCGTGCGAAGCCGCTCGCCAGCGCCGCGACGCGCTCGGCGAGCCCCTGCCACGACGTCTCGCGCCAGATGCCGAGCTCCTTCGAGCGGAAGGCCACGCGATCCGGCCGCGTCCGCGCGCGCTCCACGAGCAAGCCCGGCAGTGTGCTCGCGCGCAGCGCTTCGAAATTCATGCCGGGCGGATTATACCGGAGGGGATTATCCTGGGGCCGTCATGACGTGTGAGGAGCAGGTGAAAGCCGTCGGCCTCAAGGCCGGCGCGCGCGTGGTCGGGATCGCGGCGGTCGAGGCGTTCCGCGAGAAGGTGCCGGAAGGCTATCGCCCGGAGGACATCCTGCCGGGGGCCCGGAGCGTCGTCGTCGCGGGCGGCGACGGGCCGACCGCGGGCGCGTGGCGCTGTCCTGATCATCGGGTGATGGAGATCACCGGCTACGATCTCCGCGAGAACGTGGCGGTCCATGCGATGTGCGACTTCATCGAGGGCACGCTGTCCCACCACGCGATCCAGGCGCCATCCCTGCCCGTCCACGGTCACGAGCCCCCGATGTCGATGATGCACGCCGCCGAGCTCGCGGGGCTCGGCACGCGCTCGCTCGCGGCGCACATCATCCTGAACCCCGAGTACGGCCTGCTCTACTACGCGGCGCTGATCACGACGCTGCCGCTCGAGCCCGACCCGCCGCTCGCCGAGCCCGCGTGCCCGCACCCGGGCTGCGCCGCCATGTACAAGCGCATCGGGACGACGCCGTGTTTGCGCGTGTGCCCCGCGTGCCTGGCCGGGAAAGTGAGCGATGGGCGCATCCAGGAATCGACGTACGACCGCGAGCGCTGCCACTCGCGCGCGCAGACCTATGGCATCGGCTCCTTGCAGAAGGGGCTGCTCCAGATCGTGAACGAGGACGATGCGGACCGGCGCCGGACGATGATTTACAGCGACTTCTTCACGAAGAGCCTTCAGTCCGTCGGCTTCTTCCGCGACTCGATCGCCCAGTGCTTCGAGTGCATGCGCGTCTGCCCCGTCGGGCGCAAATACCGGAAGCTCAAATGAAGCCGGCCCGCGCCTCTCTCAGGCCACCCGCGGTCGCCCCGAACTCACGGACCCCGCTACAAACGAAGCCGGCCCGCGCCTCTCTCCGGCCACCCTCGGTCGCCCCGGGCTCACGGACCCCGCTCCAGTAATGTCGGACCTGGCCCCCAACGCCACTGCGACGCTCAAGTCGGTCGCCCTCAAGTCGGGAGCGACCGTCTGCGGCATCGCTGACGCGACGGCGTTCGACGCCCACGCGCCCGAGAAGCATCGCCCGGACGATCTTCTGCCGGGCGCCCGATCGGTCGTGGTGGTCGGCGGCGCCCAGCCGCGGGCGGGCGACTGGGCGGCGACCTCGCCGTGGGTCCTCCAGACGATGGGGACGACCGAGCGTATCCAGGCGGTCGGGCGGCGGCTCGCCCAGTACATCGAGAGCGAGTTCGGTTACTACGCGCTCTACGTCCCGCCCGGCACGGCCAGCGGCGACACGCCCTTTCTCTCGCTCATGCTCGCCGCCCAGCTCGCTGGTCTGGGCTCGCGGTCGCTGGCCGGGCCGGTGTTGAACCGCGAGCACGGCTTCATGTACTGGAGCGCGGTGATCACCACCGCCCCGTTCGACGCCGACGCGCTCGAGGCCGAGCCCGCGTGTCCGGCGCCGCCCTGCCGCGAAATGTGGGAGCGCGAGGGCACAACACCGTGCCTCAAGATCTGCCCCGCCACCGACGGCGGATGTCTCTCGGGCAAGCTCGAGAGCGGCCGCGCGGTGCGAACCTTCTACGATGCCGCACGCTGCAACACCCGCGTGCACACGCACTGGATCGGCGGCTTCCAGAAGGTGCTCGAAGAGACGCTCAACGAGCCAGACCGGGACAAGCGCAAGATGCTCCTCTACGGTGACTTCTTCACGCGCAGCCTCTGGGCCATCACCTACTCGTCGACGAACATCGCCCAGTGCTTCGAGTGCATGCGCGTGTGCCCCGCCGCCCACGGGCTCAAGGAGATGAGGTGATGAGCGTGTTCAAGCTCGATCCGGAGGTCTACAAGCGCTACAAGGACGAGGTGTTGAAGCTCTGCAACTCGTTCCAGCGGATCGACCAGCCCGGCCTCTCCGACAAGCAGATCGCCGAGCGGCTCGGCCTCGACGAGCGCACGGTGACCGAGATCCGTTGCGTCGCCGAGCGCGATTGCTACTCGCTCGACGAGTGGGAGAAGGCGATCGAATTCAAGCGCAAGGCGACGCTCGAGTGGTCGGCGCTCGCCCTCAAGCGGCCCGACCTCAAACCCGAGTGACGCTCTACTTCTTCGAACGCGTCACCGACGACGACTTCATCGGGCCCGTCATCGTGGCCGCGCCCGACGAGGCGACGGCATGGAGTCTCCTGGCGGGACGCGAGCGCTCCGACGTCGAGGCGCTGAAGACGCTCGGCTGGCAGATCGCCCAGGACCTGGCCGCCATCCCCCCGAGGCCGACGATCGTCTACCCGAGCCACTACCGCCGCGCCATCCTCAGCTAGGGCGTATCGAGCCCTGAATCCTCTCCACGTCGTCCTCGCGCTGCTCGTCACTGTCATCTGGGGGCTCGCCTTCGTCGCGACCAAGATTGGGCTCGACAGCTTCTCGCCACCCCAGCTGACGGCGCTGAGATTCCTGATCGCGGCCGTCCCGGCCCTATTCCTGCCACGGCCGCCGCTCTCGTGGTCCACCCTCGTGGCGCTCGGGGCGACGCTCTTCGCCGGTCAATTCCTCCTTCAGTTCTTCGCCATCGCCCGTGGCGTGCCGCCGGGCCTGGCGTCACTGCTCGTCCAGACTCAGGCGCTCTTCACGATCCTGTTCGCCGCCATCGCGCTGCGCGAACGGCCCACCGCGCGCGGGCTCTCCGGCGTGGCCGTGGCGTTCGCGGGCCTCGTGCTCATCGTCCTCACGGTCGGCGGCGACCTGACCGTCGTCGGGTTCTGCCTCGCGATGGGCTCCGCCATCAGCTGGGGCGTCGGCAACATTCTCCTGAAGCGCATCGGCAACGTAGACATGCTGAGCCTCATGGTATGGCTCAGCCTGGTGCCCCCCCTTCCGTCGCTGGCGCTCTCGCTGATTCTGGGTGGCGGGCCTGCCGCACTCCCGCAGGCGGTGTCGAACGCTGCGTGGCTCGGTGTCGCGGCAGCGTTCTATCTCGGCCTGGTCGCGACCGTCCTGGCCTACGCGATCTGGGGCCGGCTCCTACGCCAGTACGCGGCGGCGACGGTGGCGCCGTTCGCCTTGCTGGTGCCGTTCGTCGGCGCCTGTTCGTCCTCGCTGGTGTTCGGCGAGCGGTTCGGCGCGCTGCGACTGGCCGGCATGGCACTCGTGCTGCTCGGGGTCGCCGTGATCGTCATTCCCTGGGGCCGCGCGCGGAACCGTCGCGACGCGCGTTCTCGCGGGGTCGACCCCTCACTGACCATGTCGCCCGCGACGCGGGCCGACGCGCCCGGTGTCATCGACCTCATCGGCCGGGTGTACGCGGAGTACGGCTTCATCTACGATCCCCGCGTCGAGGTCCCCGACCTGCTGCGGTTTGAGCAGCACTACGAGGCGCCGCGCGGAGCGTTCTTTGTCCTACGGGAGGGGCACCTGCTCGTGGGCTCGGTCGGCGTCGAACGGCTCGACGGCGACACCGCCGAGCTCCATCGCCTCTATCTCGACGCCCGCCTGCGCGGGCGCGGCACGGGTCGAGCGCTCGTCGAGGCCACGCTGGACTGGTGTCGCGCCGAGAAGATCACGCGGCTGATCCTCTGGTCGGACACCCGCTTCGAGCAGGCGCACCGGCTCTACACCCGGATGGGCTTCCGGCAAGCGGGCGAGCGAGTGCTCCCGGACGACCTCAACCAGACGAGCGAGTACGGCTTCGAGCGCCCGGTGTGAGGCGCTCGCGCGCTCAGTACCCCTTGCGCTTGTCGATCAGCGCGATCAGCGGCTGGCCCGACCGCATCCGGCGCAGGTTCTCGCAGAACGTCTCGATGACGCGACCGGCGCGCCGCGGCGAGCCGCCGGCCGTGTGCGGCGTCACGATGGCGCGCGGATGATTCCAGAGGCGGTGGCCGGCCGGAAGCGGCTCAGGGTCGGTGACGTCGAGCCCGGCGCCGCCGATCATTTCCTCGTCGAGCGCCTTGAGCAGGTCGTCGCCGTAGACGATCGCGCCCCGGGTCACGTTGATCAGGTACCCGGTCCGCTTCATCTTCCGGAAGAGGTCGCGCGTGAAGAGGTGGTGGGTCGCCTTCGTGAGCGGCAGGCAGATCACCACGGCGTCGGAGGCGCCGAGCAGGTCGCCGAGCCGATCGGGCTTCCAGATCGCCTCGACGCCGGGCTCCGGGGCGACGTCCTCGATGTCGACCGCTAGCACGCGCATCCCGAAGCCGAGCGCCCGCCGCGCGACCTCGCGCCCGGTGCCGCCGAACCCGACGATGCCCATCGTCAGGTCGTAGAGCTCCAGCTGCCGGAGGCGGATCGGCTCGCGCAAGGTGTAGTCCGGCTGGCGGATCGCCGTGTGCAGGCCGCGGGTGAGGCCGAGGAGCAGCGCGAACGCGTGCTCGGCCAGATGGATGCCGACCCCGCCCTTTTCGCTGGCCAGCGGAACGTCGCTCTCGACCAGCTCCTGCGTGAGGATCGAGTCCACGCCGGCGCCGATCGACTGGTAGTAGCGCAGGCGCTTGTTCAGGGAGAAGATCTCCGGCGACACGCGGCCGAAGAGCGCGTCGGCGTCCACGATCTCGCGCCGCTGGCTGGCGGCGTCCTTCGCCTCGACGAAGGTCGAGCCCGGGCCAGCGGCTTCGAGGATAGCGGCGCGCTGCTCGGGAGTGACCGTCGGCACGATCATCAGCGGCGTGTAGAGGATCTTCATCGTCAGCTCCGTTTCTTCGATCGAATGTTGGCCATCGCGCGTTGGTGCTCGTCGGATTCGAAGCACCCGACCAGGGCGGCGTTCATCTCCTCCCGGAACGTCTCGAAGTCGAGGTCGAAGGCGCGCGTGCTCAGGCGCTTGCTGGCGGTCACACTCACGGGCGGGAGCGCCAGGAACCGCTCGACCGTCTCGTTGAGCGCCTTCGAAAAGTCCGTCGGCGGCACCGCGCGGTTCACGAGGCCGATGCGCTCGCCCTCGCGCGCGGTGATCGCCTCGCCCAGCAGGATCAGCTCCTTCGCCCGGGCCAGCCCGATCAGCCGCGGCAGGCGGTAGAGCGCCATCGACGGGATCAGACACTCCTTGACGGCCGGCAGGCTGAGCAGCGCGTCTTCGACCGCCAGCCGGTAGTCGCACACGAGCGCAAGCTGCAGCCCGCCGCCGATGCAGTGCCCGTTGATCCCCGCGATGAAGAGCTTGTCCATTCGCTCGATCGCGGTCATCGCGTCTTCCCATCTGACGAGGTCGGACAGCGTCAGCTCTCCGGCGGCGAGCGCCTTGAGGTCGACGCCGGTCTGGAACGCCCGGCCCGCGCCGGTCATGACGACCACGCGCACGCCACTCCGGGCGGCGACCGTCGCGACCGCCTCGCCGAGCTCCGCGGCAAAGCGCGCATTGCCCGCGTTCAGCACTTCCGGCCGGTCGAACGTCATGCGGGCGATCGGGCCCCGCACGTCCAGGCGGATCGTCGCCTCATGGGCCATGGGGCATTGGTTGTACCATAAGAGCCCTCGTGACGTCCCTGACCGCTCTGCTCTGCCTGACCACCTTCTCCAATATCTTCTCGGGGGGCGCCTTTCCCGCCGTCGTCCCCGACATGGCGCGCAGCGCGGCCCTGGCCGACTGGCAGCTCGGCATCGTGGCCGGGGCCTTCGGGTTCTCCCGCATGGTCGCGGACATTCCCCTCGGCCTCTTCCTGACCCACAACCTGCGACGGGCGTTGTGGCTCGGGCCTCTTGTTTTGGCGATCGGCGCGCTCTGCCTCACGAGCGGAGGAGGGTTTCCGGCCCTCGTGCTCGGCCGACTGCTCATGGGCCTGGGCCAGGCCCTCAGCATGATGGGGGGACTGACGGCGATCCTTCGCTTCCAGTCCGGGAGAAGTCTCGCCTCGGCCCTCAACGCCTACGAGCTCTCGGCAATGATCGGCATGCTCGGCGGCGTCATCGCGATCGCGGCGTTGCCGTCGAGCCTTCCGTGGAACACCGCGCTCTTGCTCACGTGCACGCCCCAGCTCATCGGCATCGTGGTCATTCCCAAGCTGGTGGCGGCGCTTCCCGCGCAGGAGGGAGCGAGCGCGCAGGCGCTCTTCGCGCGGCAGGCGGCGGGCAGCGCGACGGCCAACCCGACCTCGCATCACCCGAATCGGGTCGAGCACCTGTCGCTGGTACCGCTCGCCTTCGCGGCCGGGGGGTTGATCGCGCTCGCGTACTCGACGATGGAGCAGTTCCTGGTTCCGTTGCGCGCCAGCCGCGAATTCGGCCTCGAGCGCACCGGTGTTGCGCGCTTGCTGATGGTCCAGCAGCTCTTCGACATCGCCGCGCTGTTGCCCATCGGGATCCTCGCCGACCGGCGGGGCGCGGCGCGCGTACTCCCCGTGGTCCTGCTCGCGATGGCGACCGCGAACGCGCTCGTGGGCTTCGGCGCGCTCCCCGTCGTCGTCGTCGGGTGCGCGCTCTTCGGTCTCTCGATGGCGGGCTGGATGCTGCCGCTCAGCGTGCTGCGGCGGGAGACCCCGCCCGAGCACGTCGCGTGGCGGACCGGGCTCTACCGCGTCTGCGTGGACGGCGGGATATTCCTCGGCCCGTTCCTCTCCGGCGCCCTGGGCATGCACGTCGCCGGGTTCCTGCCCGCCCTCTGGACCGTCGCGCTGGCGGTCACAGGCGTGCTCCTCCTGGCGCGCGCCCGAAGCTCGGGTACCATGGCCGTGCATGGCTGACACCGGGCTCATCTTTGCCTGCTTCGGCTGCTGCTGCGGCCACACGAACAACGGCGCGGCCCGCATCGTGCGGCCAGCGACGCGACGCGTGTTCGACGCCGCGGGGCTTCAGGGACGGGTGCGCTTCGCCTTTTCCGAGTGCCTCGGGCCGTGCAGCGAGGCGAACGTGGTCTTCGTGTATCTCCGCGGCCGGCCACTCTGGTTCAAGCGGGTCAACACGCTCGACCTGTTCGAAAAGCTGCTCGTGTACGTACGCACGGCGGTCGATGCGCCCGGCGCGCCGCTGCCCGAGGAGCTGGCCGCCCGCTCGTTCTCGTGGACCGGCGGCGGCCTCGGCCCGGCGCTCGCCTGAGGAGAACGTCATGAACTACGCGGATTACCAGCACCTCGCGTTCGAGCCGAAGCCGAACGGGGTGCTCCTCGTCACCATCAACCGCCCGGAGGTGTTGAACGCGGCGAACGCGCGCCTCCACTGGGAGCTCACCCAGGTCTGGCTCACGGTCGACGCCGATCCGAAGACCCGCGTGGTCCTCGTCACCGGCGCCGGCAAGGCGTTCTCGGCGGGCGGCGATCTCGCGCTGGTCGAGGACATGGCGGGCAATCCGGACGCGTTGACGCGCACGATGCGTGAAGCCTCCGACCTCGTCTACAACATGATCAACCTCGACAAGCCCGTGGTCTCGGCCATCAACGGCGTTGCCGTGGGCGCGGGGCTGGTCGTCGCGCTCATGGCCGACGTCAGCATCATCGCCGAGACCGCACGGTTCACCGACGGGCACACGCGCCTGGGCGTCGCCGCGGGCGACCACGCCGCCATCCTCTGGCCGCTCCTGTGCGGGATGGCGAAGGCGAAGTACTACCTGCTCACCGCCGACTTCATCGACGGTCGCGAGGCCGAGCGGATCGGTCTCGTGAGCATGTGCGTGCCTGCCGATCAGCTCATGGCGAAAGCGCTCGACGTCGCCGGCCGGCTCGCCCAGGGCAGTCAGCTTTCGATCCGCTGGACCAAGCGCGCGCTCAACAACTGGCTGCGCCAGGCCGGCCCGATCTTCGACCAGTCACTGGCACTCGAGATGCTCTCCTTCACGCACGCCGACGTCCTCGAAGGCGTCAAGGCGCTCCGCGAGAAGCGCGCCCCCACCTTTCCCTCGGCGAGATAACGGAGACCGACGTCGTGGCCGCGAACTCGCCGGCGCCGCGCGCCGCTCATCCCTATCACATGCACGACGCGATTTACGCTCAGCCCGGGGCCCTTCGGCTCGTCGCCCGCGGCCAGGGCGACGCGATCGAGGCCGCGGCAACACGCCTGCGCGAGCTCGATCGCGTGCTCCTCACGGGCGTCGGCACCTCGTGGCACGCGGCGCTCGTCGGCGAGCTGCTCTTCGCGCGCCTGGGTGGGCTCGGCCATCGCGCTCGGGCCTTCCACGCCTTCGAGCTCGCGCGCTACTGGCCCGAACCCGAGCGCACCGGGGTGATCGGCGTGAGTCACCGCGGAACCAACCGTGACACGCTCGCGGCGCTCGCCCGCGCCAGGGCGGGCGGCGGCATCGGCGTGGCGATCACCGGCAAGGGCACCGACGCTGCCGCAACCGCCGAGTGGACGCTCCGCACCGTGGACCAGGAGAGCTCGGGTGCCCACACCGTGAGCTACACCTCGGCGCTGACGCTCCTCGCGACGCTCGCTGGCGCCCTGGGCGGCAACGACGGCGCCCGGCGCCAGCTCCAGGAAATTCCCGACATGCTCGCCCTGCTGCTCGGCCAGGAGTCGTGGGAGGAGCTTGCGGCGCGCTTCGCCGATCGCCGCGCTTACTGGTTCGTGGGCGGCGGGCCGAACACAGCGACCGCCTGGGAGGCCGCGCTGAAGATGAGCGAGGCCGCCCACGCGACCGCGGTCGGTTTCAACTGCGAGCAGTTCCTCCACGGCGCATGGGCGGCGCTGGAGCGCGAGGATGTGGTGATCCTCGTGGCGCCGGCCGGTCCGTCCCACGAGCGGTGCCTGACCGTCGCGCGCGTCGCGAAGGAGATCGGCGTACCGCTCGTCGCTCTGGTGCGTGAGGACGATCGCGAGATCGCGCCGCTCGCCGCGGAGACGATCGCGATTCCGGAGATCGACGAGCTGCTCTCGCCGATCCTCACGGTCGTGCCGCTCCAGCTCTTCATCTATCACACGGCGATTCGGCGCGGGGTGAACCCCGACACGACGCGCGCTGACGAGCCCGCGTACGACCGCGCGCGGGCGGCGTTGTCGCTCTAGCGTCCAGCCCGCCCGCCGGGCACGCTAGCGGCGGCGATACGCGTCCAAGAAGTCCGCGAGCGTTTCGTCGAGCAGTCTGAGGATCTCGACGGGTGAGTCGCGCCATGGGCCGGCGGCCTGACGTTCCGCGTGCCAGACACTCCCGCGGACCGGCTCGGGCACGCCGACGACGATCGCCATACGCTCGAGGCTCAGGCGGACGGGGCCGATGCCGTAGGTTCCGGAGAACGGTAGCCAGAAGCCGCGCAGGGCCGTGGCGCCGTAGGGTCGGACCGCAACCGTGAGCCTCAGGCGATCGCGGCCGACGGGACCGAGGGTCAGGGCCGGCGCGCCCTCGCTCAGCCGCGCCTGGATTCTTTGCGCCAGCCGCTCGGCCGACAGCGACTCCTGACTCGGGTCCAGGTCGACGTTCACGCCGATCGTGCTGAGCCCGGCGAGCGCGCGCGCCGGCTCGGCGGCGGCCGGGCGCACCAACCCGGCGACAAATAGGAAGAGCAGGGTCAGCGTGCTGGCCGTCATCGCATCGCTACGACGGCGGCGGCGATCCCTCCGGCCGCGGGCCGCCCCGGTCGCGGCCTCGACGGCGAGGCCGGCGTCGCGGCCCGGAGGCGCCCTCGGCCGAGGATGGCGGCGGCGGAGGCGGCGCCGGCGTCGAGCGGCCTGCGGGCGGCGGCTCAGGGTGTGGCCGCCCGTGGGGACGGCCGCCCGGGCGACCGCGGTCGCGCCCCCGGTCACCGAACCGGTCGCGCGCCGCCAGACGCGCGCGGCGCTCCTCGGCGTAGCGCCGGCGCTCGTCCGCCGTCGGCTTGATTTCCGGCATGAAGAGGTCGTCGTCCGCCCACTCCACCGCGATCTTCTGGCCGATGAATTTCTCGATCGCCTCGAGCGCCAGGGCACTCGCCTCGTCCACCAGGCCGATCGCCTTGCCGCCGGCCCCGGCGCGCGCCGTGCGGCCGATACGGTGCACGTAGTCTTCGGCCTCCTGGGGCAGGTCCCAGTTGACGACGTGGCTCACCGCCTCGATGTGCAGCCCGCGCGAGGCGACGTCGGTCGCGACCAGGATGGGCAGCCGTCCCTCCTTGAAGTCGTTCAAAATCTTGAGCCGTCGCTTCTGGTCGACGTCGCCCGTGAGCGCGCGCGTCTCCCAGCCGTTGCGGATGAGCCGATCCTCGAGGCGCCGGGCCTCCTCGCGCGTGTTCGAGAAGATCAGGATCCGGTCGCCGCCCTCGCGGCGCAAGAGACCCAGCAGCAGCGGGAACTTCTCGTCCCGGCCGACGTGGAAGAGCGACTGCTCGACGCGCTCGGCCGTCTTCTGCTGCGGCATGATCGTGATCTGCGCCGGGTTGTTCATGAACTCCCAGGTGAGCTCGAGCACCCGGAACGAGAGCGTCGCGGAGAAGAGATACGACTGCCGCTTTTCATGCGGCGGCAGGCGGCGGAGGATGAACCGGAGGTCGGCGATGAAGCCCATGTCGAACATCCGGTCGGCCTCGTCGATGACGAGGATCTCGACGCGCCGGGGCGTCCAGACGCGCTGCTTGAGGTAGTCGATGAGACGGCCGGGCGTGCCGACCAGAAGATCGCAGCCCTCGGCCAGGGCCTCGCGCTGCTTCGCGTAGTCGATGCCGCCGTAGACGGCCAGGGTCCGGAACGGCGTGAACCGCCCGAGGAGCCGCGCGTCGGAGTCGATCTGCACGACCAGCTCGCGCGTGGGCGCGATGACGAGCATGCGGGGCGCCCCCGTGCCCGGCGGCGGCGCCGGCGCCGGCGTGCGCAGCATCTTGGTGAAGGCCGCAATGAGGAACGCGGCGGTCTTCCCGGTGCCGGTCTGCGACTGGCCGGCCACGTCCTTGCCGCGCAGCGCGAGCGGCAGGGCCGCTTCCTGGATCGGCGTCGCCGTCACGAAGCCCGCCTCGCGGATCCCCTGCAAGACGGGCTCGGGGAGATCGAGAGAGGCGAAGTCCATCTAGGCCGATTCGGCGGGCGCCGGCGTCGGCGCGGGCGCGGGCTTCCGCCCGAAGATGCGCGCGCACACGATGCCGACCTCGTAGAGGATGATCAGCGGCCCGGCCATCAGCGTCTGGTTGAAGGCGTCGGGCGTGGGCGTCAGGACCGCGCCGGCGATGAACGCGCCGAGGATCGCGTACTTCCGGTTCTTCGCGAGCATCTTCGCGTTCACGATGCCGACACGCGCCAGGATCGTGAGGGCCAGCGGCAGCTCGAAGACGGCGCCGAACGCGAGCGTGAACTTCAGCAGGAAGTCGATGTGGTTCTGCAGCGTGATCATCGGCGTGAGGCCCGGGCGCGCGTAGCTCAGCAGGAACTGGATGGCGTAGGGCGTCACCACGAACAGGGAGAACGCGCCGCCGGCGAGGAACATCACCGAGCCGATGATCACGAACGGCGCCGCGTACTTCTTTTCGTGGCCGTGGAGCCCCGGGGCGATGAAGGCCCAGACCTGCCAGAGGATCGCGGGCGCGGCGATGAAGACGCCGACGATCAGCCCCACCTTCATCTGCACCCAGAAGGCCTCGGCCGGCGCCGTGAAGACCAGCGAGTAGTTCAGCCGGGTGACCGGTCGCGCCAGCCAGTCCACGATGCGCTGGCTGAACGGCAGTCCGATCAGGGTGCCGACGAGAAGCGCGATGAGGGCCCGGACGATCCGAACGCGGAGCTCGCCCAGGTGCTCCAGGAAGGACATCTTGTCGTCGACGGACGATGCCATACCCTACCAGCTCGCGACGAAGTGCCGCAGCGCACCCACGCCGCGCCCGGCCTGAAACCCCTCGCGGATCGCGGCGGTGACGTACGCCTTCGCCTCGCTGATGGCGTCCCGGAGCGCGTAGCCGCGGGCCAGACAGGCGGCGATCGCGGAGGCGAAGGTGCAGCCCGTCCCGTGGGTGCTCGTCGAGTCGAGCCGCACCGTGGTGAAGCGCGTGAGGTCGCGCCCGTTCCAGAGGATGTCGGTGGCCGCGTCCCGGAGGTGGCCGCCCTTCACCAGCACGTTCTTCGGGCCGAGCGCCAGGATCCGGCGCGCCGCCTCTTCCATGTCGCGCTCGGTCGCGACGGGCATCCCCGCCAGCGCCTCCGCCTCGTAGAGGTTCGGCGTGACCACCAGGGCGAGCGGCAGCAACTCCTTGACGAGCGCTGCCCGCGCCTCCGGCTGCAGGAGCGGATCGCCCGACTTGGCGATCATCACGGGATCGAGCACGATCCTCCCCTCACGCCCGTGCGCGCTCAGCCGTTTCGCCACCTCGCCGATGATCGCCGCCGTCGAAAGCATGCCGATCTTCACGGCGTCGGCGTCGAAGTCCGAGAGGACCGAGTCGATCTGCCGGCCGACGAACTCGGGCGGCAGGTTGAAGACACCCTGGACGCCGAGCGAGTTCTGGGCGGTCACGGCGGTGATCACGCTCATCCCGAACACGCGGAACGCCGAGAAGGTCTTGAGATCCGCCTGGATGCCCGCGCCGCCGCCGGAATCGGAGCCGGCGATGGTCAGCGCTTTGGGAACGGTCATAATCTCTCGAAGTATACGGTTCGCTCGACGACGGCACAAACGCCTGTATCACCGTGAGGACATTGACCCCGCGACACGGAGTCGCTAGGGTGTCGCCATGAGACGGGCCATGGGCGAGCCGGCCATCCGCACGCGGCGCTGGACGCGGCAGGAGTACAACCGGTTGATCGAGTTGGGCGTGCTCCACGAGGATGAGCCTGTTGAGCTGCTGGATGGCCGCTTGGTGGTGAGAGAGCCGCAGAGGACGCCCCACGCCGTGGCGACTCAACTGGTCGAGGAGGCCCTGCGGGTCGCATTCGGCACGGGATGGTCCGTCCGGGTCCAGCTGCCGCTCGCGCTCGATGCTGATTCAGAGCCCGAGCCCGACGTTGCGGTCGTCCAGGGCGCCCCGCGCGACCACCTACGCGAACACCCCTCGGCCCCGGTCCTCGTGGTCGAGGTCGCGCACGACAGCCTGCGAGCGGATCGAATCCTCAAGGGACGCCTCTACGCGCGCGCGGCCGTCCCGGACTATTGGATCGTGAACCTCGTTGACCGAGTCCTCGAGGTTCATCGCGATCCGACTGGCCCAACTTTCAAAAGCCGTCCGGCCTATGCCGATGTCCGAAGCTGTGCACCGTCGGACGCGGTCGCACCGCTCGCCGCACCGGGAGCGCGGATGGTCGTCGCCGACCTGCTGCCCTAGGCCGACGCGCCGGGCGCCGTTCGGCCGACCGCCGGAATCACCAGCGTGAACTCGCCGCGCGGCTGGGAGGCCGCCAGGCGCACGAGGTGCGCCGCCGGCGTGGCGGTCACGATCTCCTCGAACTGCTTGGTGAGCTCGCGCGCCACCAGCAGCTCGACCTCGCCGTAGACCTCGCCGATCGCGCCCAGGGTGGCGATGATGCGGTGCGGCGACTCGTACAGCACGACCGTCGTGTCGAGCGCTCGGAGCGCCGTGAGCCGATTGATCCGCTTGCCGGGCTTCACCGGCAGGAAGCCATCGAACACGAACCGGTCCGCGGAGATGCCCGCGGCCGAGAGCGCGGCGACGAGCGCGGCGGGCCCCGGCACCGGCACCACCGGGACGCCGTGGGCGCGCGCCTCGCGCACGAGCAGGACGCCCGGGTCGGAGATCCCCGGCGTGCCCGCGTCCGTGACGAGCGCGATCGAGCGCCCGGCCGCGAGCTCCCGCAGGAGCTCCCGCCCGCGCGTGAGCTTGTTGTGCTCGTAGTAGCTGACGGTCGGCTTGTGAATATCGAAGTGCGTGAGCAGGGCGCGGGTCCGCCGCGTGTCCTCGCAGGCGACGAGGTCGGCCTCGCGGAGAACGCGCAACGCGCGCAGGGTGATGTCCTCCAGGTTGCCGATCGGGGTCGCGACTACAAACAGGGTGCCGCTCAGGCCGTCTGTTCTTTCGCTTCGGAGACCAGGATCGGCCTTTCGCGATTGAGGATGACTTCGCGGGTGATCACGCACTCCTTCAGCCCCTGGATGGAGGGCAGCTCGTACATGATCTCGAGCATGACCTCTTCCAGGATGGCGCGCAGCCCCCGCGCGCCCGTGCCGCGCTTGAGCGCCTCGCGCGCGATCGCCGCCACCGCGTCGTCGGTGAACTTGAGCCGCACTTTCTCGAGGTCGAAGTACTTCTGGTACTGCTTGATGATCGCGTTCTTCGGCTCGCGCAGGATGCGCACCAGCGCCTGGTCGTCGAGGTCGTGGAGCGTCGCGATCACCGGGAGCCGGCCGACGAACTCGGGGATGAGGCCGTACTTCAGGAGGTCCTCCGGCTGAATCATCGCCAGCAGGTCGCCGATCCGGCGCTCCTCGCGGCTCTTGATCTCGGCCCCGAAACCCATCCCGGAGCGGCCGACGCGATTCTCGATGATCTTGTCGAGGCCGACAAAGGCGCCGCCGCACAGGAACAACACGTTGGAGGTATCGACCTGGATGAACTCCTGGTGCGGATGCTTCCGCCCACCCTGGGGCGGCACGTTGGCCACGGTGCCTTCGAGGATCTTCAGCAGCGCCTGCTGGACCCCTTCACCCGACACGTCCCGCGTGATCGACGGGTTCTCGGACTTGCGCGCTATTTTATCGATCTCGTCGATGTAGACGATCCCGCGCTCCGCGCGCTCGACGTCGTAGTCCGCGGCCTGCAGGAGTCGGAGAATGATGTTTTCTACATCTTCCCCGACGTACCCCGCCTCGGTGAGCGTCGTCGCGTCGGCGATCGTGAACGGCACCCGCAGCATCTTCGCGAGCGTCTGGGCGAGCAGGGTCTTGCCGGTGCCCGTCGGGCCGATCAGGAGGATGTTCGACTTCTGCAACTCGACGTCGCCCGTCTCGCCGCCGCCCGACTCGATCCGCTTGTAGTGGTTGTGCACCGCGACGGCCAGGACCTTCTTGGCGCGCTCCTGCCCGACGACGTACTGGTCGAGGGCGGTCTTGATCTCGGCCGGCTTCGGAAGGCTCCGGAGCTCGCGGGACTTTTCCTCTTCCCACTCCTCCGCGATGATGTCGTTGCAGAGCTCGATGCACTCGTCGCAGATGTAGACGGTCGGACCGGCGATCAGCTTGCGGACGTCGTTCTGGCTCTTTCCGCAGAACGAGCACCGCAGGGTTCCGTTGCTTTCGCGCGTTCGGGGCATCCGCGTGCTACTTCTGGATCGCGAGTGCCGCCGCTTGGGTCACCGGTCGGGTCGTCGGCTTCGAGGAGATCACGTCGTCGACGATTCTATAGTCCTTCGCCTGCTCCGCGGTCATGAAAAAGTCCCGGTCGGTGTCGTGCTCGATCTTATCCATGGACTGGCCGGTGTGGTACTGCAGGATGCGGTTCAGCTCCTCGCGCATCCGGAGGATTTCCCGGGCCTGGATGTCGATGTCGGTCGCCTGGCCCTGCGCGCCGCCCAGCGGCTGGTGGATCAGGATCCGCGAGTGCGGCAGGGCGAACCGCTTGCCCTTGGCGCCGGCGCAGAGCAGGAGCGCGGCCATCGAGGCCGCCTGGCCCATGCAGATCGTCGAGATCGCGGGCTTCACGTACTGCATCGTGTCGTAGATCGCCATCCCCGCGGTCACCGACCCGCCGGGCGAGTTGATGTAGAGGCTGATGTCCTTGTCGGGATCATCCGCCTCGAGGTAGAGCATCTGGGCGATCACGAGATTCGCCAGCTCGTCCTCGATGAAGGTCGGCAGGAAGATGATGCGCTCCTTCAGGAGGCGCGAGAAGATGTCGAACGCCCGCTCGCCGCGCGGTGTCTGCTCGACGACCATCGGGACCAGAGCCATCAAGAGTCTCCTGTTATATAAGCTCGCCTCGGACGGCGGGGCCCCAGCCCCGCGACGTCCTGCGGCTCGCACTACCACTTTGCACGCTCGTCTGGTTACGCTTTGACATTGGCGTTGGCGACGAGCAACTCGAGGGTCATGCGATCACGCAGCCCCTGGCGCAGCCCGTCGAGGTCGCCGCTCTTCTCCATCATACGCCTGACGGCGGGCGTCGGCCGTTGGCTCGCCTGGGCGAGCTTCTCCACCTCGGCGTCCACGTCGGCCTCTGAGGGCGCGATCGCCTCCTTGTCGGCGATCGCCTCGAGCAGGAGGGCGCGGCGGACCATCTTCTCGGCGTTGGGGCGCAGCTCGGCGATCAGCTTCTGGTAGTCCCACGGCATCCGTTCCGGATCGATCCCCTGCCGCCGCACGGACTCACGCGCGTGCTCGATCCGGTGGGCGACCTGGCGCATCACCAGCGCGTCCGGCACCGTGAACTCGTGCCGCGCGACCACGGCGTCGACGATCTTCTCCTGCAGCGCCCGGCGCTCGTCGTGCTCGCGCCGCGCTTCGAGCTGCTTCAGGAGCTCGGCCCGCAGGGCCTCCAGCGTCTCGAACTCGCCGAGCGACTTCGCGAAGTCGTCGTCGAGCGCGGGCAGCGCCTTCTCCTTGACCTCGACGACCTTGACGGTGGCCTGACCGCTGCGCCCGCGCAGGTCCTCGCGCCGGTGGTCGTCGGCGAAGCGCAGGGGGACCTGGCGCTCCTCGCCCGCGCGCAGGCCGACCGCCGCGTCATCGATCTCGGGGAGCACGTTCTTGGCACCTACCAGGAACTCGTAGCCGGTCTGGCTCGACGGGTCGTGGCCGTCGATGGCGAGCGTGTAATCGACCACGACGAGATCGCCCGTCGCGGCCGGACGCTCGACCGCGTGGAACTGCGCCTGCTGCTCGCGCATGTGCTCGAGCGCGGCGGCGAGCTCGTCGGCGGTGACCGTCGTCGGCGCGTGCTGGACCTCGACACCCCTGTACTCGCCGAGCGCGATCGACGGCTTGACCTCGACGACGGCGACGAAGCTGAGCGGCGCACCCTCCTCCAGCCGGACCTCCTGGAGGTCGGGCTCGTTGACGGGATCGAGCTTCGCCTCGGAGAGCGCCTTCCGGTAGACGTCGGGAATCAGGTGCTCGGCGACCTCTCGGCGCACGTCGTCGGAGAAGTGCACCTTGACGAGCGAGCGCGGGACGTGGCCCTTCCGGAATCCGGGCAGCCGCGCCTGCTTCTGGACGCGGCCGTAGGCCCGCTCCCATTCCTGCTGCACGACATCGGCCGGTGCCTCGACCGCCAGACGCCGCTTGCAGCCTTCGACCGCTTCGACCGCGACTTTCATCTACGCTCCAGCGTGATTTTTCGAGCTTTTGCATGGTACCACGCCCGACGCTGGAACATGCCCGGGCCGAGGGGAGAGGGTACTACATACGGAGCCGAGTGCCCACGACCCCTAAACAGGCTTGCTCCAGGCCGCGTCTAAGCTCGGCAGGAGGACTCACACATGGCTCGTCGAGTCGGATTGGGCCGTCTGACGGCCGCCCTGCTCTTCGTCGCCGCCGTGGGCATGTCAGGTTGCGTACTCGTGTCGGTGCCAGCACCGGTGGTCGGCCTACCCGTGATCGTGGCACCTCGACCCATCGTCGTCATCCCTGGTCGGCCCGCGCACGGCTCGTATAGCCCTTACCGATACTACCATCGAGCTTACGGCTGGGTGCAGTGAGCGTGTGCGAGGTGGTACGCTGAGGTTACTGAGGCTTCGGCCCTCTGAGGAGTCGAGGGGAAAGTGAAACGATCTGCTGCGGCTTCGCTCCTGGCAGTCGCGCTGATCCTCGTCGCCGCCACGCCGAGCCATGGCTGGCACGGCCGAGTCGGCGGACCTGTCTTCTGGTGGGGCCCGGTGTATCCCTACGGGGGGTACCCGCAGCCGTACTATGACTGGGCCGAGGTAGCTGAAAGGAGAGCGATGGCCCAGGTGCGTCTCACCACTGAAGCGGCGCTGCTCTCCGGGTGCACTCGTATCGGTGTGGTCCGCGACGACTCCATCAAGGATCTGCGGCGAAAGATCGTGAGAGCGGGCGGCAATGCCGCCGTTCTCGAGTTCGAGGTCGACGACCTCTCGAAGGTTCAAGCGGAGGTCTACCGCTGCACAAGCACCGCGAAGGCACCCTCCAACATTCCCCCGCCGCCGGCGGGAATGCCGCCACCGCCACCACCGCCCCCCGGGCCCACGCGCTAGCGCACAGTCTCCTTCCCTCGCCGGGAGTGGCGCATCGGCAGCGGCAAGCGGGTGGTCGTCGTCGAGCAGGACGGGATGAAAGTGCGCGGGTCGTGGGAAGAGTCATACACACCTGCGGCGGAAAAGCGGAACCTCTCGACATAAAGATCGTCAACAAGGCACCCTCGAGATATTGACTCGCCAGAGGCCGGACGCCCACGACGACCAGGTTGAGACGCATCAAGTAGCCTGGCCGAGGGCTTCGCGCAGGGGACTCGCAGACCCGAGATTCTTCGCCTCAACGCAAATCACGATGCTGGTGCGCGAGGGGGAGTCGAACCCCCAAGGGCTTTTGGCCCAACTGGATCCTAAGCTCCATCCCCGCTCTCGCGGTATTCCTTCTTATGGGGTCGCATTGTTGTATATCAGGTGCTTAAAGCCGTCGCAGGAAAGGCCTAGAACTCCATGCTGCTCGATGGTGAAGGATAGTTTGGGTCAAGTCCGGAGTAAGTGGACACGAGTAACGCGAGTAAGGCAAAGGGCCGGGGATTCTCCCGGCCCGTTTTCTATCATGGTAGCCTCGTCTGCGGCCAAGACGCTACGCCGCTCTAGAAGTCCGCCCGATCCAGGAGGGAGGAAAAGGGATGGACCAAGTCCCGGCGACAGCAACCTGGAGAGAAAACCTCAATACCGTTATCGCGCTGGTCGCCCTTGTTCAGCCGTGGCTTCTCTGGTTGTGGCTCAAGTTCTTCAGGCGGGGCAACATCGAGATTTTTGAGACGGGTACCGTCGAGGTGGGCTCCAGCAACTACGGCCCGACGATTGGTCTTCAGGGCACTCTGCACGGCCGCGAACGGGAGATGTTCGTCCGTGTTATCTCGCTTGAGGTCATCCGCGAGGCAGACAACGCTCAACATCACTTTGAGTGGGTAGCTTTCAGGAGCTTTCGTATCGTGAGCACCCGGCCCACCGAGGTCGCCTTCCAGCTTCCTGCCGGCTTCCTCCTTCTGCCGTCTCAGCCCTTCCGCTACAACCTATTCTTCAGTGCTACGGCTTTCCAGCAACAGCACGTGCAGCCAGTAATCGACGTGCTATACGCGGCGTGGTATGTGGCTGTCCAGCAGTCCTTCGGAGGCGCTGCGCTTTCGAACATCCCCGACGTAGCACAAGCGCAGGTACAGGCTGCTGCTCAAGCAGCGTACCCCGGCTTTGTTGGTCACATGGCACACGTGAACGCATTTGCGCAACTAAACCAGCAGTTCTACTGGAATCCCGGCTGGTACAGACTTTCGATGCGAATCGAGACGACCAGTCCCGAACGCACCGTGACGAAACGATGGCGGTTTCAGTTGACGCAGGCTCAATCGAACTCGCTGCGAGGCAACGGGCTCAAGGTGGTCCAGGAGGTGTGTTCTCAGTACATCGGGCAGTACTATTTCGCCAATGCACCCTATCTCCCTCCAGCCGCGTAACGATACTCGCACTGCATCCCCCTGATAATCGTGGACCGCTCTCGGAGGGGCTGTCCCGCACGACTCGATCGATCCCCCATCCCGACTCGACCCCGGCCTGGAGCGATCCCCGGAAGGTCCTCCAGGGTCGTCTGGTGACCCGAGGCGCGTAGAGCCGGGGGCGTTCCTGAATGTAGTCCGAGATCTCGGGCCACGCGAGATCCACATGGCCCGAAGGGAAAGTAGCCTAGGGAAGGAAAGCACGCATAGAGCCTCCGTGGACCCCGCCAAGAATCTGGGGGCGGCGCAAACCTTGGTGGCGTTGCGTACTGCCATCAACCGGAGCGACGCCTTATAATATGTTGGCCAACGGAACCAGGGTCTCCTATGCCGTAGGGAGAAAACTATAGATGCGTCTTGTTCAGATCGAGATTGAGGGATATCGATCGGTGGCAGCGCCGATCGCACTGCACCTCGATCCCAATGTTACCGTGATCCTCGGCGCTAACGATCACGGGAAAAGCAATTTGCTGGAAGCCCTGACCCACCTGAACGGCGATAAGAAATTTGACCCAGAGCGCGACCTCAACTGGGACATGACTGACGATCCGAAGAACTTCCCGTTTCTTTCCTTTGAATTTGAGTTGGATGAAGCCGATCGAAGGAATCTCTTGGAACTGTCCAACGCGGCGCTCGCCGCCGAGCCAGCAACTACGACAGCAGGGGCTGCCCCGACCTCGCCGCCGGCTGTTGCAGTTCCCGGGTCTGTGCCCCCCGCCGCGACTACTCCTGTGGCCGAGCCGACTGGAGCTACGGAACCCGTCCCCGCTCCTGTCCTGACGCTGGCGAAGATGCCCGCAACGCTGAGGGTCCAGAAGGTGGGAGTCGAAGGCTCTCTGACTTGTATCGCGTTCAACGAACTACCCAAAGGCCTCGCCACAAAGTTCTTCAATCAAGCGAGGCCGCGTGTTGAATTGATCAAGCCGCAGGAAAGTGTGCCCGATTCTGTGAACGCAGCAGAGCTGCTGACGGATGCGCATCAGTTCATGCGTGGGATCTTCTACTATGCCGGACTCGACGCGAAGAACGCTGGGAAACTTTTCGAACAGACGGACACGACGATGAAGCGGCTTGAGGGCGCATCTGCCGAACTGAATCGGACACTAAAAGCGGATTGGACACAGGGCGCGGAATTGGCGTTTCTGCTCGCCCATGACTCCAAATCGGGAAATATTATTCTGCGAATGAAAGACCCCGCAATCGGTGGTCGCCTCGCCCGCGCCTCTCAACGGAGCAGCGGGTTCACGCATTTTTTCACGCTCAAGACTGTGCTTCACGCTAGACAGACGGAGCACCCTGCGAACTCCTACATTTTCCTGTTCGACGAACCCGGCATCTATTTGCACCCGGCTGGTCAGTACGACCTCCTTGAGGTCCTAGATACGATCGGTCGCTCCAACCAGATTGTCTATTCAACGCACTCCATCTTTATGGTCAACAAAACGTTCCCGACCAGACACCGGCTCCTCGTGAAAACGGAAAAGGGCACCTCGCTGGATGGAAAGCCATTCGTGGGACGGTGGGGGCCGGCTCTGGAAGCACTAGGCCTGTCACTCGCGGGCACGATCCTCTTCGCGCAATACATTCTTCTGGCAGAAGGCGATTCTGATCCAATCCTAATTCCGGCGGTCTTTCAGAAACTTGTGGCGCTCAAGCAGGCGGACATTGATTTGAATGGGCTTTCTGTCATCGCCACTGGGAACTCGAAGAACACGGATGCGCTAATCCGCATTCTGATCGAAAGCGGAAATAGACCGAAGCTGGCTGTTTTGGTCGACGGAGACGAGGGGGGCAAGGCGCGGGTCAAGAATGTCCAGGCGCTCCTTAAAGCCCAAGAAATCAAGTCGCAGCTTTTAGCAGAGGACACGACCATTGAAGATTACCTCCCGTTAGTGGGGGAGCTATATGTCAAGGCCGTTGCCGAATACGTCATCAAGGTGAGCGAGACCCAAGGCGATCACCGCGATGCGTTGCGCGAGAAGTTTAGAAAATCCTTCCGCGAGTCGTTTGAGGAGGGGAAGGTAACGAAGGGCGTCGCTTCGTGGGCCAGCACGGCCGGGCAGAAGCTTGGCGAACTCGACGGCCCACCCTCAAAAGTCGGGATTGCGCGGGAGTACGTCAGCCTTCTACACGCGGCACCATCGGAAAACTTTACTCCACAGACCCTGCAGCGGCCGTTAAAACTTGTGGAGTGGGTCCAGGATATGCTGAAGATTCCTCCAATCAGAGAGGCGGCTCGGAGGATTCTTCGGGAGCCGTCTTAGCCGCCAGCCAGCCCTAGCCCTCTCTCTTGTCCGAAGCCTCCTCTCTCCTCTCCGACGTCGAGATCCCCAATGTTCATGGGCCCTGCGCGTCCTGCCCGGGGACGTGTCACTGGATTTGATAGTCAGTCGGTCGTCAAGCTCGCCAAGCTCCACGAAATGCTCGAGGTCAAAGTCGATGCCGCCCGGGGTGACGCGTAAGCTCGGCGTAAGTAAGGGGGGCCAGAATGAAACTCGGGTCGCCCCAGTCAAGGAGCCGTTCTGCGGGTTGCCTCATTTCCACGAGAGCCGGTCGGAGACCGACAGCAGTAGTTGCTTGACACGCTCCTCCTCTGTCTCATTCAAAAAGATCATCAGAGCGCTGCCAGCCGCCTCGTGGATCTTCGCGACACTCAATCGCTTGCCATCCAACCGTATGTCGATCCGCCTCCCGACGTTTGCCCCGGTAAAATTGTGGAGTCTCTTCGCGGCATCAGGTTCGACTCTAAGAAAGAGTGCAAAATACGAGCGCTCGCTGCCAGGCGGCCTGCCACTCTTCTCTAGGTCTTGGAGCGAACGCTGGATCTGTGAGTCTCCGACCTGACCTATTTGTCGTCGCTCCACCGTTGCACTCGTGATACGTGAGGCCTCTATCTCAAGCGATGGGGCGTGGGCGATCATGAGATCCTCGCGACCCCAAGGCGAGGTTACGGTGGCCCTCTCAAACGACTTGCCAGGAGTACTCGCGCCATCATCTGCCACAAGAAAAAACGCCAGGCGTGAGGCCGCGATCGCAACGTCGATCCAGCATGCGATTACTATCGCGACGGCTAGAACTATTCTCCGGGAGCTCATCGGCAGCAGTTCCGCCTTCCGACGACCGGAAATGAGATGCCGGCCAGTTCTTTGGCGAGGTCGATCACTCGATGCCCATTTCTTATGGGCCCACCCCCTCAGTGTATGCCCGAGGTCGGCTGAGTAAGTTCGGCGTAAGTCGGGGGGTCCAGAATGAAACTCGATGAAGGACGCGATCGCGTAACTTCCTGATCTAGTTGGTGCGAGAGGGGGGAGTCGAACCCCCAAGGGCTTTTGGCCCACTGGATCCTAAGTCCAGCGCGTCTGCCAGTTTCGCCACTCTCGCGGAGTTCGGCCCACGCAGCATACCCGCGAATTATACCGCCCTCTGAGGAAGCGCATTTGTCCCGCCGCCGGGACATGAGCTAGGCTCCCGCCATGACGGCGGTCGTCGGTTACTTCCGCGCGCAGATCGCCGAGATCGAACGCGACGCCGCGCTTCGCTGGTACGGCGTGGCGATGGCCTTCCTGCACGTCGTCACCTACCTCTACTGGGTGGATCACCGGATCGCCGCCTTCGTCCACGCGGAGGCGGAGCCGATCTGCTGGCCGCTCGTGCCCGAATGCGGTGCGCTCCGCGTGCTGTCCCCGACGGGGGTGACGCTGCTGCTCCGCGCCTACTTCGCCGTGGCGGTCGGCACCGGCCTCCTGTTCGCGTCGCGGCGGCTCGTGGCGTGGGCCTACGCGAGTCTCGTGCTGGTGAACGCCCTCAAGCTCGCGATCATGCTGCTCGACTACCGTCTGCGGATGAACCAGCACTACATGGGGTTCTTCGCCGCGTTCGCCTACCTGTTCGTCCCGGCGAAGCGCGACGCGCTCCGCGTCCTGGTCACGCTCTTCTACTTCTGGGCCGGCACGCTCAAGCTCAACTGGGAGTGGATCTCGGGCGCGGGTCTCTATCGGCCGATGTGGCCGTTCGCCGGCGTGGGCGTCATCGTCGCGTGCGTCTACGTGATCGTCCTCGAGCTCGTCGTGACCTGGGGGCTCCTGGCGAAGCGGGCCTGGGTCTTCTGGGCGGCGTTCGTCCAGTTCCTGATCTTTCACGCGCTGTCCTGGCAGGTCGTCGGCTTCTTCTACCCGCTCCTCATGTTCGCGATCCTGACGATCTTCCCCCTGAGCCGGCTTGTCGACTCACGCGATTCGCCCGACGGGCTCCTGGTCTCTTTCTGGACGCGCCGGGTGGCCTGGCCTGTGCTGGCACTCGCGGCCGTGTTCTCGGGGCTCCAGCTCGCACCCTACGCCTTTCCCGGCGACCGCACGCTGACCGGGGAAGGCCGCCTCTACGCGCTCCACATGTTCGACGCCCGGCCGACGTGCTCCGGGTGGGCCGATCTGCGCCAGGCCGACGGCACCACGACCCGGCGAGACCTGAAGCTGCCGCTGGACACCCGAATCGCGTGCGACCCGGTCGTGTACTTCAACCGCGCCCGCAACCTCTGCCGCCAGCGGCAGGCCGGGCTCGCCGCCTTCCAGGACCTCGACCTCTTCCTCTCGGCGCGGCGGACGAGCGACGGGGCGATGAAGCGCGTGATCGCTACGACGGGCTTCTGCGCGCGCGGGGACCGCTACGACCCCTTCCGCCACAACCCCTGGATCCTCACGGAATGACGCTCAGGCGGGCGAGCCCAGGATCAGCCGCCGGTGGAGCGCGCTGAGGATCTCGTCGACGCCGGCACACGCCCACACGGGGAAAAAGGGCGATTGCTGGAGCTCCATGAACTCGCGGTCGCCCCGCTTCTGAGTCTCCTCGTTGCTCTCGCCCCCTCGCGCTGCGCGAATTTGCGCGACCACGCGATCCTTGTGGTAGATCGCTGGATACTCCGTGTAGTGGTACAGGTACTGGAGCTCTTTGGTGTAGAAGACGGCGACGGGGATCGACTGCCAGGTCTGGCCGTCCTTGTGATTGAGGAACTCCGCCATGATGTCGGCGTTGCTGTCCGGCTCCTCGGCGAGGCTCGGGCGCTGACTCCGGCTGAACCGCTGGCCGTCGCGCCGGAAGATCTTCAGCGCCATCCCGCCGGCCTCGGCGAAGCGCGCCAGCATCGGCACGTCGCGCCGGCAGTCGGACGACCACTCCTCCGCGATGACGAGAACCTTGGCGGGACCGTTCGGCCGAGCCGTCAGCCATTTGACCGCCGCGACCTGTGCGTCGTGCAGCCGCGTCGCCTCGTAGGTCGCGCGGAGGTGCGCGCTCCAGTCGAGCCGCGGCCGCCCAGAGCCCTCGCGCTTGAGGTTCTCGGGCGTGCCGACGTAGGCGACATACTGGTCGAACGTCATGCCGGAGGCGAATCGCTCGGGCGTGACCACGCTCTTCGTGCGCTCCATGGAAGCCTCCGTGTCAGACGCCGAGTCGCGGAACGATCGTCGCGTTCGGAATCCGCCGAAAGACCGCCGGCGAGATCTTGATCTTCGACGACCGGCTGCCGCTGCCGAGGATCACCCAGTCGAGCTGCATCAGCTTGTCGTCAACGTAGATCGGCAGGTCGGGCGGCAGCGCGAACACCGTGACGCCGCCGATCATCATGCCGGTGAGGGTCTTGGTCTCCTCCGCGGTGGCGAACGAGACCTTGGCGACCCCCAGCAGGGCCCGGACGGTGTGGTTCACGTCGAGCCGCGTCGTGGCCGTGACCACACACGCGCCGAACCGCCTCGGCTCTTTCTTCGAGGCGACGAGGATCGTATTGCCGGCGCTCGCGAGCGGCAGGCCGTACTTCTCGCAGCAGGCGGCGGTATCGGCGAACGCCGGGTCGATCTCCATCAACTCGTACGCCACGCCGAGGGCGTCGAGAGCCTGGACGACGCGTTCGTCAATCATTATGGCCGGATCTGCGTGATGCCGGCGACGAACACCGCCGAGAGGAGGACGACCGAGCCCAGGAACCGGCATACGCGCGTCATCAATCCGCCTCCCGTTGGGATCGAGGTCGCGGTATTCTCCCACACGGGAGGACCGCCATGACCCTGGAAGAGCTGCGCGACCGCATGAAGGCAGCCCGCGTCGAGATCGCCGAGAACCGGCTCGAGCTCGTGCGCCGGCTGCTGACCGACGCGCTCCGGCCGATCCACGCGATGGACTCGCGGAAGCACCGGACACTGGAGCCAGCCGTCACCTTCGACGCCGGCCGGCCGCGAGGCGATCATGGCCAGTGACGAGCTCTCCTACGCGACGATCCGCGACATCGGTGCGCGTTTCAGGCGCCGCGCCCTCTCGCCAGTCGAGCTGACCCGGGCGCTCCTCGAGCGCATCGAGCGCCTCGACCCCGGGCTCCACGCGTTCGTCACGGTGACCGCCGATCGGGCGCTGGCGGACGCCAAGGCCGCCGAAGCCGCGCTCGTGCGCGGCGACATCTCGAGCCCGCTCCTCGGCATTCCCGTCGGCTACAAGGACATCTACGCGACCCGCGGCATCCTCACCACCGGCGGCTCGGCGTTGCTGGCCGACTGGATCCCGACCGAGGACGCCACGTGCGTGACGCGGCTTCAGCGGGGGGGCGCGGTGATGCTCGGCAAGCTGATCACCCACGAGTTCGCCTTCGGCATCCAGTTTCCGGGCCATCGCTTCGCCGCGGCCAAGAATCCGTGGGACCTCGAGCGGATGCCGGGCGGGTCCTCGAGCGGATCGGGCGCGGCCCTCGCGGCCGGTCTGGCGTTCGGCGCGCTCGGCTCGGACACGGGCGGCTCGATCCGCGGTCCGGCCTCGTTCTGTGGCATCGTCGGCCTCAAGCCGACCTACGGCCGCTGCAGCCGCGCCGGCGTCCTGACGCTCTCGTGGACGCTGGATCACACCGGACCGATGGCGCGCACCGTCGAGGACTGCGCGTATCTGCTGCAGGCGCTCGCCGGCCACGACGCGGCCGACCCGGCGTCGAGCCGCGAGCCCGTCCCCGACTACGTGGCGCCGCTCGGCCGGGGCGTCCGCGGGCTCCGCGTCGGAGTGGTGCGCGAGTATTTCTTCGAAGGCATCGATCCCGAGGTCGAGAAGGGATTCGAGCAGGCGCTCGCGACCTTGCGGCAGCTCGGCGCCACCGTCGAGGACGTCCAGATCCCCGGCATTCAGGCGGCCGGCGCCTACACGGCGATCCTCCTCGCCGAGGCGTTCGCGTATCACGAGCACGACCTGCGGGAGCATCCCGAGCGCTTCGGCGAAATCGTGCGTGAGCGGATGCTGGCCGGCGCCCTCATCACCGCCTCCGAGTACGTGCAGGCCCAGCGTCTTCGCACGCAGCTCCGGGCCGACATGAACGCCGTGCTCCGCCGGGTGGACGTGCTCGCGACGCCGACCAGCCCGAAGCCCGCGCCCACGTTCACGACGGTCTACGATCCCGAGTACGGATTCCCCCGCGGCAACACCGGACCGTTCAACATGACGGGCCTTCCCGCCCTCGCCGTGCCGTGCGGGTTCACCGCGGCGGGGCTGCCGCTGTCGATCCAGATCACGGGCCGCCCGTTCGACGAAGCGACCGTGCTGCGCGTGGGCCACACCTACGAGCAGGCGACCAGTTGGCGGACACGGCATCCGAACCTCTGAGCGAGGACAACCCATGTCACCTTCGAACCTCGAGGAGAAGTTCCAGACGCTTCACGAGATCGTGCGGGCCGCCCGGCTGAACCTGGCGCCGGGGCCCTGGGACTATCTCGCGGGCGGCGCCGAGACCGAGACCACGCTGCGGCGCAACCGACAGGCCCTCGACTCGGTCGCGTTCCGCCCTCGGGTCCTGCGAAACGTCGCGAAGATCGACACCACTTCGAGCCTGCTCGGGCGCCCCGTTCGGATTCCGGTCATGATCGCGCCCGTCGGGTCCGTGGAGAGCTTCGAGCCGGGCGGCGGCGCCACCGCCGCGAAGGCCTCCGCCGAGTTCAACGTGCCGCAGATGCTGAGCTCGGTCTGCAACCCGGGCCTCGAGGCCGTCGCCGCCGCGGCCGACAACTTCCGCATCTTCCAGCTCTACGTCCGCGGCGACGACGCCTGGGTGGACGACCACGTGAAGCGCGCCAAAGACCACGGCTACGCCGCGTTCTGCCTCACGGTGGACACCGCGAGCTACAGCCGCCGCGAGCGCGACCTGGCGCGGCGCTTCGTCAAGCCCTGGCGCCTGCGCGCGACCGGCTTCGACTTTCAGGCCGGGCTCAACTGGGACCACGTGAAGCGCTTCAAGGACCTGCACGACATCCCGCTCATCTTGAAGGGCATCGCCACGGCGGAAGACGCCGCGCTCGCGTGCGACCACGGGGTCGACGGCGTCTACGTCTCCAACCACGGCGGCCGGCAGCTCGATCACGGCCGCGGCACCATCGACGTCCTCCCGGAGGTCGTCGCGGCGGTGCGAGGCCGCGCGACGATCATCGTCGACGGCGCCTTCATGCGGGGCACCGACATCGTGAAGGGGATCGCGCTCGGCGCCCACGCCGTCGGCATCGGGCGGCTCTCGTGCTGCGGCCTCGCCGCCGCCGGCCAGGCAGGGCTCGTGCGGGTGTTCGAGCTCCTCGAAGAGGAGATCCGGATCTGCCTCGCGCTCCTCGGCGTCGATCGTCTCTCGGCCGTCGGGCCGTCCTATCTCCACGCGGCGACGCCGGTCCGTCCCGCGCACGTAACCAGCGCGTTCCCCCTTCTGGAGGAAGAGGGTTACTAAGCCCGCCCTGCCCACGGAGCTTCCTGCGGATCCGCTCCCGCTCCTCGAGAGCTGGCTGAAAGAAGCCTTCGCCGAGATCAGGAACGCGCATGCGATGACGCTTGCGACCGTCGATCCTGAAGGTCGCCCCACGGCGCGCATGGTCCTCTGCCGTGGCTTCGACGCGCGCGCTGGCTGGATCGTCTTCTACACCGACCGCGAGAGCGCCAAGGGACAGGCGCTCGATCTCACTCCCCGCGCGGCGCTCGTCTTTCACTGGGACGCTCACGAGCGGCAGGTGCGGATCGAGGGGCCCGTGACGCTGGCCCCCGACCCGGACTCGGACGCCTACTGGAAGTCGCGGCCGCCCGACGCGCGAGTCGCGGCGTCCGCCAGCGACCAGAGCCGGCCGATCGAGTCGCGCGCCGCGTTCCTGGCGAAGGTCGAGGAGGAGGCGAAGCGCTCCGGGGGCGAGATCCCGCGTCCCAAGCGCTGGGGCGGCTACCGTGTCTGGGCCGAACGCGTCGAGCTGTGGGTCGGCCAGCCTGCGCGGGCCCACGACCGCGCGCTCTGGACCCGCTCGCTGGCGCCGATCGGCGCGGGCTTCAGCGGCGGCCCCTGGCGCTCGACTCGGCTCCAGCCCTGAACCGGCATAGTCTCGACGGCAGGCGACGAATGCGCGTACTCGGGCTGATGGTCGTGGCTGTCCTGGTCGGGCCGCTCATGATCACGCTCGCCACACCCGAGGGTCAGGAACGCATCGTCAACCGGCAGGATGCCGACCGGATCTTCGGGCTGAATCGGTCTCAATGGGAACAGGAAGTCACGCGGCTGGTGCAATCTCAAGGCTGGAAGATACAGTCCAGTCCGGGCGACACCGGCACGGGCGTCATCGCCCTGGATCCCAAGACCGGAGTCGGGCTCGCCGTCCAGCCTTCGTTCCGAGACGCACAGGGCCCACCAGACACGCTCGTCGTCGGAAGCTACTATCCCGCCGGGACGTTTCGCCGGTTCAGCCAGCAAACCAGGCGCGAGATGGAAGCGATCGCCGGCTCCGACCTCGGCCCGGCGTACTCGCTCAGCGTCTCGTTCAGCACGATGGTCTCGCCGCCGCCCGGATTCGATGTCGTGGAAGTCATCATCACTCGCGCACGGCGATGACCGTGGCCACGCGCAACGCATCACGTTGACTCGGCACACACAGGAGGCGATATGGCGATCCGACTCGTCGTGACCATCACCGCGGCCCCGGGCAAGGGCACCGAGCTGGCGCAGGCGTACAAGGCTCGCTGCGCAGACGCGATGAAGGAGCCCGGCTGCGAACAGTTCGAGATTTTCCAGAGCGTCGCGAACCCCGACCGGCTCGCGATGAAGGAGCCCGGCTGCGAACAGTTCGAGATTTTCCAGAGCGTCGCGAACCCCGACCGGCTGGCGCTGCTGGAACGCTGGGCCGACCAGGCCGCGCTGGACGTGCATGCGCGGTTGAACAGCACGCGTCCTCCGCTCCGGCCAGAGCTGCGCGTCGGGAGCGGCGAGCGCGAAGACTACCAGTACAACCGGACCCGCTAACCCCGCTCGCCGCCGGGAGCCGTCAGCCCGTCATCGCGACGGCCTCGATCTCGACCAGGAAGTCGGGGTGGGCGAGGCGCCGGACCTCGACCGTGGTGCTGGTGGGGAGCGCGGGGCCGAAGTACTCCATCCGGACGTCCACGTGGCGGA
>WNFB01001153.1_pt1 | contig 41368 bp, 33 predicted proteins | sample 5400501 | NCBI WGS metagenome assembly WNFB01 (sample SAMN13153341, study PRJNA577476) | soil metagenome | isolation source: 200 cm saprolite under Douglas fir tree site 2 hole 1 | place: USA:California | collected 2015-04-18 | reverse complement strand
AGAGCCCTTGGTAGTCGTGACTTTGATGGGAAAATCGCTAGTAATCGCGCCTAAGTTCGTGTTGGCATCAAGTATAATATTCGTGTCGCCCGGCAGCGTCACATCCACACTCCCTGTCTCGCTCTGAAGTTTGTATCGTGGTGTCGTATTGCCTCTACTGGGAGTGGTATCTACGCTGCCGTTGAATGTCACATCTCCCGTACCAGTCCGCAAATGAGAGCCATCGAACAGCACCGCGTGATCGACAGTGATACTCCCAACATCATCGGTAATGTCCAGCACCCTCTGCAGTCCACTAACCGTCACACCCCCTATCGACATATCGAGTTTGAGCGTAGGGGCCCGATTTATCGCGCCCAACGGGGTAGCAGTGGGATTCACGCTCACCTGGGGAATCACGATCGTCAAATCAACCGAGTCATTATGGGTACTGAAAATACCGCCATTATCGGGCACCGTCGCACTCACCGACAACATGGTATCAGGAGTTCCTGCAGGCTGTACCTGTACCGAGATATTGTTGAATTGATTGTTCGCATCCTCGCTGCTAGCCGCCTTGACCTTCTTGACAGAAGTAATAGTGGTAGTTGTCGCATTGGGGTCTACCATAACCGTGACATTGCCAATTTGATCGTGTATTTGAATCTGCGCTATGCTCGCTAGCGAGACCTGTTGTTGGTTTTGCCTGGTATAATTTGCCGGATTGATGATAGCAGTGATACTCCCGCCATTCGTGGCAGCACGAATAGCCGTGAAAACGATGATAGCTGCCGCCAGCACAAGAATAACCACCCCACCTGCGCACCCTGCAAGTAACCACGGCCAGATCCTCCTCTGCTTGCGACGACGTTGCACAGGCTGAGAACGTTGGGGACGCTGTGGGCGCTGGGGACGCATGGTAGGCACATAAGATTCGCTGGGCGCGTCCTCATCGTTGTCCCAATCGTCACGCAACCGGCCGCTATCTCTACTCATTCGTTCTTCTTTCCTCCTGGGGCGCGATAAATCGGGCCCCTACGGATTGGCTGTCTCTATTTGCGGGCGCATGAATGACGAACGAAGCGAGGCCGTAGGGACCCGATTTATCGTCTCCCAATAGCTTCCTTCCCTCCAGAAACAGGGCAGGTACAAGGGCAGCCACACATAAGACGCCTGCCACCAGGAAGATAGCCGTGTACACCTCGTGAGCCGACGCCACAAGGTACTGCCCATAGAGGGTATTATAGCTTGCACTAAATGGCTGTATCCCGGCAGGTGGCTTGAATGCTGCCGCGAGTACGCGAAACCGTCCCAACCCCCAGGAAGTCAGAGCGGCCAGGCCCAGAATCATTCCCACCATGCGCAATACCGTCACAACCGATGAAGCCATACCTATCTGGCGACGACTGGCCGCGTTGATCGCCGTTGTGCCAATCGGTGCAATCACCAGCCCAAAACCAAGTCCCCCTATCAGCGTGCTGATGGTAATTTGTGTCCAATTGACATCAAGGGGCCAGAGATGCATCAACCAGAAACCGGTAGCCGTGGGAATCAGACCTAGTACCGCCGTCCAACGGCAGGAGATCCGCGCACAGAGCCAACCTCCAATCAACGCACCAATAGGAATCATCGCCGTGAGCCGCAAAAGGGCCAGGCCGCTATCCAGCGGCGGGCGTCCCAACACCGTAGCGATAAAGATAGGGATATCAGCCATCGCAATAATCAGTGCCGCGCCCACCAGCAGGCTCACCAACGATGTTGCCGAAAACGCTGGCCGCTTGAAGAGCGAGAGTTCCACCACCGGCCAGTTGTTTCGCCGCTCGGTAAACATCTCCAGGGCAATGAAGCCCGCCAGCAACACGAGCGCGGCTCCAATCAGCCAGGGATTGTTCAGTATTGGAGTAGACCCGGCCGCCGTTGTCGTGGGGCTGATCTGCCCTGCCTCCTGCGACAATCCCAGGCTCAGACACACCAGCGATGCACCCAGTAAAAGAGCGCCCGGCAGATCAATTCGCTCTTTTAAATGCGCACTGGGCGGCATCAAACGCCAGACAAAAACGAGGAGCACCAGCACTATGGGCAGATTGAGGTAAAATATAGCTTGCCAGCCCCAATACTGCACAATGATCGATCCATAGAGAGGGCCAAGCACTCCACCCGCCTCTGTCACCATGCCGATCAAACCAAGCGCAAGCCCGCGTCGAGCTTCTCCATAGAAATCACCTGCCACGGCCATCGCCACCGGCACAACCGCTCCACCACCTGCCGCCTGCACAAAACGGGCCGCCACCAACCAGGTCAGCCCGGGGGAGTCAACATTTAGCCCATAGTTCTGTAAGAACGACAGATCTACGGCATTGCCCAGTATTGGTGCCAGTCCGCAGAAAAGCGAACCAAAAGCAAAAATGCCCAGACAAATCAGGAAAACGCGCCGTCGTCCGTACATATCCGAAACACGGCCCATCAACGGCATCGCGATCACATAGCCCAGCAGGTAGCCGCTCACAATCCACGCTGCCCGATCCAGCTGAAGCACCGGAATTTGTAAGTCCGTAATTATCTGTGGCAACGCCGTCACCACAACCGTCTGATCCAATGCCGTCAGAAATACAGCCGCACATGCCGTCAACAACGCCAGCAATGCCACATTCCGTTCCTGTTTCAGACTTTCTTTGCTTATTGACATAAAGCATCAACCTGCGTATCTACGGAATAGGAGCCGTGATCGTCAAACTCTCACCAAACTTCGACAGCTTGAAATTGCGTACCGTCTTATCGCTATCACCCTGTGCCGCCACACCACTCATGCGAATCAAGTAGGGCAGACTATCCGCTTTCCCAATACAGGTAGTAACTTTCACTATAGAACCGGCAGGGGCACCACCGCCGGTGATAACCGCCAGGTATTTGGCGTCGAGCGTCCCATCAATGCTCCAGCAGGGAGTACCATCCACGCTAGAGTCGGTGGGCGTACTGGGATTTTGAATATGGCCCAGGATAGCCGCCACGCCGGTATTCGAGTCAGAAAGCGTCCGAGGGTCAAGCAATCCAGAAGTATGCTGCCAGGTGTTCGTAATCGGGTCAGTGATGTATTGCTTACTGCCAATAGAAATCAGTTGCACCTGCACCACATTTCCCAGCACCAGCACATTCGCATTGGCCTTCAACTTATCCGGCACCAGTACATCGCCATCAGCCGTCTTAATCACTAATATGCCGCCGGTGCCAGGATTATCGACCGTCAAATTGAAATGGTATGCAGTGACTTTCTGCACGGCTGCCTGTGCCTGCGTGATTAATGTATGCGCATCAGGCGTGGTACTTGTGCCACCTCCGCACGCCGTCAACACCAGCACACATACCACCAATCCAGGTAGCACTATCGAGAATAGGGGGTATAACCCAGTATATCGCCTCCGCATGGGAACCTCCTCATACTATAGAAACCACGTCTCGAATACTAAGAACGTATCAAATAGATCATGATCTCACATTCTACCATACTTCTCCCCCGCTTCTGCTTTTTGGTAAGTTTCTCATGGAGAGATGTGCAGCCCTGGCACTCGCAGAGTGCCAGGGCTGCACATCTCTCCATGAGAAATTTACCTTTCTCTGTCCTTTTGTACAGCCCACAAACTGTCCTCTTGCTCAATACCAAATCCCCTCCCTTGGAGTAGAGTTATAGCAAACAATAAACCAGTAAACGAGGTTATTGCATAAAGACCTTGTTTGTGGTTTCCTGATACCATTACAAATACAAACCTTGTTTGAAAGGAACACATACAATGACCCAATCGAATAACCATACCGCCCTGATAACAGGCGCATCGCGTGGCCTCGGCCTTGCCCTTGCCCGCCAGCTTGCCCAACTTCATTGGAATCTCATCATAGATGCTCGCGGCGCGGATGCCCTCAAGGCTGCTCACGCGGAACTCTCACAGCTTACAACTGTGACCGCCATCCCCGGCGATGTCACCGACCCGGCACACCGCCGATCTCTCGTTGAGGCCGCACAAAACATGGGCGGACTGGACGCACTCATCAATAACGCCAGTATCCTTGGCCCAAGTCCACAGCCGTCCCTGTTAGAGTATCCCCTCGATGTGCTTGAGCAAGTCTACCGTACCAACGTCGTCGCGCCGCTGGCTCTTATCCAGGCAATGCAACACCAGCTAAAGCCGGGCGTATGTATCATAAACATTACCAGCGATGCGGGAGTCGAAGCCTATGAAGGCTGGGGTGGCTACGGATCGAGCAAGGCCGCACTGGAACAACTATCGCATATACTCGCCGCCGAAAACACCTCGTGGCGCGTCTACTGGGTTGATCCAGGTGACATGCGCACCCAGATGCACCAGGAAGCCTTCCCCGGCGAGGATATCAGCGATCGCCCCTTGCCAGAAGTCAGCGTCCCCGGCCTGATCCAACTGATCACTGGCCAACACCCCAGCGGACGATACGCCGCCCGCGAGCTGGCCGGGGAATAAATTTGTAAGGTAAAAACAGCCATGCCTTTCCTGAAACAAACAATACCATTTCGTTTAATACATTCAACCATACCCAACAACAACGTACTTGACTTCGACCTACCACCTGAGTTGGAGGCAAGTGAGCCGCCGGAGGCGCGTGGGCTTGCACGCGACGAAGTGCGACTGATGGTCTCGTACCACTCAAACAATCGCGTCATACACACACGTTTCCGTAAAATCCCAGATTTTCTTCAAGCTGGCGACCTGCTCGTCATCAACACCAGCGGCACCATGAATGCCGCCCTCAACGTCACTCGTTCGGACGGTACGCCGCTTGAACTGCATCTCTCTACCCATCTTCCGGCAGACCTCTGGATTGTGGAGCTACGCGCCCTCAAGGGAAAAACAACTAAACCCTTCTATGATGTCAAAGCAGGCGAGACCATGCAGTTGCCAGATGGCGCGGAAGTCACACTGCATCTACCCTACCTCCACAGTCGAAGCGATGGCCCTCATCGCCTGTGGGTTGCCACTCTCAACCTGCCAGGCCCACTCCAGGATTACCTTGAGCAGCATGGTTTCCCTATTCGCTATAGCTATGTCAGGCAGGGGTGGCCCTCAAGCTACTACCAGACCGTCTACGCCACAGAGAAGGGCAGTGCTGAAATGCCCTCAGCCGGACGAGCCTTCACTCCCGAACTGATGACGCGACTGGTCGCACGCGGTATACAGATCGCACCCTTGCTTTTACATACAGGGGTTGCCAGCCTGGAAGGTCACGAGCCGCCCTACGAGGAGTTTTATCGTGTCCCACTTGAAACGGCCCGCCTGGTAAACGCGGCAAAAGCAACAGGTAAACATGTGGTAGCAGTAGGCACAACCGTCGTGCGTGCCCTCGAAACCGTCACCGATGCAGAGGATACAGCACATCCAGGTGAAGGTTGGACGAGTCTCATTGTGACACCTCAGAGAGGGATGCGAGCCGTGAACGCCATGCTCACCGGCCTGCACGAACCATGCGCCACCCATCTTGCTATGCTGGAAACCCTATCCGGTCTCGAACACCTGAAGGTCACCTATCGTGAAGCGTTGCAGGAGGGCTACCTCTGGCACGAATTCGGCGATCTCCATCTCATTTTACCCTGAAATGTAGTGACACCCCTCCTGCTCCCCTTGCCCGCAGGCAATGCGGGCACCTGTCCTTGGGCGGGTGTCAGGCTCTGGAAACAAGGGCAACAATGAGGGCGTTTGACTCTGTCAAACGCCCTCATTGTTGCCCTTGTTCGTTGTACATCTGGAAGATATAATAGGTGCAATCACCTATTACAACAGGGCAGCGGCAGGAGTAAAGTTACATGGCTGACACTCAGGATTCTCAGAGTTCTCGGCGTTTTCTGGTGCGTTTCTGGGGGGTACGCGGAAGTTATCCCACGCCAGGGCCACACACTGTCCGCCATGGAGGCAACACATCGTGTATAGAGATACAGGTTGGTGTCCATACCATTATCCTCGATGCTGGTAGTGGTATCATTCGTTTGGGAGAGGAACTTCTACTGCGTACAAAAGGAAAACCACTACACGCCTCAGTCTTGATCACTCATGCTCATGGAGACCACCTGATCGGCTTTCCCTTCTTCGCACCCCTTTTTGATAGTCATGCCAATATCGATTTCTTTGGCCCCTCGCTGGCGGGTCGCACTATTGAGCAACTTGTAACCCCCTTCATGTCTCCTCCGTATTTTCCAGTAGATATACGGAAGTTGCCATCACAGCGAGTCTTTCATGCCGTGACCGAGGAACAGTGTATTATCTGGCGGCATGGTTATGATAGTAAACCGGTAATCGTCACCGATCGGGAGCAGGCAAAAGACGTTGAGGTGTGCGTCTCTATAAAGTTTACGCACAGCCATCCCCTGGACGGGGCGATTCTCTACCGTATCGAGTATGCCGGTCGGCGTGTTGTGTATGCCACCGATGTCGAGTGGCAGGAACACTACGACCCGGCTTTTCTGGAATTTGCCGAAGGGGCAGACCTGCTGATACACGATGCACAATATACTAGCGAGGATTATCAAAAAGCGAAACATGGTTTCGGCCATAGTACTATTGAAATGGCAACTGGTGTGGCAAGTGCGGCAGGCGTGCATGAACTGATATTATTTCATCATGAACCAACCTATGATGATGCGAAATTGGACGCTATGGAGGCGCAAGCGCAAGCACAGTTTGCTCTTACTCGCTCTGCCTGCGAAGGCATGGAGATTGACCTTCTAGCAGGTGAAACGTAGGGGCCCGATTTATCGCGCCCATCGCCGATTTATCGTGCCCACCGCCGATTTATCGGCCCACTAAGGAAGTTTAGATATGATAAATGTTCTTCTGGCATTGATGGTTGTTGCCTCGTTTTTAGTGGCAATACCACTACACGAATGTGGTCATGCCTTAATGGCCTCCTGGCTGGGGGATAAAACTCCACGCAACGAAGGACGGCAAAGCTTGAGTCTGCGTTCACACATTGATCCCGTTGGAACTCTCATGTGTGTGATCCTGGCTTTTCAACCCCCCCTTGCGGTGGGACTGGGCTGGGGCAAACCTGTCAAAGCCGACCCCTGGAAAATGCGTCGTGTAGGTGCCAATACCGGTGTGCTCCTGGTCGCCTGGGCCGGTCCCATTTTTAGTTTGCTGATTGGCCTGATTGTTGCCCTGGTGGTTCGTTTGCTGCCAGTTTCATGGTTCTCAGAACCATTTGCTATACGCATACCGCAATTACTGCTCGTCTTTGCTTGTGTGAATATCGGTTTGACGATCTTCAACCTCATTCCGCTCTATCCCCTCGATGGCTATCAGATACTCTATACCCTGTTACCCGGTCGCCAGGCCGTCCAGTTTGCCAAATCCGCCACCTATGGGCCGCTGATTATCCTGGCCCTCTTCTTCCTGTTGCCCTTCCTGGCCCAGTTTTCAGGCCTTTCCGGCTTCCCTCTTTTCCAACTTCCGTATTATATCTGGCTAGGTTCCATCAACATCGTTGGTTTAATCACCGGACAATTGGCAAGCGGGATAAATGATGTTTTCCTCTACCTGTACAACCTACCCCATTGAGTACGGCTATGACCTGGTTACATACGCTTGGCTATCGTCTTGGACAGCTACGCCAGCAACTCGGTTTTGTCACTCCGCTTTCGGCAGGAGAATATAGAGAAGTGGCTCAGCAACTACCATCTTCCGCCGCGCTCAAGCTTTTCCAAAGCATGTCGCCTGCCGATCAGCGACACGCTTTACGCGTCTGTCGCGGCCTCGCAGCTCGTGGCTGTACCGATGAAGATATGCTTGCAGCCGCACTGTTACATGATGTTGGTAAGGCCCAGGGACGGGTCCCCTTCTGGACTCGTCCAGTCATCGTACTGGGCAAAAAACTCGCCCCCCGACTCCTGGCCCACCTGACCGTTTATCCTATTATGGATGAACTCGTAGGGACGAGTGGGTCCCGTAGGGGCGGGGGAGGAGAGGATGGGTGGAGGGGACGCTTGCGTCGCCCTGGTGGAGGGGAGGGAATCCGTGGGGACTGGGAAAGTCTTCCAAAATGGCGTCGCTCGCTCAGCTATGCCTGGTATCATGCCGATGTAGGGGCAGACCTGGCCGCCGCCGCCGGACTTTCGGAGCATAGGAAGATAGTCCTCTATATTCGTACCCATCATCAGCCCAACGGTCCGGCTGCGCAATTACATGAAGTAGACGAGGTGTCGTAGCGTATGTTAGAGCAGATAATCACCGAGTTACCCTTCCAGATTCAGAGTGACGACCAGGAACAGACTCGTTATGTCGTTCACCTGCCCATCTTTGAAGGCCCCCTCGACCTCTTATTACACCTGATCGAGAAGCGGCAAATGGAGATTACCACCATTTCGCTGATGGCCGTAACCGATCAGTACCTGGCCTATCTCCAACAATGGGAGGCCGAGGAATTACCATTGGCCAACATGGCCGCCTTTGTCTCTATCGCCGCCCGCCTCCTCTTCATCAAATCGCAAAGCCTTTTGCCGCATACCTCCAGAGAGGACCATACCGGCGAAGCGGAGGATGCCGCTGCGATGGCAGGGGAGCTGCAACGTCACCTGCTCGCATACAAACTTGCCAAGGAAATTGCCTATCACTTGCGCCAGCGTGAAGAGGCTGGTTTACAGACCCACGGGCGTTCCGGCCTGCTCGCCGGTATCGAGGCACAACTGGCATGGACACCCCCCACCCTCGTCGGAATGGAAGTCCAATCCCTGGCCCAGGCCTTTCAGCGTCTGCTCGACCTGCGAGCCAAAGACGAGGCCAATAGCGCAGACCTCCTGCCCCTGGCGCGTGTAACCGTAAAAGAACGCATCACCGAGATAACCCACCTGCTCATCACTAAACCTTCTATCACCCTCTCCGAGGTAATTGAAAACGAACGCTCTCGCTTCGTCATCATCGTCACCTTCCTGGCTGTTCTGGAGATGTGGAAGCGCGAACACATCAAAGTGAAACAGGAGATCCTGCTTGGGCCTATTCTCTTAGAGAGAGGAGAGCGTTGGCAGGAAGAGATCAAGGATGATGAGATAGAAGAGGGATAGGTTTCAACAAAATCGGAGCTCCAATTTTGTTGAAACTGCATCCTTCACACAAAACTTGACAGCTATCGACTCAAGGTTTATACTGTAGTAGCAATAAATCCCGCTGATAAACTCGATATTTGAGGTTGTGTTGAGGGGGAATGAACATGCGTATTGCCAACATCTCACCTGAGATCCAACTGATAAGGAGATAAAAGTATATGGAAGATGCCCAGGAATTACCGAAAACGGAAGAGAATAGCTCAACTAGCTCCACCAGCGGCCTGGAGACTGGTCGTATAGCCGAATTAGAAGCTCAACTTGCGCAGGCACGCCAGGAAGCTACCGAGAATTGGAATAAATTTTTACGTGAGCGTGCCGATATGGATAATTTCCGCAAACGCCAGGAACGGGTGCTGATTGACCGTGTGCAAAATCAGAAGAAAGCACTCCTGCATAAATTGCTGGGAGTGATGGATAACGTGGAAAGAGCATTGGTTTTCCAGGATACATTGGATCGCCAGGGACTGCAACAGGCACTGCGTATGGTGCAGTGGCAGATGAATGAAGTCATGCGTGGCGAAGGGTTAACGCCAGTTCCTACCGTTGGCGAAGCGTTCAACCCCTATCTTCACGAAGCAATTGAAGCAGTTGAAGATAGCGACAAGCCAGAAGGAACCATCGTCGAAGAGGTACTCAAAGGCTACACCTTAGGGGACGAGACGCTCCGTCCGGCTCGCGTCAAAGTCAGCATGGGAAATAAACAGTAAGGACCTGGTACTACCTTTCGACCTTGCTGACCGCTAGGTAGACGCGCCAGCCGCATTCGGGGAATGGTGAAGGCAGCGTCGTTGCAAGGTCGCATTTCAAGTGTATCGCGTCCCAGGGGTAGGGCTTTATAATGGACTACAAAGATTATTACAAAATACTCAACATCTCACGCGGGGCCAGCGCAGACGAAATCAAAAAAGCCTTTCGTAAGCTTGCCCGTAAGTATCATCCCGATGTGAATCCCGGCGACAAGAAGGCAGAAGCGAAGTTCAAGGAAATCAATGAAGCCTACGAGGTGCTTTCTGACCCTGACAAGCGGCGAAAGTATGATACCCTTGGCCCAAATTGGCAAGAGCAGTTCGGCCCCAGCACTACAAGACGCCCCTATGGTTTTGCAGGGCGCAGCTCTTCCTCGCCCTTTGACTTTGAAAGTAGTGGAGGGGGAGGCCCCGCCTTCTCTGACTTCTTCGAGACGCTTTTTGGGCGAGGCGGCACCGGGGGTATGGGGGGTACGGCGAATACGGCTGGATCGCGGGATATGCGTCGGCGCATCGGGGACAATATCGAGCAGCCTGTTGAGGTGACATTACAAGAGGCCTATCTTGGGGGGATACGCACCTTCAATATTCAATCGACGGAGGTCTGTTCTTCCTGTAAAGGCACGGGCGAAATTGCCGGTAAGCCCTGTATGGTCTGTGCTGGCCAGGGCATGATACCACGCAACAAGCGCATCCAGGTCAAGATTAATGCTGGCGTGGATAACGGCTCTAAGATTCGTGTCGCCGGCGAAGGGCAGCCCGGCATCGGTGGTGGGCCAAGAGGTGATCTCTATCTGGTCATCAGCGTCAAGCCCGACCCTCTCTTCGAGCGCAAAGGCGATGACCTGTATGTTGATATTGATGTCGACCTTTTCAAAATGATGCTTGGCGGCGAGGTACCTGTACCTCTGCCCGATGGGCGTAAGTTGATGTTGACCATTCCGCCAGAGACTCAGAACCGTCGCATGTTCCGCCTGGCGGGCAAAGGTATGCCGAAGCTGCGCGGTGAGGGTAGCGGGAATCTCTATGCTCGCGTCCAGGTCCTTCTCCCCACGCAGCTCTCCGATGAAGAACGCGCTCTCTTTGAGAAACTGGCCAGTACTCGCAGTGTCGAGGCTCGCTCGTAGGGGCCCGATTTATCGCGCCCAGGGAAAATGCTGTTGCAAGATCGAGAAGACAAGAAGCACCAGCATGGCGGAGGCATCTTTCGACACTACTATACACGAGCACGACGGGCATCAGCGGAGTATAGTAGTGGCGGTGCTTGCCTCCGCCATGTCGACCTTGCAACAGCCCTGCGGGAAGTATTACAGGGAAAAGGAGTGATTGACCATGCCTGAAAAAGGCGAAGGCGCATGGTATATCATTAGTGTGGCGGCAGAGAAAGCTGAGGTGCATGAGCAGACATTGCGCCATTACGAACGCCTGGGACTGATCTCCCCCGCTCGTAAAGGGAACAGTCCTCACAGCCCGCGTTTATACTCCGATCGTGACATTGAGCGCGTCATACAGATTCGTAACTTGATGCAAGACCTCGGTGTCAATCTCGCCGGGGTCGAGACAATTCTGCACATGCGCAGCCTGATAGAGCAGATGCAGAGAGAATCGAAGGACCGTATAGAGCAGGTACAGGCGCAGCTGGAACAAGAAATGGAACGCATGCAAGATCAGCATCTTTCCGAAACTCGCAGGCTCAAAGGCATTATCGAACGCCTGCAGCGCGACCGAACCTGATAATCATCACTGTGGTGGTATAGCGGGCATCAGGTGATACTGCATCTTCAGTGCAATAATGCGGGTCGCAGCTTCGTCAATACGCGCTTTGGTGAGTCTACCATCCTTCAGAGCCTGCTTGATGGCGTTCAGCATTTCGATCATCTGGCCTGCGCCGTTTGGTCCAAGCAGCATATCGTTACCGGCCTGAAGTGCCAGCACCGCTGCTTCCGGCATACTCCATCTCTGGGCAATACCTTGCATGTAGAGGGCATCGGTCAGCACTACACCATCGTAGCCGAACTGGTTGCGCAGGATATCAGTCATAAAGATGTGTGAGAGTTCCGCTGGATAATTTGGGTCAATCGCAGGCATCAACACATCGGTTGGCATAATCATGCCCGGATTATCTAACTTATTCTGTGTTTGAATGAATGCTTTGAAAGGGGCAAGCTCAACATCATAGAGCTGCTGTTTGGTGCGATTGACCACCGGCAAACCGGTGTGTGCATCGCTTACCGCGTCGCCCAGGCCGGGGTAGTGTTTGATGCAGGCAACCACGCCGTCGCTTTGCATAGCTTGCATATAGGCCCCCGCGAATTTGATCACCGATGCGGCATCGTTGCCAAAGGTGCGCGTCACCATGTCATAGCCGTTCACAAGGTTTACATCGACGTCGGGTGCTAGGTCTTCGTTGATGCCCAGTGCTGCCAGGTCATGGGCAGTCTTATGCCCCTGCTGCGTTGCTACATTGGGATCACCTGTATTGTAGATATCCGTGGCCGACATGCGATACCCATAAATGTGCGATAGACGATGGACGTATGGCCCACCTTCTTCATCGGTTGAGATGAGCAGTGGGAACGTGGCACGCTTCTGCATCTCAGCAATATCATTCCTGGTCTGGTTGAAGGTGTTCATCTGAAATTCGTACATGATGACACCGCCAGCATGGAGCTGGTTGAGCATCATATCCAGGTCCGGCGCGTAGGTCTGAGTATCGTACTCAACCATGATCAGTTGCCCCAGCTCCACGTCCAGGCTCATACGTGAAACATACATACTGGCAAGCTGCTTGTACTGCATATAGCTGACAAGATGTCGCAGTGAGTCGATTTGGGCCGCGTTGAGCGGCAACTGCACAAACGGGCCCGTATGCAGCGTTTTCTGTGGCATCACAGTTGATCCATTCGCTGTTCCAGCCAGCAGATGCTGTTCAAAAAAGCCTCCCAATGCCACGAGTATGGTCAGGAGTACCAGCACGACTGCTATAGGTAGTGCCAGGCGGCGACGCTTTGGTCGTCTCATATATGCAGGTGTGTCCAGAGGAGGTGGCGTAGGGGCCCTTAGCACGGAGCTTGCTGTAGGGTGCCCCAGTCGCATTTCGTGTATAGTAGTGGCTACGCTCGCGCTAGCCACCTCAGCCATACCTGGAACAGGCGAGTGCCGGTATTGATAGTGTTGCGCAGATATAATCTGTGGTGATGCGTCCATAGTAGGGGCACGATTTATCGCGCCCGCGATGGCTTGTTCTCGCCCTGCCAAAGGTTCCCTGAATTGATAGTGTTGCGCGGGCATGGGGAGTGGTGATGTTGGTAGTGACGCCCACGTCTGAGGTTGCCACTGTTGCGGAGCTACATGCAGTGGTCGCTGTTGTTCCGCAGCATGGGTGGTGGAATGCGAAGAAGGTGTCCTCCCATTACCATTCTGCTGTGCTGATAAACTGCGACGGTTTTGCCCTGGTGGTATAGGTATTCTTCTAGGTGTGTCGTCATCTTCATCGGAATATGATTGTTGACCGGGTATAAAAGAATCTTGATTCTGCTCATTATAAATGGTCATATATGCTCCTCGTCATTGTTTTTTATGTATATCTGAATTATAGATGGCTTGCCTATTTCTTAGTTATAGATGTAGCACACAGTAACTTTTTCCACATCAGCTGATAATGACCATGGTCATTATCAGCTGATGTGGAAAAAGTTACTGTTCATTGTTTTCCTCTTGTTCTGGGGCAGGGAAAGGTTCTCTTACATCTGATAACGTGCTGGAAGGGTCGGTTGTTTCGATGGGAGTACCCTCGTCGCTATGTGTAGGCCTGGTGGTACCCGTTTTGCGCCTTGTACGCCCGCGCCTGGGAGGAGAGACGACAACGGTTTTAGTGGCATCCTCGTCTTCATCCTTACCTATAGGAGCGGCGAAGTGATCTCCTGCATCATGCACGTCACTCGGAGCAGGAGCAGTGCCGGTCCATGGTAGGGGTGCCCCTTGCGGGTACGCTGTCTCCTGTTCATCATGTGGGTACGCTGTCTCCTGTACGTCCTGCGGGTACCCTATATCCTGTTCATCATGTGGGTACGCTGTCTCCTCTTCGTCACTTGGAGTAGGAGCAGTATAATCAGTTCCCCCATTGAACCAGGCGAACTTTGAGGTGGAGACGACAATAGTTGCATCATCATCTATAGGGGTAGCTATCGCGTGTACCGTGCCTGTCTCTGCTTCCTCATCTATGGGGAATGACATATCCTCCTCTGGATAGCGCGACTCCTGTTCTTTGGGTGCGGGTATCAAAGGCTGAGATAGATGCGCTCCCGGTGGACTGGTGAGTACCCGTTGGCGTTGGCGACCGGACGCCCGTACATTAGGAACGACCGACGGTGGCTGCTTTGAATAGTCGAATATCACCTTGATAGCGCGATTGCGTCCTTTGTCTACTGCGGTCAGAAGTGCATCTCGATATCCACTTAGCGAAAAACTGTGGGTGATCAGTTTGTCGGGGAAAATCCGCCGGTTCTCGATCATCTCTGCCGCGATCTCGAACGATGATTTTTTCTCGGACGTGCCAATGGGCCAGCTTTCTATGCCATTGCCCAATGTCCCGATCAGATTGATTTCCTGGTACCAGATGGGTGTAAGGTCAATCTTCATGCGATGAAGGTTCACTCCCACCATCACTACGGTCGCACCGGCTCGTGCCCAGCGCAGCGAGTCTTGCGTAGTGCGCTTGCTTCCCACCGTATCGTAGATGACATCATAGCCGCCCAGGAGCATCTGGTTGCCCAACATACCCTGGTAGAGTTGTGCCCCGGTGGCCCGCTGTACTTCCCTATAGCTATCCTGCGGGTAGATAATCTGTGCGCCCATACGTGCAGCCCGTTCCACCTGGAAAGCATGACGTGCCATTACACAGACCTCAGCATCAGGAGCTAATGCACGTACAACCTCCAGGATGAGCAGCCCGATAGTCCCTGCACCGATAATGAGGATGCGGTCCTGTGGTTGTGGGACATGTCGTAAGACGGCATGGACAGCAACCGCCGATGGTTCCAGCAGCACAGCCTGCATATCGCTGATGCCGGGAGGAACGCGGAAGAGTTGCTGTTCGTGCAGCAGCATTTCTTCACTCCACCCGCCGCCAACAGGTTGTGGGCCAGGGAGGACTCCATATTCACAGAGTCCATAATTGCCAGAGGCGCATGAGCGACAAACTTGTTGTATGCCCGCGGTAATGCAGTTAGGGCCATGTTGGAGTACCACGCGGTCTCCGACATGCAAGTGTTGTACATCATCGCCTACTTCGATTACCTCCCCAACTACCTCGTGGCCCGGATAGGAGCGAACATGGCCGGGAATGGCTGCCGGTGCTATGCGGAAATCTCCATTCGCAAAGATAAGAGGGAGATCGCTGCCGCAGATGCCCGCCAGCAAATTGCGTACACGCACCCAGTTAGAAGCGGGTAGTGTTTGTCGGGGAAGGTTCTGTACCTGTAAGGGAGCGAAAGAGGAGAAATAGGCACCGCGCCAGACCAGTCCAAGGATTTTTGCGGGGATAACGTGTGCCAGATCAATTTCCAATATTGAGGTCCACATAGCATCCTCCTGGGGGGAATCCAATGTGCAGGATACCTGCATTCCGTTACTTCTTGTGTTTCGTTAAGCCGCAGTGTATCATGCTTATCGAAACCGGTCAATCTAATAGGAAAAAAAGGGTAAGGAGAGATGACAGTCTGCACAGCCCTTGTCTCCCACGGGGACAAGGGCTGTGCAGACTGTCATCCTGAGTGCAACGAAGGATCTTACTTTGATATCACGCAGGGTAATTTCACTGTGAAGATGGTTTCTCTATCGGGGGTACTCAGCACGGTGATCTCTCCCTGGTGTGCGTGGACTATCGCCATGGCAATGGAAAGACCAAGCCCCGTACCCTGTGGTACCTTCCAGGGAGGATCATAGCGCGGCATATGCTGACCCCGGTAGAAGCGGTCAAAGATATGCGGGAGATCATCCTGGTGAATACCCTTGCCGTTGTCGATGACGTGTATCAGCGCATGGTCATCTTGTCTATCCAGTTGGAGACGTATCCAGCCGTCGGGCGCGGGCCGACCGTATTTGAGCGCGTTATCAAAGAGGATTTGTAATACCTGTTTAAGACGGTCTTTGTTGGCGTGGATGCCCAGCCGCTCCTCCGTCAAAAAGAACGAGAGTGTCACTTTCCGTCCGTCTGTTGCCAGAAGTTTCGCCTGTTCCACCCCTTCAACAGCTATATCAATCAGGTCAATATAGCGTATTTCCAACTCTTGCGAGTCATCAAGGCGAGCAAGCATCAACAGATCATTGACCAGCAGTGTCATCCGTTCAGCCTCATTATTCATCAGTTTCAACACGCGCTGCGTCGTCTCTGGATCATCTTTTGCACGGCGCATCAGCACTTCGGAAAAGCCCCGCAAAGATGTCAACGGCGTGCGCAGTTGATGGGAGGCGTCAGAGAATAAACGGCGAAACCTCTGCTCCGAGGCCTGTTGGCTCTGTGAAGCACGTTCAAGTTGATCGACTATCACGTTCAAGCTCGCAGCCAGTCTGCTCACCTCGTCATCGCCCTCCAATAGTGGTACCAGGCGTTCTCGCTGTTGCCAGTCACCCAGCGTAATGGCCTGGGCTGCATCGGTAATACGACGCAGGGGACGCAGCAGGAAATTGGTCAGAACGAACAGAGAAATTGCTCCAACAACAATCAGTATGAGTGCTACTACCTGTGTGGAGAAGCTCAACATGTGTTCGACGGAAAAAGAGACCCACAGGCCAAAAAGAATCAGCAGTATACTTAAGAGTAAACTGTGGACAAACGTCAGTTGCCAGCGCAAGCCTGCCAGGGGACGCCGCCGCCAGGAAGCGTAGGGGCCCGATTTATCGCGGCCCGGTTTAGCGCGGCCTTCCGGGGGGGGGGCTTCATTTTCCTGGCGAGCCTGATCTACATTGTTTTTCAGTTCTGACGGCATTGCAAATGACCTCGTGCTCACGATTGTCATCCTGAGCGTAGCGAAGGATCTCAACATTAACCTTTTAAGACATATCCCACACCTCGTACTGTCTGGATGAGGCGCGGTGTACTTGGAGAGTCTTCGATCTTCTCCCTCAAATATCGTACATACACTTCGATAATATTCGTTTCACCAAGAAAATCATAACCCCACACACGATTGAGTATGGTCTGCCGATCCAGTACCTGCCGTGGGTGGCTCATGAACAGGTGCAGGAGATTGTACTCAGTGGCCGTTAGCTCGATCAAGCGATCAGCGCGAGTCACCTCTCGTGAAGTCATGTTCAAGCGTAAATCGCCAAACTGTAAGACCTGTCCCTCTCTTCCGTTCGTTCCATCTCCAGATGAGGAGCCAGAAGAGCGGCGCTGACGGCGTAGAATGGCTTGAATACGAGCAACCAGTTCCTCAAAACTAAAAGGTTTGGCCAGGTAATCATCTGCTCCAGTTTTCAATCCAAGCACCCGGTCGTCTACTTCACTTTTAGCGGTCAGCATCAACACTGGTACGTCCTGGGTTGTGGGGTTGATACGAAGACGGCGGCACACTTCCAGACCATCGATGCTACCAGGAGGTAGTCCCAGGTCTAAGATCACCATATCAGGGAGGATTCTCTGCGCCGCAGACAATCCCTCCAGCCCGTCAGAGACAGCTTCTACCTGGAAGCCTTCATAGCGTAGACCTAATTTGATCAGTTCAATAATGAGTTCTTCGTCTTCAATCACCAGCACCTTTAATGTGGCTGGTTTTGCTTCGTAAGGGCCCGATTTATCGCGCCCTGTTGTATCACGCCCCGCATTTCCCTCCGCATTTTTCGATTGTTCTCTTCCAAACGATTCATGCTGCATAACGTTTCTTCCCCTTCTCTATCGGACGACTACAAAGTCGAAACACGGCAGCTACCCCCCCACCTCGTCAGCCTCCTATCCTTATCGCTTCCCGGAACCATCCTAAATTCATTATAGATTTCTCCGATGGTAAGTGCAAGAAGATAGCATCAACTTCACGTCTTTCTCAGCAGAAATTAATCCCAGGAGTTGCTGCATTGTCATCCTGAGTGCAACGAAGGATCTCAAAGTGCATCCACACCTTCCAACAACATGAAGAGACGAACTAAAACTCCTGGCGAGTTGCGAAGATATGTTCTCGGCTTGGGTGTGGCGGGCATTTATAGCGGCGTGGAGAACGCAGGGAACGAAGGCGACCAATGCCAACCGAGACAAGATAGGAGCATGATGCCAGCGCGGCGATGTAAAAGCTGACCGGCCAGTGACCGGCGAACGACAAAATCAGCCCACTCCACGTAAAGACCAAACCCAACACTATGGACAGCGCAATAGCCGTGAGAGGTCGATGGGTCAGGCGTTCAGCGGTGGCGGCAGGGGCTACCAAGAGCGCGAATACGAGCAGGACTCCCACTACCTGGATCGCCTCGGCAACTGTAATGGCCAGCAACACCATAAATACAATTGCAAGCAGCCCGACAGGCACCCCTCTCGCCTGTGCCACCTCCGGGTCGATTGAAGCAAAGAGCAGGGGACGAAAGATCAAACCCATCACGAGCAGTGTCGCAATGCCGCAGGAGAGCGTAATCAGCACATCGCTGCGCGTCACACTTAAAATGGAGCCAAAGAGTACTCCCACCGTCTCGCTGGCATACTGGGTATACAGGCTCAGGAACAACACTCCTAGCCCCAGAGCAAAGGAGAGTACCATGCCGATCTCCACGTCGCGCCCGCGCACCCGCTTGCCCAACGCACCCATACCCAACGCGGCTATAAGTGTCAGGGCAAACATCCCCAGCAATGAACTGATGCCCAGCAGAGCCGCCCCCGTTGCACCGGCAAAACCAATGTGCGAAAGAGCGTGTCCCGCGAATGCCTGGGCACGCAGCACAACGAAATAGCCAATAACAGCTGTCACAATCGCTACAATTGTGCCCGCCAGGAAGGCATTCTGTACAAAATCATACCGAATCAGTTCAAGCATACGTATCCTTTCCTGGCCTGGCCTCTCTTCGACGACCTATCCACAGAGGTGAAAGGAGGCGCACCGGCAGATATACTCCAAAGGAGAGTGCAGCGATATAAAAACTCACTGGCCAGTTGCCATTGGCCGCCAGAAAGATGCCAAGCCAGGTATAGACACAACCCAGGATGATCGCCAGCAGAATCGCCGATACCGGTCGTTGGACGATGCGAACCGCCGTGGCTGCTGGCCCGACCAGCAGGGTAAAGATCAGCAGGACACCGACGGCAAGAGCAGGCTAGCAATGGTGAGCAGGCTAAAGAGTGCTGTCACCAGCACGTCGGTCTGGCTGATACCCAGGATGGTTCCAAAGAGAATACTGTAGGCTCGTTCCGCGTAGCCACTATACAGGGAGAGAAATAACGCCCCCAACCCAAGCGTCAAGGTCATGATGATGCCGATGGTGATGTCTCGCTCGCGTATCTCTTTGCCGAGTAGACCAATCACGATTCCTGCACTAATGGTGAAGGCAAGCAGCCCAAAAACTGGTTCGATCCCTAGCAGTACAGCTCCGGCGGCACCCGCGAATCCCATATGCGAGAGGGCATGTCCTGCGAAGGTCAGGCCGCGTACCAGCAGAAAATATCCCGCGATGGCGGCAACCACTGCCACAAACGAGCCCGCCAGGAAAGCGTTCTGGATAAATGCATAGTGTAATATGTCAAACATGCTGCTTATCCTGCCCCACTCCTCTCACCTGAGTGCACTGTCATCCTGAGTGCACTGTCATCCTGAGTGCACTGTCATCCTGAGTGCACTGTCATCCTGAGTGCAACGAAGGATCTCACCATCTCCTCTACGTTTCCGCACCTACTACGAAGACACGCCCCAATGCCTGAACTACCTCGACCGGGGACTCATATAAACGGCTCAGGGTGGCACTCGTAATCACCTCGTCCGGTGTGCCAATCGTACTGTGCCCGCGTGCTAGGTAAATCACGCGGTCCACTACAGGTAAGAGTGGATTGATGTCATGCGTGACCAGCAACACCGCAACATGACGCGCGCGACAAACCTTTTCAATCAATGCTACAATCTCTTGCTCATGGCTGATATCCAGGTTGGCCAGCGGTTCATCAAGCAGCAGCAAACGGGGATTCGTTAACAAAGCCTGCGCGATCAACAGGCGTTGCTGCTCGCCGCCCGATAGTTGCCCAACGGGCGCGTCGGCGAAGGCCAACGCGTCGACCTCCTGCAAGGCTTCGTGAATCATGGCACGCCGTTTAGCATTGGGCAGTCCTGTCCCCCAACGGTGTCCATCCAGGCCAAAGCCAACCACGTCACGCGCACGCAAGGCAAGGTCGGCCTCGAGGATGCGGTGCTGCGGTGCATAGCCAATGGCATCGTGGCCGCGCCTGGGAGGGGTTCCCAACACACGTACCACGCCAGCCTGTGCCTTCAGCAGCCCAAGTAACAGCTTGAGCAGCGTACTTTTTCCCGCTCCATTGGGACCAAGCATTGCAATGAACTCTCCCTCATTCACGGTCATATTGATATCCTCTAAAATGATTTGTCCGCCTAAACTGACACGCACATGTTCAAGCACGATCACCGCTTTCCCCACGGTACCCGCCCTGCCTCCCGTAGGGGCGGGGGTAGGGTGGTGTTGGGTGGGGACGCTTGCGTCGCCCTCCCTGGGTGGTCGCCCGTCGTTCCCCACGGTACCTGCCATCAAAGGTCCCGTAGGGGCGGGGGTGGGGTGGTGTTGGGTGCCGGGCACTTGGACGCTTGCGTCGCCCTCCCTGGGTGGTCGCCCGTCGTGCCTACGGTTTCCCCACCCTTGTGGATACCCTGCCCCTACATTTTTTAGACGCATGTTTTCTGATTCCTCTGTCATGCTGTTTACTGTCCTACTTGCCTAAAGCCTGCTCCAGCGCGTTAAGCTGGTCAAGCATCCACGTCTGATACGTTTTGCCGGAAGGCATTGTTTCGGTGACAGGCACAATCGGTATGTTTTGTGCCCTGGCATCGTTCTGTAGCTTGGTCGTCGCTGGCGTGACCGTCTGCTCATTATAGATCAACACCTTGATCTGATGCTGGTTGACCTGGTTATCCGCCGTTACAACACTATCGGCTGGAGCATCATTGCCCTCTGCCATAGCCTTTTGAAAGGCGAATGGCGTAAGCACATTCAGTCCCAATGGGCCAGACTGGTAAAGATAAATTGTCTCGGTCAATCCAACCGCCGTTCCCGCAAATTTCCCCTTGATCTCATCCATCTTTTGCTGCACGGGTACCAACGATTGCTTGAAAATGCTCAGGTGAGCGTCAAAGCTCGCAGCATCTGGCGCATCCAGTCTTTTCAAAGCAGCGGCCACGGACTCTGCGATACGTTGTACATTGACAATACTATACCAGACATGCTCGTTATCTGGTAGTTTGACGGGAGCAATATCAAACCCTTTGATCACTACACGAGTAGTACTGGGCGAGGCAGACAGCAGCCTGTCCATCCAGCTATCATAGCCGCCGCTATTCTCAATCACAAGGCTTGCTCTAGTCACCGCTATAGCATTCTGCACATTTGACTCATACTCGTGCGGATCAACATTGGGATCGGAGAGGATGCTGACGACCGAGACATGACTACCCCCCACTTGCTTCACGATATCACCGTAGAAGTTCTCCGCCGCCACAACAGAAACAACTCCAGAGGAGCTAGATGCGCTATTTCCTGTAACAGCACCGCCGCAAGCACTCAATACAAATAAACCGGCCATGCAGAAGGTGAGCCATAGCATGGCACCCGCCGTTCTTCTGTGTAGTCTGGACATAGACGTTTCCTCCCTATAATGATACGCTGTATCGTTACTCAAAGCATAACATAGAGAGGATAGTAATGTCAATGATATAATGTCTCATTAAAATTGAACTATACCAAGATAGGAAGATCAACGAGGCAGTGCAGCAATTTGAGTTGTGAATATTCGGAAAGCCTCGCCGCCTGCGGCGACTCGTTTATTTTTGTTGCTGATTTTGCTGCCGTAGGCAGCAAAATCAGCAACAAAAAAATACTTGCGAACTGCCGTAGGCAGTGAGGGCTCAAGAAGAGTAGAGACCTGAATAGTTACTTTGAATGTTTGGCACTGTCAAACACCCAAATTGTTGCACTTCCTCGATGAACTTCTTGATATAATAGGGTATGGAAACTTCAAAAAACTGGAAGAAGAGAGTTGACAACTATGCCATATCTTTCCATACGCGAAGCCTCGGAAGATGTACATTCTGGTATGACCACTCCCACCGAACTGGTGGCTGAGGCGCTGGAGCGCATCGACCAGCTGGACGCAGACATCCAGGCTTTTATTACTGTGCTGCGCGACCAGGCCTACCAGGACGCCGAGAAGGCCGAAATGGAGCAGCGTACCGGCCTCTACCGCAGCCCATTGCATGGCGTGCCCATTGCCATTAAAGATATTATCGCCGTCAAAAATGTGCGTACCACCGCTGGCTCCAAAGTGCTGGAAAATCATATCTCTCTCGAAGATGCTACCGTGGTTGAGCAATTGCGCAAGGCAGGAGCCATCATTCTTGGCAAGACCAATACCCACGAATTTGCCTTTGGAACCTTCACACCACCGACGCGCAACCCATGGGATCGCACTCGCATCCCTGGCGGTTCCAGTGGTGGCTCGGCGGCAGCCGTCGCGGCAGGCATGTGCCTTGGCGCGATTGGCAGCGATACCGGTGGCTCGATCCGCATTCCCGCGGCGTGCTGCGGCATTACGGGACTCAAACCGACCTATGGGCGCGTCAGTTGTTATGGCGTCATCCCGCTAAGCTGGTCGCTTGACCATGTTGGGCCGATGGGCCGCAGCGCGGAAGATTGCGCCATCCTCTTTGACTCCCTTGCCAGCTATGATCCACGCGACCCCAATAGCGTCTCTGGCCCTCTCAGTCGTTCCTCCGCCATGTTGATAAGTGGAGCAGAGGGACGCGGCCCGCTTTCTTTACAGGGACTGAAGATCGGCCTGCCACAAGATGCCTTTGTCGACCCACTTGATCCCGAGGTGCGCCAGGCATGGCAAGCCGCTCTGCTGGTAGTAAAAGAAGCAGGAGCGGAGGTCGTAGAGGATGTCGAGTTGCCGCGTCCTACGCTGGACATGTACCGTATCATCCAGAGGCCAGAGGCCGCGCTTTCCCACATGCAAAAAGGCTGGCTCAGCGAGAAGCCCAGTGTATCCAATGCATACACTGAACCAACACGGAGACACCTGCTGCAAGGGCAGACTGTACTCGCCATAGACTATCTCCGTGCGCAGCATGAGAGGCGTATCTTCTCCAGTGCCGTACGTGCTGTACTGCAACGAGTAGATGTCCTATTTCTCCCCACCATACCTCTGCCAGCTATTCCCATAGCCCAGATGGACCAGGACATTACTATTGAAGGGATAACGGTTTCCCTGCTGGACTTGACGATGCCCTTTAATCTCGCGGGCCTTCCTGCCTGCTCATTCCCCGGAGGTTTTACCAGCTATAACCTGCCCATAGGCTTGCAGGTTGTGGGCAAGCCATTCGAGGAATCGACGGTTTTGCGCATCGCTCACGCTTACCAGCAGTTAACAGACTGGCATAGACGAGAGATACCTATGAGCTAATTTTTTAGAGGCAAGCTGCAATTTGCAGCTTGCCTCTAAAAAATTAGCCTACTCGTTTCTTTCTATGATTCCAGGCACTTGTCTGCCAATCGTCGATAGTATCGGACTCTTCCATCCAGCCTGAGAGAGGCATGTGTAGGTACCGGGCCATGGTGATAACATATGGCTCGTATTGATCGCGCAACTCGCTCAGCCGCTCTTCGGCGGTCTCCTCTTCATGCAGCGAAATGCCGATTTCCGCCAGTGCTTCTTTCAGACGCACAAAGTCAGCCGGAGGGAGCCGCCTGATTGGAGTTTCATCCGGTGGTAGGCCAAACACCTGGCTCAGGTCTACCGCTGCGTGACGGGCTATGGCGAAAGTAAACCACGCCGATTGCTCTGGAACCCCGTCGATCCCCACCACCAGCAGCGCGCTGACATCCAGGATAGCCGTGAGCGCGGCCAGCCAGGATTGTCGATCATGCTGGGAACGATAATACATCAATACAGGGTAAGAGATATGACTCTCCAATATCTCGGCTGACCATTTTTCCCACTCGTGCAGGTGTTCGACAAGCTCATCCATCACCTGGCCTCGACTATGCCTTCGCAACAACTCCAAAGCATTGGGCGGCGAGCCGGCATGAGCATCAAGTAGCGAGATACCGACCTCGCGCCGCGAAAATGCCTGGTAGATAACCGGCAAATAGCCAATCACCAGCGCGAGAAAGCCCAGGCCCGTTCCTCCTTCTATAGCGGTCGCCGCCCTTGCTAATCCCGTGCGCGGTAGCACATCACCAAGTCCAAGTGTGAAGAAAGTCGTACCACTCATGTAGAAATCGGTGCCGAAATCAGGGATCTTCTCAGGCGCGTTCAGTGCAGACCCAAAGGCAAATTGAAGTAGCGCAAAACCGAGGACCAGCCCCACGGCCCATACCACCAGCAGCACTATCAATGAAAGTGGGCCATAGAAGCTGAGATAGTATTCTTTGCGGTCATTGGAACGTATCTTCTTCGCTATGAGTGACCACAAACGCCAGGTAAACTGGTAAAACATTCGAGCTAATCTGAACCGCCGCGAAACGCGCCGCGGCAAAACAATCGTCTCAAAAGCATCTTGTAAAATGATGAAGATAAGCAAGACGCCGACAATTCCTGCTACTATGTTCATGTATGTGTCCTCCCCTTATAACATTTATTTCTATTTTTGTTGCGCCGCTCGTCCGTCCATGGTAGGGGTACCCCTTGCGGGTACCCTGGCGCAACAAAACAAAACCTCTTCTCGTCCGTCCATGGTAGGGGTACCCCTTGCAGATACCCTGACGCAACTAGTACAATAATCTCACATGTAAGGTAAACCTGCTATACTTTCGGAGTATTCCCTAACCCTTGTTAAGCAACAGACACAAAGGAGATTATCAATGTTCTCGAAACGGTGACTCACCTTCTCATTGTTAGGCGTAGAATTTCTGAATGAATGGTTTAGCAACCTGCTTGCCGCCGTCCTTCCTGCCGTCAAATCTGTACTTGGACTGAACTATATCCAGGTAAGCCTCCTCTTCACCCTGCTAGAGGGTAGCGACGTGCTTAGCGATGGTATCTTTGGTGTTATCGGTGATCTATGGTCGCGCCGCGTACTGATCACTGCTGGCACAATTGTCGCGGGCCTTGGCCTGGTTTGTATGGGCATTGCCCCAGGCTATCTTGTACTTCTGCTGGGTGTGATACTGCACGGCTTTGCTGGCGGTCCATTTGTTGGACTGAGCCAGGCCTCCCTCGTGGACACCTCGCCCGGCAAACATGAACAGATGATGGCGTGGTGGACGCTTGCCGGTGACATCGGGTTTCTCATTACTCCACTGATGGTAACAGCCGCTTACGCGCTCGGTGTTGATTGGCGTCCGCTTTTCCTGTTGGGCGCAGCCCTGTTTTTTATCTATGCCCTCTTCCTGGCAGCAATGCGCTTTCCTCGCCCCTCCATCTCAACGGGGGAAGCGGGGGAGGTGGAGGAAGTAGAGGCAACAATCTCCTCCAACCTGGCTGCGATCAAGGCTGCCGCGCTCAATCTCGACCTGCTGCGCTGGGCCGTGATTCTTCCGCTCCTCGATATGCCTGTCAACGCCTTTATTGTGCTCTACTTCCATGACGTGGTTGGTCTCAATATCGCCCTTGCCAGTTCAACCTTGCTCATCATCATCGTCAGCGCCCTGGTTGGACGCACAATCCTGCCCTGGCTCTTGCACCATTCCGTCAGCGGAATACGCCTGTTGAGGCTGAATGTCTGGCTGGGAGTGATAAGCTTCGGAGCCTTCCTGCTGGTTCCCTATGTTGGATTGAAATTTGTGCTGCTGGCACTGTTCGCCCTGGCCGAGTCAAGCTGGTATCCCCTCGCCAAGGGACAGGCATATGCAGCCCAGCCAGGAAAATCAGGAGTGGTGCTGAGTGTCACCTCGCTCCTTTCACCTATCGCCAGCCTGTTGCCCTTGCTTGTAGGGGTTATCGCTACACAAGCGGGTTTGGCCTGGGGCCTGGCTGTGCTGCTTGTGGGGCCTGTTGTGGCGGGTGTGTTGTTATTGGTTGGGAAGAGGGGATAGGCCAAATAGTAGTTTGTGCAGACAAAGGCTCAAGCTCGCACGTTCGGCTGCGCCGAACGTGCGAGCTTGAGCCTTCTTATCGTAAAACACTGGTAAAAAACTGTCCTACTTTACAACTAAATCCTGGTAGAAGTGGTGATTGCAGTATGTCGTTTTCATTAAGCGTCTTTTCAAGCTCAAGTATGCCCTCCCGGTGTCGGTAGACCTCAAGACGCCGCTCTTGCCAGCTCACAAGCCAATACTCCTCAGCCCCACGGCGTGAATACAATTTGAGCTTCACCTCACGATCCCGGCGTTCATTTTCTATACCTGGGGAAAGAACTTCAATCACAAGTTCGGGAGAGCTATGCAGTTTTCCATCTTCTTTGAGTGCAGTAGACAACCGCTCATAGCTAATCCAGACCACATCTGGTACCACGTCATTATCATCCGTGAAAATCACCCCTGGTTCGAAAATTGGCATACCAATTTGTGTTTGATCGCTCCACTGTTGTAACAGGGTAGCCACTTTAGTACATACAATCTGGTGGTGCAGATGTGGTTGTTTTGCCACGTACAATTCTCCGTCAACAATTTCGTACTGGTTGCCGTTATCTGGTAGGAGTTCCAGGTCTTGTGAAGTCCAGCGTAGTGTTTTCATAGTTCCTCTCTGATATTAGCATCGACTTTTCTATCTCAACGGCATTGAGTCAATTGTAACACATACTTGTAAGAAATACCCAGGTCCAATGTTGCTAAACTCAGGGCAAATCAAAAGTCGCTAGTGTGAGCGTATTGTGGCTGGCGACTTTTGATTTGCCCTGTTGAGTTGCTGCCACAGGCAGCAAAGCCCGCAGCAACTCAACAAAAAACCTTGCGAACTGCCGAAGGCAGCCGCATTCGGGGAATGGTGAAGGCAGTGAGGATTCAAGAAGAATGAATAGTTACTGATCAAAAACAAAAACGCCTCAAGCTGCTTGTAGTCTTGCTTGAGACGTTGAGGGAAATATCTTATGGAGCCGATGAGGAGATTCGAACTCCTGACCGGCGGTTTACAAAACCGCTGCTCTACCACTGAGCTACATCGGCATACATTTTTCATCTGTACGGGAGTAGTATACCATAGGAAGTCAATAGGATTCCTGGGTCGATCCATAAGGTTTCCCGAAAAAATCGAGGCTGGATGTGGGGTACATTGCACTGAAACCCCCACATCCAGCCTCGATTTTTTCGGGAAACCGGTATATGATCTGGAAACTTGTCCAGTGCTATCTGCGCTATGTTAATAGTGGGGTATAATATAGTTTGCATTAGAATAAATGTATTGACACCCCAGCCGCCACCCTGCCTGGGGGGCAGGTAATAGGGGAATGGTGAAGGCAGCGGGTATCAGGCTAAGGATGTAATCGTATGGCACGCTTCCAGAGTCCCAAGAGCCTCGAGCGCCTTAAGCGTTTCAAGCATCTGTGGCACCGTATATCTATTGTACGATTAGTGCAGGATGCCATCATTGTCATTGTTTCACTGCAAGCCATTACTGTGATCGTGCTGGATATTCTTGCTATGCTGCGCGGGCGACACAAGCACGAAGTACACTTTCCACACTTGCAGCTCGATGAGGTAAAGGTCGACGAAAATTACCTACAGCTTTATGGGTATGGGCAATATCTCTATGCTGCCATGCTTGATGCCATTGACAATGCACAGGAAAGTATCTACCTGGAATCGTTCATTTGGAAAGGTGATGCCTTTGGCCAGGAGTTGAAGATGCACCTGGCCAGGAAAGCGCAGCAGGGTGTAGCTGTCTATGTCATCTTCGATGGCTTTGGCAATCTTGTAGTACGGCGCTCCTTCAAGTCTTTCCCACCATCTATCCATAAATTGGAGTATCAGCCCATTCGTTCGCCCTGGCATATCTTTGATCCTCGACGCTATGCCCTGGATCATCGCAAAATGCTTGTAGTGGACGGCACTACTGGCTTCATTGGTGGCTACAACCTGGGGAGCCTTTATGCCACCCAGTGGCGAGATACGCATCTACGCATACGTGGCCCGGCTGCCGCTGACCTGGCGCATGCATTCGCCAGTTTCTGGAATCGCTCTTTTCCCGAAAACAAAGCCATCACGCGCCATTACACTCGCAAATTCGATCCATTCATTACCGTGCGCAGCAATGATGCGGTGCGGCTGACCTTCCCCATTCGGGACATGTATATCGAGGCTATTGATAGAGCCGAGCATACCATCCTGCTCACCAATGCCTATTTTGTGCCCGATCATATCCTGCTCGATGCATTGAAGGCTGCCGCCGCACGCGGAGTGGATGTACGGGTGCTGATACCCTGGTATTCCAACCATATTGTGGTAGACTGGCTCACACATGGCTACATCACAGAGTGCCTGGAAGCGGGCATCCGCATCCTGGGCTACCAGTATGCGATGCTTCACGCCAAGACCTGTACAATTGACGGCCAGTGGGTAACGCTCGGTACCGCCAATCTTGACCGTCTGAGCTCCATCGGCAACTATGAGATCAATGTCGAGATTTTCAATGCGGAGCTGGCCTGTCAAATGGAAGAACTCTTCAAGTCTGACACAACCGATGTATTTGAACTGACCCTTGACGAATGGAAAAGACGACCATGGTACACCAAGCTTAGCGAACGCATTCTAGCTCCCCTGCGCTTCTTATTGTAGTTCCTGTTACTCCTATGTGAGAATATGGATCACTGTTATCATGCTTATGCCAGTAATTCTGCCTCGCTTAAGGGGCCAAGGGCTGTTAGCACCTGCTTTTCGCGCAGAGGGAACCGCTTCAAGGCGCGGATAACATCCTCGGATGTTACCTTTTCGACGCGCTCGATCTCTTCATCGACGCTCACCAGGCGACCTTCCGTCACCCAGTCAGATGCGAGGGAGAACATGCGGGCGAAGGTTGACTCACTGCTCAACACAATGCTGCTGATCCATTTAACTTTGGCACGGCGAACCTCATCCTCATGGACCCCCTCACTCAAGAGATTATCGAGTTCTGCGCGCAGCAATTTGAGCACTCGTGGAGCCTCTTCTGGTGTCGAATTGGCCTGTATCTGCAAGATACCGGTGCCTTCCATTGCCCAGATATTCGCACTGGCTGACTCCGCCAGCCCCTTCTGGTAGATGTTCCAGTAGAGGCGCGAGCCATCGCTATCACCAAGGATGCTGCTGGCCAGATTAGCGGCATAGTAATCAGGGTCCTTCAGGTCTACCGATGGCATGGCAAGGATCATGATCTGCTGCTTGAGCTTTTTGTCTACCACGATGTCGTTGATTGGCTCTGCCGGTTCGTAGTGTTCGACATTGCGCCCGCTATCACCAACGCGCCAGTTGCCGCAATGTTTCTCGGCCAAATCGATGATATGCTGCCAATCAAAATTGCCTGCCACCGCCAGAATCATATTATTGGCGGCATAGCGGCGATTCCAATACTCGCGCATTTGCTCAATCCGCATGTTGCGAATGCTCTCCGGCGTCCCCAACACGTCATGTCCCAGAGGATGTGAGCCAAAATAGGTCTGCATCATGCGGCGATAGGTGGAGCTATAGGGCTGATCCTCCGAGCGGGCAATCTCGTTGACAATTACCTCTTTCTCCATCTCAAAGTCGCTCTCGGCCAACCGTGGATACATCATGTCGCTTAAAATTTCAACAGCCCGGTCGAGATACTCACCCAACACTCGTGCATAGTACACCGTGGCCTCGTGCGAGGTAAAAGCGTTAAGCTCGGCCCCAATTTTGTTAAACTCCAGCGTGATCTGCTGCCAATCCAGCGTTTGAGTGCCTTTGAAAACCATGTGTTCTAAAAAGTGGGAAACGCCAGCAATACTGAGGTCCGGCTCATCACGCGAGCCTGTATGCACGTAGTATGAGACCGCCACCGATTCAAAATCCGGCATGGGCTGTCCAACTATCTGTAAGCCGTTGCTAAGCTTGTGGGTATGAAACACAGTCCCATTATTGTGACTGACCGTGGAATCCGTCATCAAAAGTTCCTCCGCTCTCTAAGGCGTCATGTATTGTTTTCTTTCTAGCATGATAGCCCTGGGGGAGGGAAGTTGTCAAATACGACCCTAAAGCAGAGTTGAATATCGTATCAACGTATGATATGCTACTTCGTAATAAAAATTTTGTAGGATTTGCCAGCCGCATTCGGGGAATGGTGAAGGCAGCTTTCATCATTCGTCCATGGTAGGGGTACCCCCTTGCGGGTACCCTGGAAACGGGCCCGATTTATCGCGTCCATGAGCAGAGGTTTCATTCATGTCTACCGCGATTTGGGGAGAGCCAGAAGCACAGCAGCCTGAAGAGGTGTATCCACTCTCATTACTCAAGCATCTATTACTCCAAATGATGGTGCAATTTAGTGCCAGTGGAGCCTGTATCGCACTGCATGATGAAAATATTGATCAGATGAAGATCCTACTCCATCTACGATTGCGTAACCACAGCCGCCACCCTGCCTGGGGGGCAGGCGAGCTTTCTTCCAATAACAGCAACACAAGTAATAGTAGTAACACAACCTCCGCCTCAATGGTTTCACCCAACGGAGCCGCTTCGTCCATGGTAGGGGTGCCCCTTGCGGGTACCCTGGACGATAGCGTGAATGTACTCAATCGCACCTCTGTGACTGTACCTTTAACGATGGACCCTTCTGTATCGGCTATAGCACGCTCAAAACGCTCTACATCCTCCTTTTCGTTGGAAGACATAGATGAGATAACCCCTCAACGGAGTGAACTCTTTCCTGTGGGTGCTACCTATCCTCTTGGGCAAGACCTGATTGGCTATGTCTGGCTCAAAAACGAAACACACATCATGCGGCATGACGATTACCTCTCCTTCTTTTATACCGGTCCTCAAGCACCCCTTCACGTTGACGTTGTACCCACATGGTATCTTGTCGTTCCTATTCAAGAATCTACTCTCGTTGATGAGGTGTACGGCAGGAAAAAACATCCTCGCATAATAGGTGTTATCATCCTCTATCAGACTATACCGGGAGCAGTTTTTCAGCAGAAGCAGCGTGGGGAGGCACGAGACTTTGTTGAGCGTATCTCTCTCCACCTGCACAATGAACAGTTGCGAAGACGCCAGGATCGTACAAGCAAATATCTGAAACAGTTACAGGAAATCAGTACAGCCTTTCCCACAACGGTATTGTTGGCCCGCCTGGTACAGGATGTGTATCAATTTGCGGCAAAGGTCGTTGATGTCTCCTCGATGCTGATAACCTTCTATGATCGCGATACCAAATTGATTTACGATGTCTTTGCTATCCAGAATGGAAACCCTGTAGAAGGTTTAACTGAACACCCCAAAGTCATCTCTCCGCAAGAGCGGCCCGTGTGGTCGCGGATCACCCAGGAAGAAAAGAAAACATTGTTGCTAGAACCTGTCCACGAGGAACGAGGTGACTATGATGAAATCTTGAATGGTACCTGGGGAGACCAGAGCAAGACCGGCTCGTTCCTGCTCTTGCCCATGAAAATGTTTAACCGCGTGATTGGCTCACTCTGTCTTACCAGTATGCGTACAAAGGCCTATGCTCCTGAAGAGATACTGGTGTTGGAGACAATGGTACAGATTATTACCGTCAGTATTGAGAACGCCAAGCTCTATGAAAACACGCGAAAGGCATTGCGTGAGACAAGCCAGCGTGAGGACCTGCTGGCCACGATGAACAGCGCACTACAAACGATTAGTATTAGCACGGCCCTTGATGTTACCGCCATCCAGCACAAATTCGTTGAGTCGGCGGCCAAACTGGTACAGGCGGAGATAAGCACCTTTTTCCAGTGTACTGATGACATGAAATACCTCGTTGTCCAGGATACTTATGAGTCACCAAACACGAAGAAGGATGGGGACAACCTCATTGTGCCAAAACTCAACCAGGAATTGCATCTAGAATTGCTCGGACAGATTCACCTCCCCTTCAAGGGTGCGATCCTGGAGCAGCAGCAGATGAGCAACAGTTTTTTCTACCTCGACCGGGCAATGGCTGAAGAAATTGCCAAAGAGTGCGATGAAGGGGGAGCTATTTTTCTGTTGGAGACCCATATCCAGAGGATGCTAATGATTCCGGTGTTGTACCAGACAGAGCTGATCGGCATCCTGGGAATACATAGCCCTGACCAGAGCCGTACCTTTCGTCCCACGGAGATCGGCATGCTGCTGGCCCTCAGTGCTCAAGCGGCCAGTGCCATTCGCAACGCCCAACTGTTTGAGCAGGTACAGGAAGCGTACGCGGAACAACAACAACTGGATAAACTCAAGGATGAGTTCCTGGTAACAGCATCACATGAGCTGCGCACTCCACTCAGTGCGATTAGCGGTTACTCTACATTGCTCAAACGGCAGAGCAGCCGTATCAGCCCCCAGCAAATCCTGCGCTACGCCACCAAGATCACTGGTGCCACGCAACAACTGATAGATTTGGTGTCCAGCATGACCGAAGCGGCCAAGATAGGCACGATAGACAAGAAGTTGGACCTGCAAATAGGCCCGATGCCTTTACAGGCGGCAGTGGAGATGGCGGTAGGTATGTTCACCGTCAACATTGAACAAAAGATTCTCACGCAGGTTTCCCCCGATCTCTGGGTACATGGTGATCCCCTCCGCGTGCGCCAGGTGATATCAAACCTGCTTGATAATGCCGCCAAGTACTCAGCACCGGACGGTCGGATAGAGATTATCGCGGGCGCGACCATCCTTTCAAAAGTGAAATTGCCGGATGACCAGTACGATGTCGAAAGGAGTCCCAACCTGCCCGTAGTGGTGGTCAAGGTCTATGATGAAGGGGAAGGCATCGCTCCTGAAGATCAGCAGAAAATCTTTGAGAAGTTTGTACGTGCATCACGTTCGCTGACAACGCCGGTACGCGGGTCTGGCCTGGGACTCTACATCTGCCGCCGCTATATTGAAGCGATGGGAGGCAAACTCTGGCTTGAGCATAGCACCCCTGGTGAAGGCTCGACCTTCAGTTTTTATCTTCCACGCACGGATGCACTGGTTGAAGCGGACAAGAGCGAGCAGGATGAACCGGCAGAACAGCCCTTTGCGGGTACTCTGTAAGCGGGGTGCCTGGCTTAAGTTCGTGCTCGCTGTAAGACCGCCTGCCGCCCCTGTTCGCGCTCCAGCTTGATGAAATATTGTAACCCATCGCCGTAGATATCGCCTGCAGTACGGCGGGTCAGGCGGGCCGCCTCGCGCTGTTGTCCCCTGGCGAGCAGCACGCTATAAGCTACCCATTCCGCGAAACCTTCGACAATCATCAGTGGTTGTGTTGGCGGCGCGTAAAAAGATTGCCACGCATGAGCCAGCTCGTGGGCTGCCACTGCTCGGAAGAGAGTTTGGGGGAGTAATCGTTCAATATAAATGTTTCGCTCCTCATTGATGCGCTGGAAAAAGCCGAGGATATGTTGATGTTCAGGTCCCAATGGCACATTGGGGTCTTCGAGGATGCCCGCTTGCCGGTTTAGCTTCACCAAATCTGCACGCTCAGCTAAGTAAAGCTTCGGTAACACAGGAATGTCTAATTGAAGTTCGTCTTTCATCAGAGCGTTGGTTGAACGATAATAAAGTTCGGCATCTGCTGTCAGCATGACTGATGAAGCTAAACAGGTAGCACAGCGATTGATATTTCCACCTTGTCTGGGAAAAACTTTTCCCTTCTCATCTAAAGGCACGCGGCAAATGTCGCAACGCGGGCGCGTATTCACACATGCTTCGCAGTATGGGAGAGGCGAGTCCCCAATAATGAAGTATTTTCCTAGAATTGGAATATGGCAACAGGGACAGATGGGTAGCTTTTTGCGGCAGGCGGGACAGATCAATACTCCTCTCACCAATGTCAGTTGCAGAGAAGGAATATCACATTTGCCACAACGAGGCGTTGAGGCATTGCACTCTGAACATACGACCAGCGTATCATTATAGGTGAAATACGTACCGAGCAGTTTTTTTCCGCACAAGTGGCAGAATTTAGAGTGTTTCGCTTCCATTCCACTCAATCCAGAAATGCAATCTCGACTGCTTCAGAGAGGATACCCTGCTGGTAGCCGCGTTTCAGTAGCTCAGCCACGGCCCGTTTACCATCCGCACCCATATCAAGAGTACGAAAGTTGACATAACGATCAATAAACTGGTTGGCAGTGGTCATGTCTAGCAGTGGGTTATCGTGTAATGCATAGACAAGGGCTTCTTGCCGGTGTTCTAAGCCAAAGCGGACGCTCTGTTTGAGTAAGTCCGATACGGTAGCGGCGAGCGTGGCATCGAGATCAGTACGAATCGCATTGATGCTGAGAGGGAAGGGCAGCCCTCCTGTTTGTTGATGCCACCATTGACCAAGGTCGACGGCAAGATGCAGCCCCTGCTGCTGAAAGGTCAATTGTCCTTCATAGATAATCAAGCCCGCGTCGGCCTCTCCACTGGCCACCTCGTCCAGGATTGCGTTGAAGCGCGTCTGCCGGTAGATGAAATCACCGAGCAGCAAGCGCAGCATCAGAAAGCCGCTGGTAAGTGTTCCAGGGATGGCGAAACGCATTTGCCGGAGTTCATCGAGCGTACAGGGCTGGCGGGTCACTACGATGGGTCCATAGTTTTCGCCCATACTTGCCCCATGGGTCAGGATGCGGTAGCGGTTCCTGGTATAGGCGAATGCGTGAGCGGACATGGCCGTCACTTCAAGTTTGCCCTCCTTCGCCCAGGTATTGAGCGTCTCGATATCGCGGGCGACGAAGTCGAGCATCAGGCCTCGAGTATCAATGTGACCGCTAACCAGTCCATAAACCATGAAGATATCGTCAGTATCGGGACTATGCCCGATGGTTATACGTTGTTGTGCCATTTCTTCTTGAATCCTCACTGCCTTCCGGGAGGTTAGCAGTTCGCAAATTTTTTTGTTGAGTGGCTGCAATGTGGCGAGCTGTGCTGCCTTTGGCAGCACAGCTCGCCACATTGCAGCCACTCAAGTAAACAAAAACGGAGAGGCCATTTATCTAAAATAAACTCGCTCTCCGCTGCTGGCTGGGGTGCAGGGATTCGAACCCCAATCGGCCGATCCAGAGTCGGCAGTCCTACCGTTGAACGACACCCCACTATGTCCATGCAGATACCATAGTATCCGTCATTTGTGTGTCGTATGATACCCTAACTTTTGCGAGATGTCAAGCGGATTTTGTGAGGGAGCGTCCTGATACATTTTTTACAGTGACAGGCAGCAAGACGGGCAAATGCGAGGCTTTGCCCGTCTTGCTGCCTGTCACTGTAAAAAATGTATCAATGTTTTAATCGGCCAACGCCTCGGCTCCCTTCTCGCCGTTAGCGATCACTTCGCGGCGTTTGAAGCCAAACCAGTAGATGCCACCTACTATGAAGAGAATGAGCAGCGAGAACTCAAAAATTGGGATGTTGGCGATCACATTCAGTACCGGGATGCTCGTCCAGGACGTGAAGACCGAACCCAGTGCTGGATTGGTATAGACACTGCGTAGACCACCATACCACAGGAAGTTGATAATCATCAGGCCGCCATAGATCAGGGCCAGCACGTTGACCAGGAACCCCCAGCGTCCGAGGCTGAAAGGAGCCTTTTCGCGCGGCCATCCTCTCAAGCGCGCGCTCAATGAGGCCACGTTGTTCATAAAGTACGACAGGTAGATCATCCCTGTCGCACCGGTAACGATGACACCGATGGCGGTACTCACCAGGAATGGCAGCGCGGAGAGCACCGCCACGGCAATACCGGCCCACAGCGGTGTGCGGAACTTCGGGTTAACCGTTCCCCAGACATTGCCAAATGGCAGGCGACCATCGCGCCCCATTGAGAACATCAGGCGAATAGTTGCGGACTGGATGGCCAGCGTGCAGACGAAGATGGCAATCAGCACCACAAACAGATACACGTTGCCCCAGAACGGCCCAAGCGCATCCTGGATGATTTGTGGAAGTGCCGACAAGAAGTTCGCTCCCTGTGCGATGCCCTCAATTTTTGGATAGTTTCTGATGGAGAGGAGCGTGCCGCCCAGGAAGAGGAGACCCGCGATGAACGAGAGGCCAATTGACCAGAGTACGCCACGTGGGGCATTCTTCTGTGGATCTCGTGTTTCCTCCCCAAGCGTACCTGCTGTGTCGAAGCCGTAGATCACGAATAGCGACATGAATAGAGCCGCTATGAAGGCCCCGCCATAGCTGGTGCCGAAGCCCGGCGTCCACTCATTTCCAGGTGTCTGCAGCACGGTGTGCGGGCCGGTGAAAAGGAAGCTGACGGGCTGGTGATTGTTGAACAGCAGCAGGATCAGCGCGAAGCCGAACATGCCAATGATCTCAGCCACAACTCCAATGTTGTTGATAATAGATACCAATCTCACACCTGCTATATTGATTGCGGTGCAGATGATGATCGTGACCAGCGCGATAAAGACCGTGTTGGGCATCAAAAGAAGGGTTCCTGGAATGTTGGGGAAGATAAACAGTAACGGTACAGGGATGGTGAATGCCACCGCTGTCACCGTGAGGACGCCCGCGAAGAAGTAGATCCATCCGGTAAACCAGCCCAGGGTGAAACCGGAGAGACGTTTGCTCCACTGGTAAATGGAACCCGCTATCGGGAAGTGCGAGGCGAGTTCGGCAAAGTTGAGTGCGACAATGAATTGGCCGGCTGCCACGATAGGCCACGTCCAAAAAAATGCCGGGCCACCCGCCGCCAGGCCGAGATAGAAGAGAGAAAAAGTGCCAGTTGAGACGGAGATGTAGGAGAAAGCCACTGCGAAATTGGAAAGGAAACCCAGCGAACGCTGCAATTCCTGTTTGTAGCCAAATCTTTGCAGTAATGCTTCGTCCTTCTGCTCCTGCGATAAATTGGACTGCTCCATTGTTAAACGCCTCCTTCGTGGTAGATGATACCAACAATCAGGAACATGAGAACGGTCTCACTCACCTCTTATGCAAGCAATACGTAGATAACGAGGCGAGTTTAAGAAGAAAGGAGATGCCAGACGGTTGTAGATTTGCGATATTCGAACTGGGATTTGCAGAATGAGCGCAAATTCGTAATAATCATCGTCGAGTAATCCGAAATCTGCAACTGTTAATATTACATAGTAGAGTTTCTTATTTATAATTGCTATGTGCAAATCATCCATATTATGGAGAAATATATGGATATTTATACAGATAGCTGCAAGCCACGGCAAACACCGAGTGTTTGCCGTGGCTTGCAGCTATCTGTATAAATATCCTTTGCCATTTTTGTGGGTTAGAGCATACAATACCCTTGTATGGCAGGTGGGGTTGACTGAAAAAACCTGTCCTTATTCATATAAGTGAAAGGATATTTCGATGCGAAGTAAAATAACTGTTGTTGGTGCCGGTTTTGTCGGTAGTACAGTGGTGCAGCGTTTGGCAGAACGCGACTATGCCGACGTGGTGATGTTTGACATTATACCAAACATGCCCCAGGGTAAAGCCCTTGATATGCTTCAGGCCGGGCCAGTACTCGGCTATGACTCATTAGTCGTCGGTACTAACGATTATGCCGATACCGCCAACTCGGATATTGTCGTCGTGACCTCTGGTCTCCCGCGTAAGCCCGGTATGACTCGTGACGATCTGGTGAAGAAAAACCAGGAGATTGTCTCACAGGTCACGGAACAGATTGTCAAATACTCCCCCAATAGCATCATCATCATGATCACTAACCCGTTGGATGCCATGGCCCAGCTCGCCTATCACATCAGTGGTTTCCCCCGTAATCGGGTGGTCGGTATGGCCGGCGTGCTCGATACAGCCCGTTTTCGCACATTTATTGCCCAGGAACTGGGTGCCTCCGTACGCGACGTACAGGCCTACGTCCTGGGTGGCCATGGTGATACGATGGTCCCTCTGGCACGCATGTGTACTGTGGCAGGCGTACCCATTTCGCACTTGATACCTGCTGAGCGCATCGAGCAGATCGTGCAGCGCACTCGCGACGGTGGCGCTGAGATCGTGAAATTGCTTGGTACAGGCAGCGCATATTTTGCCCCCTCGGCCTCGGTGCTGCAAATGGTCGATTCCATCTTGCTCGATAAGAAAATGATCATGCCGTGTGCCGTCTATCTCCAGGGTGAATACAGTATCCACAATCTCTTTGTAGGCGTACCGGCCAAACTCGGCGCACAGGGCGTCGAGCAGATCGTTGAGATCGAACTCGATGAACACGAACGCGCCCTGCTCCAGAAGTCAGCCGACGCTGTCAAAGAATTGGTAGAGGTAATGGGAATTTAGGAGTAAAAGAAGTACCAGCAGAGTATTGAGGCATCTCTGCAAGAGATGCCTCAATACTCTGCTGGTACTTCTTTTGCTAGCTTTCCTGCTCCGGCGATCACAACAATATACTCTCCCCTGGGTTTTGAATGTAAAACCGATTTTAATAACGTGGAAAGACTTCCGCGCTCCACTTTCTCAAACAGCTTGGTCAGATCATTGGCAATGGCCGCTTCCCTATCCCCAAATACTTCGAGAGCATCCTTGAGAAAGGCCTCAAGCCGGTAGGGGCTTTCATAAAAAATCAGTGTGTGTGGCGACTCCTTGTCGATCTCCAGGAATTTACATCTGCCCACAGTTTTGCGCGGGGCAAAGCCACGAAAGGTAAAGCTGTGGACTGGCAAACCCGAAAGTACTAAAGCCATTACAAAGGCCGTGGGGCCTGGAATCATGGTGACCTCAACCTGTGCATTCAGAGCCCGGCGCACCAGCGTAAAACCTGGATCCGAAATCGCCGGTGTGCCTGCATTGGTCACAACGGCGACCGACTTTCCCTCTTTCAACAATTCCTCGATACGCTCACCTGCACGCTGCTCGTTGTGCTCGTGGAAGGCGATTTGTGGCTTGGAAATTTCGAAATGCTTGAGCAGCATCCCCGTCTTGCGCGTATCTTCACTGGCCACGAAATCAACCTCTCGCAAGGTATCGAGAGCGCGCAAGGTGATATCCTTGAGATTGCCAATAGGAGTAGCAATAAGATAGAGCATATTATTGTTCAGCCTTCTTTTTCTCGCGCGCCTCCTGCCGTATCTCTTCTAATCTACGCAGCACATCCTGGCGTTTCACCTTAAGTGTATGGGTACGTGGGAAGTCGGTCTCCGGCCAGACCGTAAAACTGCGCACCTGCTGATGCGAAGCCAGCTGTTTATTTGTTTCCTGAACCACAGCTTTTGCCTGGCTGGCGTCCTCCATCAACAGCACCGCGTGAACTTCTGGCCCCTGGTCCTGTTCCATCAGCCCGAAGACCGCCGCATCCTTGACCTGCGGATGCGCCTGTAGGATGTTTTCGATATCTTCTGGAAAGACGTTCAGCCCGTTCGCCAGTACGATCAAGTTTTTCTTTCGTCCCTTCAAATAGAGATTGTGTTTCTTGTCCATATAGCCAAGATCTCCAGTATAGTACCAGCCATCTTTGAAAGCAGCGGCAGTGGCCTCCGGATTCTTCCAATAGCCCAGAGCTACATTTGGCCCATGCACCACAATTTCCTGGTCATCGGCGATACGCACTTCTACACCGGGTAGGGGTTTGCCAACCGAATCAAGCACATGTTCGTGAAAGGGAGTGACGGAGATAATCGGGGCACATTCTGTCGCTCCATAGCCCTGCAGCACCCGAAACCCCATATGCTCCCACCTCTGAGCCAGCCTGGGTGGCAAGTACGCACCTCCGCTCACAAAAAAGCGAAAGTGACCACCGAAGCGTTTATGCACGGCCCCAAAGAGGAAACGCCGCCAGCTAAAGGGCAGGCGAGCGGCAACGCGAATCAACTGCTCAAATTGTTTCTGCCTCTTTTGCCTCCTCACCTCCCTTTCGATGCCATTCAGAAAGAGCTGCAGAGCCTGGGGTACCAGCACGGAACATGTCACACGTTGTGATTCGAGCAGCTTGAGCAGTGTTTCGGGAACGAGCGAACGGGCGTAGACAATACTGGCCCCGCAATGCAGCAGGGCCAGCTCAACGGTCATTTCGAACATATGGCTGAGGGGGAGTATGGAGAGTGCGCGGTCTTCTGCATTCATGCTGATAACGGTGACGGCGGATGTGGCGTTGCTGGCGATGTTCTGATGGCTTAGCATGACTCCCTTGGGCTGGCCCGTCGTGCCAGAGGTAAAGACCAGCTCCGCCAGGTCATCACTATTCACCGCTGGAAGCCTGGTGCTGTCCAGGGGTTGCTGTGGCAAGGCATCTATATCGACCAGGGGAAGTGTGAAATCCTTCAACCCATTATATTGCTTCTGGGTAGTAATCAGCAGCTTCGCATTCGTTGTTTCAGTAATACGTGCCAGGAAATCTTGCCTGGAACTGACATCCAGGGGGACAACCACCCCACCCACCAGCAGTGTTCCCAGGTAAGCAACCAACCAATCAGCTCTGCTCGCAGACCAGATGAGCAAACAATCCCCTTTCTGGAACGCTTGTTGTTGTAAATAGCCAGCAAAGCCCTGTACGTGTTCTTGTAATATGCGATATGTCAGTATGGACATTTCACCTGTCCCCTCGACTGGTTCGATAAGTGCAACTCGACTCCCAAATCGTTCGACAGCCGTTGCAAAGAGACTGTTGATGGTTAGCATTTTGTTCCCTCCCTGACAAGCTATCCTGGTTAGAAGATTCTCTAAAATATCATAAATCAATGATGCTGCATAGTATAGGGGAATGATATATTTTTTTCTAGAGTGTTCTTCCTGGTGCTTTTCAAATTATTGTAAAGAGGAGCAGACTTTGCCTGACTCTGTCTGAATATTGAAGGCGAAAAGTGGTAGTTTGGGCGCAAGATTGCGTCTTGCGCCCAAACTACCACTTTTCGCCTTCAATATTCGGAGGGATTCATCTTTTAAGTATTACCAGAATCAGAAACAAGCATTATCGCAGAACTTTCAATTCAGCCTTATAGTACGATCTACCTAATAGTGTCCCCTTGTCTTGTGTATTTCATCCTCACTATGCTATAGTTATTATATCTCATACTTTGAGGAGTGCCGAAAATGCAGAGATAGTGGCTTATTCTTTCATATATTTCTATTCAACAGGGATGTGATGAAAATTCCTCCAGCAGCTATCGTAATGTATGCAAGATTTTTTCTGTTAATAGCAACTTTGTGCTATTGAATGCACAAAAATTGTCTATTTGTAATGACCAAGTATCATATAAGAGTAGGAGGTTTATTAGTTAAGCGAAGCTTGTGGAATTTTGAATGTGAAATGCCTCATTTTGAATGTGAAATAGCTTCTTTTTAAGCTGTTCTATTCTAGGTATTT
>WNFB01000427.1_pt1 | contig 41405 bp, 41 predicted proteins | sample 5400501 | NCBI WGS metagenome assembly WNFB01 (sample SAMN13153341, study PRJNA577476) | soil metagenome | isolation source: 200 cm saprolite under Douglas fir tree site 2 hole 1 | place: USA:California | collected 2015-04-18 | reverse complement strand
GGCGATAGAACTCGCCGAAAGACCTGCCATGACATAGTATTCGCCGCTCAGGATTGTCAGAGAGGCGTGCCATGACAGCGACTTCCCGCTCGACGGCGCCCGGCCGGCAGCCATCGCCCGCGCAGCGGCGTCGCCGGATTGCGCAAATTCTCACCTGCCGCACGCTCGCCCGTCTTGCCGGCGACACGAGCGGCGCCACGGCCATCATCATCGGCCTCACGTCGATGGTGCTGCTGGGCTTCACGGCGCTGGGCACCGAGGCCGGGTACTGGTACTTCACCCACCGCAACCTGCAGAACGCCGCCGATTCCGCGGCGATGAGCGCCGTCGCCGCGCTGGAGAACATCTCGAACCCCGACACCGCGCACCGGACGCAAGCCACCGCCGAAGCCAAGGCGACCGCGGCCCGCTACGGCTTCGTCGATACTCAAGGCGGCGTGGCGGTGGCGGTGAACATTCCGCCGACGACGGGCGCCTATACGGCCGATCCCAACGCGGTCGAGGTCATCATCACCGAGCCGCAGACGCTGTTTCTGACGGCGGCGATCACGATCGGCGGCCAGCCGCTTTTCGCCGCCAATCCGACGCAAAAAGTGCGCGCCGTCGCCAATCCCGGCACCAACGGCAATGGCTGCGTCGTGACGTTGGACAGAGGCGCGGTGGTCGACCTTTTCGGCAACGGCAACACGCACCTCAATATCCCCACCTGCGACCTCTACATCAATTCCGACGCCAGTGATGCTCTCAACCAGACCGGTAGCGCGACGATCACGGCCGAGGCCGCCTATATCACCGGCGGCATCTCCGATAGCGGATCAGCGTCGCTGACGACGACGAACGGTACCTATACGGGCACGGCGCCGATATCCGACCCTTACGCGAACGTCACAGTCGCCTACACCTCGCCCGGCTCGTCCTGCACGAATGCCAATCCGCCGACCAACACCCACGTGCAGGAAAGCGTCAGCGGCGGGCTTACAAACTGGACGCCCGATGGCACCAACATGGCGATCTTCTGCGGCGGTTGGGATCCGTCGGCGGGCGGTACCAGCAACATTCACCTGGATCCCGGCCTCTATGTCGTCGACGGCGGCATCTTCGGCTGCAACAACTGCACCGTCAGCGGCGACAACGTCACCATCTACCTGACCGGCAGCGGCACCAGTTACGCCACCATGAGCTTCAGCGGCAACGGCACCGCCTGGCTCAACCTCAATGCGCCGACCGACGCCTTTATGGCCGCCCACCCGAGCACGAAGGTGATCGAGGGCATCGCCATCTTCGGTGACCGCAATGCTCCCACCACGCTAACCAGCTCGTTCTCCGGCAACGCGACTTCCACGGTCAACGGGGTGATCTATATGCCGAAGCAGAACGTCGTCTTCAACGGCAACGGCGCCAGCAACCCCACCTGCAGCCAGATCGTCAGCTACACACTGACCTTACACGGCAATTCCAGCTTCTCGAACAACTGCTCCGCCTTCCAGAACGCGCAGCTCGGCTTATCGACGCCATCGGCGTCCCGCACGGAGCGGCGATGCGCCTCGGGCGGCTGATGAGCCGCACGCTGCGGCGCCTTCGCGACGCGCGTAGCGGCGCCGCCGCGGTCGAGTTCGCCCTGGTGGCGCCGTTCCTTCTCGGCCTCATGGTTCCGCTCGCCGATCTCGGCGCCTACATCTACGACTACATGGAGATTCAGCTCGCGGCGCAGGCCGGCGGCGAATATGCGGCGCGCCATGGCTGGGACCCGACCGGCATCCAGAACGCCATCCTCGCCGCGGCGCCGAACCTGATCTCGCAGATTACGCAGCCCTGCCCCAATCCGCGCCCGATCTGCACCGGGACGGGCGTCCAATCCGGCGTCTATTACACCATCGGCGCACAGACGTTCTACCACACCATATCGGGCTTCAAATATCCGTTCCTCGCCAACGGCCAGGTGATCCAGGGCTGGTCGATCGTGCGCGTCCAGTGAAAGCTCCGGTCATGCAGGGCAAACAGGTTGCTCGCTCCTCGGGGATTTCGCGCGGGCTCGCCGCGCTGAGGCGTGACCGCATTGGCTCGGCGGCGGTGGAGACCGCTCTGGTGCTGCCGATCATGTTCGCCCTGTTCTTCGGCATCATCGAAGTCGGCCATCTGCTGTGGACGGTGACGGCTCTCAATATGGCCGTCCAGGATTCGGCGCGCTGCGTCTCGGTCAGCAATGTCTCGACTCCCCCGTCCACCCTGTGCGACACCCAGACGCACATGCAAACCTACGCCGTGGCGCGGACCTGGGGCATGACCGTTCCCGCCAGCACCTTCACACTCACCACGCCGGCCTGCGGCTATCAGGTCACCGCGTCCTATCCCTATAAACCGGTCGTGAGCTACATACCGCTATCCATGACCTTGTCGGCCGCGGCCTGCTTCCCGGCGTGGCAGTGACTTAACGGGCGCGGCGATCCATGCTCCTTCCGGCTAGGAATGTGGTTGGGCTTCGATGAGCGAATCCCCTGACTGGACCACGGATGCAGAGAGGCGCCAGCCGCGCACGCCGCAGCCCAAAACGCTGCAGTTCGCACTCGTCATGCTCGGCGCGTGCGTCGTTCTCAGCCTCGTCATCGGCGTGCTGCTCCGGCAGGTAGCCCCGGCGGGGCCGAGCGTCGCGCCACCGCGGCTCAGCATGGCCGTCCCGGCGAAGGGCACTGGCAAGGCCGTCCCCAACATGCTGCAATACCATGCCGACGCAAGCGGCCATTTCTTCATCGAGGCCGCCGTGAACGGCACCACCATTCGTTTTCTCGTCGATACCGGTGCCAGCGTCGTCGCGCTCAGCCCGGACGACGCCCGCGCGGTGGGGATCTCTGATGGCGTTCTCCGCTTTTCGGAAACCGTGAACACGGCCAACGGCCAGACGCATGCGGCGCAGGCGACCCTGCGCTCGGTGCGCCTGGAACAGCTCGAAATGCTCGAGGTGCCGGCCGTGGTGATGCAGCAATCGATGCCGGTTTCGCTGCTGGGCATGAGCTTTCTCAGGCGCCTCGAGGGCTACAGCATCCGCGATGGCGTGCTGACCATCGAGTGGTGATGCCTCTCCTCTCGCGCCGGCGGCCCCAGACCCCTAGGCCAGCCCGAGTCGGGCGAGTCGGAAGGCTAATCGCCTATTAAGCATTTTCTGCGCATGTGAGTGCGACGTGGCGGCAATTCGGCGGCCGCGAGCGAGACACCCCATGGCGTTCCAGCCGGCGGCCGTATTCCCGCTGCTCGATTGGTTCATCCCCAAGCACCTGCGGGGCGACGCGGTCGTGCACCGCCGGGCGCGGATGTATCTCGTCACGCATCTCTTCGGCACGCCGCTCGGCTTCCTCTTGGCGCTCTATTTCTATGTCCTCGACCCGCACCTGGGCCCGGCGTTCTGGATACTCACCGCGCTGGTGGCGGCCTTCTACATCTATCCGTTCATGCTGCGCGTGGTCGGCAGCCTGACCATCCTGGCGCCGATCTCGGTCCAGCATTTCACCTTCGTCATCCTGTTCGGGTCGTTCCATTACGGCGGCGTGAGCTCGCCGTTCTTTCCCTGGCTGGGCATCGTCCCGCTGGCCGGCACCTTCTACCTGAGCGGCCGGCTGCGGCTCCTCGCCCTGCTGCTGATCGGCGTGCAGATCCTGGCCTTCTACGCGATCCACGCGCTGGGATTCGCCTTCCCCGAGCATGTGCCGGCGACCACGCTGTCGGCGATCGGCATCATCTCCGCGCTGTGCACCTGCGTTTTCGTGTCGGCGATGTCGCTCTACTACGCCAGCATCGTCACCGCCCAGCAGGAGGAGCTGGAGTGCGAGGTCGAGAAGCACCGCGCCACCGAGGCGAAGCTCCGGCGCGCCAAGGATGATGCCGAGCGCGCGGACCGCGCCAAATCGGCGTTTCTCGCCAACACCAGCCACGAGCTGCGCACGCCGCTCAATGCCATCATCGGCTTCGCCGAGGTCATCCGCAGCGAAACCTTCGGGCCGGTCAACAATGCGCGCTATCTCGAATACCTCAAGGACATCCACGACAGCGGCCGCCATCTGCTGCGCATCATCAACGACATCCTCGACCTGTCCAAGATCGAGGCCGGCAAGGCGACGCTGGACCGCGAGGAGAAGGTGCAGCTTGCCACGGTGATCGAGTCCCCGGTGCGCATGCTGCAACCGCAGGCTGAAGCCGATTCGATCCGCATCGTGCTCGACCTCGAGCCCGGCCTGCCGCTGGTGATCGGCAGCGAGCGCATGCTGCAGCAGGTCTTCATCAACCTGCTCTCGAACGCCGTCAAGTTCACGCCGTCGCACGGTATCGTCACCGTGCACGCGCACCGCACCGCCGAAGGCGGCGTGGTCGTGGTGATCACCGATAGCGGGATCGGCATGACCGACGCCGATATCGATCTCGCCCTCACCGTGTTCGGCCAGGTCGACAACGACCTCGCCCGCCGCTACAGCGGCACCGGGCTGGGACTGCCGCTGGCCAAGGCCATTGTCGAGCTGCACCGCGGCACGATCGACATCGACAGCTATCCGGGACGCGGCACGACCGTCACCGTCACGCTGCCGCGCGACCGCGTCTGGGAAGGCGAGGCGGTGCCCGATGCCGCGGCCAAGCCGCCGGTCGCCGCCACCGGCACTTGAGCCTAGGGCGTACAGTAGCCGCATGCCACGCCGAGCCAGATGTCCGCAATCGACGCCTTTGCGGACAGTGGGCGAGCGATGAGCGTTGTCGCGGATTGACCCGAACCGGACATGCGCCATTGACGCTTTGGAAGAGGCGGTCGTCAGCAGATTGCGGGAGGCTTGGAGGGGGGAAGGCCCTGATCAACCCTGGCGGTCCGAGTGGATAGGTACCGTGAATTCAAAAGCAGCGCCTGTTGGGACGTCCGCGGTCGCCCACAATCGTCCTCCGTGAGCCCGTACCCAGTCGTAAAGTTCGGCGGGAGTCATATCCGAACAAATGCTCAGCGCCCAAGTTGTCCCACGTAATATCCCAAGCGATTTTCTGCATCACCAGGCTTGTGAAAGCCTCGTTCCATTAACGTCTTGATCCTCTCCTTCGCGGCTGGTCGTGCCATCGAAGCAAGGCACGCATCCCACCCCGCTGCGATTTCGACATCGGGCGGCAAACTAGCAGCGCTGACGAGGCGCTTGGTATCAATGATTGCCCGCTTGTCGAACGAGGCAATCCGGGTCGCAAACGCATCGACAAACCCGTCAAGGTCAGCATCCGGTAACGACCGATTCACATAGCCGTAGAGCTCCGCCAAGTCGCCTCGAATGTCGTCCGCGCCTAAAAGCACTTCCAAGGCACGTCCCCTTCCCATGAGCCGGGGCAGTCGCGCCATGGGTCCTCCGCCAGGTACCAGACCAACACCGACTTCCCACTGCGACAGGATGGCTTTTTCACGACTCGCAAAACGCATGTCGCTGGCAAGTGCAAGCTCGCTTCCGACACCGGTCGCCCGACCTCGAATCAACGCTATCGATACAACAGGTGCACGACTCAACCGCACGAGCATATCCGGCAACGGTTGCAAGCCGGTGGGGCCTGGAGGCAGGCCGGTCAGATCCTCGAGCCTTGCAAGGAAGTCGTAATGAGTCAGAAAGAAACCTTCAACAGCGCTGTCAAAAACCACGACTTTGACGTGCTCGTCGGTTTCGAGTGCCGTGATGATCTCGTTTAATTGCGGAATGGTTTCCGGACCGAAGATGTTGAGCGGCGGGTGGTCAAATGTGACTCGCCAATACGCGGGCGAGCGCCGAGCCAGCCGTATCTCCGTGGTCTCTGTTGCTGGTGAATTCTGGCTTTTCATTTTTTGTCTCCTTATCATTCCTGTTTGATTTTTGTCTTGCAGTCGTTTTCTTCGGCAATTTCGTCACGCAGCTTTGTGGGGCGGGCCCACATAGGGGAACTCGGCGATCAGATCGCTGTGGGGCCCTACTTTATCCTCCGTAATCTTTCCATTTGTGAGGATGGCCAGGAAGGAATCGAAGGCATCATCTGTGAGTGTCCGGCCATTAACCGGAAAGGACGCCGTGCCCGACGGGTCATAGGACAGAAGATCTGGCAGCAGTGTGCTCGCCACCCGTTTCGCTTCCTGCGGCGAATAGCCACCTGCGTGTTCAAGCGAGTGCGCGAAAACAGCCAGGAAACGCGCGTCGTCGGCCGGCGCACCGGCGAGGTACGCATCTTTTTTCTCGCCAGTAAGGACGTTCGTTTGGGCAGGCAGCGCGCCGCGGTCCACCTGAACCCAGCCTCCTCGCCCGCCGCGCTCGGGAACCAAGGTGCGCGCCCACAGGCGAATCTTCTTCGACCCCAGGGCAGAGTTGGGCGCTTCAAGAGCGATGCTGCATACGTCCTTGTCAGCAAAGAAATCGTCGCCGGTGAACTGCAGATTGTTCTTTGTGCCTTCCACGTCGCAGAAGAACGGATCGCTGCGCCAGCCAGCAAAGAACCGGTAATCGCCCGCCTCCGTCACCCTTGCCTCTCGCCCCGTTGAAACCGGGGCCCTTTCGACAATAACTTGCCCGCCATCGCCGGTACCGGCGGCTTGCGGACCGTCAATGCGGCGGAGGATCGCGGTTTGTGTGCCGCCCTGGCCAGGCGCGAAGCGCACCCGGTACGCGATATCGGCAACCGCATCGCCATCGGTGTCAATCTTCAGTTCGTATAGCGCTTCGGGCGCGAAGGGCTCGGCCGTGGTAGGCCCGGGAGGGGTCTCGCTGGCAGACGGGTGCACGTTCATAATCAGGATCGACTTGCCAGCGTCTCCCGGCTTGAGAAACGCATACAGATCGGTGAAATCCAGGCGGGCGTCTCCGTAGGGGAACCCAAAGTCGGGACCGGAATAATGGTGCGACATGGTTTATCCTCTCCTTCTTTCGGCCTTGTCACGGCAATCAATCAAACCTGACGACGCCATTCCAAGGGCGGCGCGCAACCCGGCGCCGCCCGTGCCGACGACATCATGGGTGTGCTCAACGACCTCGTAGGGTGATGTCACTGCCTCGCACAGGTCGCCTGAACGCAGCCCACACGCGGGCGCCAAGATCGTACCAGCTAATCCATCGAGCGCTCACGGGATGTAGGTTGAATACACGTAATCTTGGTCCTTCTTCGGCTGGTGACATTCGAAGCATTGTTTGGTGGGATCCGTGACCAATGGTTTTGTTGGATCACCTCCCGCCCAGGCCTGGAAGCCCCAGCCTCCCGTCGAGGCATACTTCTTCTTGTCCTTCAGCATGATGGCGGTCGCCTTCCGTGGACCTTCCACGTAGGAGCCATCGGAGATGGTGAATTCGTGCAAATCGACCAATAACACGGTCTTGTCCGGATATGGTTCGCCTTTCTTGAGCGCGGTCTCTCCGGTCGAATTGATATAAACGTTATGCATTCCGCCCATCGCCTCAAAGAGGGGGCTGCCTTTGTCGATGACCATCGTGTTGACGTGGTACCAGTTACGGAAGCTCGCTGGGAGCTTGAGATCGTCGGCAGACTCCGCGGCGAAGGGGGTGATGGAGCCCGCAACAGCCGCGCGGACAACAGGCCCAGCCCAGCGCTCCTCTTGATCCGCGCCCACCGAGCGCCATTTCGGATTCGATCGTCGGTGCTGACGCACATCCTGACGCTGCTCATGGTGCATCTCCTGTCATCTCTACGGTTGGAATAGTCTGGCCGGTGACGCTCGTTCTTGCGCGATTTTGCCCGCGCCGATCGTCGGGAGTGATCCACGTCTTCGAGCCCCAACGGTCCAATGGCCGCGCGGCCGTTTCTGCGGTGAACGGCGGAAGTGGAGGCCGATTCATTTTCAGTTCCTGTATGCCTGTGCCAAAAAGGATCGCGATAGGTCACCGCCAGGGAGTGTCAGCTCGCGACTCTGCAACAAGGGACGGCAGAAAACGCGGCTGGCGCCAGCAACTGGCTGCTGATGTTCTCGACGAGCTGGCCATCCTTCTCCGTCTTGGCGACCACCGCGACCCATTCGGGATCGGCGAGAAAAGCGCCCCAGCGCTTCTCGCGCTCGGCCATGCTGTCCCAGGCGAGCATGTAGGTGATCTCCTGGCTGCTCTTGCCGATCAGCGTGGTCCAAAACCCGGCCTGGCGGATGCCGTGCTTCTCCCAGATCCGCAGCGTCTCGTTCTCGAACCGCGACAGCAGCGCCGGCTTGCGCCCCGGCACGCAGCGGTAGATCCGCAATTCGTAGATCATGGCCCTTCACCTCGAGCCGTGTGGACGGATATCAGCCGGTCACTGTCTGCTCTCATCGGAGCGGCCTCAGACCAGCGTCGTTTCGACGGCGATGTTCCCGTGCGTTGCCCGCGAATAGGGACACACCTGGTGGGCCGCCTCGACGAGGCGCTGCGCCGTCGCGCGCTCCATCCCCGGCAGGCTCACGTAGAGGCGAGCCGCGAGGCTGAACGCGCCCCCTTCGGGACCGAGATCGATCTCGGCGTCTACCGCGTGATCGGCCGGCAGCGTGATCTTCATGTTGCGCGCGGCGAACTCCATTGCCGAGTCGAAGCACGCGGACCAGCCGGCCGCGAAGAGCTGCTCCGGGTTGGTGCCGGTGCCGGGGCTGCCGGGCCGCGACAGCCTGACCTCGAGGCGGCCGTCGGAGCTGCGCGACATACCGGCGCGCCCGCCTGTGGTGTGGGCCTTCGCGGTGTACAGCACTTTCTCAAGTCGGTTCATATCGTCCTCCTTCATGAAGAGCCCAGACGCGTGAATGACGCGCGAAGCTCGGTCGCGATAAGCGAAGCTGCATGGCTCGACACAGAGATGCCCCTCGACTCGCGCTCAGGCATTGTGCGGCGGTCCCAAATAGGGGAACTCGGCAAGCAGATCGACGTGGGCCCCTACCTTGTCCCCGGTCACCTTCCCGTTTGTGAGGATTGCCAGGAAGGCGTCGGCGGCATCGTCGGTGAGCGTCCGGCCATTGCTCGGAAAAGACGCGGGACGCGTCGGGTCGTAGGACAGCACATCGGGCAGCAGTGTTCCCGCCACCCGCCTTGCTTCCTCCGGCGCATACCCACCGGCGTGCTCCAGCGCATGCGCGAAGACGGCGATGAAACGGGCATCGTTCGCCGGCTCGCCCGCTAGATAGGCCTCCCTCTCCGAGCCGACAAGAAAGACCGCTTGCGCGGGTAACGCGCCCCGGTCCGCCTGGACCCAAACCCCGCCCGCGCCGTCCAGCGTGCGCGCCCATAGGCCGACCCGTTTGGGTCCAAGGGCAGAGTTGGGCATTTCCAGCACGATGCTGCACACGTCCTTCTCGATGAAGAAATCGTCGCCCGTGAACTGCAGATCGTTCAACGCCCCCCGCGTGTCGAAGAAAAAGGGATCGCTGCGCCAACCCGCGAAGAAGCGGTACCCGCCGGCCTCCGTCACGCGTGCGTCCCGACCCGTCGACACAGGTGCTGCTTCGATGATGACCTGGCCGCCGTCGCCCGTTCCGGCGGCCTCCGCACCCTCGACGCGGCGCAGTGTCGCGGTTTGCGCCCCGTCCTCGGAGGACGAGAAGCGCACCCGATATGCGATGTCGGCGACGGCATCGCCGTTCGTGTCGATCTTGAACTCGTACGACGCCGCGGGCGCGAACGGCTCGCGAGTGGTGGGCCCCGGCGGGTTCACGACGGCGGAAGGATGGACGTTCATGATCAGGATCGACTTGTCCGCCTCGCTTGGCTTGGGGAAGGCATACAAATCCGTGAGGTCCAGGCGCGCGTCTCCGTGCGGGAAGCCGAAATCGGGACCGGAGTAGTGATGCGACATGGATCATTCACTCCTCTGCCCTCGTAGTCGGCGTCTGAACGCGGCGCCAAGCTCGGGCGCGAAAATTCCCTGACTCTCGTATCGCGGCGGCACGCCTTTCCGCAGCGGTCCTCGGACAGGCGCGTCGAGCGCGGCTCCGCCGACGGAGGTTCAGTGGCCCGCGCTCTGCCCGCCGTCGACGTGGAGGGTCTCTCCGGTCACGAAGGTGGCCGATTCGAGATAGAGGATGGCGTCCACGATGTCGGCGATCTCGCCCATTCGGCCGAGCGGGTGGAGGCCGCCGAGCGCATGATGCGTCTCGACGGGATGCATCGGCGTCTTGATGACGCCGGGAGCGACCGCGTTCACCCGGATGCCGCGCTTCGCGTATTCGATCGCCAGCGACCTCGTGGCGGCGTCGAGGCCTCCCTTCGTCAGGGATGCGAGCACGGAGGGGACGTGAGAGTTCGCGTGGTCTATGAGGCTCGTCGTGATCTGGACGATGTGGCCGCTGCCGCGCTTCTCCATCTCAGCGATCGCGAGCTGCGTCATGTGGAAGAATCCCGCCAGGTTGACGCCGAGCACCGCCGCGTAATCAGCCTCGCTGTACTGCGTGAAGGGCTTCGCGATGAAGACGCCGGCGTTGTTGATGAGCGTGTCGATACGCCCGAACCGCGCCACGCCTTCGGCGATCGAACGCTCGGCCGTCCTCCGGTCAGCGATGTCGCCAGGAACGGCCAGGATGTCCGTGTCGTCGGATCGTCTGATCGAGCGCGCAATCGCGACGATCCGGTAGCCGCGACCGCGATACGCCTCGACGAGCGCTGCGCCGATGCCCTGCGATGCGCCGGTGATGACGGCAACTTTCCTTTCGCTGCTCACGCTCGTCTCCTTCATCCTTCTGAGTCACAAAACTCTGGTGCCGATGCCCTTAAGGTGGGCCTTTCTGTTCGGATGCAGCAGCCGGCGAAGATTGGCTTTCAGTTATCCGTTGGTGCTATGAGCGACCGCCGATTGCGCCCACGACGAGGTCAACGACCAGCCGGAGAGGCCTTCACGGATGAAGATCGACTTTTCCATTTAACTGCCGTAGTCAGTTAAAATGGCTTTCAGTTATCCACCCTCGCTATGAGCGACCGGCTCTTCGCACTTCGGCTGTTCGCTCGGGTCGCCCGCAAGGGAAGCTTTTCCGCGGCTGGTCGTGAGCTGAACATTCCGCAATCGACCGCGTCTCGGACGATCGCGACGCTGGAGCGCGAAATCGGCGTCGCGCTGTTCGTCCGGACCACGCGCGCAGTAACGCTGACCGACGCCGGCTTGGACTTCCTGGCTCGCATCGAGTCTGTCCTAGCCGAGCTCGACGAGGCGGAACACGCTGCGCGCGGAACGGGAGAGCTGCGCGGAATATTGCGGATCGGTTTGGCAACGAACTTTGCCATGCGGGAGGTCATCCCCCGGCTTTCGGACTTCATGAGCCGGCATCCGGCGCTACGGATCGACCTGATGATGGGAGACCAGCGCGAAGACCTCGTGGCCGAAGGCGTGGACGTCGCGCTTCGGTTTGGTCCTCTTTCCGACTCGACAGCGACGGTGCGGAGAATTCTCGCATGGCCGCGGGTCCTCGCCGCGTCGCGAGCTTACCTCGACAAGGCCGGGGCCCCCCTCACACCTACGGATTTGGCCCAGCATGCGATCATTCTTGGGCCCGCAAGCCTTAGCGGCCACTGGTCCTTTCGCAAGGGCGATACTGCGACCTCGTTCCAAGTCGAGGGCAAGTTGACGATAAGGGCAAGCTTGGGCGCTATCGCAGCGGCCGTCGAAGGATTGGGCATCGTCATGACTCCGCTCGGCGCGTGCCGTCGGGAATTAGAGAGAGGAGAGCTCGTTCGGCTGTTACCGGAATGGGACGCGGGAACGGTCGAGCTCAACGCCGTCTATGCGAGTGGCAGAGCCGCCAAGCCATCAGCGCGAGCCTTTGTCGACTACTTGATCGCAGCGCTTCGCGAGACTGAGCCGCCGCCCTCCAGTCCACCTTCGATTGGCGAGAAGCCACGACCGTCTGCTTGAAAGGCCCTGCCGAGCGACGCGAAATGCATGTCCGTTTCTGGCACTTCTCCGACGTTGCCCGGCATCCGCCGTCGGTCGGCATTTGAGCTGATTGCGGACCGAAGCGACGCCCGTCATTGCGCCGGGTGGTCGCCCGCGGCGGCGTCGCCCGCCGGCTGCGTCACGCTGACGCGCATCTCCTCGGCGACGCGGCGCAGCCGGCGGTAGGAGCGGATGCTCAGCGGGATCGAGCCGATATAGAGCGCGCCGACGACGAGCAGCGTCCCCCATGGCTCGGTGGTGAGGAAGGCGGCAAGCGTGCCCACCATGAGCAGCATCGGCAGCACCCAGTGTCCCGGCACGCGGAAGCGCTTGAAGGAGAAAGTCGGCACGCGGCTCACCATCAGCGCCGCGACGCTCGCGAGCACGGCGCCGTTGAGGTAGGGCGAGCGCGCGAAAGCGGCGCCGAACTCGAAGCTGAGCAACATCGGGATCATGACCAGGCCGGCGCCCGCCGGCGCCGGTACGCCGGTGAAGAAATTATAGGCGTAGGGCGGCAGCTCGGCGCCGATCTGCGTGTTGAAGCGCGCCAGCCGCAACGCGCAGCACACGCCGAACAGCAGCACGATCACCCAGCCCAGGCTCTGCAGCGTGGCCATGGTCCAGATATAAAGCAGCACCGCCGGCGCCACGCCGAAGCTGACGAAATCCGACAGCGAATCGAGCTGCGCGCCGAACGGCGAGGTGCCCTTCAGGAGCCGCGCGATGCGGCCGTCGATGCCGTCGAGGACGCCGGCGATGATGATGGCGGCGGCGGCGGATTCGAACTTGCCGGCGAGCGCCAGGCGGATCGCCGTCATCCCCGCGCACAGCGCCAACAGCGTCAGGATGTTCGGGATCAGGCGGTTGAGCGACAATGTGCCGATCGGCCTGACACGGACGCGCGGGCGACGCATTCAGTGCACGACCCCCTGGCGCGGCGGCTCCTGCGAGCGGGCGTCGGCGATCACCGTCTCGCCGCCGAGGACACGCTGGCCGGCGACGGCCAGCGGCGTCCATGCCGGCGGCAGGTAGACGTCGGTGCGGCTGCCGAAGCGGATGAGGCCGAAGCGTTGTCCGGCGATCACCTCCTGGCCCTCGACGAGGTTGCAGATGATGCGGCGCGCGATCAGCCCGGCGACCTGCACGAATGCGATGTCGGCGCCCTCGGCAGTGGCGAGACGGATCGCCATGCGCTCGTTCTCCTCGCTCGCCTTGTCGAGGCTGGCGTTGAGGAACTTGCCGGCGTTGTAGGCGAGCTTGGTCACCCGGCCGCTCATCGGCACGCGGTTGATGTGCACGTCGAGCACGTTGAGGAAGATGCCGATGCGGGTCATCGCCGCCTCGCCCATGCCGAGCTGCGGCGGCGGCGGCGCGCGGTCGACCGACACCACCAGCCCGTCGGCGGGAGCGATCACCAGCCCCTCGCGCACCGGCGTGACGCGCCACGGGTCGCGGAAGAAATAGGCGCACCACAGCGTGGCGACGATGCCGAGCCAGCCGAGCGGGTCCCACAGCGCGAACAGCAGCACGCTTGTCAGGGCGGCGATGGCGATGAAGCGCCAGCCGTCGGGATGGATGGGCGCCAACACGTTCCTCAGCACGCTTCGCGGACCTTATCTTGCGCCGGGCGGCACCGGGCGCCGCCGTCGATCAGGGAAGCTAGCGGAAAATCTCGCCCCGGCCCACCCCCGAAGCGGACCACGGCACGGATCATGGCCGCAGTTGATGGGCGCATCGGTTGCGGATGGAGCATTGGCTGATGCACTGATGGTGCGCCGCGGCGGCACTCGCGGGGAAAAATGGTCCACTCGGAGCATGATATGTAGGTTTCACGTGACACAATCGCGCGGCGCGGTCTCGCGGCAGCCGCGGATTTCCGCGGGCGCGCGGCGCGCCTAACGACGCACCGCCTCGGCAAGCAGGGCGCAGAGCCGGCGCCGGATCGTCCGGCCATGGTGTTTTGTATAGCACTCGCCGCCGCTTTCCTCTCCCCTTGCGGGAGAGGAGATATGCGTGGCGGCGGTGATGGCGCTAGCGGCCCTCGCGCCGCCAGGCGGCGATGAAGGTGCCGAGGGCGAGGAGAAGGGCGAGGAACCCCGGCAGCAGCGGCACCTCCTTGACGCCGGTGACGACGTAGTCGCCATTGGCGCGGAAGCCGATCCAATTGCGCCCGGCGCTGCCGCGGTCGGGCGCGACGCGGCGCAAATCGGGCAGCGCACCGGGTCCGATCCAATGAATGCCGCCGCCGGTGGCTTGCGCCGCGGGTTTGAGCTTCTCGTCGGTGGTGCGGACGTCGGCGAGCTCGATGGGGTTGAGGGCGCCGGCGGCGGCGAGCGCCGTGCGCGTGCCGTCGCTGACGCGGTAGAGGCCGCTCTCGGCGACGGGCAGGCTGCCGCTGCTGCGCCCGCCGCTCTGCGGCGCCAGGGTCAGGGTCTGCAACAGGCCGTCGGGTCCGGTGACCTGGACGGGTCGGTCGTCCTTCTCGAGCGATTGCCGCGTCACGATCAGGCGGTTGCCGTCGACGGCGGCGCGCAAATCGTTCTCCTCGAGGTCGGGCTCCTTCATCAGCCAGTAGACGACCCGGCGCAGCAGCTCGGCCTGCGGGCCGCCGCCCTCGAAGCCCCGCGTCCACAGCCACATCTCGTCCGAGAGCAGCTGGGCGACGCGGCCGTCGCCCTCGCGGTTGAGCACGAGCAGCGGCCGGTCGCTGAGCCCGCTCATCACGGAGACGCCGCGATGCGGCTCGGCCTCGACATGGCGGAACCAGCGGCCCCATTTCGGCGGCTGCTTGCCGTCCGGCGAATCGCCGGGCAGCTCGTCGGTGACGGGATGGCGCCGGCCGATGTCGCTCACCTTCGGCAGGAAGCCTTCCTCATAGACGTTGCCGGTGGGCTCGGCCGGGAGCACCGCGCCCAGCGGCGTGCGGTAGAGGCTCATCGGCGTGCCGAAGGTCGGGCCGGCGGCCTCGAGCAGCGCGCCGCCCTTTTTCACGTAGCGCGCGATGTTCTCGAGATAGGCCTGCGGCAGGATGCTGCGGCGGCGGTAGCGATCGAAGATGATGAGGTCGAACTCGTCGATCTTGACGTCGAACAGCTCGCGGATCGGGAAGGCGATCAGCGACAGCTCGCGGATCGGCGTGCCGTCCTGCTTCTCCGGCGGGCGCAGGATGGTGAAATGGATGAGATCGACCGAGGGATCGGATTTGAGGATATTGCGCCAAGTGCGCTCGCCCTGATGCGGCTCGCCGCTCACCAGCAGCACCTTCAGGCGGTCGCGCACGCCGTTGATGACGAGGGCGGCGCGGTTGTTGTCGAGGGTGAGCTCGTGCGCGCCGGCCTCGGCCTCGAGCTCGAGCACGTTCGGGCCACCATGGTCGATGGCGACGCTCACCGGCACGTCGCGCCCGACCGGGATGACCCGTGAGCTCGGCGGGCCGCCATCCTTGCGCAGCGTGAGCCGTGCCTGGCCGTTCTGGCCGCTGTCGGGCAGGTCCTCGACCCGCACGGTGAGCGTCAGCTCCTTGCCGACCAGGCCGAAGCTCGGCGCGTCCTTGACGACGAGGCGGCGGTCGGCCTCGCCGGGCTGGCCGGTGAGCAGCGCGTGCAGCGGCGCATCGAACGCCAGGCGGTCGGGCGGCGGCACGTCGTGCACTTCGCCGTCGGTGATCATGACCGCGCCGGCGACGCGCTGGCGCGGCACGTCCGCGAGCGCGCGGGTGAGCGCGGTATAGAGCTGCGTGCCGTTGTCGGCGAGCCCACCATTGGCGTCGGGCGCGCCGGCATGGACGACGCGCACATCGAGATCGGCGAATTGCTGCAGGCGGTCCGTCACATGCTTGAGCGCCTCATCGGCATAGCGCCGCCGCTCGCCGATGCGCATGCTCGGCGAATCGTCGACCACCACGGCGGCGACGTCGCGTTGCGGCTGCCGCTCCTCCTCGACCAGCGACGGGTTGGCGAGGATGAGCAGCAGGACGATGAGAGCGGCGACCCGCCACAGCAGCCCGCGCGCGCGCCGCCACGCGCCGAAAGCGAGGAACAGCAGTCCGAGCGCGGCAAAGACGATGATCGCCAACCAGGGCAGCAGTGGCGCGGTGGCGATGCTGTAGCCGGCGACCGTCATTGCCCCAGCCTTTCCAGGATGGCCGGGACGTGCACCTGGTCGGTCTTGTAATTGCCGGTGAGCGCGTACATCACCAGGTTGACGCCGAAGCGATAGGCCATCTCGCGCTGCGGCTCGCCGCCGGGCACCACCGGGTAGAGCGGTTGGCCGCGCCCATCGCTGGCCCAGGCGCCGGCCCAGTCATTGCCGCCGACGATGACGCTGGCGACACCGTCATTGACCTGATCCTCGACCGGTTCGACCCACACGCTGCCCCCGGCCCAGCGGCCCGGGAACTCCTGCATCAGGTAGAAGGATTTGGTGAGCACGTGGTCGGGCGGCACCGGCACCAGCGGTGGGACGCTGAGCCCGGCGGCGAGCGCGCGCAGCCGCGCCTGCGTCGCGGCGCTGGAGAAAGCCGTGCGCCCGCCCTGGTCGCGCGTGTCGAAGAGGATAGTGCCGCCGGTGGCGAGGAAGCGGTTGAGCCGCTCGATCGCCCGGTTCGAGGGCAATTGCTGCCCCTCGACCACCGGCCAATAGAGCAGCGGGAAGAAGATCAGCTCGTCGCGCTCGGGATCAACTTCCATCGGCGCCGCTGCTTCGATCGCGGTGCGATGGCCGAGGATGTCGGTGAGGCCGGCGAGGCCGGCGCGCGATTCCTCGTCGATCTCGGCGATGCCGGTATGGACGTAGGCGAGATGCAGCTCGCTGGTCGCCTCGACGGTGAAGCCGTCGTCGGCCGCGCGTGCCGGAGGGGCGCCGAGCGCCAGCAGCAACCCGAGGCCGGCCGTGGCCGCGCCGCGGCGCGGCCGCGGCAATCGCGGCAGCAATCCGCGCAGCGCGTAAGCGATGAGCAGGTCGAGCAGCCCCAGGGCCAGCGCGGCGCCGAGCAGACCGGGGCGGAAATCGACCTCGTCGCTGCGCGCGTAGCTCTCGCGCGCCACGCCCGCCGGCAACTCGCCGATGGCGGTGAAGCCCCTCACCGCGCCGGCCAGGTTGAGGGCGCGGCGCGCATCGGGCGTGCCGTAGAAGCCCGGTGGGTGGCTCGGCGAGGCGACGGTGTCGGCAAAGGCGCCCGCGGCGATGGTCTGCACGCTCGCCGGCGCGCGCTGCAGCCGGCCGAAGCCGTCGAGCGTCTCGACCGGGGGCAGCGCCGTCTCGCTACTGCCGGAGACGCCCTGGCTCAGCGCCACGATGCGGCGGAGCATGTTGACGAAGAGGCCGGAGATGGCGAGGTTCGACCATTCCGGATCGGCGGTGGTGTGCACCAGCACGAGCCAGCCCTTGCCGCGCTTCTCCGCGGTGACCAGCGGCGTGCCGTCGGTGAGCCGCGCCCAGGTCTTGCCGCCGAGATCGACGGTGGGCTCGGCGAGCACTTGGCGCGAGACGGTGACGTCATCGGGGATGTCGACGCCGGCGAACGGGCTCTCGGCGGCGAAGGGAGCGAGCTTCGCCGGCTTCTCCCAGGAGAGTGCGCCGCCCAAGGTGCGGCCGCCGCGGCGCAAGGTCACCGGCAGCATATCGTCCTCCGCCTGCTCGGCGAGATGCGGCCCGGCAAAGCGCAGGATCACGCCGCCATTCTCCAGCCATTTGACGATGGCGGCCTTCTCTTCGGTTCCCGCCGGCGGCACGTCGGGCAGGCTCAGCACGGCGATGTCGCCCTTGAGCAAGGTCGGCACGTCGCCGCGTCGCACCTCGCTGAAGGGCGCCAGGGCGCGCTCGAGGTAGTAGGCGCCGCTGAGCAAGGGCTGCGCGGCGGTGCCGCGCTGGCCGCCGACGATCCCGACCGGCCGGCGGCGCCAGCGCTCGTCGAGCAGCAGCACCGCGCCTGCCGAGCTCTCACCCTCGACCTGGATCGACGCGGCGCGGTTGCGCAGCTCGCTCGGCATCGCCAGATGCGCGACGCTGCGATCGACCCCGGGCGCCAGGCCCACCTCCTGCCGCGCCAGGAGCCGCGCATCGTCGCCGACCGCGCGCACGATGAGCCGCTCCGGGCCGGACGCGTCGGCGCGGCGCACCGTGGCCGTGAGGTCCTTGTCGTCGGCATCGGCCGGAGCGAGGAGGCGCGGCAGCTCGCCGGCAGCGTCGCTGCGCACGCGCACGCTGCCGAAGCGCAGCAAGCCCTGCGCGAAATTCGCCGCGTCGCCGTCGTCGATGCCGTCGCTGAGCCACACCAGATCGGCGGCGCCGGCGATCCCCAGCTTGGCGAGGCGGTCGAGCGCGGATTTGCGGTCCTCGGGCCAGGGCTCGGGCACGAGCTTGTCGGCTTCGCCGCGCGCATCGGCGGGACGCAGCACCGAGAGCGGCGGTGGTGCCGTCTCGCCCGGCGGCGGCGCGGTGCCCAGCAGCACGACGCGCCGTCCTTCGCGCTCGGCCTGGTCGATGAGGCGGTCGAGCGCGGCGCGGCGCTCGTCCCAATGCCGCGCCGCCGTCCAGCCATTGTCGACCGCTAGCACCAGCGGCCCGTTGCCGGCGAGCGTCGCATTGGGATTGAGCAGGGGATGGGCGAGCGCCAGGATGATGAGCGCGATCAGCGCCATGCGCATGAGGATGAGCCAGAGCGGCGTCTGGGCGGGCGTCTCCTCGCGTGGCGTCAGGCCCAGGAGCAGGCGCAGCGCGGGGAAGCGCACGCGCCGCGGCGCCGGCGGCGTCACCCGCAGCAGCCACCACAGCACCGGCAGCACGGCGAGCCCCGAGAGGAGCCACGGCGCGGCAAAGGCGAGGGGACCGAGGGCGAGCATGCCTACCGCCAATCCTCGCCGTGCGGCAGCGCACCCCCCACCCCTCCCTCCCCCTCGAGGGGGGAAAGGGAAGCTCCCTTATATTCCCTCCCCCCTTGAGGGGGAGGGTCAGGGAGGGGGGTGGCTCTCAAGCGCATCATTTCTCAGACTACCTCCGCCGCGGCTGCGCCAGCGCGCCGTAGAGCGCGAGCAGCGCCATGTGCGGCGGTCGGTCGGTGCGGTGCATGGCGAAGCTCCAGCCGGTGGCGCGGGCGATGGCGGCGAGCCCTTCGCGATGCTGCGCCAGGCGCCGCGCGTAATCCTCGCGCACCATCTCGACCCGGCTGATGAGCAGCGGATCCTCCTGCTCGAAGCCCTCGAACCGCACCCGCCCGGCGAAGGGCAGCGTCTCCTCGGCCGGATCGAGCACCTGGAGAAGATGGCCGCGCAGCCCATTGGCGGCGAAGCGGCCGACGAGCGCGTGGATCTCCTCCAGCGGCGCCAGCAGGTCGCCGGCCAGCACGAGCTGGCCGTAGCGGGGCAGCGGCTCGAAGGCGGGAAGGTTCGCGCCGGGCGCCGGGCGCTCGATCGTTAGGGCGAGCCGGTTCAACACGGCCCGCCCTGTCGCAGGCGGCTGGCCCGAGCCCAGCAGCGTCACGCGCTCGCCGCCGCGCACCAGGAGCGCCGCCAGCGCCAGCACGAGAATGTCGGCGCGCCGCCGTTTGCTCGGCAGCGCCGGCGTCGACGCATAGTCCATCGACGCCGAAGTGTCGCGCCACAGCCACACGCTCTGCGCCGCTTCCCATTCCGTTTCGCGCACATAGACGTGCTGCGACTTCGCGCTCTCGCGCCAGTCGATGCGCGGCAACGGATCACCGGCCTCGTAGCGGCGGAACTGCCAGAACGTCTCGCCCTGGCCGACGCGGCGGCGGCCGTGCACGCCTTGCGCCACCGTCGCGGCGACGCGCTCGGCGGCGACCAGCAGCGGCGGCAGCGCCGCGGCAAGCTGCTCGGCGCGATGCTGCAGCGCTGCGGAAACGGCCATCAGCGGAACGGCGCCACGAGCCGATCGATGATCTGCGTCATGGTCACGCCATCGGCGCGCGCCGCGAAGTTGAGCGCCATGCGGTGACGCAGCACCGGTGCCGCGAGCGCCACCACGTCGTCGATCGACGGCGAGAGGCGCGCGTCGAGCAGTGCCCGGGCGCGGCAGGCCAGCATCAGCGCCTGACTGGCGCGCGGCCCCGGGCCCCAGGCGACGTGCTGCTTCGCCTCGGCGATGTCGGTCTCCTCGGGCCGCCCGGCGCGCACCAGCTTGAGGATCGCCTCGACCACGCTCTCGCCGACCGGCACGCGCCGCACCAGCCGCTGCGCGGCCAGGAGCTCGTTGGCGCTGAGCACGGGCGTCACCTTCTCCTCGGCGACACCGGTGGTGGCGATGAGCATCTGCCGCTCCGCCTCCAGATCGGGATATCCGACATCGATCTGCAGCAGGAAGCGGTCGAGCTGCGCCTCGGGAAGGGGGTAGGTGCCCTCCTGCTCGAGCGGGTTCTGCGTCGCGAGCACGTGGAACGGCCGCGGCAGCGGGTGATACTGGCCGGCCACCGAGACGCGCCCCTCCTGCATCGCCTGCAGCAGTGCCGATTGGGTCCGCGGGCTGGCGCGGTTGATCTCGTCGGCCATCAGCAGCTGGCAGAAGACCGGGCCGGGGATGAAGCGGAAGGAGCGCCGGCCGGTGTCGCTCTCCTCAAGCACTTCCGAGCCCAGGATGTCCGCGGGCATCAGGTCGGGCGTGCACTGAATGCGCTTGTCGTCGAGGCCGAGCACGATGCCGAGCGTCTCGACCAGTCGCGTCTTGGCCAGGCCGGGGACGCCGATCAACAGGGTGTGGCCGCCGGCAAGCAGCGTGATCAGCGCTTGATCGATCACCTCGCGCTGGCCGAAGATGATACGTCCGATGCGCTCCCTGACCAGCGCCAGACGTTGACCGAGCATATCGATCTCGCGGACAAGGTCGCCCGAGCCGGCAGTTGCGGACAGGTTTTCGGTAACGCTCACAACATTGATTCCTTGTGATGACTATGACTACAGATCATGACCGATAAGAGCGCGCCGTCAAAGGGGCTCGATCGGCTCGCCGAAAAAGCGGCGGCGCCGCCCGCAGCGGGGCGCCAACCCATTGATTGCGGCCACTTTGATATACGCATCGCGCGTGACGGCACCTGGTTCTACCGCGGCTCGCCGATCGCCCGCCTGCCCCTCGTCCGCCTGTTCAGCACCGTGCTCCGGCGCGACGCGGACGGCTCCTACTGGCTGGTAACGCCGGCGGAGCGCGGTCGGATCACCGTCGATGATGCGCCTTTCGTCGCGGTCGGGGTCACCATCACCGGTGCAGGGCGCGAGCAGCAGCTCATCTTCCGCACCAATGTTGACGACACTGTGGCGGCGGATGGCGATCATCCCCTCCGCGTCGTTAACGATGCCGCAACCGGCGAGCCCAATCCTTATGTCCTCGTGCGGAACGGGCTGGAAGCGCGCTTGAGCCGCCCGGTATTCTACGAGCTGGTCGAGCGCGGCACAGAGGAGCGGGTCGGCGACGCGACCCTGTTCGGCGTATGGAGCAAGGGCAGGTTCTTCCCGCTGGGGCGCCTGGACGGCAAGGCTTGACGCCCGAGGAGGTGCGCCGGCGCTTTGCCCGCGCCATCGCCGGCGAGCGTGCCAGCGACCCCAAGACCATCGCGGCGATGCGCGGCGACCACTCGCTGGTGCCGGGTGGCGCGCCGCCGGCGAGCGCGCTCACGCCCGCCGCCGTGCTGGTGCCGCTGGTCATGCGGCCCGCCGAGCTGACGGTGATGCTGACCCAGCGCACGGCCCATCTCGCCGCCCATGGCGGGCAGATCTCCTTTCCCGGCGGCCGGGCCGAGCCTGAGGACGCCGATTCCGTCGCCGCCGCCTTGCGCGAGACCGAGGAAGAGGTGGGGCTGCCGCGCGACTACGTCGAAGTGGTGGGGCGGCTCGACACCTATCTCACCAGCACCGGCTTCGAGGTGACACCTGTGGTCGGCCTGGTGCGCGCGCCTTATCCGATGCGCCCTGACCCCTTCGAGGTCGCCGAGGTGTTCGAGGTGCCGCTTTCCTTCATCGTCGATCCCGCCAACCACCGGCGCGACAGCCGCGAGTACAAGGGGCGCCTGCGCCATTTCTTCGTCCTGCCCTATCAGAACCGCTATATCTGGGGCGCCACCGCCGGCATGCTGGTGAACCTGGCGGAGGTGCTGGGCGCGTGAGGGGCGCGAGGCGATGATCCGCATCCTGCTGACGATCGTGCTCCCGTTGCTGTTGCCGACGCTGCTCTACCTGCTGTGGCTCGCGGCGTCGCGCCGCGCGGCGCTGGCGGGACCGGCGCCGTGGCGCGACATGCCCTGGATTTGGCTCGTCGCCGCCGGCGTGGCGCTGGCGGCGCTGCTGCTGTTCTTCATCAATATCCGCGTGGGGTCGCAGGGCACCTACGTACCGCCGCAATACATCGACGGCCGCGTCGTGCCCGGGCATGTCGTCCCGAGCGAGCCGAGGAAGTGACCGCCGTGACCGCCGCGCAGCAGCCGGCCGAACGCATCGCGCCGCAGCCCTGGATGAGCGAGGCGGCGACGCGCGCCGTACTGCGCGCGCTCGCGGAGGAGGGCAGCACCGCGCGCTTCGTCGGCGGCTGCGTGCGCGATGCGCTGCTGGGCCGCGCCATCAAGGACATCGACATCGCGACGCCGCTTTTGCCGGAAGAAGTGATGCGCCGACTCGAGGCGGCCCGGATCAAGGCGGTGCCCACCGGCCTCGCGCACGGGACGGTGACCGCGGTCGTGCCGCCGCGGCAGTTCGAGATCACGACCTTGCGCCGCGACGTCGAGACCTTCGGTCGCCATGCGCGCGTCGCCTTCACCGACGACTGGGCCGCCGATGCGCGGCGCCGCGACTTCACCATGAATGCGCTCTTCCTCGACGCCGAGGGCAATGTGTTCGATCCGGTGGGCGGGCTCGGCGATCTTCGCGCCGGCCGCGTGCGCTTCGTCGGCGACGCCGCGACGCGCATCCGCGAGGACGTCCTGCGCCTCTTACGCTTCTATCGCTTCCACGCGCATTACGGGCGCGGCGCCGCCGATGCCGAGGCGCGCGGCGCCTGTCGCGCGCTGGCCCCGCTCCTGCCGACGCTGTCGGGCGAGCGCGTCGCCGCGGAGACGCTGAAGCTGCTTGCGGCGCCGGATCCGCTGCCGACGCTGCGGATGATGGCGGAGGACGCTGTACTCGCCCCACTGCTGCCCGAGGCACGTCGGCTCGGCCGGCTTGCGGCGCTGGTCCCGCTCGAGCCGGCACCCGACGCGTTGCGCCGCCTCGGCGCGTTGCTCGACAGCGATGCCGGCGCGGCGGCGGCGGTGGCCGAGCGCCTGCGCCTCTCCAACGAGCAGCGCGAGCGTCTCGTCGCCCTGGCGGCGCCATCCTCGACTGTCGATCTCGCCGGCGACGAGCGGGCGCAGCGCCGCGCGCTCCACCGCCTCGGCGCCGATCTCTATCGCGATCTGGTGCTGCTGTGCGCCGCCGAGAGCGGCAATGCCGCGCGGGCGCGCGATCTCCTCGCGCTCGCCGCGGGCTGGCAGCCGCGCGAATTTCCGCTCAAGGGGCGGGACGTCACCGCGCGTGGTGTCGCCGAGGGGCCGGAGGTCGGCCGCCTGCTGGCGGCGGTCGAGGCATGGTGGGAAGACGGCGATTTCCGCGCCGATCGCAAGGCCGCGCTCGCCGAGCTCAAACGGCGCGTGGGCAAGGCCTAGCCGCCGAGCACCACGTCGAAGATGCCGGAGAGGGCGCCCGGCTCGATCTGCGGCGCCGGCTCCAGCCGGACGATGACGCGGGCGCGCGCCTGCGGATCGCGCAGCGCGGCGAGCACCGGATCGCGCTCGTTGAGCGGCTCGCCGGCGACATACATCTGCGTCACCAGGCGGGGATGGCCGGGAGCGGCGATCGCGAAATGAATGTGCGGCGTGCGGCCGGGATAGGGCACCGGGCGGATCGTGCGAAAGCGATAGCTGCCATCCGGGCCTGAGATGGTTCGGCCGTAGCCCTGGAAGTCGGCGTCGCGCGGCGGCGCCGATCGGTCATCGACATGGTGATAGCGGCCGTGGCCGTCGCACTGCCAGATCTCGACCTGCGCCTCTGGAATCGGTCTCCCCGCGGGATCGAGGATGCGGCCAAGGACATGGGTCACGGTTCCTCCCGCCTGGCTCCCGTGACCGACGATCTGCACGAGGTCATTGTCGATGTCGGCCGGCAGCGTCTTCGGATAGAACGGACCCGCGGTCTGCGCCGGCGTCGGCGGAAGCGGGGCGGCGGCGGAGCGGCGCGGAACGGCGGCTCCGCCCAGGGCCACCGAACCGGCGGCGACCAGCAGGCGGCGGCGCGACAGGATCTTGGGGGAGCTTGTTAAGGCCATCGGACCGTCCTTCAGCGCGCATCCGCCACGAACACCGTGCGGATCGCTTCGAGCGCCGCCGGATCGGCGGTGAGATCGATGTGGCCGATGCCGCGGATCACCTGCACCGGGATATCCGGGCGGAGCGACTGCAGCAACGGCGCATATTGCTCGGCGAGCATCTGGTCGTCGGCGCTGCCGACGAGCAGTGCCATCGGCTTGCGCACCTGTCGGAAATCGTCGCGAAAATCGAGATGCGGCGCGAAATTGAACGCCAGCCGGAACGAATAGGTGGGCACCGGCTCCTTGGGATCGGGCCGCCGCGCGAAGGCGACGATCGGCAAGCCCTCCAAGCTGTGGACGCCGACGCGGTTCAGGATCGCGAGGGCGATGATGCGCGGCATGTAAGGCATCGCCCAGCCGCCGCCGCCGTGCCGCGAGCTTGGCGCGTTGTAGCCGAGATAGGGCGCCAGCAAAATGTAGCGGTCGAAGAGGTCGCCGTAGCGGCCGCCGGCGATGCGCAGCGTGAACCCGCCGCCGGCCGAGAAGCCGATCAGCGTGTACCTCGCGGCGGGATGCTGCGGCTTGAGCGCAGCGATGAAATCGGCGAGGTCGTCGTCGAGCTGCCCGAGATAGTCGATGTCGCCGCGCCGCCCGGACTCGCCGTGGCCGCGCATGTCCGGCGCGTAGACCGTGGCGCCGGCGGCACGGAGCGCCTTGGCCAGCGGGTTCATGCCGCGGCTGCTGCCGGTCGAGCCATGGATGAGGATCGCGACGCGCTCGCCGCCGCCGGGCCAAGCGCGATAGGCGAGCGGCGCGCCGTCGCGCGCGGTATAGCGTTGCAGCGGCGGCAGGTCGCTCATGTCCATGCGCCGCACGGTCTCGTAGACGGATGCCATCGGCGGCGGCGCCTCGGCGGTGCCGAAGGCGATGATGCCGGCGAGCGCGAGGATGGCGATGACCGGGATCGCCAGCACCGCCGCGAGGAGCCGATAGCGCGCCATGACGCCTCTCAAGCCGCCCGGAGCCGGAGCCGGCGGCGCACCAGGTAGCGGAACAGCAGCAATTGGCCGAGCGCGAAGACGACCTTCGCGCCGACCGCGCCCACCGAGATGAACCAGACCCAGACATGCTCGTCGAATGCCCAGGCGATGACGAGGTTGGTGAGGCCGAGCGCGACCATCAGCGCCGCCCAGGCGTAGCCCGCGCCCACCACCACCGGCTCCGGCAGGTTGTCGCTGGCGATGCGCGGCAGGTACCGGCCCATCCAGCCGCGCCGCAGCATGATCGCGGCGATGGCGAAATGGACGATGGTCGGCTTTATCATGATGAAACGGCCGTCGCGGGTTGCGATCGTCGCGCCGCCGAGCACGATGACGAGCGCGAGGCTCCCCCATTGCATCATATCGATCGTGCGTCCCTTGGCCTTGAGATAGCTGATCTGGACGACGCCGGCGGCAATGGCGATGCCGGTCGCGACGAAGATGTCGCCGCTCAGGATGTAGACGACCAGGAAGAGGATCGTCGCAAGCAGGTCCTCGAAGAGCTGTCGCATCGCGCTCCCTCCGGTGCGCAAGATATAGGCTCCTTGGCGCGCCGGAGACAGCCCCTTGGGGAAAACGCCGGAAGGGGCGACGCGCGGCGCTTTTATCGCTATGACTGGCGCTCGACCCATGCGCCTTCGCTTTCTCCCGCCCGATGTCCTGCCCGAGACCCGGCTGCTGCTGTGGGGCAGGGCCTTGCGCGCCTTCGGCGACGGCTTGGTCAGCCTGCTGCTGCCATTCTATCTGACGCTGCTCGGCTTCGACCCGCTCGCCATCGGTGTTCTCACCGCGGCGACGCTGGCGGGCTCGGCGGCGCTGACGCTGATCGTCGGCTTCACCGCCCACCGCTTCGGTCAGCGCGGCCTGCTCGTCGCCGCCACCCTGCTGATGATCGCGACGGGCATCGGCTTCACCCTCGAGACCCGCTTCTGGCCGCTGGTGCTGATCGGCTTTCTCGGCACGCTCAACCCGTCCTCGGGCGATGTCAGCGTCTTCCTGCCGCTCGAGCAGGCGATGCTCGCGGAGACCACGAGCGACCGCAGCCGCACCGCCGTATTCGCCGTCTACAGCCTGGTCGGATCGCTGGTGGCGGCGGCGGGCTCGCTGGCGGCGGGCGTGCCGGAGCTGCTGAGCACGGCGCTGGCGATGAGCCTCGCCACCGCGCTCCAGGCGATGTTCGCGCTCTACGCGCTGCTCGGTTTGGCGACCTACTACCTCTACCGCCGGCTGCCGCCCCGCTTCGACCGCCGAGGCGCCGCGCCGAGGCAGGCGCTCGGGCCGTCGCGGCGCATCGTGCTCATGCTGGCGGCGCTGTTCAGCCTCGACGCCTTCGGCGGCGGCTTCATCGTGCAATCGCTGCTGGCGCTGTGGCTGTTCGACCGCTTCGGCCTGTCGCTCGCCGCGGCCGGCAGCTTCTTCTTCTGGAGCGGCGTGCTGTCTGCCGGGTCGTATCTCGCGGCGGCGCGCATCGCGCGGCACATCGGCCTGGTCAACACCATGGTGTTCACGCATCTGCCGTCGAACATCCTGCTCATCCTCGCGCCCTTCGCGCCGAGCCTGTGGCTGGCGCTGGCCTTGCTGCTGCTGCGCAGCGCGCTGTCGCAGATGGACGTGCCGACGCGCACATCTTACGTGATGGCGGTGGTGACGCCCGGCGAGCGCGCCGCGGCGGCGAGCGTGACCTCGGTGCCGCGCAGCCTCGCCGCGGCCGCAAGTCCGCTCGCCGCCGGCTACCTCCTCGGCCTCTCCGCCTTCGGCTGGCCGCTGGTCGCCGCCGGCGCGCTCAAGGCGATCTACGATGTGCTGCTGCTCGTCCTCTTCCGCCACCGCCGCCCGCCGGAGGAGCAGCGCTAGGCGGACAATCGTGCGTGGGCTTTCGATGGCGGTGCCGGGCGAGAGCGGTCGTGACGATCGAAGTCGATGCGCTCGCCGTCGCGGAACACGACGAGCGAGCCGCGTGCCATCGATTGCCACGCCTCGTCGCCGGTCAACGGCCGGGTGGCGAACACCGAGACGACGTCGTCCGGCGTGGTTTCCGCCGCGAAATCGACCTGCATGTCGTCGTCGAGGAGCCGTGCGCGGCCGAACGGCGCGCGCCGCGTGAGCCAGGCGAGGCGGTTGCTGCAATGGGCGTAGAGCCGCGTGCCGTCGCTCAGCAGCGCGTTGAAGGTGCCGAGCGCGTCGAGACGGCGGCACAGCGCATCGACGGCGCGGCACAGCGTGCGCTCGGCCGGCATGCGCGCGAAGGAGGAACGCAGCTCGCCGAGCAGCCAGCAGAAGGCGTGCTCGCTGTCGGTCGTGCCGACCGGCGCGTAATGCGCCGTGGGCCAGCGCTTGACGCCCTTGAGCTGGCCGTTATGCGCGAACACCCACCAGCGGCCCCACAGCTCGCGCTGGAAAGGATGGGTGTTGGCGACGGCGACGCGTCCGCGGTTGGCGCGGCGGATATGGGCAAGGGCGATGCGGCTCTTGATCGGCTGCGTCCGCAGGAAGGCCGCCAGCGGCGAGTGCGCGCCCGGCGCCGGGTCGTGGAAGAGGCGGCAGCCATCGCCATCATGGAAGGCGACGCCGAAGCCGTCGGTGTGTCGGCCGGTGGCGCCGGCGCGCCGGATCAGCCCGGCGAAGCTGAAGCAGATGTCGGTCGGGACGTTCGCGCTCATGCCGAAGAGCTCACACATGGCCGCTCACCTGCCGCTTCCGCGCCGTTCCGACACTAATTACCAAAACAGCAGCGTCAATCTAATTATATTCACGTAACGCCACCGTCTTATACCGAAGACCGTATCGGCCGCCCGATCCGATAGCGCGCGCTGAAACACCGGCGCGACTTGCCGGCGATCGCGCCGCCGCCTATGCAGGGGCAGCAGGAGGCATCATGACATCGCTCGCGATCCCCGCCGTGTTCATGCGCGGCGGCACCAGCAAGGCCATCATGTTCCATGCCCGCGACCTGCCGTCCGACCGGACGTAATGGGATGCGATCTTCCTCGCCGCGATGGGCAGCCCCGACCCTTACGGCCGGCAGCTCGACGGCATGGGCGGCGGCGTCTCATCGCTGTCGAAGGCGTGCATCATCGCGCGCTCGATGCGCGACGACGCCGATGTCGACTACACCTTCGCCCAGGTGCAGGTGCGCGAGTCGCAGGTCGACTACAAGGGCAATTGCGGCAACATGCTGTCGGCGGTCGGGCCGTTCGCGGTCGACGAGGGGCTGGTGCCCGCCGCCGGCGACAGCGCGACGGTGCGCATCTTCAACACCAACACGCGCAAGCTCATCCACGCCCGCTTTCCACTGCAGGACGGGCGGGCCAAGGTCGAGGGCGAGCTCGCCATCCCCGGCGTCCACGGCACCGGCGCCCCCGTCAAGCTCGATTTCATCGCCCCGGGCGGCGCCACGACCGGCACGCTGCTGCCGACCGGCCGGCCGCTCGACCGGCTGGAAGTGCCCGGCCTCGGCACGCTCGACGTGTCGATGGTGGACGCCGCCAATGCCTGCGCCTTCGTGCGCGCGCGCGACGTCGGCCTCACCGGCCGCGAGCTGCCGGAGGAGCTCGAGGCGGATCCCGCCGCGCTCGCCAAATTGGCGGCGATCCGCATCGCCGCGTCGCAGGCCATGGGCATCGCCAAGAGCGCGGCGGAGGCGCGCGCCATCGCCGTCGTGCCCTTCATCTGCATCGTCAGCGCGCGCGCCGACGCGCCGACGCTGTCGGGCGAGCACGTCCGGGCCGGCGACATCGACTTCGCGGCGCGCTTCGTCTCGAACGGCCAGCCGCATCGCGCGCTGCCGCTCACGGGCGCGTTGTGCACCGCCGTCGCTGCGCGCATCGCCGGCACCGTCGTGGCGGAAGCGCTGGGCGCGGCGGCGGGAGAAGGCGCGCTGCGCATCGGCATGCCCTCGGGCGTGCTGACCGTCGCCGCCGATGTCGCGCCCGGCGAGGGTGGCGGCTGGGTCGCGCGCAGCGGCTCCTTTTACCGCACGGCGCGGCGCTTGTTCGACGGCCGTGTGCATGTGTCGCTGAGCAACACCGCCGCCGGCGCCGCACGCGGCCCGCACCGCCTCACGGAGGTTGCCTCGCCGGCGGGGTCCTGCTGATATCCTGATCAGACCTTGCGGGCGAGGAGGGTGAGACAGTGGCTGTCGCGACGGGCGCATTGACCGAGCCGGATCGACGAGTCCGCCGCGCCGCCCGCGGGCGGCTTGGCGGCTGGCTGTGGTCGGCGCTGCTTCTCGCGGTGCTCACCTTCCTCGTCCTCTATCCCATCGCCATGCTGCTCTATGGCGCGCTCAGCGGCACCAACCCGGTGGTGGACGGCTTTCACCTCTCGGCGCTGTCGCTCGACAATTTCAGCGCCGTGCTCGCCAACGGCAACGTCCATGTCGCGCTGCTCAATACGCTGGTCGCCTGCAGCGGCGGCACGGCCATCGCGGTGGCGATCGGCCTCGCCTTCGCGTGGATCGTGGTGCGCACCAACACACCCTGGAACGGCCTCATCGCCCTCGCCGGGCTGCTGCCGCTGTTCGTGCCGCCGCTGGTCGCGGGCATCGCCTGGACCATCCTCGGCTCGCCGCGCACCGGGCTTCTCAACACCATGCTCGCGGCGATCGGCCTCGACTGGCGCGTCAACTTCTATTCGATGCCCGGGCTCATCGCCGTGTTCGGTATGTATTACGCGCCCTATGTCTACATGTTCACCGCGGCGGCGCTGCGCAACATGGACCCCGCGCTCGAGGAAGCGGCGGAGATCGCCGGCGCCAGCGCGCTGCGCACCCTGCTCACGGTCACCTTCCCGCTGATCGCGCCGGCGATCATCTCGGGCATGCTGCTGTCCTTCATCATCATGCTCGGCATCTACGGCATTCCGGCGGTGCTCGGCGCGCCCGCCAACATCGCCGTGCTCACCACCTATATCTTCAACCTCACCGCGTGGTCGCCGCCGCTCTACAGCACGGCCGCCGCGGTGGCGATCATCCTGATGATCGTCACCGGCCTGCTCGTGGTGCTGCAGCAGAACGTGCTCTCCGGGCGCAGCTTCACCACCGTCGCCGGCAAGGCCTTCCGCCCGCGCGCGCTCGATCTCGGGCCGTGGCGGTTCGTGACGCTCGGCCTCGCGCTGGCCTATCTCCTCATCGTCGTCGTGCTGCCGAGCGCCGCGCTGCTCGTCGCCGCCTTCCGCAAGTTCCTGTTCATCCGCGGCTTCGCCGGCCTGGTCGATGCGCGGCAATACGGGCTGCAGCATTTCGAGCATCTGTTCGCCAACCCGCTCACGCTGCGCTCGATCGTCAACACCATGGAGGTCGGCGTGGTGACGGCGCTGCTCGGCGGCGTGCTCGCCTTCGCCATCGGCTATACCGTCAACCGCACGCTGGTGCCCGGCCGCAAGGCGGTCGAGCTCATCGCCACGCTGCCGGTGGCGATCCCGGGCCTGGTCGTCGGCGTCGCCTATCTCTGGGCCTGGGTGGGGCTGCCCGGCGGCCTTTACGGCACGATCTGGATCCTCGCTCTCGCCTTCATCGCGCGCTTCATCCCGGACACGGTGCGCGCGCTCTCGACCTCGCTGATGCAGATCCATCGCGAACTCGAGGAGGCCGCCTGGGTGTGCGGGCGCGGCCGGCTCTCGACCATCGGCACGATCGTGCTGCCGCTGGCGCGGCCTGGCGTCATCGCCGCCATGACCTTGCTGTTCATCCTGGCGATCCGGGAACTTGGCTCGTCGCTCTTCCTCTACAGCAGCGATTCGATGGTCATGGCCGTGCTGCTGCTGGACTACTACAATCAGAACATAAACATCACCGCCGCCTTCAGCGTGGTGCAGACGGTATTGCTGGGCGTGCTGATCGGCATCGCCCACTGGCTGTCGCGGGGTGCCGCCGACAGCGGCGTCGGCCGCGCCGGCTGAGGCGAGCGGCGATCATGAGCAGGGGAGGACACGGGCAGATGGATCGGTCATTCATGTCGCGGCGCGCGGTCCTGGCCGGCGCGGCCGGGATGGCGGCGGCGCTGGCGAGCGGGCGGTCCCGCGCGTTGGAGACGCCCTTCGGTCCGCCCGGGCTGATCGAGGCGGCGCGCAAGGAGGGCACCCTCGTCTATTACACCGCCAATTTCGCCGAGGTGGAGCGCGAGGTCATCAGCGCCTTCAACAAGCGCTTCCCCTTCATCAGGGTGGAGATGGTGCGCGCGCCCGGCGGCCAGCTCATCACCCGCGTCAAGACCGAGGCCGCTGCCGGCAAGCTCACCGCCGACATCGTCGACCATTCCGACCGCGGCCTCATGCTCGAACTGGTGGATCTGTTCCAGGACTACGCGCCACCCAACGCCGCCGATTATATCCCCGACGTGCTGGTCTCGCCCAAGCTCTGGCCGCGCGCCACGCTGGCGTGGTCGATCGCCTACAACACCGAGCTGGTGAAAAACCCGCCCAAATCCTGGATGGACCTGACCAACCCGGAATACGGCGATGGCGTCATCGGCGAGGTCATCGGCCCGTCCGGGGGCACGACCTGGACGCGGATCATGTTCGAGCGCCAGGTGCTGGGCGAGGACTATTGGGAGAGGCAGGCGGCGACCAAGCCGGTGCTCTATCCCTCGGGTGCGCCGCTCTCGGACGCGCTGGTGCGCGGCGAGGTGCAGATCGGGCCCGTCCTCTACAACATCGTCTGGACCAAGAAGCGCGACGGCGCGCCGCTCGAGATCTTCTTCCCGCCCGAGGGCGTGCCGATCAATCCCTATGCCAGCGGCATTCCCAAGACGGCGGCGCATGCCAACGCCGCCCGGCTGTTCCTCAACTGGAACCTGTCGGAGGAGGGACAGACTTTCATGATCAAGGAACTCGGCAACCTCACCTCGCTCAAGCGCCCGCCGCTCTATCCCGCCGGCTTCGATCCCAAGCTGGTGAAGGTGTGGGTGCCCAATTTCGAGCAGTACCAGAAGCTCCATGCCGAATGGATGGAGCAATGGAACAAGACCTACGGCTATCGCCAGTGAGGTGAGCGGCGGCCGGTCGAGCGCAGGATAGAGCGCATGTCGGCGGATCTGCGCGTCGCGCAACTGCACAAGGTGTTCGCGACGGGCCGCCCCGCGGTCGACGGCGTGAGCTTCGACGTCGCCGCCGGCGAGATCGTCGTGCTGCTCGGTCCGTCCGGCTGCGGCAAGACGACGACACTGCGTTGCGTCGCCGGGCTGGAGCAGCCGAGCGCCGGGACGATCGCCATCGGCGGCGCCGTGGTGTCGGCGCCGGAGCGCGGCGTCCTGCTGCCGCCGCGCAAGCGCAACATCGGCATGGTGTTCCAGTCCTACGCGGTGTGGCCGCATATGACGGTATGGCAGAACGTGGCCTACCCGCTGCGCACGCGCCGCCTCGCCCGTGCCGAACTCGCGGGCAAGGTCGAGGCGGTGCTCGCGCTGGTCGGGCTGTCGGATTATGCGCAGCGCCCGGTGACCGCGCTTTCCGGCGGTCAGATGCAGCGCGTGGCGCTGGCGCGCAGCCTCGTCTATGAGCCGCAACTGCTGCTGCTCGACGAACCCTTGAGCAATCTCGACGCCAAGCTGCGCCTGCGGCTGCGCGACGATTTGCGACGCATCATCAAGAAAAGCGGCGTCACCGCGCTCTATGTGACGCACGACCAGTCGGAAGCGGTGGCGCTCGGCGACCGCATCGGCGTGATGCGCGACGGCAAGCTGCTGCAGCTGGCATCGGCCGACGCGATCTACAACCGCCCGGTCGATCTGTTCGTCGCGCATTTCACCGGCGCCTCCAACCTGCTCGCCGGACGCGTGCTGGAGCGGCAAGGTGATTTCGGCATGATCGAAACCGGCTCGGCCGAGGCCGGCTCCGGCCATCGCCTCATGGCGTGGCTGCCGCACGGCATCGCCGCGGGCGAGCCGGTGACCGTCGCGGTGCGGCCGGAGAATGTACGCTGCGGCGCCGACGGCGCCGCAATCGGCGAAGCCAACCGCTTCACGGCGCGCGTGCTCGCGCTGCGCTACGAAGGCGTGCAGACCGTCTACGAGCTGGGCGCGCTCGGCCACCGCATCGCCGCGGTCGAAATCGGCACCAGCACGCGCCATCCCGTGGGTGCCACGCTCGACATGACGCTGCCGCCCAGCTTGTGCTGGGCCTACCCGGCGGATGACGGCGCCGCGCTTGGGTAGCTCGTCGCACCAGGGCCGGGGGCCGCCGTCGCCGGCCGTCAAGATCGATCGGAAGGGGGCAGGATGACGCCGAACCGAAGCATCTACGTCCTGAACGGACCCAACCTCAATCTGCTGGGCATCCGCGAGCCCGAGATCTACGGCCGCGACACGCTCTCCGACATCGAAGCCGCGTGTCGGGCGGCGGCGAAACCGCATCGGCTCGACATCGACTTTCGCCAGAGCAACAGCGAAAGCCTGATGATCGACTGGATCCAGGAGGCGCGCGAACGCGCGGCCGGCGTCATCATCAATGCCGCAGCGCTGTCCTTCACCTCGATCGGCATCCTCGACGCGCTGCAGATGTGCACGGCGCCGATCATCGAAGTCCATCTCTCCAACATCCACCGGCGCGAAAGCTTTCGCCATCATTCCTATGTGTCGCGGGCCGCCACAGGTGTCATCTGCGGCCTCGGCGCGCACGGCTACGTGTTGGCCGTGCTGCGTCTGGCAGAGCTGTTGCGCCGCTGACCCGACCGCGTCGCTACCGCGTTGCCGGCCCCGCCGCGGGCGCTACAATCGGCCATGGCCGCGCGCATCCTCCGCCTCTATCCCGGCCCGCCGCAAGAGGCGGCGGTGGCGGGCGTCTATCTCGCCCACGCGCTGCACCGGCTGGGCAGCGCCGCCCAGCCCTTCGTCTACGCCGACTTCGTCGCCAGCCTCGATGGCCGCATCGCGCTCGACGATCCCCATATCGGCGAGAGCCGACTCCCGGCGGCACTGCGCAGCGACAATGATTTCCGCCTGCTGCTCGAGCTTGCGGCGCAGGCCGATTGCCTCATCACGCATGGCGGCTATCTCCGCGCCATCGCCTTGGGCCGCCTCGATGACATCTTGCAGGTGGGGACGCGCGCGGGCACGGGCGACTTGGCGCGGTGGCGCAAGGCGAACGGCTTGGCGCCCCAACCCGCCGTGGCGATCGCCAGCGCCAGCCTCGATTTTCCCGTCCCGCCGTCGATGGCGCAGCACGGGCAGCGCGTCTTGATCGCCACCGGCGCGACGGCCCCGGCGGACAAGCTCGCCCAGTTCAGGGCGCAAGGGTGCGAGGTCATCATCGCCGGGCAGGGAAGATATGTCGAGGGCGCGCCGCTGACCCGGGCGCTCGGCGCGCGCGGCTTTCGCAGCCTCTTTCTCCTTGCCGGGCCGCGCATGCTCGAGACCATGCTGCGCGATCGCGTCCTCTCGCGGCTCTACCTCACCATCGCCCATCGCCTGCTCGGCGGCACGGCGTTCCACAGCCTGATCGCCGGACCCGAGCTGGGGCCGGCCGGGCGGCTGCTTCTGTCGTCGCTCCATTACGATGCGGCGGCACCGGAAGGCGCGGGCCAGTGGTTTGCGCAGTTCGAGGCGCCGCGCGCGGGCGGCGCCGGGGAGGGATGATGGCTGCCGTCGCGCTCGCCGCTGCGGAGTACGGGAGCGGCCCGCCGCTCCTCATCCTGCACGGCCTGTTCGGCTCCGGCCGCAACTGGTCGTCGCTGGCGCAGCGGCTCGCCGCGGCCCACCAGGTCTTCGCGCTCGACGCGCGCAACCACGGCGCCTCGCCCTGGGCGGACAGCATGAGCTATGCCGACATGACCGAGGATTTGCAGGCGCTCCGGGGCGCGCGCGGGCTCGGCCGTGCCGCCGTGATCGGTCACAGCATGGGCGGGAAGGCAGCGATGCTGCTGGCGCTGCATCATGCCGAGGCGGTCGAGCGACTCGTCGTCGTCGATGTTGCGCCGGTCGCCTATCAACCAGCGCTCGCCGCCTATGTCCGGGCCATGCGCGCGGTCGATCTCGCTGAGGTGTCGCGCCGCGCCGAGGTCGATGCGCAGCTCGCCGGTGCTGTCACCAGCCCGGCCGAGCGCGCCTTCCTGCTGCAGAACCTCGTGCTGGAGGGCGGGCGTGCGCGCTGGCGCCTCAACCTGCCGGTGCTGGAGCGATTCATGCCGGACATATCGGGCTTCCCCGAACCCGCCGCCGGAGTTTCCTTTGCCGGGCCGGCCTTGTTCGTTGCCGGCGAGCGCTCGAACTATGTCCGGCCGGAGCACCGACCGGCGATCGAGCGCCTATTCCCCAATTCGCGCATCGCCCGCGTGCCGGAGGCCGGCCATTGGCTCCACGCCGAGCGCCCCGACGCATTTCTCGCGCTCGTGACGCCCTTCCTCGCCGGCAACGGCTAGGTCCAGACTGGTCACGATTCGGTGAACGCGTGCCCGCTGCCTGCGCGAGGGCGGCGCGATGTCGCGCAATTTAGGCGAAATGCGGGAATAGCCAACCGGCTATTAAGCAGGTTCGTGTAATCTTCGCCGTTGCTTTTGTGGGAATCCCGAAGATGCCAGCCGATGACAGCGCCAAGAGCAAGGCCGCAAGCCAGACGCCTGCCGGCGCGCCGGTCGGCGCGGACGGGCGCTCCAGCAGCGCCAGCAGCGCCTGGATCCTGCCGGCCTATCTCGAGACCGCCGATGGCCGGCGCATCGACTGCACGCTGCTCGATGTGTCCTCGCGCGGCGCGCGGCTCGTCGCGTGGGAGCCGCTGGCGGAAGGCGAGACGGTCATGCTGCGCTCGCGCGATCTCGGCGACACCACGGCCCGCGTCTTGTGGGTCGGCGCTGATACCGTGGCGCTTGAGTTCGTGCGCGGCGATGCGGCGGGCGCGGCGCAGATCGCGTTGCCGCGCGCGCTCGTCGTCGAGGACGACGAGGCGATGCGCGAGCTGCTGCGCCGCGCGCTCGAGCGCGCGGGCTTCGCCGTGGCGACCGCCGCGACCGGGCGCGAGGCGCTCAAGCTGTTCGGCGAGCGTCAGGTCGATCTCGCCATCACCGATCTGATGATGCCGGAGATGGACGGCTTGACGCTGATCCGCGAGCTGATGCGCGTACAGCCGAGCGCGCGCATCATCGTCATCACCGGCGCCGAGAGCGGCCACGACACCGCCCGCGCCCTTGGCGCCAAGGTCGTCCTGCGCAAGCCCGTGGCCCCGTCGGACCTCGCGCGCATCGTACAGAATGTCCTGGCCGGCGAGCCCGCCGGCGAGCGCGTGACGCCCCCAGCTTGAAGGGCGGCGCGGGCGACTACGCGTATTTCGGCGATATTCGCGCGGCATTTCGCTCAAAGGTCGTGCTTAACCCGGATGAAATGCAAATTACTCTAATCTGTCACCCGCGTGCGGTGGCGCCGGTGGAGGACGTTATTTCGCAGCGATCGAAAAAGACGAGGATGGCTGGCATCGCGCAAGCGGTCGCGGCATGGACCGCCGGCCTCGATCCGGTGATCGCGGATGTGTCGCGCTCGCTGACGGCGCTGCTCGGCCGCGCCAGGCACGCACTCGCGCGCCTGCAGAAGGCGTGTCAGCGCCGCGCCAGGAGCTGGCTCGCGCGTACCGAAGACGCTCGGCGGCATGTCGCCAAAAGCGCGACCGCGCGCGCTCTCGCGGCGAAGACCCGCCACGCCAAAGCCGTCCTGACGCACGCGCGCAAGACCTGGATGCTCGCTGCCAAGCGCAGTGCCGCGACGCTGTCGCGGTCGCACACGGCGTGGATCGCCGGCATCACCGGCGCGCTCGCCGTCACGCTCACCAGCTTGTTCATCTGGATGTCCTGGCATTCGCGCCACATCGTCCTTGCCGACACATATATCTCAAGCTCGAACCTGTCGCTCTCGGTCGAGCAATTCGTCGCGCACACCATCGACTCGGTCGACAAGTCGCTGACCGCGGTCATCGAGGACATCGTTGCGAATGGTGCGTCGCCCGAGCAGCCCCGCGCCGCGCTGGCCGAGCGCGTCCGTCGTACGCCGGAGGTGACCGGCCTGATGATCGTCGATGCCGCTGGCCGCGTGCGCTCCAGCTCGATGCCGCTCGGGAGGCGCTCGCTCAACGCGTCGGGCAAGAAGTATTTCGCCCTGGCGCGCAGCAGCACCGGCATTTGGCTCGCGGTCGGCGAGCCGGTCGGCGCTCGCGCGACCGGCACACATGTCATCGTCGCCAGCCGGCGCTTCAACCGGCCGGACGGCAGCTTCGGCGGCGCCGTCGCGGCGACGATCAATCCCGAATACATGCAGCGCTTCTTCTCGACGCTCACTGTCGGCGAGCACGGCATCATCGCGCTGCAGACCATGGATGGTACGCTGCTCGTGCAGCGGCCGCACGTCGAGGACGAGGTCGGCAAGAATTACGGCGCGTCGGTGCTGTTCAAGGGCATGCTGCCCTGGGCATCGTCCGGCGTCTTCCCGATGCAGTATGAGACCGACCGCCTGTGGCGCATCGTCGGCTATCAGCGCGTCGAGCGCCTGCCGCTGGTGGTGCAGGTCGCGCTGGCCGAGGACGAGGCGCTGGCCAACTGGCGCCACACCACCTTCATCCAGGCGATCGTCGTCCTCGTCATGCTCGGCGTGCTGGCGCTGATGGCGGTCGTGCTGCATCGCCAGCTCCAGGCCCGCCTGGTGGCGAACCGCAAGCTCAGGGCGACCGTCGGCGAGCTTGAAAGGGCGCGCGTCGCCGCCGAGGCGTCGAGCCGCGTCAAGAGCCAATTCCTCGCGAATATGAGCCACGAGTTGCGCACGCCGTTGAACGCCATCATCGGCTTTTCCGAGATGATCCGCGATGCGATCATGGGGCCGGTCGCCACGCGCTATCGCGAATACGCGCACGACATCCACAATTGCGGACGTCTGCTGCTCGGCGTCATCAGCGACGTGCTCGACCTGTCGAAGGTCGAGGTCGGCCGCCTCGACCTGCACGACGAGCAGGTCGATCTGGCGAAGGTGGTCGGCGACTGCCACCGTCTGATCTCCGAGCGCGTCAAGACCGGCCGCCTCGAGCTTGCCATCGACCTGCCGCCCGATTTGCCGATGCTGCTGGGCGACGAGCTGCGCCTGAAGCAGATCGTGCTCAACCTGCTGTCCAACTCGGTGAAATTCACCCCCGCCGGCGGCCGCGTCACGTTGTCCGCGGCGGTGGCCCCGGATGGCAGCCTGGCGCTGGCGGTGTCGGATACCGGCATCGGCATGAAGCCCGAGGAGATTCCGATCGCGCTCGAGCCGTTCCGCCAAATCGACAGCGTGCACACAAGGCGCTACGAGGGCACGGGGTTGGGGCTGCCGCTGGCGCGCACGCTGGCCGAGCTCCACGGCGGCACGCTGCATATCGACAGCGCGCCGGGCCGCGGCACCACGGTCACCGTGACATTGCCGCCCGAGCGCCTCATCGGCGGGCGTGGCAAATCCCCGGTCATCCGCCTCTCCGGCGATATCGGCGCCGCGCCGAACTCGCGCCTGGGCGGCGCCCCCCGCGCGGGCTGAGCACCGCCCGGGCCGCGAGCGCGCCCTCCGCTCACGGCCACGCCACTTCCGGCGGCAGCGACATGAGGATGGCCTCGACATTGCCGCCGGTCTTGAGGCCGAACAGCGTGCCGCGGTCATAGAGCAGGTTGAACTCGACATAGCGGCCGCGGCGCACGAGCTGGTGGCGCCGCTGCTCTTCCGTCCATGGGCGGAACATGTGGCGGCGCACGATCGCCGGATAGACCCCGAGGAATGCCAGGCCGACGGCGCGGGTGAAGGCGAAGTCGCGCTCCCAGTCGCCGCTCTCGAGATAGTCGTAGAAGATGCCGCCGACGCCGCGCGGCTCGTCGCGGTGCTTCAGGTAGAAATACTCGTCGCACCACGCCTTGAAGCGCGGGTAGTACGCCGCGTCATGCGCATCGCAGGCGAGCTTGAGGGCGGCATGGAAGTCACGCGTGTCGGCCTCGTCCGGGAACATCGGCGTCAAATCGGCGCCGCCGCCGAACCAGCTCTTGGCGGTGCGGATGTGGCGCATGTTCATGTGCACCGCCGGCACCAGCGGCGAGCGCAGATGCGCGACCAGCGAGATGCCCGATGCCCAGAAGCGCGGATCCTCCGCGGCGCCGGGGATCTGGGTGCGGAACTCGGGCGAGAATTCGCCCCACACCGTCGAGACGTTGACGCCGACCTTCTCGAAGACGCGGCCGTGCATGACCGCCATGGTGCCGCCGCCGCCGCCCTCCCGCGCCCACGGCCGGCGCACGAAGCGGCCGACGGCGCCTTCCTGCGGCCGCTCCGCCGCGTATTCGTCCTCGATCGCCTCGAAGGCGGCGCAGATGCGGTCGCGCAGCGACGGGAACCAGTCGGCCGCGCGCTGCTTCAACGCCTCGTCGGGAACGGCATCGGCGATCATGGAGGCTCCGTCGGAAACTGCCCGGTCTGCCGCAACGCCTCGCCCAGCACCAGCGCCGCGGCGAGCGCCACATTGAGCGAGCGCAGGCCGGGCCGCATCGGTACGCGCAAGCGCGCATCGGCTGCCTGATGCACCGCGTCGGGCACGCCCGCGGTCTCGCGCCCGAGCAGCAAGGTGTCGTCGGCGCGGAAGGCGAAGCGATGATAGGCGAGAGGCGCCCGCGTCGTCAGCAAAACCAGGCGGCCGCGCTGCACCGCGCGAAAGCCGGCCCAGGATTCATGGCGCGTCAGCGCGACATCGGCGAGATAATCCAGCCCGGCGCGCTTCAGCCGGCGGTCGCCGAGCACGAAGCCGCAGGGCTCGATGATGTCGACGGCGACGCCGAGGCATGCTCCCAGGCGCAAGAGCGCACCGGCGTTCTGCGGTATGTCGGGCTCATAGAGGGCGAGGCGCATCGCCGGAGGGAAGCGCGCCCGGGCGCGGTTTGGCAAGCACCACGGCGAACAACCCCCTGCGATGTCAGGCTGGAGCGGGCGACTGTGCGGCAGGATGTCGCATAGGCGGAAGCGTTCCACAGTATAGGTTCCGCGCCGTCGATATCCAGCCCCGCGGGGCCTCCGCGCAGGGGCTTTCCCCATGGGAAGCCCGGGGCGGTTCAGGTTGTAAGGGAGAGAGGCGCGATGGCGGATACGGCGCAACCGAAGCCGATGGGTGCGCATACCTCGGATTCGGCGTCGCGGCGCGATTTTCTGACGATCGCCGCATCGGCGGTGGCCGGCGTGGGCGCCGCCGTCGCGGTGTGGCCGCTCATCGACAGCATGGAGCCGGCCAAGGACACGTTGGCGCTCAGCACCACCGAAGTGGATTTGGGGCCGGTGCAGGTGGGCCAGCGGCTCACCGTCAAATGGCAGGGCAAGCCGGTCTTCATCGACCACCGCCCCGAGGGCGAGATCAAGGCGGCGCAAGAGGTCGACATCAACACGCTGCGCGACCCCGAGCCCGATTCCGCGCGCGTCAAGAAGCCGGAATGGCTCGTCGTCATCGGCGTGTGCACGCATCTGGGCTGCGTGCCGCTGGGCCAGCGGCCGACCGATCAGCGCGGCCAGTATGGCGGCTGGTTCTGCCCCTGCCACGGCTCGCAATACGACACCGCCGGCCGCATCCGCCAGGGGCCCGCGCCGAGGAACCTCGATTTGCCGCGTTACCAGTTCACCAGCGACACCGCCATCAAGATCGGTTAGGAGCGCCATGGCTGCCCCTCCCGCGCAGAACAAGATCGTGCGATGGATCGACCATCGCTTGCCGATCTTCGCCTTCATGCAGCACGAGCTGAATGAATACCCGACGCCGAAGAACCTGAGCTACTGGTGGAATTTCGGCTCGCTCGCCGGGATCATGCTGGTGATCATGATCGTCACGGGCGTGTTCCTCGCCATGCATTACACGCCGCATGTCGACTACGCCTTCGACAGCGTCGAGCGCATCATGCGCGACGTCAATTACGGCTGGCTGATGCGCTACGTGCACATGAACGGCGCGTCGTTCTTCTTCATCGTCACCTACATCCACATCTTCCGCGGCCTCTATTACGGCTCCTACAAGGAGCCGCGTGAGCTACTGTGGATGCTGGGCGTGGTCATCCTGCTGCTGATGATGGCGACGGCCTTCATGGGCTATGTGCTGCCCTGGGGCCAGATGAGCTTCTGGGGTGCCACCGTCATCACCAACCTGTTCTCGGCGATCCCCGTGGTCGGGCAGAGCATCGTCACCTGGCTGTGGGGCGGCTTCGCCATCGACAACCCGACCCTGAACCGCTTCTACTCGCTGCACTACCTGCTGCCCTTCGTGATCGTCGCGGTGGTCGGGCTCCATCTC
>WNFB01001121.1_pt1 | contig 41617 bp, 40 predicted proteins | sample 5400501 | NCBI WGS metagenome assembly WNFB01 (sample SAMN13153341, study PRJNA577476) | soil metagenome | isolation source: 200 cm saprolite under Douglas fir tree site 2 hole 1 | place: USA:California | collected 2015-04-18 | reverse complement strand
GGCGGCGGACGTCCGGCGCGAACTGCGCGCTCTGGCGCAAGGTGTTGATCCCCATCGCCAGGCACCACCCGGTCGAGCCGTCGGCCCGCGCCACCTCTTCGATCACCTGCAGCGTCGTGACGATGTCGGCGCCGAGCCCGCCTTCCGCCTCCGGCAGCGCCACCCTGAACAATCGGGCGTTGGCGATGTCCATGACGAGATCGGCAGGTAGCTTCCGCGCCGCCTCGATCTCGGCGGCCCGTTTCCGGATACTCGGCGCGAGCCCGCGGGCAACCTCCAACGGCGTGGTCGCTGCCGGTACCGTGTCGGTGATCATGGTTTTGACGAGCCGCGAGCGCCCGCTGGCCCCGGGCAATCCTGCCCCCGCGGCGGGCGCGCCGTCAAGAAGCCTTTGCCACAAGGTCGATGTGCAGAATCACCTCGTCCTTGTTCTTGATGACGCCCAGCAGGGCGCTGTAGGGCGGGTAGCCGAAGCCGCTCTGCTTGAACTTCAGCTGGGCGCGACCCCGGAGCTGGGCGCCCTCCACGCTCATCTGGGCCGGAAACTTGAGCTCGTTCGTGACGCCGCGGATCGTGAGCCGTCCGGTGACCAGAAAACGGCCGTCGGGCTGCGTGGCGATCGCGGTCGACGTAAAGGTCATCGACGGGAATCGTGCAGCGGCGAGCTGCCCGTCGCCCTTCATCGCTTTGTCGATCTCCGCTCGATCACTCGCGGAGGGCTCCCCGGCCAGCCCGAACTTGCGGCGCGTGCCCGGGTCGTCGGCGATCAGCGACCTGACGTCGACCGCCACCTGGATAGACGACGCTTCGGGATTGCGCGGATCGTACGCGACGATGCCCGAAAACACGCTGGCGTGGACCACGTGGTCGTGGCCGAGCCTCGCCGCCACGCCGTCTTTGAAGAGTTGCAAGACCAGCGAGCTCTGGGCGGGGTCGACCTTGAAGCTGGCTGAGAGGCCGGGGCTTGCCCCCACGCCGATGATGAGCGCGCTCACCAGCGCGACCCGCACCCTAAACGTACAGACGCTCCGCCTTCCGGATCGCGCGGTATCGCGCGAACGCCCGCCGTTCGTCCTCGAGCCCGAGCAGCGCCTTCACGAAGCTCCCGCCGCGGAAGGTGTGCGTGAGCATCGTGCGCCAGTTCCGGAGCAGGAATCCCGGCCTTGTTTTCAGGACGGCCCGCATGTGGCGGACCTTCATCCAGCGCTCCGCCCGCCAGCGGAGGAACTCGATCTCGTCGGCCGCCACGTGCTCGCTCCGGACGACGGCGGTCGTCCCGTCGTACTCCTCGAGGTTCTCACTGATGACGAGCCCCCGCTCGCGGAACTCCCTGGTCATGGGCGTCCGCGGGTAGGGGGTGGGGTGCTGGATGTAGGGGTAGTCCACCCAGCGGCGGGCGAAGGCGAGGTTGGCTTCGATCGCCTCCCGGGTGTCGTCGGGATTCCCCACGATGAGGCCGCCCACCACGTACATCCCGTGCCGGTGGAGGTGCTCGATCGCCGTCGTCGTGGCGTTGCCCAGGGTCTTGCCGTTCGCGCGTAAAGCGTTCTTGGCCCGGGCGCGGAGGAAGCGGAGATCGTCGTCCAGGATGTTTTCGATCCCGAGGAAGACGTAGCGGAAGCCCGCCTGGCGCATGAGCGGCGCCAGCGTGGTGCCGTGAGCGGCGATGGCCGACGTCATGGCCTGCACGAGATAGTCGAGGTCGTCGAGGCCGGCGTCGATGATGGCACGGCAGAGGGCCTCGAACCGTCGGACGTTCAACGTGATGTTGTCGTCCACCAGGAAGATCGCCCGCGCTCCGTGATCGCGGGCGTCGCGGATGTCCGCCAGGACACGGTCGAAGGCAAAGGTGTGGAAGTTCCGGCCGCGCATCTCGATTATTGAACAGAAGCTGCAATCGAAGGTGCAGCCGCGCGAAGTTTCCACCACATCGACCGGTCGCCCGAGGAACGCGTAGTCGCGAAGGACACGGGCGCCCCGGTTCGGCAGCCGGATCTCGCCGTCCGCGAGGCCGTAGACCGGGCGGTCCGGATTGTGGCGGAACCCGTCCTCCTCGCGGTAGGAGAGGCCCGCGATGTTCTCGAAGCCGCCCCCGCCCTCCAGCGCCCGCACCAGCTCGCGGAAGGTCAGCTCCCCCTCGCCGCGCACGATGAAGTCCACCGCCGCTGTCGGATCGGTGTAGGCCTCGGGGGCCAGGCTGGGGTCGTAGCCGCCGACCGCGATCCGCACGCCCGGACGGAGTGCTCGCACCAGCTCGATGATGCGGAGCGCCGTCTTCCGCTGGAAAGTCATGACCGACAGGCCGACCAGCGCGGGCTGCCATTCGTGGACGAGGCGCTCGACGGTCGCCCGGACCTCGCGCTGGACGAGGATCAGGTCGGCGACGGCGACCCGGTGGTGGGGGTCGACGTTGCCGGCCAGTGCGCTGAGCGCGCCGTTCGGCATGCGGATCCCGACCGTCGGCATGTGCTCGAACGAGTCCGGCATCGAGACGAGAAGGATGTTCATTCACCGCCTCCGGGGAGCACCTGAGCAAGTTCTCATTTGCGTCTCAGGATGATCTCATGGTCGACGGTCACATTGCCGGTGACGTTTTCGCCGAAGAGCAGACAGAGACAAAAACGGAGGACAGTGAATGGACCGGCTCCGCGAGCTCCGCGACGCAGGCAAGGTCGAGTGGATCGAGGAGATGGCCGCGTGGGCTGGGCAACTCGACGACATCGTGCGCGCGCTGGCGGATGAGGGCTTCCAGGAGTGTCGGAAGGAGATAGTCCGGAGCCGGCGCGACCGGCAACCCGCCGGCGGCCTGTGGCAGGGCTTGAATCAGCGCACTGGGGTTGTGGCCTCCGCCGTGTGGATCAACGGTACCGGCCCGCGTCACAGCATCGTGTTCGTGGACATCGACGGCGAGCCACTGACAATCGAATCCGAAGCCCCGTGAAGTCCTGGTCGACGTGCCGGCGGCGGCTTCACGGGTGCCGGAACGCTGTACGCGATCAGGAGCAGCCACCGAGCCCACGCTTGGTCCCACTTCGCGACCGGCCGCCGCAGGGCCCCCTCGAGGTCGCTGACGACGAGGCACAGCCAGGGGCGCCAGGCTGCACGTTCGTTCGCAGGGATCAGCTTCGCGAGCGTGCCCCAGAGTCGACCGCCCACCCCCAGATCCTCATGCGCAGACACGTGGCCGGCAGCGGCCGGCGCCAGGAGGCGCTCGGCGACCCAGCGCTGCGTTCGCAAAACCAGTGCCCGTCGCAGTGCGGGCTCGATGCCCAGCCAGCACGGCGCCATGGCTTCGTACCAGCGCCGAAGCGCATAAAGTTCCTCTGCGGAGTCTGTGAAGGGAGACCAGATCCTGTCAGCCGGCGATGGGGTCCGGTGCCGAAACCGAGCCCGCGTGGCCAGGAAGCGGTCGTCGGCCGCGTAGCGCTCGGCGACAGCGGCAAGCTGCGCGCGGCGCGTGGCGTCGCCTTCATAGCGGCAAACCCACGTTCGTACGATCTTGGCCACCCCGCTGAGCGGGAGCCACTGCAACACGATCACCCCGCCCCGGAGGCCGGCCTTGCGGAGCTTGACGGCGATGATACGGGCCGTCTTCCGAGTCTCCGCGCGCCAGGTGGCATACTCCTGCATCACGGGCACGGGCGTGTGACGGAGCAGCAGGGCGAGGCGGCCCCCCGATGACTCGTAGACCGCGACGAGATCGGGGCACTCCCGGCAGAGGACCGTGTAGCTATCGAGCCACATGCGCATCTCCCTTCATGGGGTCAAGCGTTCTGCGAATCGTGACGAGTGCGAGCTGAGTCGCTGGCGGGCGACCTCGGCCAGCGCGGTCCCGCGGGCGAGGCGGACCACCTCGCGGTACTCCTCGAGCGTCTCTGCGCGATCGCCGACCTCTGCGAGCTCGTCGGCCAGCAGCAGGTGCAGGTCGGCGGTACCGGGCTCGAGTTGGACGGCACGACGGAGCTGCTCGACGGCTTCCCGGACGCGCCTCTGGTCGAGGAGTAACCCGGCGAGATCTACGCGGTAGCGCGGTTCCGTCGGGTCGCGCCGGACCGCCTCCTCGAGCTCGGCGACCGCCATCGCGGTGTGGCCGGCGTCCCGGTAGGCGCGACCGAGAGCGCCGTGGAAGGCGGATTGCTGGGGGCCCAGGCGGACGGCTTCGGCGAACTGGCTGCGGGCCGCCGCCGGCAGGCCGAGCCCGACGTACGCGCGGCCGAGATAATAATGGACGAGAGGATCGTGGGGAGCCAGGACCAGCTCCCTCACGAGCTCTTGCGCGGCGCGTCCGTACTGGCCGCGGTCGAGAAGCCGAACGGCGTGGTCGACCGATCGCTGGTCGAACCAGGCCAGCGCGGCGTAGGCCCCGACACTGAGGATGCCCGCCAGAAGCACGACCATCCCGATCCGCGCCACGCGCTTGCGCCTGTCCACAGGTCCACGCTACCTGGGCGAGGTGAGGCGCCTATGAGCGCCGCGTGAGAAGTCTCTTACGGGGAGCCGGGGCGAAGTCTCATTCCTCGGTCTGCAGGACGTATCCCGCTCCCCGAACGGTGTGAATGAGGCTGTGCTCGCCACCGGGGTCGATCCTGCGCCGGAGATATCCGACGTAAACATCGATCGTGTTGCTGCCGCTGTCGAAGTCGAGCCCCCAGACACGCTCGGCGATCATCGGCCGAGTGAGCACACGGCCGGTATTGCGCATGAAGTACTCGAGCAGCGTGTACTCACGCGTGGTGAGGCTGATGCGTTGCCCGCCGCGAGCGACCTCACGAGTCGCGGGATTCAGCGTCAGGTCGCCGACCCGAAGCAGGGGCGCGCCCTGGCCGGTCCCCCGCCGCAACAGGGCGCGGACCCGCGCCAGGAACTCGTCGAACGCGAAGGGCTTCGTGAGGTAGTCATCGGCGCCCAGGTCGAGGCCAGCGACCTTGTCGGTCACGGCGTCGCGCGCCGTCAGGACCAGGACGGGGGTCGCGACACCCCGCTCGCGAAGCGTCTTGAGCACCGCGAAGCCGTCTCGCTTCGGTAGCATGAGGTCGAGCACAACGAGGTCATAGGGCGGCAGAGCGAGCAGGAGATCGATGGCCTCGGCCCCGTCGTCGGCGACGTCGACGCTGTGACGTTCCTCCTGCAAACCCTGCCGGATGAAGCTCGCGACCTTCTGTTCGTCTTCGACTACGAGGATCCGCATGATCTCGCTCCCTCACTCACAGCGTACCGCCGCGGCGATGACGGCCGATGAAACGGACATGAGAATCGTCTCATGACGCCGACAGGCGCTGGCTATGGGCAAGAAGATCGGCGCGGGAGCGGTGGCCGGCCTCATGCTCGGTCACCCACCGTTCTCCTCATCCGCGGTGGAATCGATGCGTGAACGCGCGGTGCCGCTCCTGGCGGGCCATCTCATCTATGGCGCGGTTCTCGGCGTTATCTTCCCCCGCATCCGGAGGGCGCTCGGCGGTCCGGGACGGCCAAGCGTGATGTCGGACGCCGCCCGACGCGCGGCGTGAGCGATCAGGGGTTCGCTCGGCCTCATCCACGTCGGCCCGGCTCATCCACTACTGTCTGACACGACGTCGAACGAGATGACGGTCACCCCGTACGTCGACGCCGGCTCCGTGAGCGGGACGGCGAAATACGCGCGGCTACCCGCCGGAATGTCCCCGAAGACCCACCCCGACGTCTCTCCGACGGCATGGCCCGCGCGGTCGAGGGAGACAATGCGGAGGCGGACGTCCGTGACCCGCCAGCGCGAATCGTTGTAGATGTATCCTTCGATCTTTGTCAGCGGACGCGGCAGCGGAGGAACGCTCCACGCCGCGCGGAAGAAGCCTCCGGCCGCCACGAGCTCCTGGGCATCCGCCGGCGCCATCAGCACACCGGCAGCCATGACCGCGGTCGTCGCGAGCGCGAGCACCGAACGTCGATGTCCCATATCAGCTCGTCCTCCCCAGTCTTGAATCGCCCGCGCTCGTGAGGCTGAGCTGAGAGCGAGATGAAACCCTTCTCACCCCCGATTCATCGTCGCCTCACCGGCGTGCGCGAGCGTGGTGCATGGAGGTGCGATATGAAATCCCTTCGTTCGACGCTCGTGGCACTCTCACTGCTTGCCCTGATGCCCGCTTCGAGCGGCGCGGCGGCCAAGCCGCTCGAGCCCCTCGTGGTCGGATCGGAGAACGTCATCCAGCTGCAGTGGCAGGCGGTGCAGCATCGAGGACGGCCGGTCCTCAGCGGATACATCGAGAACGACTCGCTCTACGGGATGACCCGGGTGCGGCTTCTCGTCGAAGCGCTCGACAGCCAGGGCACCGTCATCCGCCAGACGGTGAATTGGCTGGGGGACGATCTCGGAGCGTCCGCGAGGACGTTCTTCGAGGTGCCGGCGCCGCCAGGGCCGGCGACCAGCTACCGCGTGCGCGTGTTCGCCTTCGACCGCTACGAGGGCGGCAAGGGATAGGCGGGAAGGACCCCTCGCATCCATCGCCGTGTTGGCGCTTGTCGGCTCCACCGGCTCGGCGCGCGCCTTGGCGCAGGAGCGGCGAGGCACCTGGGCCGGTGGCTCGCGAGAGCATGAAGTCTGGCGAGGACCCGACCTGGGCCGGTGGCGCCGCGGTCACTGGTTTCATGGCGAGCATTTCAGCCGGCTGGGCTGGTGGTGGATCGTCGATGGGGCGTGGTTTTTCTATCCGGCCCCGGTCTATCCGTACCCCGACTCCTATATCCCTCCGGCGGCCGTGACCCTGGCGCCGCCCGCGCAGTCCTCTCCACAATATTGGTATTACTGCGCGAGCGCGAACGGGTACCCGTACGTGATGAACTGTCCGAAGGGCTGGCAGCGGGTGGCGCCTCAGCCGGCGCCACCCTAGGTGTGAGACTCCACACCTGGGTCGTCGAGTCACGCCGAGGACGCGCAGTTGGCGTCCTTTGACGGCCTTCGCGTCCGGCGGTAGGGTGCGGGCAGATGCGGGTTGCCGTGATGTCGACGCCCCCGTCGGAGGTGCAGCATGCGAATCCTGGTCGTCGAGGACGATCGCAAGGTCGCGAGCTTCATCCGCCAGGGGCTCGGCGAGGAAGGCCACGCGGTGGAGATCGCGAAGGATGGGTCCGAGGCGCTCGATCTCGTGCTCGCCGACCCCGAGTACGACCTCCTCGTGCTCGACGTGATGTTGCCGCGCCGAGACGGGTTCGCCGTGCTGAAGACGCTCCGGGAGCGCAAGGTGCGGGCGCCGGTGCTCATGCTGACCGCGCGGGACAGCGTCACGGACAAGGTGGCCGGCCTCGATCTGGGCGCCGACGACTATCTGACGAAGCCTTTCGCGTTCGAGGAGTTTCTGGCCCGGGTCCGCGCTCTGCTCCGACGCGGAGACGGCCAGCGCGCCGCGGTGCTGCGCCTCGACGACCTGTCGGTGGAGCCGGCCACGCGACGGGTGACCCGAGGTGACCAGCGCATCGAGCTGAGCGCGCGGGAGTACGCCCTGCTGGAATACTTCCTGCGCAACATCGGCCGGGTCCTCTCCCGGCCGATGATCACCCAACACGTGTGGGGTCTGGACTTCGACGCCGAGAGCAACATCATCGACGTCTACGTCGGATACCTCCGGCGGAAGATCCAGGGGAACGGCGAGCGTCCGCTGCTGCACACCATCCGTGGGGCAGGATACGTGATGAAGCTCGACGAATGAGACCGCCGGGGCGACGGCTTTCGGTCAGGACCCGACTGACGCTGTGGTACAGCGGCGTTCTGCTGGCGATCGTGCTCGTGATCAGCGCCTTCTCGTATTTCATGCTGCATCGCAGTCTCATCCGTGACGCGGACGTGCAGCTCGTCATGGTCGGGCAGGTGATTCGAGACGCGGGCATCGGCGAGGCCAAACGCTCGGAGGCGGAGCTGCACCAGATCCTCGGTCCCGAGTTCTTCGATATTTTCTTCCGCGTGGCCGGGCCCGACGGCCAGGAGGAGGGGGGCTCCGAGGCGCTTCGCGGCCGGCCGCTTCCGCTATCGGTCGAGGCGCGGGAGCGTGGACGCGCCGGAGAGTCGACGTTCGAGACCGTTGCGCTGGCCGGACGCGAACGCGTGCGCGTGCGCTTGCTGACCATTCCCCTGACGCGAGAGCCCGCGCCGGCCCGATTCATCCAGGTCGGCGTGGCCTTCGATGAGATCGACCACGCGCTGGCTGGGTATCTGGAGACGCTCGCGGTCATGGTCCCCCTGGGCCTCGGCCTGGCGGCGACGGGCGGCGCGCTCCTGGCTCGCTCCGCGCTCAAGCCCGTAGATCGGATGTCTCGTACGGCCCGTCGCATCACTGCCGAGGATCTCACCCGCCGTCTCGCCCTCCGCGGAACGGGAGACGAGCTGGACCATCTCGCCGAGACGCTGAACGCGATGTTCGACCGCCTGGAGGAGGCGTTCGCCCATGTCCGGCGCTTCGCGGCCGATGCGGCCCATGAGCTCCGCACGCCCCTGACCGCGCTCAAGGGCGGGATCGAGGTGGCGCTGCGCGCTCAACGCACCCCGGAGGACTACCGCGAGGTTCTGCGCTCGAGCCTCGAAGAAGTCGATCGGTTGATCCGTCTGGCCGAAAATCTCCTCCTCCTGTCACGACTGCGGATGGGCGGGCCGTCGCCTCGCGAGCCCGTCGAGCTGGAACCGTTGCTGATGGACGTGCTCGACGTCGGTGCCCGGCTGGCAGACGGGCGGGGTGTGACCGTACGCCTCGGTCGCGTGGACCCGGTGACCGTCGAGGGGGATCTCTCGACACTGCGGCGGGCGCTGTTGAACCTCGTGGAGAACGCCATCAAGTACACGCCGGCGGGCGGCAAGGTCGAGCTGTCGGCCGAGCGTGACGGCCACCAGGCCGTTGTCGCGGTCCGTGACACGGGCGTGGGGATGGATCCCGCGGACGTCGGCACGATCTTCGAGCCGTTCGTCCGGCTCGACCCCGCTCGGGCCCGCGACACCGGAGGTGCTGGACTCGGCTTGTCGATCGTCCGGTCCATCGTGTCGACTCACGCCGGCACGCTGTCCGTTCAGAGCGCGCCCGGAGCGGGCAGCACGTTCACCATTCGGCTCCCCCTCGGCTGACGTCCGCGCCTAGCTGCCGACACCGTGTCACCCCAGCTCACCGACGTCGGCAGACGGGTGTTGACGTTTTCCTCTCTCCTTCAGGGAGGGGTGGTGCACGAAGAAGCGTGATGGGAAGCGAGTCCCTCGCCACGACCGCCACCAGTGCCCCGCCCGCGCCGGGGGCGTGCAAGCTCACGGCGAGGTCCGGAGTGAGTGGCTGGATCGACACGCCGAGCCAGCCCCCGCTGTTCCCGGGGTTGACGGAAGCATCCGTCTGGGTGAGCTCGTCATACGGCCCGCGCCGATCATGCGCCCCATCGCGCTGACGATGCCGGCCGTCACGGTCTGCTCGAGTCCGAAGGGATTCCCGATCGCTATGACCGGCTCGCCCACCTCCACCCCGGTGTACGGCGTGAGGTTCCGGAACCGCCTGAAGAACGGATCAGACGGGTCATCGCCGGGGACCTGGATGCCCCGCTCCGTGCGCTTCGTGTTCACATTGACGACGGCCGGCTTCAGTCGTCGGGCCAGCTCGACCCACGGCGACCGGCCGTTTCCCCGGGCGCCGCGATGATGGGATGGTCGGTCCACAACCGTGCCGCGGCGGTCGGGGTGCCGAAGCCGTGGCCCGAGACGAGCACGATCGCCGCTACTACCACGACGAGCCCGACGATCGCTGAGGTCCAACGCCACAGAGCGCGAGTGCGAATCATGTCGCGACCCTCCTCTACGACCAGGCGGCGCGTGCCCACCCGAGCATGAGGGAGCCTTCACTTCGCTCTCACGCCTGTCTCATCGCCGGGGACGACGATGATCGGCGGCGGGAGCAGCCATAAGGCGCGCCAAAGCCGGAGGAGAAATGCGAGGCGGATCCTGGCGGCCACGTTCTGCGGCCTGGTCCTGGCGCTGGTGGATCGCGGTGCCGGTGATCCTGCTGCTGGCCGGCGGGGTGTACGTCGTCTCGATGCGGCCGGAGGCAGCGCGTGGCGGGCCGGGGGCGACGCCGAGCCCCCGCGGCGTGCCGGTCGTGGCCGCCCCCGCGCAGCAGCGTGACGTCGGCGTGTATCTCACCGGTCTCGGCTCGGTCACGCCGCTCAATACCGTCGTCGTGAAGAGTCGCGTCGACGGCCAGCTGATGACGATCCGGTTCCGCGAAGGCGATACCGTTCGCAGCGGCGACCTACTGGCCGAGATCGACCCGCGGCCCTTCGAGGTGCAATTGACTCAGGCCGAGGGACAGCTGGCGCGCGACCAGGCCCTGCTCGAGAACTCGCGGCTCGATCTGCAACGCTATCAGGTGCTGTGGTCACAGGATTCCATTCCGCGGCAGCAGCTGGACACGCAGGCGTCACTGGTGCGCCAGTACGAAGGGGCGATCAAGAACGATCAGGGGCTCGTCGACAGCGCCAAGGTCAACCTGATCTACAGCCGAATCACCGCGCCGATCACCGGGCGCGTCGGGTTGCGCCTGGTGGACCCGGGTAACATCGTCCACGCCGCCGACCCCGGCGGGATCGTCGTGATCACGCAGCTGCAGCCCATCGCGGTGGTCTTCGCGCTCCCCGAGGACAGCATTCCCTCCGTGCTCGCCCAGCTCGAGCGCAGAGCGCCGTTGCAGGTCGAGGCGTACGACCGCGAGCAGCGCCGGAAGCTCTCGATCGGGTCGCTCTTGACGATCGACAATCAGGTCGATCCGAGCACCGGTACCGTCCGACTGAAGGCGGTGTTCCCCAACGCCGACCATGGCCTCTTTCCCAACCAGTTCGTGAACGCGCGCCTGCGGCTGGACGTCAAGCGTGGGGTGACGGTGGTGCCGGCGGCCGCCATCCAGCGCAGCCCGCGCGGGCCGTTCGTCTACGTGATCACGCCCGAGCGCACCGTCGAGGCGCGCCCGGTCACGGTCGCGATCACCGACGGCGACACCGTCTCGATCGATGCGGGTCTGCGCGTCGGCGAGCAGGTCGTCGTGGACGGCGCGGAGAGGCTCCGCGACGGGAGCCGAGTGGAGCAGCAGGTCCGGGGCGGCTCGTGAACCCATCGCGCCTGTTCATCCTGCGGCCCGTGGCGACCACCTTGCTGATGGCCGCCATCCTGCTCGGCGGCGCCCTCGCCTACCGCCTGTTGCCGGTCTCCGCCCTGCCTCAGGTGGACTACCCGACCATCCAGGTCCTCACGTTCTATCCCGGGGCGAGTCCCGACGTCATGGCGTCATCGGTCACCGCGCCGCTCGAGCGGCAGTTCGGCCAGATGCCGGGACTCAATCAGATGACTTCGACGAGCTCCAGCGGCAGCTCGGTGATCGTTCTCCAGTTCACGCTGACCCTCGGGCTCGACGTGGCCGAGCAGGAAGTCCAGGCGGCGATCAACGCGGCGTTCACGCTGCTGCCGGCCGATCTGCCGAACCCGCCCGTGTACAGCAAGGTGAATCCGGCCGACACGCCGATCCTCACGCTCGGGCTGACGTCGGCGACGCTGCCGCTGCCACAGGTCGAGGATCTCGCCGACACGCGACTCGCTCAGAAGATCGCGCAGCTGCCGGGTGTCGGGCTGGTCAGCATCAGTGGCGGCCAGCGGCCGGCCGTGCGCGTGCAAGCCAACCCCACCGCACTCGCGGCCTACGGGCTGACCCTCGAAGACCTGCGAACGGCTCTGGCGGCCGCCAACGTCAACCAGGCCAAGGGCAGCTTCGACGGCCCCCAGCAGTCCTCGGTCATCGGCGCCAACGACCAGCTGCTCACGAGCCGGGACTACCGGCCGCTGATCATTGCCTATCGCAATGGCGCGCCGGTCACGCTGTCAGACGTTGCGGATGTGATCGATGACGCCGAAAACGTGCGCCAGGCGGCCTGGATGAATGACGTACCAGCGGTGATCCTGAACATCCAGCGGCAGCCGGGCGCCAACGTGATCGAGGTGGTCGACCGCATCAAGACCCTGCTGCCGCAGCTGCGGGCCTCACTGCCCTCCGCGGTCCAGGTCGCCGTGCTCACCGACCGTACGGTGACCATCCGCGGATCGGTCGAGGACGTGCAGTTCTCGCTGATGCTCTCGGTCGCGCTGGTCGTGATGGTGGTCTTCCTGTTCCTGAGAACCTTCGCAGGGACCGTGATCCCGAGCGTCGCCGTCCCGCTGTCCCTCGTCGGCACCTTCGGCGCCATGACGCTTCTGGGCTTCAGCCTCAACAACCTGTCCCTGATGGCCCTCACGATCGCGACGGGCTTCGTCGTCGACGACGCCATCGTCATGATCGAGAACATCGCGCGCTACGTCGAGGCCGGAGACACACCCCGGCAGGCCGCGCTCAAGGGGGCCGAGCAGATCGCGTTCACGATCGTGTCGCTCACGATCTCGCTCATCGCCGTGCTCATCCCGCTCCTGTTCATGGCCGACGTGGTCGGCCGCCTGTTCCGCGAGTTCGCGATCACCCTGGGCATCACGATCCTCATCTCGGCTGTCGTGTCGCTCACGCTGACACCGATGATGTGCGCCAGGCTCTTGCGTCACACGCCTCCCGAACGGCAGGGGCGCCTCTACCGCTGGTCCGAGCGGATGTACGGCCGGATCATCGAGGGCTATGGTACGACACTCACCTGGGTGCTCGGGCACCAGCCGGCGACGCTCCTCGTGGCGGCGGCCACGCTCGTTCTCACGGTCGTCCTGTACATCGTCGTGCCGAAGGGCTTCTTTCCCCTTCAGGACACCGGGGTGATCCAGGCCATCTCCGAAGCGCCGCAGCCGATCTCGTTCCCGGCGATGGCCGCGCGGCAGCGGGCCCTGGCCGCCGTGATCCTGAAGGATCAGGCCGTCGAGAGCCTCTCGTCGTTCATCGGGGTGGACGGCACCAACGTCACGCTGAACAGCGGGCGGATCCTCATCAACTTGAAGCCGCTGGCGGCGCGTAAGCTGAGCGCGGCCGACGTCATCCGGCGGCTCGGGCCGGAGCTCGCGAAGGTCGACGGCATCACGCTGTTCATGCAGCCGGTCCAGGACCTCACCGTCGAGGACCGAGTCAGCCGCACGCAGTATCAGCTGAGCCTCGAGGATTCGGACGGCGCCGAGCTGAACGCCTGGGCGCCGAGGCTGGTCGATGCGCTCCGCGCGCTGCCGGAGCTCGCCGACGTGAGCAGCGACCAGCAGGACCAGGGGCTCGGAACCGCGCTCGCGATCGACCGAAGCACGGCGTCGCGACTGGGCATCACGCCGCGGCTCATCGACGACACGCTCTACGACGCGTTCGGCCAGCGTCAGGTATCGACGATGTTCACGCAGCTGAACCAGTACCGAGTCGTGCTGGAGGTCAAGCCCGAGTTCCGATGGAACCCCGGCGGGCTCCGGGACATCTACGTTCGCGGCGCCGTCGGCTCGCCCTCCGTGTCGCCTCCTTCCAGCGGAGCCGCGACCGCGCCGCTCAGCGCCATGACCCGGGTGATCGAGACCACGGCGCCCCTCGCCATCACCCGTCAGGGGCAGTTCCCGGCCGTGACGCTGTCGTTCAATCTGGCGCCAGGGGTCTCCCTCGGCCCCGCGGTGAGCGCCATCGATGCAACCACGCGGCGGCTCGGGCTGCCCGCGAGCATCCAGACGAGCTTCCAGGGGACGGCGCAGGCGTTCCGGGCGGCGCTGGTCGGAGAGCCGCTCTTGATTCTGGCGGCGCTGGTCGTGGTCTACATCGTGCTCGGCGTGCTGTACGAGAGCTACATCCACCCGATCACGATCCTGTCCACGTTGCCGTCGGCCGGCGTGGGTGCGATCCTGGCGCTCCTGCTCTGCCGTACGGAGCTGAGCGTGATCGCCCTCATCGGCGTGATCTTGTTGATCGGCATCGTGAAGAAAAACGCCATCATGATGATCGACTTCGCGCTCGACGCCGAGCGCCGGGAGGGCAAGAGCCCCGCCGACGCGATCTTCCAGGCGTGCCTGCTGCGCTTCCGGCCGATCATGATGACGACGATGGCGGCGCTGCTGGGTGCGCTGCCCCTCGCGCTGGGGACCGGCGTGGGATCCGAGCTGCGGCGGCCGCTCGGCATCGCCATCGTGGGCGGGCTGATCGTGAGCCAGGTGCTCACGCTCTACACGACCCCGGTGGTCTACCTCGCGTTCGACCGGCTGGCGCGCCGCGCTGGCAACCGTCCGCGATGAACCTCTCCGCGCTCTTCATCCGTCGGCCCGTGGCGACAACGCTCCTGACGATCGGCGTGGCGCTGAGTGGGATGCTCGCGTTCTGGCTTCTACCCGTGTCGCCGTTGCCCCAGATCGACTTCCCGACGATTCAGGTCGCGGCGGCGTTGCCGGGCGCGAACCCGGAGACGATGGCGACCTCGGTGGCCGCCCCGCTGGAGCGACAGTTCGGACGCATCGCGGGTCTGACCGAGATGACCTCGACGAGCTACCTCGGCTCGACCGCGATCGTCTTGCAGTTCGACTTGACCCGCGACATCAACGGCGCCGCCCGCGACGTCCAGGCGGCGATCAACGCTGCCCGGGGGTATCTGCCACCGACGCTGCCGGGCAATCCAACCTATCGCAAGGTGAACCCTGCCGACGCGCCGGTCCTCATCCTGGCGCTGACCTCCGAGACGCTCGGCCGCGGCCGCATGTACGACGCGGCCTCGAGCATCTTGCAGCAGAAGCTCTCCCAGGTGCCGGGCGTGGGCCAGGTCATCGTGGGTGGCGGCTCACTCCCGGCGGTCCGGGCGGAGTTGAATCTCGCCGCGCTGAGCAAATACGGGATCGGCCTCGAGGACGTTCGCGGGGTGCTGAGCGCGACCAACGTGAATCGACCCAGAGGACAAATGGCCGACGGCACCCGGGCCTGGGAGATCCAGACCAATGGTCAGCTCCGTAAGGCCGCGGAGTACGCGCCGCTGATCGTCGCCTATCGGGCGGGCCAGGCCGTGCGCCTGGCCGATGTGGCGCAGGTCGACGATTCGGTCGAGGATCTCCGGACGGCCGGGCTGGTCGACGGCAGGCCCTCGGTGCTGCTCGTCATCTTCCGGCAGCCGGGCGCCAACATCATCGACACGGTCGACCGAGTCCGGGGACTGATCCCGTCGCTCCAGGCGTCCATCCCCGCGGCCATCGACCTCTCGGTGGTTCTCGACCGCAGCACGACGATTCGGGCGTCCCTGCGCGAGGTCGAGCGCACCCTCGTGATCTCAGCCGTGCTCGTGACGCTCGTGGTGTTTGTCTTTCTGCGAAGCGTCCGGGCCACCATCATCCCGGCGGTGGCGGTGCCGGTCTCGCTCGTCGGCACCTTCGGCGTGATGTACCTCCTGGGCTACAGCCTGGACAACCTTTCGCTCATGGCGCTGACGATCGCGACGGGCTTCGTCGTCGACGACGCGATCGTCGTCCTCGAGAACGTCAGCCGGTACCGTGAGGCGGGTGTCGCGCCGCACGAGGCGGCGCTGCGCGGGGCGAAGGAAGTCAGCTTCACGGTCCTGTCGATCAGCATCTCGCTGGTGGCCGTATTTGTCCCGATTCTCTTGATGGGCGGCATGGTGGGCCGCCTGTTCCGCGAGTTCGCGGTGACGCTCTCGGCGGCGATTGCGGTCTCGCTGCTGGTGTCCCTGACCACCACACCGATGATGTGCGCGACGCTTCTGCCGCCGGCCGGGGGCCGCGGCCGTCTCGACCGGGCGAGCGAGCGGGGATTCGACTGGGTGCTCCGCCGATACGACGCGAGCCTCTCCTGGGTGCTGCGACGTCCGCGCGGCATGCTTGCGCTGACCGTCCTCACCATGGCGATCAACGTCTACCTCTTCGTGGTCGTCCCCAAGGGGTTTTTCCCGCAGCAGGACACCGGCCGCCTGACCGGCACGATCCGGGCGGCGCAGGACATCTCCTTCCAGGCGATGCAGCAGAAACTGACCGAGGTCGTCGACATCGTCAAGAACGATCCGGCCGTCGAGAGCGTCGTCGGGTTCACGGGCGGCGCCGGCGGCGGCGGCGCCACCACCAACACCGCGCGCATGTTCGTCGCGCTGAAGCCCTGGGAGCGGCGGAAGCTGAGCGCCGATCAGGTGATCGCGAGGCTGCGCGCGCATCTGGCCGGGGTCGCGGGGGCGCCGACGTTCTTTCAGGCGGTGCAAGACCTCAGGGTCGGCGGACAAGCCAGCGCCGCGCAGTACCAGTACGCGCTCCAGGGACACGATCTCAAGGATCTCAGCGCCTGGGCCCCCCGCGTCGCCGAGCGCCTCCGGTCGCTGCCCCAGCTGGTCGACCTGAACAGCGATCAGCAAGACAGGGGGCGCCAGTCCTCGATTGTGATCGATCGCGCCACGGCGTCGCGGCTGGGCATCACGGCTCAGCGCATCGACGACACGCTCTACGACGCGTTCGGCCAGCGGCAGGTGTCCACGATCTTCGCGCCGCTGAACCAGTACCACGTCGTCATGGGAGTCGAGCCGCGCTTCTGGCAGCGCCCCGAGACGTTGCGCGACGTCTACGTGCGCAGCTCCGCCGGCGACCTGGTGCCGCTGAGCGCGTTCAGCCGCTACGAGCCCACGTCGACGGCGCTCGCGGTGAATCATCGGGCGCAGTTTCCGTCGGTGACGCTGTCGTTCAACCTGGCCCCGGGCGCCGCGCTGGGAGAGGCGGTGACCGCGGTGGAGGCGGCCACCCAGCAGCTGGGCGTGCCCGCGAGCATCCAGGGCCGCTTTCAGGGAACAGCGCTGGCGTTCCAGGACTCGCTGGCGAACGAGCCGCTGCTGATCGCGGCGGCGCTGGTGGCCGTCTACATCGTGCTCGGTGTACTGTACGAGAGCTACGTCCATCCGCTCACCATCCTGTCGACGCTGCCGTCGGCGGGCGTGGGCGCGATCCTGGCGCTGCGGATCTTCCGCACGGAGCTGAGCGTGATCGCGTTGATCGGCGTCATCCTCTTGATCGGGATCGTCAAGAAGAACGCCATCATGATGATCGACTTCGCCCTCGAAGCCGAGCGCGGGGAAGGTAAGAGCCCGCAGGAGGCCATCCACCAGGCGTGCCTGCTGCGCTTCCGGCCGATCATGATGACGACGATGGCGGCGTTGCTCGGGGCAGTGCCGCTGGCGGTGGGGACAGGGGTGGGATCCGAGCTGCGGCGGCCGCTCGGCATCGCCATCGTGGGCGGGCTGCTCGTGAGCCAGATGCTCACGCTCTACACGACCCCGGTGGTGTACCTCTACATGGATCGGCTACAACTCTGGGTCAGCCGTCTGCGCGCCGGACGGCGACGGCTCCGACGCGACACGGCGTTTGACGTCGCCAGATCATGATGATTACCGGTGGCGTACACCTCGGCCGCGCGCTCGCTCTGATCCCAGCGGCTCTGACGCTGCTGACCGGCTGCGCGGTCGGCCCCAACTATGTGAGACCGACCGTCATCGTCCCCGATGCCTACAAGGAAGCCGACGGCTGGAAGCCGGCGCGGCCCCGGGATGACACCTCTCGCGGCGCCTGGTGGGAGATCTTCGCAGATCCGCAGTTGAGCGCGCTCGAAGCTCGAGTCAGCGTATCGAACCAGAATCTCGTGGTGGCGGAAGCGCAGTTCCGGCAGGCGCGCGCGCTGGTGAGGGAGGCCCGCGCCAATTTCTTCCCCCAGGTCACGGTCGGAGTCGGGGTGTCGCGCTCTCGTCCATCGTCGTCCGTGCCATCCGGGAGCGGTGCGTCTTCGGAGGCCCAGTCGAACTACACGTTGCCTCTCGATGTGTCGTGGGGGCTGGACGTCTGGGGCCGGATCCGTCGAATGGTCGAGTCCAATCAGGCCGGGGCCCAGGCGAGCGCGGCCGATCTGGAGACCGCGCGCCTGAGCATCCAGACCGAGCTGATGCTGGACTATTTCCAGCTGCGGACGCTCGATGCGCAGAAGCAGCTCCTGGCGGCGACGGTGGCCGCCTACCAACAGTCACTGGAGCTGACGGAGAACCGGTACGCGAGCGGTGTGGCGTCCCGGGCCGACGTCCTGCAGGCGCAGACTCAGCTCAAGAGCACGCAGGCCCAGGCGATCGATGTGGGCGTCCAGCGCGCCCAGCTGGAGCACGCCGTCGCGCTGCTCATCGGGGAGCCGCCATCCTCGTTCTCGCTCGCCGCGGCGCCGCTCGCGACTCTCCCGCCGCCGAGCATCCCCATCGGGGTGCCATCGGAGCTCCTCGAGCGCCGGCCGGACGTTGCCGCCGCGGAGCGCCGCGTGGCGTCCGCGAACGCCCAGATTGGCGTCGCGGTAGCCGCGTTCTACCCGACCGTGACGCTGAGCGCCTCGGCCGGCTTCGAGAGCTCGAGCCCGGCCAAATGGCTCGTGTGGCCGAGCCGGTTCTTTTCAGTGGGGCCGAATGTCTCTGAGAGCGTGTTCGACGGGGGCCTGCGAAGCGCCCTGACCGACCAGGCGCGGGCGGCCTATGACGCGAGCGTCGCCGCGTATCGCCAGGCGGTCCTGACCGCGTTCCAGAGTGTGGAGGACAACCTGGCGGCGCTCCGCATACTCGAGGACGAAGCCCACGTCCAGGACGAGGCGGTGAAGGCAGCCCAACAGGCAGTGATCGTGACCACGAACCAGTACAAGGCGGGCATCGTCAGCTATCTCAACGTGATCACCGTCCAGGCGATCGCGCTGACCAACGAGACGAGCGCGGTTCAGATCCTCGGCCGGCGAATGACGGCCGCCGCGCTGCTGATCCAGGCGCTCGGCGGCGGCTGGAACGTCGCCGGGCTTCCCTCGGCCCAGGACGTGACCGAGCGAGAGTCTCCGACGGGCCGGCCGTGAGCAGGAAGGAGCGGGCGGCCCGGTGGCCCGGCTCGATGCTGTTGACCATGTTCTTGTCTCCGTCGTAGGTGAAGTCCACCTTCACCCACTCGCCCTCGGTGATGTTCTGAAGAAGCCGGGCATCGGTCGTGCGCAGCTCGGTGCCATCGTCGAGTTGCACCAGGTTGAGCGCACGATCGATGAATCCCACCCGGCCGACCTTCACGCCGGCGTGTTCGGAGCCCGGGCCGTCGGCCACCGCGTCTCCCACCGACACGGCCACGCTGAGCGCCAACAGTGTAACCAGGATCTGACATCTGTTCATTCGACTCTCCTCCATCGCACGGAATGAGAACTCCTCATCACCGAGCGTACGGAGGCCGCGTGAGACGCCGATGAGGGCCATATGAGAAGAACGTGGGATGCGCCTGGGGAGAAGCGTGCCTGAAACGTCAGGCGCCCTGGTTCGTCCAAAGAAGTAGAGGAGGTGCCCCGTGAACAGGTTGATTTCGGCCCTCGCCATCGCCGCCCTCGCGCTCACAACGTCCCCAGCCCTCGCCGCACCCGCCGGTCGCGAAGGATTCCAGGGCGGGCAGCGTTTCTCAGGAGGTCACCCAGGCGCGTTCGAGGAGCGCCATGGCTTCGACGGTCACCGTGAGTTTGACCGAGACAGGCACGGTCGAGTCTTCACGGGCGTCAGTCCATGGTTCTACTGGGCTAACCCTTTCGCCTACGCGTACGCGCCGCCGCCGTCCTATTGGTACTACTGCCCAAGCGCTGGGACCTACTATCCGTACGTCTCGAGCTGCCCTGAGGCGTGGGTCCCAGTTCCTGCTACGGCGCAGTAGAGGACAAGCGGCACGAAGCGCCAGACGGGGCCCGGTCGGACACGGGGCTAGGTGGACGCGGCCCGTTCTCCCGGCGCAGCCGATCGCCGACGAGGCTGATCGCGAGCCCCGTCACGTCCGACCTGGCGCCGCCAACCGGGACGAGCGTTCTTGACTGCGCGTCCGCGGCCGGGCAGTATCAGGGTCCCTGATCCGCGATGCCACGACTCGACCGCCTGCCACAGATCTCCCGTAACAACCTGCTGACTTTCCCGGCGCAGGTCAACGAGACCGCGCCCTTCGTGCGCCCCGGGAAGCCACTGGCCGGGTGCCGGCTGGCCATCGTGACGACGGCCGGCCTGCACGTCCGCGGGGATCGGCCCTTCACGCCCGGCGACCAGACGTATCGCGTGATTCCCTCCGACACGCCGACGGCCGACATCGTCCAGAGCCACACGAGCATCGGCTTCGACCGCGTTGCGATCATGCGGGACATCAACATCTCGTTCCCGATCGACCGTTTGCGCGAGCTGGTCACGCGGGGCGAGCTCGGCGGGCTGGCGCCCTACTGCTACTCGTTCATGGGCGCCCAGCGCGAGGCAGCCCGCATCGAGAGCGCGACCGGTCCCGAAGTCGGCCGGCGGCTCGCGGCCGAGGGTGTGGACGTAGCGCTCATCACCCCGACCTGACCGAACTGCACGCACACCGGTGGTGTGCTGGCCCGCGCCCTGGAGCTCACGGGTATCTCCACGACCTCGATCAGCCTCGTCCGCGAGCACACCGGGAAAGTGAAGCCGCCGCGGGCGCTCTATGTGCCCTTCCCCTTCGGCCACGCGCTCGGTCGCCCCGACGACCCGGAGCTGCAGCATCGCGTCCTCCGCGCCGCCCTCGACCTCCTGCTCGAGCCGGCCGGGCCGGTGCTGCGCGATCTTCCCGAGGACGCGGAGCCCGGTGACCAGCCGCCGGCGCCGCCGCAGGCGTCGGGCATCAAGCCGGCCGAGCAGGTGCCGGACGACGTCGCGATGGAGACCACCCAGATGCGCCGGTACCACGAGCGCTGGCTCGAGAAGAGCGGCGGCCGCACCCTGCTGGGGCTCACCGCGATCCCGGCGACGAGGTTCCGCGGCGTGGTGCGCTTCCTGGAGGGGTTCGCCGACGGCCAGGACGTCGACATGACCGAGCGCCCGCCGGAGCTGCCGCTGCCGAACTTCGTCCGCTACTGCGCCGACGATCTCAAGGCCCTCTACTTCGAGGGCCACCTGGCAATGAAGCCGGCCGCGGGTGGGGAAGAGATCGCGCGGTGGTTCTGGGGCGAGACAGGGGCGGGCCGGCTCCTGCGGCGAGTCCGCGACCGGCTCGACACGTCCGACGACCCGCGTTGGAAGGCGGCCGCCTTCGGGATCGCGCGGTAGACAACGAGTCAAGGAGAACGTCCCCATGCGAACAGTCCGAACGGTGCAGCCACTCCTCGCGGCGCTGGTGACTCTGATGGCCGTCACGCCGGCGAGCCCCCAGGGCGTGATCAAGCTCCCGATCGTCGCCGAGATCACGGGCGGTGGCGCCAGCGTCGGCGCGATGTGGCGCGACGCGGTCAACCTGGCCGTCGAGGACATCAACAAGAAGGGCGGCATCCTCGGCTTGAAGCTCGAGACGTCCGTGCAGGATACCCAGACCGATCCGCCGACCTCGGTGGCCGTCATGCGGCGCGTGCTCAATGACAAGCCCTTCGCAATCTTCGGCACCGTGTACAGCTCGAGCACGGTGGCCAACATGGACATCGCGCGCCAGGCGGGCGTGCCGCAGTTCACCGGCTCGGAGTCGATCATCATCACCCAGAAGGGCAACGACAACATCTTCCTGACCTCGTTCACCCAGGACACCGGCATGGCGAAGCAGGTCCGCTGGATGCTCGACGACCTCAAGGCGGAAAAGATCGCCCTCATCTGGGTGAACAACGCCTTCGGCAAGGGCGGCCACGACATGTTCGTGCATTTCCTGAAGGAGCGCGGGAAGGCGCCGGTCGTCGACATCTCGACCGAGGTGCAGCAGGCGGACTTCACGCCCGAGCTGACAAAGGTCCGCGCCTCGGGCGCCACCCACGTCATGGTCTACAACCACGAGGAGGAGAACGCGCGCTTCATGATCCAGCTCCGGAAGATGGGCCTGGCGGTCGAGCCCGTCGGCGAGACGACGCTCTGCGCGCAGACGACGATCACGCCCGGCGGCGGCGCCGTCAACGGGGCCAGGTGCCACGTCGGGTTGACGGCCGGGTCGCCGGTGCCGCTGATGGTCGACATGAGTCGGCGGTTCCAGGAGAAGTACAACCGCGTCCCCGACCACAACGCGTTCAAGGGCTACATCGGCGTCCACATGCTGAAGGCGGCCGTGCAGCGGGTCGGGGGCTGGGATCAGGCCAAGGTCCGGGCCTGCCTGCACAACAATGTGTTCACCACGGCCGAGGAGGCCGGCCTTCTCATGGACCTTTACGTGAACGAGAAGGGGAGTCTCGACCGGCCGAGCTTCATCGTCGAGGTCAAGGATCAGAAATCGGTCGTGACCAAGACGGTCGGGATGCTCGGCGGTCCGTACAACACCCGTCCCTGTAAGTAGCGCCGGGCGCAGGCGAGCGACATGGCGGATTTCGTCCAGCTCTCGGTAGCCGGCGTGTCGATCGGCGCCATCTACGCCATGGCCGCCATCGGCTTCGTGCTCCTGTGGCAGACGTCGAACACGATCAACTTCGCGCAGGGCGAGTTCGTCGTGTTGCCGGCCTTCGCCATGGTGTTGTTCTTCGTGATCTTCCGGCTCCCCTTCGCGGCCGCCATGCTGGCCACGGTCCTGGTCTCTACGCTCCTGCTGGGTTGGGGAGTCAAGCAGCTCCTGGTGACGCGGCTCCTCAGGATGGGCGTGCTCCCCCTGGTCATCGCGACCATCGGGCTCAGCCTGCTCATCCGCTATTCGCTGCAGCAGTTCTGGACGCCGCTCGCGCTGCCGTTCCCGGCGATTTTTTCTCGCGATCCCATCCGACTCGGGACGATCGTCGTCTCGCTCGAGGAGATCGGGAACATCGTGTTCGCCGCGGTCGTCATCGGCGCCTTGCAGCTCTTCATCACGCGCACCAAGCTGGGCTGGGCCATGCAAGCGGTCGCCCAGAACCGGACGCTGGCCTCGGTGCTCGGCATCAACGTGTCGCGCCTGGTGACGATCACGTTCATGCTGAACGCCGCGCTCACGGCGGTCGCCGCCATCCTGATCGCGCCGGTCTATCTCGTGAAGTACGACATCGGCATCGGCCTCGGGCTCAAGGCCTTCTACGCGGCGATCATCGGCGGCTTCAACCAGATCCGGGGAGCGCTGCTCGGGGGTCTCCTGGTGGGCGTGGTCGAGACGCTCTCGGCGGCCTACATCTCGAGCCACTTCCGGGACGCCTTCGCGCTCGTGATCCTCATCGCCGTGCTGCTGCTCAAGCCCGAGGGGATCTGGGGCGTCAAGGAGGAGTGGGCGTGACGCGTGGCCGCTGGGGCCTCATGGCCGCCCTCGCGCTCAGCGTGGTCGTACCCCTCGGCCTCGACCAGTACAAGCTCTACGTCCTGAGCCTGACGCTCGTCTACGTGATCCTCGCCATCGGCCTCAACCTCACCCTCGGATACGCGGGGCAGATCTCGCTGTGCCACGCGGCCTTCATGTCCTTCGGCTCGTACGCGGTGGCGATCCTCGGCCAGCACGGGGTCGCCTTCGAGATCGGCCTCGTGGTCGGGGTGGCGGTCGCGTTCGCGTGGGGCCTGGTGCTCGGCTTCCCGGCGCTGAAGGTGAAGCACCACTATCTCGCCATGGTCACGCTCGGGTTCAACATCATCGTCTTCCTGGTGCTGCGGAACTGGGAGTCGCTGACGGGCGGGTCCTTCGGGATTTCCAACGTGGCGCGTCCGGCCTGGGGGCCGCTCAGCTTCAAGTCCGACCGCGCCTTCTACCTTTATATCCTCGCCTGGGCGGCCGTGGTGGTCGCCTCGGCTTACTGGATCCTGACCTCCCGCTGGGGGCGCGCCTTCCGCGCCATCCGGGAGAACGAGATGCGGGCCGAGGTGGTCGGGGTCAGCTTGCGCAACTACAAGCTGATGGCCTTCGCCATCGGGGCCGCCTACGCCGGGATGGGCGGGGCGCTGTTCGCCCCGCTCCTTGGCTACATCGACCCCGGTGCCTACACGCTCGACCGCTCGATCCAGTTCTTGATGATGGTCGTGCTTGGCGGGCTGGGACGCTTCGAGGGGCCGTTCATCGGCGCCCTGGTCGTCACCGTGCTGCCGGAGGTACTCCGGGGCTCGGAAGGTCTCTACCTGATCATCTACGCGCTCGCCGTGATCCTCATGATGCTGTTCATGCCAAAAGGGCTCGTCGGCCTCTGGGACCTCGCATGGCGCTCCTCGAGATCGAGAACCTCACCAAGCATTTCTTCCGCCTCTCCGCGCTGAGCCGGGTCAGCCTGAGCGTCGAGCCGGGCGAGCTGCTCGGCGTCATCGGCCCCAACGGGTCGGGCAAGACCACCCTCTTCAACTGCGTCACGGGCGTGCTGCGCCCCTCGGACGGCCACGTGCGCTTCCGGGGCGAGGACATCACGGGGCGGACCGCCGACACGGTCTATCGCCGGGGTATCGCGCGGACGTTCCAGCTCATCCAGCTCTTCCCGGAGATGACGGTGCTCGAGAACATGCTGGTCGCCGCTCAGGAGAAGAGGGGCACGCTGCTCTCCCGCCTGCTCCGTCGCGAGGAGGCCGAGACGGCGACCCGCGCCCTCGTGTTACTCGAGTTCCTGGGCATCGCGGGGCTCAAGGAGAGCCTCGCGTCGAATCTCTCCTACGGGCAGCAGAAGCTCCTCGACTTCGGGATGGCGCTCATGTCCGACCCGCAGCTCATCCTCCTCGACGAGCCGATGGCCGGCGTGAACCCCACGATGATCAAGAACCTGATCGGCCACATCCTCGAGCTGAACGCCCGGGGCTACACGTTCGTGGTCATCGAGCACAACATGGAAGTGGTCATGTCGCTCTGCCGGCGCATCGTCGTCCTGAGTCAGGGCGAGCGCATCGCCGAGGGCACCCCGGCCGAGATCGCCGACAACCCGCTCGTGCTCGACGCCTACTTCGGGAGGTGACGGTGCCCCTGCTCGAGGTGCGCGACCTCCACGCCGGATACGGCAAGCTCGAGATCTTGAAGGGCGTGTCCCTCCGGGTCGAGCCCGGTCAGGTCGTCTCGATCATCGGCCCCAACGGGGCGGGGAAGTCGACCGTCTTCAAGACGGTGTTCGGTCTTCTGCCCGCCCGTCAGGGCCAAGTGCTCCTCGGCGGCGAGGACATCACGAATCGGCCCCCGGCCGAGCTCCTGCGCCGCGGCATGGCGTACGTCCCGCAGGGGCGGAACGTCTTTCCTCTCATGACGGTGGAGGAGAACCTCTTGCTCGGGGCCTACACGCGGCCGCACTCGGCCGAGCTCGACGGAGAGGTCCAGCAGCTCTACGAGACGTTCCCCGTCTTGCGCGAGGCGCGCCGGAAGCGGGCCGGCGATCTCTCCGGTGGTCAGCAGCAGATGCTCGAGATGGCGCGAGCGCTTCTCCTCAAGCCGCGGCTGATCCTGCTCGACGAGCCGACGCTTGGCCTGGCCCCTCTCGTCTTCAAGGAGATCTTTCGCATCGTGGAGAGCCTCCGACGGCTCGGCCAGACGATCCTCATGGTCGAGCAGAACGCGGCCAAGGCCCTGGAGATCTCGGATTACGCCTACGTGCTGGAGCTGGGACAGAACCGCTACGAAGGCTCGGGAGACGAGATACGCACCGACGCCCGCGTCCGCCGGCTCTACCTGGGACGATGATCCGCTTGCATCTGCTTCCGCCTCTCGCGCGCGGTTGTCGAAGAGATTGCTCGGGGCCGGCCAGGGTTCGGCGCCTCCGAAGGCAAGCTTTGCAGTGTAGATTGGGGGCCATGAGCACCCTCGGGCGCCGCGCGCTCCTTCACGGCGGGGTTGCCACGGCGGCGCTCTTCGCCGTCAGCCGGGCGGTGCAGGCACGGGTCCAGGACGCAGCCCGCGCCGGCATGGCGGGCGCGGCCGCGGCCCTCATCGCGGCGCTCGAGCCGAGCCAGCGCCAGGCGGTCGTCTTCCCGTTTGGCCACGACGAGCGGATGAACTGGCACTACGTGCCGCGCAGTCGCGCCGGCCTGGCCTTCAAGGACATGAGGCTCGCGGGGCGCACCGCCGCACAACCACATCCACTCCGTCTGGCACGACCCGCCGAATGACTTCGGCTCCGACCTGCTCCGCGCTCACTACGAGCGCGGCCACCGCCAGCACGCGTGAGGACGACATGACAGAGCTGAGGGGCGTGATCCCGATCACCGCCACGCCGTTCGACGCGGAGGGGCGCGTGGACGAGGAGAGCATCGTCACGCTCGTCGAGTTCGAGGCGAAGTGGCCGTCGCGGGGCTCGGGCCCCGCTGGCCGAGGCGCAGCTAGGAACGAGGAGACGATATGGCCATCATGAACGTCAAAGCGCTCACCTTCGACGTCTTCGGCACGGTGGTGGACTGGCGGTCGAGCCTCATCCGGCAGGGCGAGGCCCTCGGGAAGGCGAAGGGCTTCAGCGTGGACTGGGCCAAGTTCGCCGACTCGTGGCGCGGCCTCTACCAGCCAGCGATGGACGAGGTGCGCAGCGGCCATCGCCCGTGGACGAAGCTCGACGACCTCCACCGCGAGAGCCTCGACAAGCTTCTGGTCCAGTTCGGTATCAAGGGTCTCTCGGAGGCCGAGATCGACCACCTGAACCGCGCCTGGCACCGCCTCGACCCCTGGCCCGACGCCGTGCCCGGCCTGACGCGCCTCAAGAAGAAGTTCGTTCTCGCGACGCTCTCGAACGGCAACGTCGCGCTGATCGTGAATATGGCCAAGTACGGGGGACTCCCGTGGGACGCCGTCCTCGGCGCGGAGGTCGCGCGGCACTACAAGCCCCAGCCCGAGACCTATCTGACGACGGCCGCGCTCCTCGGGCTCGCACCGGGCGAGTGCATGATGGTCGCCGCCCACAACGGCGACCTCGGTCACGCGAGCGCGCTGGGCCTCCGAACGGCATTCGTGCCGCGACCGGCCGAGCACGGCCCGAATCCGAACAAGGACGTCGCGCCCACGCGCCAGTGGGACGTCATCGCGCGCGACTTCCAGGACCTGGCCGAGCGGCTGGGCTGCTGAGCCGGTCCGCCGCTCCGGCGGATGCGGAGTATCATAGGCGGCACTTTCGACCCAGCGAGGAATCCCATGGCGAAGATCACCCAGTCCGTCGATCTCGCGGCCCGCGGCCGCGTGGCCGTGCTCACCGTGGACAACCCGCCCGTCAACGCGCTCAGCCAGCACGTGCGCAAGGGACTGCACGACGGGATCAAGCAGGCGACTGCCGACGGCGCCGTGCAGGCCATCGTCATCGTCTGCGCCGGACGCACCTTCATCGCCGGCGCCGACATCACCGAGTTCGGCAAGCCGCCCGCGGAGCCGTCGCTCCACTCGGTGCTGGATCTGATCGAGGGCGCGCCGAAGCCCGTCGTGTCCGCCATCCACGGCACGGCCCTCGGCGGCGGTCTCGAGGTCACGCTCGCCTGTCACTACCGCATCGGCGTGAAGGGCGCCCGCTTCGGTCTGCCCGAGGTGAAGCTGGGGATTCTGCCCGGCGCGGGCGGCACGCAGCGGCTGCCGCGCGTGGTGGGCGTCGAGAAGGGCTTGCAGATGATGGTCAGCGGCGACCCCATCGGCGCCGACGAGGCGCTCCGGGTCGGGCTCATCGACGAGATCGTGGACGGCGATCTTGCCACCGCCGGCGTGGCCTTCGCCGAGAAGGTGCTCGACGAGCAGCGTCCGCTCCGGAAGATCCGTGACCTCACCGACAAGATCGCGGCCGCCAGGAGCAAGCCGGAGATCTTCGCGGAGTTCCGCAAGAGCGTGGCGCGGCAGACGCGCGGCTTCCGGGCGCCCGAGAGCATCGTCAAGGCCGTCGAGGCGGCGGTCAGCCTGCCGTTCGACCAGGGCATCAAGCGCGAGCGGGAACTGTTCGTCGAGCTCCTCAACTCGCCGGAGTCGAAAGCGCAGCGCTACTTCTTCTTCGCCGAGCGTGAGGCGGCCAAGATCCCGGACGTGCCGCCGGACACGCCGGCCAAGGAGATCAAGAAAGCGGCGGTGATCGGCGCCGGCACCATGGGCGGTGGCATCGCCATGAACTTCGCCAACGCCGGTATTCCCGTCACGGTGGTCGAGGTGGCGCAGGAGGCGCTCGACCGCGGTCTCGGCATCGTGCGGAAGAACTACGAGGCGACGGCGGCCCGCGGCCGGCTGACGCCCGCGGACGTGGAGAAGCGGATGGGCCTCATCACCGGGAGCGTCGACTTCAAGGCGGCGGCGGACGCGGACATCGTCATCGAGGCGGTGTTCGAGGAGATGCCCATCAAGCAGGAGGTCTTCGCCAGGCTCGACGCCGTCTGCAAAGCCGACGCGGTGCTGGCGACCAACACCTCGACCCTCGACGTCGACGAGATCGCCTCGGCCACGAAGCGCCCGGAGAGCGTGATCGGCACCCACTTCTTCAGCCCGGCGAACGTGATGCGCTTGCTCGAGAACGTGCGTGGCCGGAAGTCGTCGAAGACCACGATCGCCACCGCGATGGCCGTCGGCCGCCGGATCGGCAAGGTGCCGGTGCTGGTCGGTGTCTGCTACGGCTTCGTCGGCAACCGCATGCTCCACCAGCGCGGCCTGCAAGCCGAGAAGCTCATCCTCGAGGGCGCCGCGCCGCACCAGGTGGACCGGGTGCTCACCGACTTCGGCTTTCCGATGGGGCCGTTCGCGATGGGCGACCTCGCCGGCCTCGATGTGGGCTGGCGCATCCGGAAGGGCCGCGGCGTGAAGGCCCCGGTGGCCGACCGCATCTGCGAGCTCGGACGCTTCGGGCAGAAGACGGGCGCGGGCTACTTCAAGTACGAAAAGGGTGACCGGACACCGATTCCGGACCTGGAGGTGGAGAAGATCATCGTCGACGTGGCGACGTCCATGAGCATCACGCGCCGCGCCATCTCCGACGAGGAAATTCTGCAGCGACTGCTCTTTCCGATGGTGAACGAGGGCGCCAAGATCCTCGACGAAAAGATCGCTATCCGCCCGAGCGACGTCGATGTGATCTGGGTGTACGGCTACGGCTGGCCCGTCTACCGGGGCGGCCCGATGTTCTGGGCCGACTCGATCGGGCTCAGGGCGCTGCGCGACCGGCTGCTGGAGTTCAAGAAGCAGAGCGGCGACGCCTTCTGGACGCCGGCGCCGCTCCTCGACCGCCTGGTCGGCGAGGGCAGGGGCTTCATCGGCTAGCCGCCCGCGTGGCTCATGGGCCGTCGGGACTCCCGGTCCCGACGCCCGGGACGGATGTAACCTCTCGATATTTCTGGTGGCTCCCTGGAAGGCTCACTCTCCTCGACTATTCGGAATCTGTCAAAAAGATCAATTTGGAGAGAAAAGACAGTCTGCTACTCTGGGAATCAGGTCATTTTTGAGGTCATTGTCACTATTTTGAGGCTGAGAATGTCTTATCTGACGACAGGTGAAGTCGCGAGCAGGTGCCAGGTGTCGGTGGGCACCGTGAAGAACTGGATCGAGGCGGGCCAGCTCGAGGCGTTCCGAACCCCGGGCCGGCACTTTCGCATTCGGGCGAGCGCGCTCCGACGCTTTCAGACGGCCTTCGGGTTTGCCGCCGAGCCCGACGAGGGTCCGAAGATCCTCGTCGTCGACGACCAGCGGGACTTCGTCGATCTCGCTCTGGCGACGCTCAAGGAGCTCCTGCCCGACGCGCGCCTCGAGGGCGCGTGCGGGGGCTACGAAGCGCTCCTGAGGATCGGGTCATTTCAACCCCACCTCCTCGTGCTGGACCTCCGCATGCCCGGGCTGGACGGCTTCGAAGTGTGCCGGCGAGTCAAGGAAACCCCCGAGAGCAAAGGAACAAAGATCGTCGCGATGACGGGATTCGTCGACGACCAGGCCGAGAGCGCGGCACTGGCCTGCGGCGCAGACGCCTTCGTCAGCAAGCGCGCGGGCCTCGTGGCACTCGGTCGTCAGATCAAGTCACTGCTCGCCGCGGACGCGGCTCCGGCCAGGGCGAGATCGCTGCGGAAGCGAGCTCGCGCGGTGACCGGACGAACGAAGCCATCGCGAACGAAGATGCCGTTGCGGAAGAAGCGCCGGTGACGTCAGCCGCGCGCGGGGTCTTCCTGTCGACGCTGCCGTCCGGGCGGGGTGATCGCCGGCTCGCATGCACCGTCGTGCTGGTCTCCGTCGCGATCTTTCTCGCGGCCGTGCCGTTTGCGAAGAAGCCGCTCGCGCCGATATGGGCGTTCATCCCGATGTATGAATCAGCGCTCGTGATCAACGATCTGATCACCGCGGGTTTGCTCTTTGGTCAGTTCGGTATCTTGCGGTCGCGGGCGCTGTTCGTGCTGGCCAGCGGCTACCTGTTCACGGCCTTCATCACCATCCCGCACGCGCTCTCGTTCCCCGGCCTGTTCGCGCCGACCGGTCTCCTCGGCGCCGGGCCTCAGACCACCGCCTGGCTGTACATGTTCTGGCACGGCGGATTCCCGCTCTTCGTCGTCGCGTACGTGCTGCTCAAGGACGCCCGGCGCGAGACTGGCTGGACGCGGGGCCGACCCGGGGTCGCTGTCCTGTCCGGTGTCGCGGCGATTGCCGTCGTCGCGTGTGGGATCACCCTCCTCGTCACGGCGGGACGGGACCTCCTCCCGGCGGTCATCCAGGGCACCCGCTACACCCCGACGATGATTTTTGTCAGCTCGAGCGTCTGGGCACTGAGCCTCCTCGCGCTGGTCGTCCTGTGGCGGCGCCGGCCGCACTCGGTGCTCGACCTGTGGCTCATGGTCGTGATGTGCGCATGGATCTTCGACATCGCGCTGGCCGCGGTCCTCAACTCCGGCCGCTGGGATCTCGGCTTCTACGCCGGCCGGATCTACGGGCTGCTGGCGGCGAGCTTCGTGCTCCTGGTGCTGCTGCTCGAGAACGGCATGCTCTACGCGCGGCTCGTCGAGGCACACGACGCCGAGCGCCAGGAGCGCCAGCGCGCGCAGCGGGCCGAGGAGGCGGCCGCGGCCGCCAACCGCGCCAAGAGCGAGTTTCTGTCACGCATGAGCCACGAGCTCCGCACGCCGCTCAACGGGATCCTGGGCTTTGCCCAGCTCCTGGAGCTCGACGCCCAGAACTCCGAGCAGCGCGAGGGCGTCGAACACATTCTCCGGGGTGGCCGGCATCTCCTCGGGCTGATCAACGAGGTTCTCGACATTGCGCGGATCGAGGCGGGCAAGCTCACGATCTCGCTGGAGCCCGTGCCCGCCGGCGACGTCATCAGCAGCGCGCTCGATCTCGTCCGGCCGCAAGCGGCATCTCGCGGCATCAGGCTGCCGGCGGCCATCGCCTGCGACGGTCACGTCATGGCCGACCGGCAACGCCTTCAGCAAGTGCTGCTGAACCTCCTCTCGAACGCCGTCAAGTACAACCGGGAGGGAGGCACTGTGAGCGTTTCATGCGACCGCGGGCCCGCGGGCCGGTTCCGGCTGACCGTTGCCGACACGGGACCCGGGATCGCGCCCGAAAGGATGCACCGGCTGTTCACACCGTTCGATCGGCTCGATGCGCCGGAGACGAGCGTCGAGGGCACGGGGCTCGGCCTCGCGCTGTCGAAGGGCCTGGTCGAGCTCATGGGCGGCGCCCTGCGGGCCGAGAGCACGCTCGGCCATGGCTCGAGATTCAGCGTGGAGCTCCCGATGGCGGAGAGCCCGACGCGGGCGCTCGGGCGAGCCACGGTTACGATCGCGCTGGAGCCTGACCAGCCCGGCGTGCGCGGCACGGTGCTCTACGTCGAAGACAACCTGTCGAATCTTCGATTGGTCGAGCGCATCGTGACCCGGCGTCCCGGCATCACGCTTCTCTCCGCGATGCAGGGAAGCCGCGGCCTGGAGCTGGCACAGGCGCATCGTCCGGACCTGATCGTCCTGGACCTGCACCTGCCGGACATGTCCGGACAGGAAGTGCTCGCCCAGCTGCGCGCGGAGCCCGCCACCCGGGAGATCCCGGTCGTCATCCTGAGCGCGGACGCGACGCCGAGCCAGGTGAGTCGGGTGCTTCAGCAAGGAGCGCATGCCTATCTGACGAAACCGCTCGTGGTCACACAGTTCCTGACTCTGCTCGACGAGCTCCTGGCCCGAGCGGTGAGGTAACCATGGGGAAAGCAGATCTTACCCAGGCCCGGATCCTCGTCGTCGACGATGAGCCGGCGAACGTACGGCTCCTGGAGCGCATGCTGGGGGACGCCGGCTACTGCCAGGTCCGAGGCACCATGGATTCCCGGCAGGTGCTTGCCCTGTACGCTGAGTTTCAGCCCGATCTGATCCTGCTCGATCTGATGATGCCGTACCTGGACGGGATCGAGGTCATACGGCAGCTTCAGATCCCCGAGGACGTGTTCCTGCCGGTCCTGGTCCTCACGGCCGACGCGACCAGCGAGGCGAAGAAGCGCGCCCTGGAAGCTGGCGCCAAGGATTTCCTGACGAAACCCTTCGACCGGCTGGAGGTGCTGCTGCGGATCAAGAACCTCCTCGACACCCGGAATCTTTACCTCGACCTCGAACGCCACAATCGATCGCTCGAGCAGATCGTCACCGAGCGCACGCAGCGGCTCTTGCAGAGCGAGAAGGTCGCGACCATGGGCTCGCTGCTCGCGGGCGTGGCCCACGAGCTGAACAATCCGCTCGCGGTCGTCATGGGGCAGGCGCACCTCCTGCGCGGGATGGCCACGGACCGCTCGCTGATCGAGCGCGCCGCCAGGATCACCGCCGCCGCCGACCGGTGCGCCCGGATCGTAAGGAACTTCCTCTCGCTGGCCCGCCAGCGGCCGCCTGAGCGGACGGATGTGCGACTCGATCAGGTCGTCCAGGAGGCGGTCGAGCTGCTCGCCTACGAGTTGCGCACCAGCAATGTCGAGGTCGTGCTGGAGCTGGCCGGGGATCTTCCAGTGGTGTGGGCCGACGCTCACCAGCTGCATCAGGTGGTCGTCAACCTCCTGGCGAACGCGCACCAGGCGATGCGCCGCATGGACGCGGGGCGCCGGATCACCATCCGGACGCGGCTCGAGCGCGAGCGCCTCCTCCTGGAGGTGATCGACACGGGGCCCGGCATTCCGGCCGAGATCCAGTCACGGATCTTCGAGCCCTTCTTCACGACCAAGCCCCAGGGCGAAGGCACCGGGCTCGGGTTGTCGCTGTGCAAGCGCATGCTCGAAGAGCACGAGGGCACCATCACGGTCGAGAGCGAGGTCGGCCGGGGGACGACGTTCCGGATCGAGCTGCCGGTGGTGCCTCGCCCGGCCGCGTCGCTCGCGGCCGGGGAGTGCGAGCCGTTGCCCCCGATCGCCGGGAAGGCGATTCTGATCGTCGACGACGAGCCCGACCTCGCCGCCACGCTGGCCGAGGCGCTCGAGCGCGACGGGCATCAGGTCGAGGTCGCGGCTCACGGCACGATGGCCCTGGAGATGCTCGAGCGGCGCGCCTTCGACTTGATCCTCAGCGACACCAAGATGCCCATCCTCGACGGCGAGCGTTTCTACGCCGAGATCGAGCAGCGGTTTCCGCGATTGCGCCATCGAATCGTCTTCGTCACCGGTGACATCCTGAGCCGGGAGAAGCGCGAGTTTCTCGAACGGACCGGCGCTCCGCACATCCTGAAGCCGTTCGACTTGCGCGAGGTGCGTCAGGTCGTCCACCGCATGCTGGTGGACGCCGGTGGCGGCGCACGCCGGGAGAGCGGGCCTGGGGTCCTGACAATCCCGCGCAGCCCGAGCGCGGAGAGCCGTCGATAGCGCGCGGTTCACGATCCTGGCATCGACGACGACCTCGTTCTATCAGGTCCTTCCAGCCCGACAGGTCGGGCCGGTTGCGTCGGGTTCATCCCGAAGCCGTTCGAACCAGGAACACTGCCCGAGCTCGTCGCCGATTTCCTGAGGGCGACGGTTGCCCGAGACCGTCGAGTCACGCCGCGCGGAAGTCATCCCCGGCCCTGAACCGCCCGCCAAAAATTGTCAGGCCTTGCCAATCAGGCTCGGAGCCGATTCGTGAGTGCGTCGCAAGTCCCTGAGAATCCTCGACGGCGGCTTCGTCTGAGATCCGGAGTCGTGTGGCATTTCCCGTGCTGTAGACAGACCGGAGAGAGCATGGGACCGCGCGAGACGACCACGGCGCGAACTCGAGAGGCGGGCGACGCCGCATGAAAGTCACGTGCGCCTGGTGCCAGCGTGAAGGACAACCGGCGAGTTTGGGGGAACGGGCGCCGCTCGACGATCCGGCGGAGACTCACGGTATCTGCCGGCGCCACACGCTGGACCTGCTCGACCGCCTGCCGTCACGCTCGTTTCCGGGAGTGCGGCTGCTTCTCGTGGTGAGCTCACGGGAATCGGGCCTGTACGAGCACCTCCAGCGGGAGCTGGCCGGCGTCAGCGGGGTGAAGGTGATGCTGGAGCGGCGGCGGGGCGAGCGACGGCTCGTGCCGCAGAGCGTGCCCGACGAGCATCGCCGGATCGAGCGCCGCTTGCGTCAGGGCGAGGTCTCCGCCCTCGGATACACGGTGATCCGGTTCGGGCGAGCCTAGCGTTCTCGACGCTCGAGCACGCGGCGGACGAGGACGTGGCGCTGGATCTTGCCGGTCGGCGTGAACGGTAGCTCGTCGAAGACCTCGATCGTTTCCGGGAGCTTGTAGGTCGCCACCCCATCCTTGAGGTACGCCACCACCTCGTCGAGCGCGAGCGCTTGGCCCGGGCGGGGGATCACGCAGAGGCAGTTCCGCTCACCGAGCCGGGGATCGGGCACGCCCACGATGGCGGCATGCAGGATCTTCGGGTGCGTATAGAGAATCTCCTCGATCTCCCGCGGGAAGAACTTCTTGCCGCCCCGGTTGATCATTTCTTTGAGTCTGCCCACGATCCTGACGTTGCCGGCCGCGTCGAACTGCCCGAGATCGCCGGTGCGGAACCAGCCGTCGGCAGTGAAGAGCTCGGCGTTCGCCTGCGGGTTCTTGTGATATCCGAGATGAACCGACGGCCCTTCGGCCGCGATCTCGCCCTCGGCCCCCACCGCAACGTCACGCCCTGCCTCGTCGATCAGTCGGAGCCCGAGCCCGGAGGATACCGTGCCCACGGTTCCCGTGACCGCCTCAGGGTTGTCGCTGAAGCGCGTGTACGTGTGGAAGCCCGTCTCGAGCATTCCGTACAGCTCGATCAGATGACCGCGCATGCGGGCACGGAACTCGCGGATCGTCTCCACCGGACACGAGGCGCCGCCCGTGATGACCACGCGCAGCGAAGAGAGGTCGAACCGGCCGAGCTCGGGCTCGTTCAGCATCGCGATGATCGAGGCGGGCGCCGTGGGAATGTAGGTCACCCGCTCGCGCTGGATCAGCTCGAGCGCGGCGCGGGCGCCGAACTGGTCGAGGAGGACCGCCCGCGCTCCCGCCATCACCGCCTGGACGAGCGTGAGGTAGCCCCAGTTGAGGCCGAGCGGCAGGTAGACGAGGAACACCTCGTCCTCGGTGACGCGCATGTCGCCGTTCAGCGTCCGGCAGGTCGAAAGCGTCGTGTTGTGACTGTGGATCACGCCCTTGGGATTGCCGGTCGTGCCCGAGGTGAAGGCCATCCGCATGACGTCGTTCGCCCCCTGGCCGACGCGTGGGACAACGGCGCCGGCGTCCTCCAGGAGGGCGTCGAGCGACACGAGACCCCGCGTCGAGAGCCCCGGAGCGGCGCCCAGAACGCAGACCGTCTTGAGGTCGGGGAGGCCGGCCCGCAGCTCACCGATCATCCGCACGTAATCGAACCCCTTGAAGCGCGCGGGACACACGAAGGCGCGGCTCTCCGAGAAGCGCAGGATGTAGTCCACTTCGCGGCTCCGGAAGTCCGGCCCGATCTGGTTCGCCACAGCGCCCAGCTGCTCCAGGGCGAAAAAGACGTACGCGAACTCCGCCCAGTTCGGGAGCTGGATCGTGACCACGTCGCCCGCTTCGATGCCGAGCGTTCCGAGCCCGGCCGCCACCCGGTCGACCCGGGTCTTCAGCTCGCCGTAGGTGACGCGGCACCCGCGGTCAACGATCGCAACCCGATCGGGATGGGTTGAGGCCCGACGGGCGAGGATCGTGCTGAAGGTCTCGGGGCCCCAGTGCCCCGACTGCTGGTAGCGCGCGACGAGCTCGTCGGTGAGCCGTGTCTCAAACCCCATGGCGATGCCTCCAAGTCAGCCCGGTCATCCCCCCAGGTAGGCAGCCTTCACGTGCGGGCTCTCGCGTAGCGCTGCGGCGGGGCCGCTCAGCACGATCCGGCCGGTCTCCATGACGTAGGCGCGGGCGGCGACGGCCAGCGCCATCCGCGCGTTCTGCTCGACGAGCAGCACCGCGACCTTCCGGTCACGGTTGATCGACTCGACGATCGTCCGGATCTCCCGGACGATCAAGGGGGCGAGGCCGAACGACGGCTCGTCGAGGACGAGCATCGTCGGGTCGGACATGAGCGCGCGGCCGATCGTGAGCATCTGCTGCTCGCCGCCGCTGAGGGTCCCGGCGAGTTGCTGACGCCGCTCGGCGAGCCGCGGGAACCGCCCGAGGACCTCGGCCAGCGACCGCTCGATGGCGAGCCCGTCGCGCCGCCGGTAGGCGCCCATCCGGAGATTCTCGATCACGGTCATCTGCGGGAACAGCCGGCGCCCTTCCGGCGCGTGGGAGAGCCCGAGAGCCACGATGCGATGCGGCCGCCACCGCGAGATGTCGACCCCGCGGAAGACGACGCGCCCGCCGCTCGCGCGCACGAGCCCGGAGAGCGCGCGCAGGGTCGAGGTCTTCCCCGCGCCGTTGGGACCGATGATCGCGACGATCTCACCCGCCTCGACCGTGACCGAGACGCCGTCGACGGCCGCGACGTTCCCGTAGTGGACGCGGAGGTCGGTCAGCTCAAGCACCCGGCTCCTCCGCCCCCAGATACGCCTCGATCACCGCCGCGTTCGTCTGGATCTCACGCGGCGTCCCCTCCGCGATGCGGACACCGTGATCGAGGACCGTGACGGTGTCGCACACCCCCATGACCGCCTTCATGTCGTGCTCCACCAGGAGGACCGTGACGCCTTGCTCGCGCAGTCGCCGCAGGACGCTCGTCGTCTCCGCCTTCTCCTGAGCGGCGAGCCCCGCCATCGGCTCGTCCAGAATCACCAGCTCCGCCCCGGTGGCGAGCACCATGGCGAGGGCGAGTGCCTTCTGGTCCCGATGGGGGAGCGTATCGGCGACCTGGCTCGCGACGGGTCCCAGACCGAGCGCCTCCAGGAGAGTGCGGCCCCGCTCGCGAGCCCGCCGCTCGCGCTCGCGGTACGGTCGGGACCAGAAGAGGGCTGACGCGAGACCGGGCGTCGTCACGAGATGGGCGGCGACGAGCACGTTCTGGAGCACGGTGTACTCCCGGAACAGCGTCGTGGCTTGGAACGTGCGCGCGATACCGCGCCGGCAGATCTCCGACGGGCGAAGCCCCGACGTCCGCTCGCCCTTGAAAAAGACCTCGCCGGCGGTCAGCGGAATCACGCCGGTGATCAGGTTGAAGACCGTGCTCTTGCCCGCGCCGTTGGGACCGATCAGGCCGTGGATCGCGCCCCGCGCGACGGTCATGAAGAGATCGGCGACGGCCAGCAAGCCGCCGAACCGCCGGGAGACTCCGCGCAGCTCAAGGAGCAAGGCCGACTCCCGCAGCTGCGGGCGCCCTTCCGCGCAGTCTCCGGAGAAGGCGCCGGGCCGTGCCCGGAAGGGCCACCAGTCCCTCGGGCGCGAAGAGCATGGTGAGGATGAGAACGGCGCCGAAGACGAGGATCTCGTAGTGGTGGAGCTCGCGCAGGAGCTCGGACGCGATGGTCATGAGGATGGTCCCGACCACCGGCCCCCAGACGCTCCCCGTGCCGCCGATGACGGTGAAGACGACCAGCAGCACCATCGGCTCCAGGCCGAAGTCGCTGGAGTGAAGGACCTGGCGGAAATGGGCGAAGAAGACGCCGGCGAGCCCGGCAATGAAGCTCCCGAGAACGAAGGTGGTCAGCTTGTAGCGAAAGACGTTCACGCCCAGCGTCTCGGCCAGGAGGTCGGCCTGGCGGATGGCGCCGGCCGTGAGGCCGAAGCGCGAATGGTCGAGGCGGACGAGGGCGAGCGCGACCCCGACGCAGAGCACGGCCATCAGGCCGTACAGCTCGAGCTTTCCGTGGAAGGCGAGCCCGAGCAGCCGGTCGGGCTTGGGAATTCCCACCAGCCCCGAGGGGCCCCCGAAGAGCCCCTCGAAGAAATTATTGAAGAAGAGCCGGACTACCTCCGAGAAGGCGAACGTGATGAGGAAGTAGTAGGGGCCGCTGACACGCAAGGCGACGCTGCCGATGGGTACGGCGAGCGCGGCGGCCACGAGCGGACCGATCCAGAGCGTGGCCCAGAAGGACAGCCCAACCCGCGTCACCAGCAGGGCCGAGGCGTAGGCTCCGATCCCCATGAAGGAGATGTGAGCCATGTTGATCTGTCCCGTGCTCACCTGAAGGCGAAAGCTCATGGTCAGCGTGAGGTTCATGAGGATGGTGGTAGCGACGTCGAGGTAATAGGAGTCGCGCGTCACGAGGGGCAGGACGGCGGCGGCGAGGGCGATGAGGGCGATGCCGGCGGAAGGGACGCCGCCGCTGCGGCTAGGCTCCACCGACGAGCCCCCGCGGTCGGACGAGCAACACCGCGATCACCATGAGGAAGCCGAGGATGTTGACGGCGGCGCTTCCCATGAAGAGCGCGCCGAGCCCCTCGACTCCGCCGAGGAGTAGACCGCCGAGGACGGCGCCAGGGAGGCTTCCCATCCCACCAACGATGATGATGATGAAGGCCTTCACCACGGGCAGCGCGCCCATGGTCGGACTCACCGCGAAGACCGGGGCCAGGAGGCCGCCCGCGCCCCCGGCCAGCGCGCAGCCGACGCCGAAGCCGAGGGCGGCGACCGCCTCGATGTTCACGCCCTGGAGCGCGGCGCCGTCGGCATCCTGGGCCACCGCCCGCATGGCGCGGCCCGGCCGGCTCAGGCGCAGGAAGAGATAGAGGGCAACGATGAGGACGATGGCGGAGAGCGTCACCACCAGCCGCTCGACCGAGATTACCAGCCCGAGCACGCGGACGATCCCGGAGAAGGCGGACGGCACCGGTTTGTCGAGCACCCCGAAGGCGAGCTGTGCCCCCGCCTGCATGACCCAGAGAAGCCCCAGGGACACGATGAAAGCGTTGAGGGCCTTGCCCCGCAGATCGTGGAAGATCAGCCGCTCGGCCACCACGCCCGCGAGCCCGACCGTCAGGATCGCCAGGCCGAGGGTGGCGAAGTAGTTCAGGCCGAAGAGCGCGTAGGCGTAATAGGTGACGTAGCCTCCGAGCATGTAGAACTCGCCGTGGGCGAAGTTGATGATCTCGAGGATGGAGAAGATGAGGGTGAGACCGAGGGCGACCAGCACGTAGACCATCGCCAGGCCGAAGCCGTTGAGAAGTGCCTGGACGAGGAGGTCAATCGACACTGGTCGCCCGCGACACTCCCTATTTCTTCAGCGCGGCCGGCAGCACCTGGGCGATATCGACCACCTTGCCGTCGCGGATCTCGCTGATGACGACCGGGTAGAGGAATTGCCGGTCGATGCCGTACGTCTCCTTGCCGCCGAGGACCAGCCGGCCCCACACGGTGTCGAAGGGCTTCTGGGTCAGCGCGGCCAGGACCTTGTCGGTGTCGAGCGAGCGCGCATCCTGCATGGCCTTGGTGAACACGTCGAAGGCCGCGTAGTTGGCGACGGCGATGACGCCGGGCACCTCCTTGTAGCGCTTCTCGTACTCCTCGCCGAACCGCCGCACGGTCGCGCTGACGAAGTCGCTCTTCACGTTGATGTTCGCGGGACTCCAGACGCCCTCGGCGGCCTCCTTGCCGGCGATGCCGACGAGGGTCACCGGGTTCACACCCGCGGTCCAGCCCTTCGGTCCTTTGAAGCCGAGCTCCCGGGCTTGCTTCAAGATCAGCCCGGCTTCGCCGGGCGGCGCCGCCGCCACGTCGAGCATGTCGGGCTTGGCCGCCAGTATCTTGGTGAGGATAGGGTAGAAGTCCTTGGTACCGCGCTCGTAGTATTCGTCGGCGGCGACCTCGAAGCCGAGCCCCTTCAGGGCCTTGACCACCGCGGTGTTGGTGTCCTTGCCGCTTGTGTCGTTCGGTGAGATCGCGGCCACCCGCTTGATTTGCGGGTGCTTCTCCTTGACCCAGCGGTAGAAGGGCTCGGCCACCTCCCACTGGCTCAGCATGGCCCGGAACGAGTGCGGCTTGTCCGGACCCAGGTTGCTGGTGCCCCAGCACACGAACGAGAACAGGACCTTCTCGGGTTCCGTCACGGTCTGGACCGCGTTACAGGTCGCGCCCACGGCGTTGCCGATGATGTACTTCACCTTGTCCTGGAACACGAGCTTGTTGGCGGCAGTCGCCGCATCCGCGGCGAGCGCCTTGTGGTCGTAGCTCACGAGCTTGATCCGGTAGACGTCGCTGCCGACCTTGAGCCCGCCGCCCTTGTTGATCTCCTCGGCCCTCATCTCGGCGCCCCGCACCAGCTCGACGCCGTACGAGGCGGCGCCGCCCGAGAGCGGGCCCAGCACTCCGATCGTGAGCGTCTTGTCCTGGGCCGCGCCGGGTGTTGTGGTACCGGCGGTCGCCGCCAGCGCCATCACGACGACGGCCGCGATGCTTCCTCGGATCCTCATGGTCGCCTCCTTCCTCCTTCTGTTCGCCGTGCCGCTTGCTCGCGGGCTCCCACGCCCGCCGCGAGCCCGTCGAGTCTCGCGCGGTCGGCGACGGTATTCAAGTCCTGCGCGGCGCAGACCGTTCTTGACCACCACACCGGAGCGCAGATAATCTCGACACGCCTGTCCGTGCGGTACACCAGCCAGCTCCGGGAGGCTTCCATGAAGTGTCGGCGGTGCCGAAAGGACCCCAGCGCCCGGTTCTGCGAGGACTGTGGAGCCCGCCTCGATGTCACCGAGCTCGGGGAAGCGGAGCAGCGTGTCTCCTGGGTGCTGGAGCACGTCTCCGACGTCGTCTCCGTAGTCGGCCAGGACGGGATCATTCAGTACGAGAGCCCGTCCGTCGAGCGGCTGCTCGGATGGCGGCCCGAGGAGCTCCTGGGCAGGCACGTCCTCGACTACGTCCACCCCGACGACGTGGCCCACGTCAGTGCGGCCATCGCTCGCCGGATCGCGGACCCGGCGCCCGTCAATCCGCCGACCGAGTTCCGGGTGCGGGCGCGTGACGGCTCCTGGCGCGTCCTGGCCGCCAGGCGCTGCGCATGGAGTCGATCGCGCAGCTGGCGACGGCCGCCGCGCACGAGATCAACAATCCGCTGGCGGTGCTCCTCGGACATCTCGCCATCTTGGACAAGAACGCCCCGCCGAGCCTCCGCATTGGAAAGATGATCGAGGCCGCGAAACGCATCCGGGACATCGTGGACCGTATGAGCCGAATCAGTCGGGTGGAGCTGGTCCCGCCGGCGTCGCCCGCGCTCCCGGAAATGCTCGACATCTGGAAGTCGAGCGAGGCGGGTGAAGCGCCGCGCACCGGTGAGGCGGGGAGGTGAGGCGGGGAGGTGAGGCGGATCGGCACCCGTGAGAAAATGTCGACGGGACGATGAACGCGAGCACCGCCAGGAGGAACCCAGCGTGCGCCTTGGCAGTTTAACCAGGCAAATCCCAAGGAGGACCCATGCCCACCAAACGCGCCGTGATCCGAAGTCTCGTCCTGACCGCCCTGGCCGTCCTGGCCCTGGCCAGCGCTGCTGCCGCTCTCGAAGTTGGGCAGAAAGCCCCTGACTTCGCGCTGAACGGAACCGATGGCAAGCC
>WNFB01000467.1_pt1 | contig 41675 bp, 39 predicted proteins | sample 5400501 | NCBI WGS metagenome assembly WNFB01 (sample SAMN13153341, study PRJNA577476) | soil metagenome | isolation source: 200 cm saprolite under Douglas fir tree site 2 hole 1 | place: USA:California | collected 2015-04-18 | reverse complement strand
CTGGCTGAGACTTTTGGGAAGTATCTGAAAGACGCCGCCTCGAATTACACCGACGTTCAGTCGCAGGCTGATTCGATGATCCAGCACCTGGCCGTGGGCGACAAAGTCGATATTCACGACGTAGCCCTGGCGGTCCAAAAGGCAGCCATCACGAACCAGCTGGCCATCCAGGTCCGCAACCGCTTGGTAGAGGCCTACCAAGAAGTCATGCGGATGCCGGTCTAGGAGCAACTCATGGGTAACGCGCTAACAGCCATACGCGAGCAGTTCGCCCGTATCTGGGGGAACATGGGCAGCGTCCAGAAAATCTCGGTCGGCGTCATTCTGCTGGTCGCGGTCGCGTCGCTCGGCGTGTTCGTGCTGATGTCCTCGCGGCCGAACTATGTGACGGTCTTCAACAACCTGACAGATCAGGACGCGGCGGCCATCGTCACCAAGCTGAAGGCGGGCAAGATCCCGTACCAGACGGCTGACGGTGGCAAGACCATCAAGGTCCCGCGCGACAAGGCCGACGACGTGCGGCTGTCGGTGGCGGCCTCGGGGCTGCCGCAATCAGGCGTGGTGGGTTACGAAGTCTTTGACAAGACCAACTTCAGCACGACCGACTTCAACAACAAGGTCAACCTGCAGCGCGCTCTGGAAGGCGAGCTCGACCGGACCATCGCCCGACTGGATGGCGTCCAATCGGCGACGGTCCATCTCGTTATTCCCGAGCAGGCGCTGTTCCAGCAGCAGCAGCAGCCGACTACGGCGTCGGTAGCGCTGCAGCTCAAACCGGGAGTGTCCCTGACGCCGGATCAGACCAGGGCCGTGACCAAGCTGGTATCCAGCAGCGTGCAGGGCCTCAAGTCCGAGAACGTCACGGTGGTGGACCAGAACGGCAACATCCTGACGGACCAGATCAGCCCGCAGAACTCGCCGCAGCAGGCGCTGAAGGCGACGCAGGAGCAGCTCAAGCTGCAGCGTGATTACGAGCAGACGCTCCAGCGCGACCTGCAGAACACGCTCGATCGCGTGCTGGGGCCGAGCCAATCGGTGGTAAAGGTCACCGCGGCCATGAATTTCGATCAGTCGCAGACCACCAGCGAGCTGTTCGCGCCCGACAACAAATCGGTGGTGCGCAGCCAGCGGCAGGTAACGGAGAATTTCCAAGGCTCGGGCACCCCACCGATCGGCGGCGTGCCAGGCACCGAGTCAAACGTCCCAACCTACCAGGGGGCTATTGCCGCCGGCGGGCCATCCCAATACAGTAAGACCGACAACACGCAGAACTATGAGATCTCCAAGGCGATTCAGCAGGTGGCGAAGGCGCCCGGGAGCATCGAGCGCTTGACCGTAGCCGCCCTGGTGAACCCAGCCGCGGTGTCCACGACCTCGGATCCGCAATCCACCGTCAATGGCCTGAAATCCACGCTGGAGGCCGCGGCTGGGGCGAACCCCGCCCGCGGCGACAACGTGATCGTGACCATGATGGACTTCAACGCGAAGCCGGATCGTTCGGCTGCCGACGCCTTGGCCGCGAAGCAGCGCCAGGAGCTGATCCAGCGCATCGTGGAAGGCGCCGGTGTGGCGCTGGTGGCGCTCGTGCTGCTGTTCTTCTTCCGCAGCCTGGTGCTGAGCCTGCGGCCGGCCGAGGTGGACCTCCTGCCGGTTCCGCTCACAGTCGGCGAGCTGGCTGGAGAAGGCCTGCCTGAGCTGACTGATGAAGAGCTGATGATGGCCCGCGCGGCAGCGCTCGGCACCGACCTGGCGCCGGCCGATGAGGCGTCCGGCGAAGCGGCGGAGTCCGAAGCTGAGCCGGAGCCAGAGCTGCTTGCAGAGGAGCCTCAGGTGGATACCGAGGCCGACCGGCGGCGGCGGGTTATCGAGGAGCGGATGAAGGCTATTGCCCGGCAGAAGCCTGAAATCGTCGCGCGGCTGCTACAAACCTGGATCGGCGAACGGAGGTACTAAGGGATGGCCATCACTACCACACTCAGTGCGGACGCGCTCAACCTCACCGGTAAAGAGAAGGCCGCGGGCCTGCTCATTGGACTGGGGTCGGAGATCTCGTCCAACATCCTCAAGCTGCTGCCCGAGGGCGAGGTCGACAAGATCACGACCGAGCTGCTCAATATGGAGCGGCTGGACCCGGCCGTCCGCGACGCCATTTTCGAAGAGGCCTACCAGCTCTCACTGGGCCATGAGTACGTCAGCTCCGGCGGCATTGATTTCGCCCGCGATGCCCTCGTCCGCGCCCTGGGCGCCGACAAGGCCAGCGAGATCCTGGACAAGATCACCTCAACCCTGCAGGAAACGCCGTTCGCCTTCATTAAGAAGGCCGATCCCGTGCAGCTGGTGAGCTACATACAGAACGAGCACCCGCAGACGCTGGCGCTCATTCTGGCCAACCTGACGCCCATTCAATCGGCCGCTATTCTGTCCAGCCTGGATCCGTCCATCCAGGCCGACGTGGCGCGGCGCATCGCGCTGATGGATCGCACGAGCCCGGACGTCATCAGCCAGGTAGAGGGCGTGCTCAAGCGCAAGCTTGGCAGCGTGCTGTCGCAGGAAGTCACCAGCATGGGCGGAATGGACTTCCTGGTGAAGATCCTGAACAACGTGGACCGCGTTACCGAAAAGTCGGTGCTCGACGGTCTGGACCAGGAAGCGCCAGACCTGGCCGAGGACATCAAAAAGCACATGTTCGTGTTCGAGAACATCACCATGCTCGACGATCGCTCGATCCAGCGTGTGCTCAAGGAAGTTGACAGCAAGGAGCTGGCGCTGGCGCTCAAGGGCGCAAGCGAGGCGGTCAAGCAGCGGGTGTTCAAGAACATGTCCACTCGAGCGGCGGACATGCTGCGCGAGGACATGTCGGTCTCCGGCCCGGTGCGGTTGCGGAACGTTGAGGAAGCTCAGCAGCGCATCGTCAAGCTCATCCGGCGGTTGGAAGAGGCCGACGAGATCGTGATCTCCCGCGGCGGAGCAGCCGACCTTGTCGTCTAAGGTCCTGCGCCGGGCGGTCTTCGAAGAAGACCCGCTCATCATCGATAACGAGTTCGCCGTTCCCTACGAGGCCGGCGAGTTCAACGCCGACGACGCGCAGGACGACCTCGTCGAGGCTCTGCAGCAGGAGCATCCGGATGCCATGCCGGACGAGATCGAGGACGCGATCCAGGAGGCTATGGACCAGCTGCTCCAGACGCCGGAGGTGGAGCTGGAGACGCCCATGCTGGGCGAGGAAGAGCTGCTGCCCGAGGAGCCAATCGAAGCCGAATCGGAGCTCCTGGCGGAAGAACCCGAGATCATAGCTTCCGAACCGGCGCTCAGCTCGGACACGCTGCTTGCGGAGGCCCGCCACACCGCCGCGGAGATCGTCGAAAGCGCCCGCCGCGAGGCCCAGCAGGTGATGGCCGAAGCCGACGAGCGCGCCGCCGAGATCGAACGCGCGGCCTACGACAAAGGGTACGAGGAAGGCATCCAGTCCGGCCGCGGCGACGGTGAGACGCAGGCCGCCGAAATGATCAAGCAGGTGGTGGCGATCGTCGATCAGTCGTCCGAGCTCCACGACACCATGCTGCGCGACGCCGAGGCCGAGATGGTGGCGCTGTGCTTGGAGATCGCGCGGAAGACCATTCACGCTGAGCTGCGCACGAATCCGGACGTCGTCAAGGGCGTGATCGAGGATGCCGTCAAAAAGATCAACGGCAGCCCACGGGTGACGATCAAGGTCAACCCCAGCCAGTTAGAGGTGGTGCGCGGCTATTGGGAATCGGCCTTTGGCCAGGGTTATCGAGAGAAGGAATGGGCCATCGAGGCCGACGGCGACGTCGAACCCGGCGGCTGCGTGCTGGACGCCAAGTACGGCTCAATCGATGCCCGCATTGGCACCCAGTTCGGCGAGATCCAGAAGACCTTCGCGCTATTGCTAGGAACGGAATGACCCCGACGCTGGACGTCGGCAAGTACCGGCGGCTGATCGAGGAGCTGGTACCGATGCGCGCGAGTGGTCGAGTGTCCAAAGTGATTGGGCTGGCGATTGAGGTCGAAGGGCTGAACGCCAGCGTTGGCGAGCTGTGCGAGATTATGCCGGCCAAGGGGCAAGCGACCATGGCGGCCGAGGTGGTGGGTTTCCACGACGAGCGCCTGGTGGTCATGCCTTATGGCGAGCTGGCCGGCATTCAAGCCGGCTGCGAGGTGGTTGCCTCCGGGCGGCTGTTTGATCTTCCTGTGGGCGACGCGCTGCTGGGCCGAGTCATCGATGGCCTGGGGCAGCCGCTTGATGGGCTGGGCCGAGTGCAGGCCAGCGGCCGATCGCTCATTCAGAACTTGCCGCCGCATCCGCTGAAGCGGACGCGCATTGGCGAAGTATTCTCCACCGGCGTGCGGGCTATTGACGGTCTGCTGACGTGTGGCAAGGGCCAGCGCATGGGCATCTTTGCCGGCAGCGGAGTGGGCAAGAGCACCCTGCTGGGCATGATCGCCCGCTATTCGTCTTCCGACGTGAGCGTCATCGCCCTCATCGGCGAGCGCGGGCGTGAGGTGCAGGAATTCATTGAGCGCGACCTGGGCCCGGAAGGCCTCAAGCGCTCAGTGGTAGTGGTCTCCACGTCCGATCAGCCGGCCCTGGTCAGGCTCAAGGGCGCTTGGGTCGCTACCGCGATCGCGGAGTATTTCCGCGACCAGGGCAAGGACGTGGCGCTGCTCATGGATTCCGTCACGCGGTTTGCCATGGCTCAGCGCGAGCTTGGGTTGGCGATTGGCGAGCCGCCGGCGCTGAGGGGCTACACACCGTCGGTGTTCGCGCTGCTGCCGAAGATCATGGAACGCTCCGGGACCTCCGATCGGGGGGCCATCAGCGCCTTTTACACCGTGCTGGTCGAGTCCGACGACATGAACGAGCCCATCACGGACACCGCTCGATCGGTGCTTGATGGTCACATCGTGCTCAGCCGCGAGCTGGCGGCCGAGAACCACTACCCGGCGATCGACATCCTGGGCAGCGTCAGCCGGGTGATGGACAACATTGTCCCGCCCGAGCATCGGAGCGCAGCGGGGCTGGTCCGCGAAACGCTGGCCGCCTACCGTGACGCGCGCGACCTGATCAACATCGGAGCTTACGTAGGCGGATCCAACCCGCAGATCGACCGGGCCATCCGCTTGCTACCTGGCATCACCGCTTTCTTGAAGCAGCGGCCTGAGGAGCAGACCGCTTTCGATGAGACCGTCTCCGGGCTGCGCATGGTGGTGTCGTGAGGCGGGGAGGCGCCTGATGGCAGTGCCACGCCACTTCCGCTTGGAGCGCGTGCTGCGCCTGCGGGAGCAGCGCGAGAAAGAGCTTCAGGGCCAGCTGGCGCGCGCCTACCAGCAGCAGGTCGAGCAGCAGACGCTGCTCGGCCGCATGGAGGACAATCGCGCCCGCCAGATTGAGCTCATCACGCACGAGCTTACGTCGGATCGGGTGGAAATGACGTACGTGCAGTTCGGCGGGGCTTATCTCGAGCGCCTGCAGTCGCTGATCGATCGCCAGAGCAACGTCGTGAAACAAGCGTCGCGAGTGACTGACCGCAAACGGGTCGAAGTCCACCAGGCCATGAAGGCGCGCAAGGTCATCGAGAAGCTGCGCGAGCACTGGCGAGGGGACGTCGTCGAAGAAGACCGCCAGCGCGAGATCAAGACCATCGACGAGATTTCGACGGTCAGCTACAACCGGCGGCGGCAAGGCGTAGGCTGATGTTCGAGGGCATCTCCGAAATCGCCAGCCGGGTGGCTGAGCTACGCGCATCGCTCGAAGGACAGCCGAACCCGCCGTCAGCTGCCAGCAGCCAGCAGTCAGCCACTCAGCCATCCTTTGCGCAGACGCTGCAGCACAGTCAGACACAGCGGCCGGGCTCGGCTCCGGCGCATCGGTTTTCCGTGGGCGCGAATGGCGCCACTCAGCTGCCCGCCGCGGCCGGCAACCTCAACCTGGGAGCACTTGGCGCCGGCGGCATGTCGGGCTTGGGTGGCTTAGGCGGCGGTTTTGGCATGCTGCCAGGCATCGGGGGCGGTCTGGGGCAATCCGCTTCCGATTCGAGCGGCCTGCAATCGCTGGTCGGCAGCATCGCTCAGCAGGAGGGCGTGAACCCGGCTCTGGCGGAGGCTGTCGCTAAAGCCGAGTCGGGCTTCAACCCCCAGGCTGTGTCGCCAGCGGGCGCGCAAGGCCTGATGCAGCTGATGCCATCGACCTTCGGTGAATATGCCCGCTCGACCGACCTGCCCAGCGGCGTACCCGTGCAGGGACAGGTGTCGCAGCCATTTGGGCCTACTTCCTTCGCGCTCGAACCGCCCTTGGACTGGAATGGCCAGCATTACGGCCATTTCCACACGGGCATCGACCTGGCCGCGTCGCAAGGCACGCCTATTCGCGCCACGATCGGCGGGACCGTGGAGATCCGCTCCGATCCGGAGGGCTTTGGCAACCTGGTGGTGGTCCGTCACGGTCCCTGGGACGTGCTCTACGGCCACACCAGCGGCCAGCCGGCAGGTATACAGACGGGCGCCGTGGTGAAGCCGGGCGACGTCATTGGCCTGATAGGCAGCACGGGCAACTCCACCGGCCCCCACGTGCACTACGAAATCCGCTACCAGGGCCACGTTGTTGACCCCGCTCCGTTTCTGAGCGGCCAAGCCCCGCCGAGCCCCTGGGATCCGGCCAGCAACGCTAAAGCCGGCGTGAGCTATCTGAAGGACATGTTGAGCCGCTTCAAGAACAACGTCCCGGCAGCGCTTGCGGCCTACAACGCGGGTCCCAACGCGGTGGAGAAGTACGGCGGGATCCCGCCCTATCCGGAGACCCAGAACTACGTCAAGAGGACGCTGCAGTATGCGCGCGATCTGGGCGCGTAGCGCGGGCCTTGTAGCAGTGGGCCTGCTGTTGGCCGCCTGCGGTGGCGACTCCTCACTGCGCGTGCAGATCGCGCCCCCGCCCGCGGAAAGCCCCGCTATCAGCGCCGCTGCTTCGCCGGCTGCAAGCGCACCGCTGGCGCCAAGGGCTTCCGCTCCGGCCAGCGCCACGGCCAAACCAGCGGCTGCGCCGCCATCTGCTGCCGGGGTTGCCGTGAAGCCGGGCCGTCCGGCGCCGGCCAGCATGCGCATCGTCATGCCTTCCGTTGGCGTAGACGCGCCGATCGTGACGCTGGGCGTCGATCCTGACGGCCGGATGCAAGTGCCCGATAACGGCTCGGACGTAGGCTGGTACAACTTCAGCGCCGTGCCGGGCACGCCCGGTAACGCGGTGCTGTCCGGGCACGTGGACACCGCCATATCGCGAACTGCTGTGTTCACACGGCTCAAGGAGCTGAAGCAGGGCGACAGCCTGTCCATGATCGAAAACGGGCAGAAGACTGATTTCAACGTGTTCTGGTCCAAATCGTGGCCGGATGACACCGCGCCGCTGGCGCTCATACTGGGCAGCGCGCCCAGCCCCACATTGACCCTCATTACCTGCTCGGGCACGTTTGACCGCGCGAGCAGGAACTACACCGAGCGGCTGGTCGTCAGGGCCAAGCTGCCGGGCAGCATCTAAGGAGTACCATGAGCAGTTTCATTGACGGCGACAAGACCATCAAGGCGCTCCAGTTCAGCCTCGATGGCCTGTCGAAGCGGGTCCAAGTGGCCAGCAACGACATCGCCAATGCCGACACGCCAAATTACAAGGCCTCCGAGGTCACCTTCGAAGGCAACTTGCGAAAAGCCCTGCGCGGCGACGGCGACAACCCTTTGCCGCTCACGCTTACCGACGGCGCTCACATGGACCCGCGGCACAACGTGGGCGTCGCGGCCGTCGTCGAGACGCCGCTGCTGAACCAGGTGCTCAAAAACGACAACAACAGCGTGGACGTCGACCGCGAGATGACCACGCTGGCCGAATCGAACATCATGTACGACGCGATCAGCCAGATGACCAGCACCAAGCTGGGCATGCTGCGCGCATCCATCACCGAGACACGGCCCTAGGAGAGACAGATGAGCTTTTTGGACTCGATGCAGATCAACGCCTCAGGACTGACGGCGCAGCGACTGCGGCTGGACGTCATTTCCAGCAACCTGGCGAACATCAACACCACCCGTACGGCCGAAGGTGGCCCCTACCGCCGCGAGCAGGCGGTGTTCTCGCCCATCGGCAACCAGTACAGCTTCCGCGACGTAGTGCTGGGTCTAGTCGCCCAGCCGTCGCCGACGCTCGGGGTGCGGGTCAGCGAGATCCAGCAGGACAACTCGGAGGGCCGGCTGGTATACGACCCCGAGCATCCGGACGCTGATGCCAACGGATACGTCCACTATCCCAATGTGAACCCGGTGACGGAGATGACGGACCTGATCTCAGCGCAGCGTGGCTACGAGGCCAATATCACGGCCATGAACACCACCAAGGCGATGGCGATGAAGGCCATCGATCTGGCCCGCTAGTAAATTTGGCATAAGTTGATTTCGGATTAGAAAGGATATGGCTAAGTAGCGAAATCCATCAGTCAGCGCTTATGACCCAGAAGTCCCAGGAGGGTTGCGCTGGACAGATCGGCGAGTAAGCTGCAGCCTGAACCGTCAGATTGATTTCGGACAGGAAAGGAGGTGACACAGATATGGGCATTCCAATGATGAACCTTTTACCTTTCACGGCGCCACCCAAGGCGGGTAGCAACGCGGTTGCACAAGCGCACGATGACGCCTCAGCCAAGCCCAACGGTTTCGAGGGGCTGCTGGCATCGCTGTCGGGCCGAGACAGCCCGGCACTCAAGGCCGCGCCGTCTGAGCACAGCCAAGCTACGCCGCCCAGCAAGCCTGCCAAACAGCAGCTCGAGCACGTGCTCAGCTCACTGTCAGGCGGCCAGGCTGACTTGGACGCGCCAGGGTTGGGCCTCACTGCCCAGCAGCAGCACCAGCTCGCGGCTAACCTCGATGCTCCAGGCAATCCAGGAGCTCACGCCGCGCGGTGATGCGTTCGCGCAGCAGCTGGCGGAAGCCTTGGCCGAGAGCGACGCAACCAGCGAAGACCCGATACCCATAGACACCGGTCCGCCTGAGGGCGGGACCGCGGTTGGAGCAGCCGGTGAGGCAGCTTCCAGAAGCGCAGGTTCGGACGGACGTGAATTGACCGTCACCCCCAACGGGGCGACCAGTCCGGCGGATGGAGCGACAGAGGAAGCGGCAAGCCAGGCCAACCAAGGCGCGGAGGATGTCAGCGCGCTGGCCAAGCTCATCGAGAGCTTGCTGAAAACCCAGCAGGCCGAGCAATCGGCGCACACGGCCGCTAGTGAGCCAACCAAGGCGCAAGCCGCCCCAACCGACGGCGTGGCTCAGGCCATCCAGGCTGATCCGGCCACCCTGCTGGCGCAGATGGCACCCGGCCAGGCGAAGGCGGCGCAGCCCGCGCAGGCAGCCGCTAAGGGATCAGAGCCCAGCCAGCCGGAGGAAGGCTCCGCTGAGGCTAAGCCCGGTGTGGAAGCAGTGCTGACGCCGGCGGCTCCGGCCCCAGTCCAGCCGGGCACTCAGGATCAAACGGCCAGCCAGAACGGCAGCAGCCAACCACAAACCAACGTAGCTGGCAGCGACAGCCAGGCCGGGGCGGCGCCGGTGGCGCCAAACGTAGCGCCTAGCTTCGCCTCGGCGCTCGAGATGTCCCGGGTGGCGGCGGAAGCGCCGGCCCGCCCAGTACTCGAGCAGGCCATCGTCGACCAGGTGATCCAGAACGCGGTGGTGGCGCTGCGCGATGGCCAGCAGGAGTTCCGGATTCAGCTGAAGCCGGATTTCCTGGGCGCCATGGAGGTGCGGGTGTCGATGGACAACGGCCTGGTGACGGTGCGCATGTCAGTTGAGAGCGCCGCCACACGGCAGCTCATCGACAACAACATCGGCCAGCTGCGCCAGGCATTCGGCGGCGAGCAGGTGCGGGTCGAGCACGTGCCGAGCTTTACGGCCTCGGACGCGCCGTGGACCTTCAACCAGGGCGCGCACCAAGGCTTCTGGCAGGGCTACAACGGACAGGCCGGCGCGGGCCGGCTGCCGGAGGCAATCCCATTCGTTGATGAGCCTGAGCTGGCGCCAGCGGGCGTCGCTCAGAACGCGCCGCCAAGTGGCGGCATCGATCTTCAAGCTTAAGAAAAGGAGGTGACGGTATGGCCCTAGACAGTGTCTCGGGTGCGGTGTTTCGGGAAGCGGCGATCCCCGGGCTGACGGACGTCGGCGCGATCGGCTCCTCAACGACCGATCAATCCGGGACCAAGCAGTTCCCCAACCTCACGCCGGCGCAGGCGGCAGCCAACGCCAAAGCGGCCGGGGCGGCGACTACCGCGACCACCGGCGGCGATCCGCTGACCAAAGCGGCCGGAGGCGCGCTGGATAAGACCGCCTTCCTGCAGCTGCTGGTAAAGGAGCTGACCAACCAGGATCCGCTGAAACCGGCCGACAACACCCAATTCATTGCCCAGCTGGCGCAGTTCAGCAGCCTGGAGCAGATGCAGAACCTGAACGATGGCTTCAAGAACCTGAAGACATCGGTCCAGGCAGCAGAAGCCAGAGGCATGCTGGGCGTGCCCGTCAAGGCTGTGGACAGCAGCACCGGTGCTCCGGTGGACGGGATCGTCGACCAGGTCATCCTCAACGCGGATGGCACAGTCCGGCTGGATGTGAACGGTACGCCGGTCAACCTGTCGGACATCGTGTCTGTGGGCCCGGGGGCGACCACGGGCGCCAGCACCAACAGCGGGACGTCCGGCGCATCGCTGCCGGGCACGCTTGTGCCGCCCAGCAGCGGAACCACCACCTCGGGGAGCGGCCACTAGGATATGGCCATGGACGAGCTGCCTTCCGTTCAACCCAACTCCGGGGCGATTCAGCGGCCTACGCCGGCCGGCGAAGGACTTCGGCCTCAGGACTCGGGCTCCCGAGCTCCTGAAGGCGAGGCGTTCGACGTCGTCCTGCGCGAGCAGCTGCTGCAAGCGCCACCGACAGTCCCACAGGGAGTCAAGTTCTCGACCCATGCCCAGCAGCGCCTGCAGCAGCGGGACATCACGCTGGGCGACGAAGAGGTGGCCAAGATCAACGATGCCGTGGACCGGGCGCAGCAGAAGGGCTCCAAGGAGAGCCTCATCCTGCTGGACGACATGGCATTCGTGGTCAGCGTCAAAAATCGGGTGGTCATCACCGCGGTGGACCAGCCCAGCATGAAGCAAAACGTCTTCACCAACATCGACTCTGTGGTCATTGCATAGGGAGATGCCTATACACCTGTAAGTCCCCGCCAACCCTGCACGAAGCCGTCGGACAAGGCTGGACCTCTTTGAGGAGGCCGATCCGACCCGAGACCCGGGATCGCGACCGGCGGCGAGTGCGCAAGTCACTCTCAAAGGAGGTATTCATGCCCAGAGCCATCTGGTCGTCCGTCTCGGGTCTAGAAAATCACCAGACCTGGATGGACGTACTCGGCAACAACATTTCGAACCTGAACACGGTCGGCTTCAAGCACGGCCGGTTCGAGTTCGAAGACATCCTCAGCCAGTCGATGCGGGGCTCGGCTCCGCCGGCCCTCGGCGGTATCGGCGGCACCAACCCGGAGCAGGTGGGCCTAGGCACCACCACCGGCTCAGTGGAGACCATCACGTTGCAGGGATCGCTGCAGCCGACCAACGTGCCGACGGACATCGCCATCGCGGGCAATGGCTACTACATCCTGAGCGACGGCACCAACACTCACTTCACCCGTGACAGCGTGTTCCACGTGGACGCCGCCGGCAACGTGGTGAGCGCCGCCAATGGCCTGCACCTGCAGGGCATCACGGCCGACCAGGCGGGCAACCTGCAGTTCAACCGAGGCCTGCAGAACCTGACAATCCCGCAGACGGTCAACGCGGCCAACAATACGACCGCATTCGACGTCTTCGGGAACCTGAACTCGCAGGCGACCAACCCGGTGCAGCAGCAGGTGCAGGTGTTCGACAGCTTGGGGCAGCAGCACACCATCGTGCTGACGTTCACGCCGAATCCGGCCGGCTCAGGGAACTGGACCACGACGGCAACGGGGTCTGATCTGGCGGGTGGCGCGGCCATTACGGTGACCAACGGCAATCTCACCTTCAATGCCAATGGCCAGCTGACCAGCAACGGCACGCTGACGTTGGGCTTCACCGGCACGCCATGGGTGCTGCCGGGAACCACAACCCAGTCGAATGCCACGCAGGCTAACTCGAACCTGGTCATGAACGACGCAGCAGTCGGCAACCTGACCTCATTCGCTGCCCCGACGGCGGTCAGCTCGCAGGGAGCGCCGACGAACCCCGCCGGGGTTGGCAACTCCGCCGGCTTCCTGAAGTCGTTCAGTGTTGGGCAGGAAGGCATCATCCGCGGCACCTACAGCAACGGCACGACCAAGACCCTCGGCCAGATAGAGCTGGCCACGTTTACCAACCCAGGGGGCCTGACGCGCATTGGCCAGAACGATTTCGACCTCAGCTCGAACTCGGGGCAGGCCAACATCAGCAACCCCGGCGCTGGCTCAGCGGGCCAGGTGGTCCAAGGCAGCGTAGAAACCTCCAATGTGGATTTGGCCGACCAGATGGCCCAGGTGATCCTGGCCCAGCGCGGGTTCTCGGCCAACAGCCGACTAATCACCACGTCCGACGAGATGCTCCAGGACGTGGTAGCTATGAAGCGCTAAGCGCAGAAAGGAAACGTGAACTAAATGGGTGGATCAGAATCCATGTTCGATGGCGTCTCGGGTCTGCAGAATCACCAGACCTGGATGAACGTCATCGGCAACAACATCGCCAACGTCAACACTTCCGGTTACAAGGACGGCTTATTCAACTTCATGGACCAGCTTTCCGAGACTATCCGAGGTGCTTCGGCGGGAACGCCCGGCGGCCCGGGTGGCACGGACTTTGTCCAGACCGGCCTGGGAACCCAGAACGGCTCGATCACCAGCAACCAGCAGCAGGGCTCGCTGCAGACTACGAACCTGCCGACCGACTTCGCCATCCAGGGTGACGGCTTTTTCATCGTCAGTGATGGCGTAGCCAGCCACTACACCCGCGACTCCAACTTCATCGTCGACGGCTTCGGCAACATCAACCAGGCCTCGACCGGCTTCCACCTGCAGGGCCACGGGCTTAGGCAAGTGGGGAACGTCGTCTCGATCGACACCAGCAGGGTCGTGAACCTGAGCGTACCTCAGCAAACCAACCCGGCACAGGAAACCAACGTGCTGGATCTGTTCGGCAATCTGCAGTCCAGCACCACCACACCGCAAACTCAGTCGGTGGGTGTGTTCGACAGCCTGGGCCAGCTGCACAACGTGGTACTGACTTTTACGCCGCCAACGACTGTGGGTGGCGACTGGTTGGTGTCCGCCGTATCAAACGACCTGTCGCAGGGCGCCCGCATCGACGTCGCGGGCGGAAATGATCAGGTCAATAATGTGCCTGGGGCAGGAACAAGCGGCGGCCAGGCCGCGCTGCATTTCAATGCATTGGGCCAGTTGGATGGCACCGTTACGCCCTTGATGCTGATCTTCAATGACGGCACGGCGACAGCGGGCCCGCCCACCATCAAGCCGCCGGAGCCTTGGGTCATCCCGAACACGACCACCAACACCAATGCCATTCAGGCCGCTGTTCAGCTGAACCTGAACGACAACGCGGTGGGAGCGGTGACCGCTTTCGCATCACCGACCGCTCTGCAGACACAAGCGGTGCCTAACACGGCTCCCTTGCTGGGGACCCAGAACAAGAGCGCAGATCAAATCTCGGGCAACCTGACGTCGGCGGCGAGCGTCGTTGTCAATACGGCGACGACGGTGACGTTCACAGGGACGGACACCAATGGCTTCGTCCACACCTTCGAACTCGGGCTGCTCTCCAATGCCGGTGGCACGACGTGGACGCCGAACACGATCCACGTCGACGGCGCTGTCAACGCAAATGTGAGCGTCAGCACGACGGGCATGCTCTGGACGGGAGGCGTGACGACCGCTACCGAATCCGTGTTTATAAGCGCCGCGGCTTTTTCAAGTGCGACCATCGGTTACGACGTCAACGACGTGAATGCTCAACAGACGTTCACGATCGACTTCAGCAAGGTCACTAACACGGCGCTCAATGCCGGCCTGATTCCAGAGAACACTGGTTCCGCTGGAAACTCCGCGGGCTCGCTCAAGGCGTTCAATGTCGATAAGACCGGTGTGATCCATGGGGTGTATACCAACGGCTTCACGCAGACTATTGGTCAGATCCTGCTGGCGACCTTCGAAAACCCCGGCGGCCTGCAGAAGGAGGGCCTGAACAACCTGCAGGTTTCAGCCAACTCGGGCGTAGTGAACGTAGGTACGCCTGGCAGCGGGCGGTTCGGGACCGTTGCTGAGGGCAACATCGAGACCTCGAACGTCGACCTGGCGTTCGAGTTCAGCAACATGATCCTGGCCGAGCGTGGCTTCCAGGCGAACAGCCGCATCATCACCACCTCGGACCAGATGCTGCAAGAGGTCGTCGACCTCAAGCGTTAGTAGCACATTGACGCAAGAGCAGGGAAGCTCTTCCTCGTGAGTTCTTGGGGGGCGGCCGGAGAATGGATGCTCCGGCCGCCCGCCTCATTTTTCGAGGCTAGACTAGCGAGATTGGCAGGCCATGAGTAAGAAGGTGGTTTCCGCCTGCCTCATCGTGCGGGATGAAGAGGCCAACCTCCCCCGCTGCCTCGAGTCGCTCAAGGGCGCGGCCGACGACATCGTCATCGTCGACACGGGCTCAGTCGACGGCACTGTCGAGATTGCCAAGCGCGCGGGTGCACGCGTCTTCACCTTCCCCTGGTGCGACGACTTCAGCGCCGCCCGCAACGAGTCTCTGAGGCAGGCCAGGGGCGAGTGGATCATGTGGATCGATGCCGACGACGAGCTCGAGGAGCAGTTCCCTGGCGTCCTGCGGGAGATGTGCCTGCAGCTGCCGGCAAAGACCCACGGCGTGTGGGTCGATGTGAGATCGGCGGTGGATGAGCACTCCGATTCGCCCATCATGGCCCGGCAGTGGCGTGTCTTTCGCAACCACGCGGGCATTCGTTTTCAGGGTCGCGTCCACGAGCAACCTAGCCTTCCGGGCGGGCAGCCCAACATCCTGATGCAGCACTACGTCAAAGTGCACCACTGGGGCTACCTCCCCGACCAGGAAGTGCTGCGAAAGAAGGGCGAGCGAAACACGCGCCTGCTCCTCTTTTCGCTGGCGGAGGACCGCGACAATGCCTTCCACTACTACAACCTGGGCCGACAGCACCTCTTTCAAGGCCGCCCCGACCTGGCGCTGATGGTGCTGGAGCAGGGCATCGATCACTGGTTCCGGTCGCCACCATCTGGCTGGGCCACAGTAGGCACGTTGTTCACCAGCGCGGTCGGCGCGGCGGTGGACAGTGGCCAGCATGCCAAGGCGGTCGAGCTGGAGGCCCGCACGCCGCCGCAGTATGTCACAGCCGATCTGCTGTATCACGCTGGCGTCGCGCATTGGGCGTTGGACCACGCGCCGGAGGCGATTGCCCGTTTGGAACGTGCCGCCACCGACGCTTCTGTGATCAACCCGGCGCTGCACGACCTCGGGACGTCGACCTGGTTGCCGAACCTGATGCTGAGCAAGATCTACCTCCAGCTCGGCCAGTTTGAAAAGGCGCGTGAGATGGCCGCCAAGGCGCATACTTCTAAGGCCAATCATCCGGAGATCCTGCTGCAGCTGGCTCTGAGCTCGGCCCAGTTACCATACCGGGCCGAGGAAACAGTGCGGTGGATTCGCGAGCTGCTCAGCCTGCCCGGCGGAGCTCCCCAGGAACCGCAGCTCCGGCGCCTGCTTCTGGCCAAGTCGGTTGAGCTGAAACAGCCCGCCTTAGCGCTCGAGGCTCTTGAGGGTCCGGCCGAAGGCGTCACCGAAGAAGGGGCCGCGCAGATCAGGGCTTCCGTCGAAGCGGAAATGGCAAAGTAAGTTGGACGTCTCCGGCATGTCGTCGCTGCTCTCGGCCCAGCAGGCCGCGAGGGCCGAGGCGGTAGAGGCTTTCGCGCTGCGTGTCGGCCAGGAGATGACGGCCACAATCCTGGACATGATCGACCACCACGTCCTGCTGGACGTTGCCGGCCGGCGGTTGACCGCCACATTGGAAACCGAGCAGCAGCTCGCGCCGGGGCAGGTGGTCCAGCTGGTCGCCGTGGACGTCCAGCCCGAGCAGATCACGCTGCGTCTCGTCGCCGACGAGATGCTGACCGGCCCTCCTGGACAGCAGGCGCTGGCCTCGGCCGGCTTGCCCGACACGCCGGAAAACCGCGTGGCGCTGGTGGCCCTGCTGGCGGAAGGCCAGCCGATCAGTGCCGAAGCCGTCCAGGCGCTGCGCCAGGTGGCGGCATCGCTGGGCGCAACTACGCCTGAGGACGTGCACGCCGTGTCCTACCTGATGGCCCGCGGGCTGCCGCTCACAGTGGCATTGCTCGCTGTAGTTCGTGAGGGCCAGGCGGCCGGCCACGATCTGAGCGGGCTGGAAGATCAGCTCCGAGCCAAGGCCGGGCAACTGCTGGGTGAGCTCGCGGACGCAGCAGAGGATGTGCATGCGGCGGCTCCCGAACTGCGCAGCCTGCTGGCGCAGCTGGCGTTAGCGTCGCCGGCCTCAACGGGCTCACCCAGCGGCCCGCAGCTGCAAGCTCTCATCCAGCAGCTGACGGTGAGCCTCGAAGCCACATTGCGAGGCTTGGTAGAGCAAGGGAGCGGCGGAGAAGCGCCGGCGGGTGACGCAGGCAGTGACGCCCAGCCCTTCTCGGCCGAACACCCCGAAGGGGCTCCGGCACCGCAGGCCAACACCGTAACGAATCCGGAGTCAGGATCACAGGAGGGTGAGGGCGGGAGCACCACCAGCCAGCCCCAAGGGACTCAAGCCCTCCCTGTGGGAGCCCAGCCGGAGGCTCCGGCAGGCCAGGCGCCCGGCACACCGCAGACCGCCGCCGGCCAGCTAGGAGAGCCGGCGGAGCCACAACCGGCCGCCAGCGAGCCACCCCGGCCGCAGGCAGGCCAATCGCTGCCCTCGCCAGAGCCGCAGTCGGGCACGGCTCCCACGAGTCCGGCTCCAGGGCCCGCTGGCCCTGCGTGGCGCGGACCAGCTGGTACGGCGCAGGCCGGAGAGACGGAGACAGCTCCGGCAGCCCACGAGCTGGCACGGCGCGCTATTCCCGCGCTGGATCGGGCGCTCCAGAGTGGCGCCCTGAGCGGCGCCGCTCAGACGTCAGCTGCCGAGCTGAGGCACACCGCCGAGCGGCTGGTGCAAGCCGTGCAGTTCCAGCAGATGCAGACGATCCTGCAGCCGACGCCAGCCGAGCCGTACGTCCTCTTTTCGCTGCCCATGCCGGAGGGGCATGGCGAGGGCGAGCTCCAGCTCTTCGTGCGCGACGAGGGGGGCTCGCCCAAAATCGATCCGAATGATGCCCGGCTGGTAATCGACCTCCGGCTCAGCCAGCTGCGGCGCGTGAGCATCGTGGTGCACGTCTACCAGCGGCAGCTCTACTGCCACATGGAAGCTGAGTCGCTGCAAACCCAGCGCCTGCTCGAGAGCGCGGCGGCAGAGCTCCAGGACAGCCTGCGCGGGCTCGGCTACGCCGTCGATCCCATCCACTGCACTATGGCCGGCTCAGCCCGGCGCGGCACCACCAGCCAGGCGACCTTGCAGCTCGCCAAGCTGGGCCGGCTGAACGTGACCGCATGAGCGATTTGCCACCGCGGACGGGGCCCGCCAAAGTCCCGCCGGCCGAGCGAGTCGAGCCTCAATCGGGTCGTGCCGGGTCTGGTGATGCCGGCGATCGGCGAGACCGCCGTCGAGGCATTCGCAAGGCGGTCGCCCTCGAATATCACCATGGCCGGCAGCGGGCGCCGGTCGTCACCGCGTCCGGCCGGGGCGAGCTGGCCGAACAGATCATCGCGCTGGCCCGCCGGCACGGCGTTTACGTCCAGCCCGATCCGGACCTGGTGGAGCTGCTGGCGCGGCTCGACTTGGGGACGGCGATTCCCCCCCAACTGTATTACGTTGTTGCCGAGATCCTGGCATTCGTGTACAAACTCAATAGCGCGCAGGCTGGGAAGGCAACGTCCTAGGCGAACTCTCAAATGAAGGACAAAAATTAGTGATCTCACGCAATTTGCTTCTCCGGCTGCGAGGGCGGCTCAGTCCAGTCGTTGCAGCGCTGGCGCTGGCCCTCATCAGCGCCATTCCGGCCTCGGCCAACGGCATTGGCTCCGCCTATGTGGCCAATAGCGGCGCCAAGCAGCTGACCATCATCGACGTCGAGAGCCTGGCGGCCGTGGACGTGGTGCCCACCAAAGGTCAGCCGGCCGGCCTCGCCATCGACAGCGCCGGCAAGTTCATCTACGTCGCCCAGAAGGACACGAATGACCTGCTGATCATCAGCCGCGACGACTACAGCCCGGTGGCCACTGTGCCGGTCGGCACCGCGCCGGTGGGCGTCAGCTTGAGTAAGGACGGCAAGCAGGCCTTTGTCATCAATTCCGGCTCCAACAACGTGACCGTCGTCGATACGGCCGCCAAATCAGTGGTCAAAACGCTGCCGGCCGGCTCTCAGCCAAGCGCGGCCGCGCTGCTGCCCGACGGCAACACGCTGCTGGTGGCCAACACCGGCTCCAACACCGTCTCCTTCGAAGACGTCAACGCCGGCAAGAGCGTGGCCGACGTAGCCGTCGAGCGCGGGCCCACGGCCATCATCATCTCGGCCGATGGCCGCACCGCCTACGTGGCCGATAAGGACGGCAACGCCATTTCAGTGTTGGACACCGGCAGCCGCTCGCTATCGGCGACAATTGCGACCGGCGTCGCCCCTCAAGGGCTGGCCGCCAGCCCTGACGGCAAGCTGCTGTACACGGCGAACTCCGGCTCCAACGACCTCGGCATCATAGACATCGGCGCGCGAAAGCTCATCGGCACCATCGCCGTCGGCAGGCAGCCATCAGGAGTTGCCTGGAACAAGACGCAGACGCTGCTGCTCGTGACCGGAGTCGGCGACGACAGCCTGTCGTTCGTAGACCCCTCCAACTCCTCCGTGAAGCAGACCATCAAGATGGGCAAAGAGCCCGCCGCTGTAGCCGTAGCCTACGCCGAGCCCCAACCCGGCCAGACCGCCACCGGCCAAACCGGCGTCACCGTTGGCCCGGGAGGGACGACAGTGGTGACGGCGCTGCCGAAGACAGGTGGTGGAGGGAGTCAGGACTGCGGGTAGTCATACAGTCGCACTTTCAGACTGTATGATTCAGCCATGTCGCGCACGACGCTACGGGCTAAGGGCCAGTTGACGTTGCCTGAGGACATTCGCCAGACCGCCCACTTGGAGGCAGGTGACCTTCTGGACGCGGAGATTACGCCAGACGGGATACTGCTCCGCCCACAGAAAGTGATCGACGCAACACAGGCCTGGTTCTGGACGCCAGCTTGGCAGGCGGGTGAGCGTCGAGCTGACGCCGACAAGGCGGCTGGGCAGGTCGAGACGTTTGGGTCGGACGATGAGTTCCTCGAAGAGCTTCGTAAGCGGGCCAAGCCGCTAGCCGGCAAGTAACAACATAGCTGTGCCTTGCCAACCTACGCGTGGCTAGCGCGCTTCAGCGCGGATTTCGATACGTTGTCGGCCACGCAGCAAGCTGCTTTTCTCGCGGCCGTCGAACAGTTCGTTGAAGACCTGCGGCACCAACGCGGCTTTCGGAAGGGACTCCGAGTCAAGAGCGTTAAGGGCGCCGCCGGTATTTTCGAAATGACCTGGGCCGATGATGGCCGCGCCACCTTCGAGTATGGCAATCCAGTTGTCCCGGGGCAGGCACACGTTATCTGGCGCCGTATCGGAAGGCACGAAATCTTCAAACAGCCGTGAGGCAATGTGGTCAGGCCGCCCACGGCCAGAGCGCTGCTCAAGCGCGGGTGAGTCCGCGCTCCAAATTCGCGGCGCCCTAAGCCCCCACCGTCTCCTTCAGCTGCTCCGCTAGCCGGCGGAGGTCGCCGTTGCTCGACTGCGCTGAGGCGCCCACGCTTTGGTGGAGGAGCTTGGCCAGCTCGTTGATGCTGGTGGCATTGTCGCGCGAGATGGCGGTGACGGCGCTGACGCAGGTGGAAAGCTGCTCCAGGTCCTGCAGCAGCTCGGCGGTGATGCCGGTGTTGGCCTTGAACTTGTCGCCCTGGCTCTCGACGGCGTTCACGATCTCATTAGCGGCCGCAGTCATCTCCTCCACGGCGGCGGAGATGTTCTGCACCTGCTCGTTGTTACGAGCGACAGAATCGAGGATCTGCTGCAGCGCGTTGCCTGCCTCGGCGCCGAGGCTCGAGCCCTCTTCCACTTCCTGCGAGCCGACATGCATAGCCTCCACGGCGGCAGCGGTCTCGTCCTGGGTGGTCTTGATGAGCTCGCCGATCTCTTTGGTGGCGCGGCTGGTGCGCTCGGCCAGCTTGCGGACCTCGCTGGCGACGACGGCGAAGCCTTTGCCCTGCTCCCCGGCGCGGGCCGCCTCGATGGCGGCGTTGAGGGCCAGCAGGTTGGTTTGATCGGCGATGTCGTCGATCAGCTTGACGATATCGCCAATCTGGTTGGCGCGGGCGGCGAGCTGCTGGACCTTTTCGGCCGAGCCGAGCACTGTCTGACGGATGAGGCTGATGCTCTGGATGGTGCGACGCACTGCGTCTTCGCCTTGCTGAGCGAGCGAAGAAGCCTCTTCGGAGCCGGCGGCAACCTTCTGGGCGTTGGTGGCCGTTTCTTCCAGGGCGCGTGAGATTTCTACGACGGCGTGGATGACGTTCTCCGTCGCCGCAAGGTTGTCTTTGGTGGCCTTGTCGACCGTCTCGACGGTTTCGGCCAGCTTGGCGGAGATGCTGTTGGCGGTCTCGGCTTTTTGCAGCTGCGAAGCCGAGTCGGCGGCCACCAACTCGACATTCTGCGTGGCAGCGCTCAGCGCCTCAATGGTGCTGCTGCCGATTTCACCTGTCTCGGCGCGGCTCAGGTAGTCGGCCACTTCATTGAGCTGGCGTGTCAGCGACTCGATCTGCGAGTTCGCGCGCTCGAGCTGCTTGGCATCCAGCTCAGTGGAGGCCGCGGCACGGCGGGCGGCGAAACTGGCCCCACCGAAGCACACCACGCCAGCCCCGAGCGCCAGAATGGCAGCCAAAACGTGAGGTCCGGTAACCAGCGCCACGATGACCACGATGGCGTCCAGGATGGCCGCCACAGCAGCTGCTCCCAGGATGGTGGAGCGAATAGACGTCGAGCTCATAGTTCTTTCCCTGGCGGAAGTCACTCCCATTCTATGGTCCCCGGCGGCTTTGACGTAATGTCATAGACCACTCGGTTCACCCCAGGCACCTCATTCACGATGCGGTTGGCGATCCGGCCCAGGACGTCGTAGGGGATACGGGCCCAATCGGCGGTCATCGCGTCCTGGCTGGTGACGGCGCGTACGGCCACCACATGGGCGTAGGTCCGGGCGTCACCCATGACCCCTACGCTGCGAAGTGGCGTGAGCACGGCGAACGACTGCCATAGCTCGCGGTACAACCCAGCGGCGCGAATCTCCTGCTCCACGACGGCATCGGCCTCGCGCAAGATGTCGAGGCGTTCGCGATCCACGGCCCCGATGACCCGCACGGCCAGGCCAGGCCCGGGGAAGGGCTGGCGCCAGACCATGTCCTCGGGCAAACCAAGCTGCAAGCCGACTTCGCGGACCTCGTCCTTGAACAGGTACCGAAGCGGCTCGACGAGTTTGAACGGCATATCCTTGGGCAGGCCGCCGACGTTGTGGTGGGTCTTGATCTTGTGGGCCGCGGTAGTGTCGTGGGAGGTGCTCTCTATGACGTCCGGGTAGAGCGTGCCTTGAGCCAGGAAATCGACCGTGCCCACGCGCGGGCCATCGACCTCGCCCATGAACACCCGGATGAATTCATCGCCGATAATGCGGCGCTTCTCCTCGGGGTCCTCCACTCCGTCGAGCCGGCGCAGGAAGCGCTCGCTGGCGTCGACGTGGACCAGGTTCAGCTCGAGGTGCTTGCCGAATGTCTCGACCACCTGCTGGGCTTCGCCCTTGCGCAGCAGGCCGTTGTCAACGAAGACGCAGACCAGGCGATCGCCGATGGCCTCGTGAAGAAGGACCGCTACCACGGAAGAGTCGACGCCGCCGCTCAGCGCGCACAGCACGCGGCCATCGCCCACCTGCTGGCGGACGCGCTCTATGGCTTCGTGAGCGATTGATCCGGGCGTCCAGGCGCCCTTGACGCCGCAGTACTCGAACAGGAAGTTCCGGAGGAGCTGAGTGCCTTCGGGCGTGTGCACCACTTCGGGGTGGAACTGGATGGCCACTATGCGGCCGTTGCCGATGGCGGCCAGGGGCGAGTTGGCAGTATGAGCCAGCGGGTGGAAGCCGGGCGGCAGCGCCGCCACAGAATCGCCATGGCTCATCCACGCCTGGAGCTCGTGCGGCAGATCCCGGAAGAGCGGGCTGGTGGTGTCGTCGACCACCACCCGCGCATGGCCGAACTCCTTCTTCTGGAAGGGCTCGACCTTGCCGCCGAGCTGATGGGTGAGCAGCTGCAGGCCGTAGCAGATGCCCAACACGGGCAGCTCGCCTGAAAAGACGCGCGGATCGCAGGTGGGCGCATTCTCGTCGTAGACGCTGCTGGGGCTGCCGGACAGGATGATGCCTTTAGGCTTACGGCGCTGGATCTCTTCCCAGGGCGTATCGTGCGGCAGGAGCTCGCTGTAGACCTGACACTCGCGCACGCGGCGGGCAATCAGCCGGGCCGTTTGCGAGCCGAAGTCCAGCACGACGACGCACTCGTCGTGGGTGCTTTTACTTTCGGGCGGGGCTGTCAAGCAGGAACTGCTGGAATTCGTCGAGGGTCACACCGGCCTCCTTGGCCGCCTGCTCGATGCTGATGCGGCCCTCGCGGTAGCGACCCGCGGCAGCGGCCATAGCGGCCCAGCGGGTGAGACGGTTGCGCGGCGCGCGGCGTTCAGTTTGTGGATTATCGGCCATGGGGATCAGTTCCTCGGCCAAATTGGAACATAAGCCATGGCGGGCCGCAAGGAATATAGGCAACCTATACCCCGCCTCGGCGAACTCGGCGGGGACCCGTGCTGGCTGGGGAGCAGGGATTCGAACCCCGGCACCGTGATCCAGAGTCACGTGTCCTACCGCTAGACGACTCCCCAATACGACTGGGTGATTATAGCTAGCGCTAACCCGAGGTGCCCTCACCCAGCCTCTCCCAGTCCTGCGCGGACGGCGAATGTGGGAGAGGAACTGCTAGCCCCGCCGCTTGTCTTGAGCTCGGCGCTTGGCCTCGAATAGGCGGTTGCGGGTGGCATCCGTGGACATGAGCTCCTCACGGGGCACGGCTGGCTTATCCGGCTCGGGCGAGCTCGACTTTGCCTGGGCGCGATTACGGCGGAAGTCCTCCGGGCTGGCGAGGTCCCCGAAATTGGCCACGGGCTCGAGCACAGCAACGGTACGGACGCCAAGGCGCGACACCGTCACCGGCGCGGTGCGGCGGTAGCGCGCCCACAGCATCTGCGCCAGCATCACCAGGTCGCTTGGCGCGAGGCGCAGACGCCGGCTGGCGACGTCCAGTAGGAACAGCAGCAGGGCCGCCGCGGCCAGGTACTGCCAGATCGATTGGGCGCCCCCGGCGGCTGCCAGGTCGTGGCTGAAGGCCTGGGCCGCATCCGTGAGGACGTGACCGCCGCTGGCGGCGGCGAGCTGCTGCAGCAGGTTCACGTTCGTGCTCAGCACCTGGTACTCAGGCGAATAGGGCATGACGTAGCCTTTGCTCTGGGCGGCCACCACCTGGCCCTGCTCGTTGGCCTGGGTGACCTGCACCAGGTAGGTGCCCTCCTTGTCGGCCGTGAAGTCGCCCTGGTAGCGCCCGGGGGCGATCTGCTCGAGCGGCACCTCGTTCTTGCCGCCGTTGGGGTCGAAGATGGCGGCCTTGGTGTTCAGGAAGTTCTGGAGCTGGCGCTCGGCATCCTGGGAGTCAACCGTCACCTGGGCTTTGTCGCCCTGGGCCACGATCGTCGTTTGGAGGTTCTGCTCGATCTCGCCGGGCAGGGTGCGCTTGATGACCTGGGTCCAGAACTTCGCGAAGCCCGGCCAGTTAATCCAGTCGGTGGCCCACTGCCCTTTGGTGTCGGAGGTCCAGGCCACCACCCGTCCGAGGCCGTACTGCCATTCCGAAAGGATGGGGTCACCCTGAGCTGAAGCCAGGATGGGCTGCGCCGTGGGCTTGGGGGTGGTGGCTACGTAGCCTTTGAGCTCCGGCAGCTTGCCGGTGTCGATGCCGTTCAGGATGGGACTGACGTTGGTCTGGAGCGGCTGGAACTTCTCCTCCACGATGGCCGGCTTGGCCACCAGCTGTGTCTCACGCAGCAGCAGCTGGGGAATATCGAAGGGATCGTTGCCGTCGTAGTAGCGGCCCTTGCCCCACGAGGCGATGTTCTGCAGTAGCTGCAGGTCCTGAGGCAGGACGTTGGTGCCGACCACGGAGACGGTGATCTTGTCGGCGGCGATGGCCTTGATGGTGTCCTCGTACTGGTCGGTAGCGTCGCCGTCGCCCAGTAGGATGATGTGCTTAACCTTGGCATTGCTACCCACCAGGGCTTTGTGCGCGGCCTCGAAGAAGCTCTTGTAGCTCGCCGGGTCGCCCATCTGCAGGGCGTCGACCTTGGACAGCAGGTCGGGCTTATTGGTGACCTTCTGCAGGGGAATGGCGATTTCCTGATTGCCATCGCTGATGCCCACCTCGTCCAGCGGTGAGAGGGCCTGGATCGACGCTTTGGCGGCCTCGCGCGAGATGTCGATACCGAGGTTGCTCTCCAGCGATTCGACGATGAAGAACACGGCCGTGCTGGGGATGTTGCGGCGCGGAGCTACTTCCGACGTGACCGGCAGCACGTCCTCCAGCGGCGTCTTGTTGTAACCGCCGGTGCCGTAGCTCTTGTCTCCGCCGATAACCACCAGGCCTCCGCCCAGGTCCTGCACATAGGTCTTGACCAGGCGCATCTGAGCGGCGGTGATGGCCGAGGCGGCCACATTGGCCAGCACCAGCGTGTCGTAGTTGCGGAGCGTAGGCAGGTCCGAAGGCATGCCGCTGGGGTTTACAGTCTCGACGTGCGTGCCGTCTGACTCGAGCGCCTTGGCGAGGGCGGCAGTGTCGCCAGGGTTGTTCTCGACGATAAGCACTTTGGGCTTGCCGCTCACGTTGCTGAAGGCGCTACCTTGGTTGTTCTCAGAGACGGTATCCTCGGCCGGCTCGATGGTGGCTTCGAACGAGTGGGCGCCGCCCTCCAGGGGCTTGTGGTCGAAGATGTAGGAGTTGGTGCCCTTGCGTACGTGGACAGTGTCCTCGGTGGACACGGCGCCATCGGTCAGCAACCTAATCCGAGCGGTGGTGTCGATGTTCGACTCGACGGTGACCGACACCGAGAAGCCTTCGCCCTCGCGCAGCGTGGCGGGGGATTGCACGTGCTTGACGTACACTTCCGGGTCATCGTTCTTGGCGATGGGCACGTAATCCACCTGCACGCCGGCGCCGCCCGCCAGCTTGGCCTGATCGATGGCCTTGCCGATGTTCTCGTTGCCGTCGGACAGGATGACCATGCGCCGTGCAGAGGTGTTGGGCAGGAGCGCCAGGCCGAGCCGGATGGCGCCGCTGATGTCGGTGCGCGTCTTGACCGGCTGCGAGCTGAGGTGCGGCAGCTCGTCCAGATGCGACACGGGCTGTTCCACCAGTGCGTTCTCGCCGAACACCACCACGCCGGCCTGGTCCTTGGCGCCAAGGTGCTTGAGCGCGCTGCGGACCCAATCGAGCTCGGCGTTGATCTGGTCGCCGGTGACGCTGTCGGAGGCGTCGATCAGGAACACCGTGGAGAGGCTGTCGGCCCGCTTGACGATTCGCGGCGAGGCCAGCGCGACTACCAGGAGCCCCAGCACGAGCAGCCGCAGACTGAGGCTGAAAATCGCCCGGTCCTGGGGCATGTGGACGCCGCTCTTCCAAGCGATGAGCAGCACCAGCGGCACCAGCAAGAACAGCAGGAAAGCCTGGGGGCTGAGGAAGTGAAGGGCTAGCATAGCGCCTTCGCGTCGGGAGCCGGGGGCCGGGGGCCGGGAGCCGGTTTGAGTTTCCTCGAGATCGCGTCCCGAAGCCTGAAGAGCTGCCTGCCAAGGGAATGGATCTGGAGCGTGTGATCGTTTGCCGTTTTGGTAGCCAGATAACGCAGGCGCAGTGCTAATTCGAGTTGCGTCTCGAGTTCGGCTAACGAGCCTTGAGCCACCGACAAATGCTGGAGATACTCCCGAGTTGATTCTCTGGAGTGGCCCTCGGCAATGTTCGAAGGAATAGATACCGCCGCTCTCCGCATCTGGCTCGTAAGACCATATGTCTCAGAGACCGGAAACTCTTCGGTCGTCCGGTAAACATCCTCGACGAGATCCATGCCCGCCTGCCACACCCGCAAATCCCGAAAGCTCTCAATCTTGCCGGCTCCCGGCTCCTGACTCCCGGCCCCCACCGCCGCCTCACGCACGCCGGTGGTACCAGTACCACTCGAATGTGAGCAGGCCGACAGCGGCCAGCAGGACCCACGGCCAGAACTCGTGCTTGGCTGGGGTCCAGTCAACCGTGTCGTTCTGGCGCAGGACTGAGCCGCCGATGTTCAGGCTGGAGCGAGGGGCGATGTCCGACTCGGCTGGATTGGTCAGGTTGATGGCGAACAGCTGCTCCTGGACAGCTTTGCCCTGGGATTTTTGCGTCACCTGGTACAGGCCGGCGGCGTCGGTGTCGTTGTAGGCCAGGGGTTTGCCGCCTGGCTTGAAGGCGCGGCTGGAGCCATCGGGCCGGCGCACCACGATCTCGTCGGCCTGCGGCAGGGGCTGGACCAGCACGCTATCGCCCGGCGACGGCGCCTTGATCTCGGACGGATCGTTGGGCTGCAGGTAGTTCATCACGTTGGAGACGAAGATCGGGAAGCCGCTCAGCAGCCCAAAGTTGGACCAGTGCAGGTCGAACGGCAGGATGACCATCTTGCGCCCGGCGTTGTTGCCGGCCAACAGCAGCGGGTGGCTGCCGGACTCGGCCAGCACGCGCGCCCACTCGGGAGGATCCACATCCTTGACCTTGGACAGCTGGAGGTCGCCGAATTGGACGTAGTTCAGCAGCGGGTCGTCGCGCTGGAAGGAGGTGATCTTGGGCCGGGGCACGGTTTCGGAGGCTATCGGCAGCCAATCAGCCGGCGGAGGGTTGATCAGCAGCATGCTGCCGTCGGGCAGCTCTTGCGGCAGGAAGCCATCGAACACGAACACGCTGTACTGGCCGGGATCGATCCCGGGGTAGCGGCGCGGCTCCGTTTTGAACACCTCCACGTTAGGCAGCAGGTTGACGGCCTTCTCCAAGAAGAGGTTGTTTTGGGTAACGAGCAGCAGCTTGTAGGCGCCGACCTGGTTCAGCACCAGCCAGGCGGAGTTGTCGGCGGCAAACGGATCGGCGTCACGCAGACGGGCTTCGACCACCTTTGCGCCTGGCGGCAGGTTGGCGAAGACGTGCTCGGCCTTGCCGCGAGCCGTGATCTGAAGGTCGGTGCTGTCCACCAGCTTGCCGTCGGCGTACAGACTCAGCAGGTTGCTGCCGGGGTTCTGGCTGAAGTTCTCGACGCGCACGAACACATGCTGGCGCTGTGGATCGGCCGGATCGGGCCGGCCCGAAAGCGCCGTGATGCCCTGGTTGTCGCCGGCCGTGCCTATAGGCGTGAAATGGACGTCGGCATCGCCCATCTGCAGGTCGCGCATCTCGCCGAACGCACCGTCGCTGATGACGAAGATCTGGCTGCGCGTCTTGCCCTTATTGAGCGATAGCGCCAGCTGCAGGGCTTCTTTCATATTCGTGGTGCCGCTGCTGACGGAGACGTGGTTGAGGGTGTCGAACAGTTGATTCTTGGTGGCGCCCTGGACCAGGACCTCGGGATGATCCTTGACGCGCACGATGGTCCCGGTGGCATCGTCGCTAAGGCGGCCGACGATGTCTCTAGCGGCGGCGCGCGCCGCTTCGAAGCGATTGGGCTTGACGTCCGTGGCCTGCATGCTGGCGGACGCGTCGAGCAGCAGCACGACATTGTCGCTGGCCTGGGCGTTGGCGGTGAAGAAGGGGCGCGCCAGGCCGAAGGTCAGCAGCGCCATCAGCAGGATTTGCAGGAGCAGGAGGAGGCTCGTTTTGAGGCGCTGCCAGGGCTCATGAGCCACTAGATCGCGGTGCAGTTGCTCCCACAAGTAGGTGGACGAGACCTCCTGCTCGTGACGCCGCACCTTGAGCAGGTAGAAGACGATCAGGACCGGGATGAGCGACCCAAACGCCAGGCCGGCGGGCACGACGAGGTTCATACGGTGCCCTCACCCAGCCTCTCCCAGTCCTGCGCGGACGGCGGATGTGGGAGAGGAACAGCTCTTGTCATGCGACCAGCCCGCGGCGGCGGAAGTTCTGGAACAGGAGCTTGTCGATCGGCTCGCTGGTCTCGACGCGGTTGTAGAGGATGCCGTGACGGCCGCAAAAGCTCTCGATGGACGCTGTCCAGGCCTGGTAGCGCTCGCGGTAGAGGTTGAGGGCGCGTTGGTTGAGGGTCACGTCCACGAAGCGGCCGGTCTCCCGATCGATCAGCTTCATGTCGCCGCCTATGCCGGGGTTAACTTCGGCGGGCGCAAGGACGTGGATCAGTACGACCTCGTAGCGCCGCTCCAGCAGGTGTTTGACGCCGGCCTCGAAGTTGCTGTGCGACAGCAAGTCGGTGAACACGATGGCCAGGCCCGGCCGCCGGTTCTGCCGGGCATAGCTCCCCAGCGAGGCCTCGAAATTGGTTTCGCCGGCTGCCTTGACGTCGCTGAGGTAGGCGAACAGGTTGTGCGCGTCCCGCTGGTTCCGGGCTGGTCCGAAGCTGGCGCCCACGGTATCGGAGAAGGTGGCGCACTGAACACGATCGAACGTGCTCAGGCCGATGTAGCCCAGGCTGCCGGCAAGTTGCAACGCGAGCTGAAGCTTGTTGGGCTCGCCCCAATCCATGGACTTGCTGTTGTCCACCAGCAGGTGCACGGTGACGTTCTGCTCGTCCTCGAAGAGCTTGATGACGAGGTGGTCCAGCCGGCCATAGACGTTCCAATCGAGTTGGCTGACGTCGTCGCCAGGCACGTACTCGCGGTAGTCGACGAAATTCATGGAGCTGCCGCGCTGCGTGCTGCGGCGCTCGCCCTTGATCTGGTTGGCGACCCGCTTGCGGCTCACCAGACAGAGACGCTCCAGGCGGCGGAGCAGGGCAGGCTCTAGGAAGCTAGCGGGCATTCTCCGGTACGTTGTGCAGGATCTCGCGAACGATCGAGTCCGCGGTGACGCCCTCGGCTTCGGCTTCGAAGTTCAGGATGATGCGGTGCCGCAGGGCTGGTAGGGCCACGAACCGGATGTCCTCGAACGCGACGTTGTAGCGGCCTTGCAGCATGGCGTGGATCTTGGCGGCGATGACGATCGACTGCGCCCCGCGCGGACTGGATCCAAAGCGGACGTGGCGGTTCGCATCGCCGGAATAATCCGACCCCGGATGGGTAGCCATGACCAGGCGGGCGACGTAGTCCACCACGGGCTGGGCTATAGGCAAATCCCGCGCCAGGGTGATCATGCGCAGGACGGTGTCGCCGCCGGCGACGCGGCGCGGGTGGGGCATCTCGCGCACCGTGGTGCGATTGATGATGTCAACCAGCTCGCTCTGAGACGGATAGCCGATGGTCAGCTTGAACAGGAAACGGTCGACCTGGGCTTCGGGCAGCGGGTACGTACCTTCCATCTCGATCGGGTTCTGTGTGGCCATGACGAAGAACGGCTCTTGGAGGGTGTGCTTTTGCCTAGCGACCGTAACCTGCCGCTCCTGCATCGCCTCCAGCAGAGCTGACTGCGTCTTTGGTGTGGCGCGGTTGATCTCGTCGGCCAGGATCAGGTTGGCGAAGATTGGGCCGGGCTGGAACTGGAAGCGCCGCGTGCCGGTGCTGTGATCGTCCACGATGATGTTGCTGCCGGTGATGTCGGCGGGCATCAGATCGGGCGTGAACTGGATGCGGCTGAACTGCACGTCCAGCACATCGGCCAGGGTGCGGATGAGCATCGTCTTGCCCAGGCCGGGCACGCCCTCGAGCAGGACGTGGCCGCCCGCCAGGACGCAGATCAGGATGCCATGGACGACCTCACGCTGGCCGACGATAACGCGGCCGATCTCTTCTTCGATGGACTGCGCGAGGCTGGTGAAGTCCTGTGCGGTGAGCTCTAGCTCGGTGGCGTCGATCAAGTCGCTGCGCTCCTTATTCGTCTAGCGCCGGGGCGCCAGCGAGGAAAAGTAGTCCTTCACGATTTGGCGGTAGCTGAGCGGGACGGCAGCGCGGTCCATGGCCTGGCTGGCCTGCTGCTGGTATTTGCCGACAACCTGCTCGTAAGGCACGTTGGAACCGTTCTGGGCGGGGTCGGCCAGGCTGTCGTCGTCGGTGCTGGACACCTTGCCGCTGGCGCCCTGCTGGCCGGGCACGCCCTCTGTCCGGCCGGGCTCGCCGGTGTAGACCGTCTCGCCGCTCTGGCTGCCGGAGCCACGGCCATCACCGGTATCACCCTGGCCCTGGCCCTGCCCCTCACCCTGGCCGGAGCCGTTTTGGCCGGGCTGGCCGGACCGGCCGGCGCCCTGACCCATCGAATCTTCCATGTCGTCTGAGGAGGCGCCAGAGGTGTCGCCGGAGGAGAAGCTCGAGCCGGAATTGGCCATCTCGCTGCCAGCCTGCTGCGCGACGTTGTTGGCGCTTTGCTGCACCTGTCGAAGCGCTCGGTTCACGTTCGACTGGGCCTGCGAACGCTGGCCCGCGTTCTGCAAGTTGCCGGCCGCCTGCCGGAAGGCGGTGCTGGTGTCGGCCGGACTGCCGTTCAGGGAGTCGCTGGCCTGGCCAAGCGAGTCGCCTAACTGGCCGTTGCCGGCTTTGGCCTGCGCCGCGGCCGCCGCGCGCAGGCTGGCGGCTAGGCGGTCCTTGTCCTCCTGGCTCATGCCCGAGGCCTGCTGGCCGGCCGCCTGCAGATCGGCGGCGGCGGCATTGTAGTCGCCATTGCGGATATCCTGCGCGACCTTCTGCAGCAGCGGCTGATCGTCGAAGTTCGCGGCCAGCGCTTGCAGCGCCTCGGCCAGGCTGTCGGCATTAGAGTCCTGGTTGGCCTGCAGCTTCTGCTGCGCCGCCTGAAGCTTGGCCAGCGCATCTTCGGCACTGATCTGTGGCTGGCGCAGCTGCTTTTGCAGCTCCGCCAGGATCTGATCGATCGTCTGCTGGTCCTGCGAGCGGTTGCCGGTGTCCTGCTCGTTCTGCTTGATCTCGTCGGCCGTCTTCTGCAGCTTCTGGGCTTCCTGCTTGATGGCCGTGGCGATGGCCGCCTGGCGCTGGATGGCCGTCTTGCCGGGGTTGGGGATGGCGATGAGCGCCGCGGTCACGATAATCGCCGCGGTCAGCAGCTTGCCTTCACGACCCGGCACGCGAGGTGAGAACGAGCGCCAGGGTTCGATGCGGCGGATGTGCCACATGGCATCCTGCACCTGCGCCTGCGCGAGCGTGCCGCTGCTGTCGCGGCGCTGCAGCTCGAGGGCAGTGGTTAAGCGCTCCTTGAGGGATAGCCGTTGGTCGGTCCGGGCGGCGATGATTTGCGGGGTATAGCGCTGGAACAAGCCGAACAACAGGCCGATCAGAGCCAGCCCGCCGGCCACGGCGCCCAGCAGCCAAGGTTCGGGCGTGAATGGCTTGTAGCGGGCCAGCAGCAGCATCGCGACATCCGCGACCAGGCCCGCGCTGGCGCCGCGTAAGGACCAGACAATCCCCGCTTGCAGCTTGAACAAGCTGCCGATCTCGGCCAGCTTGCCCATGAACTCGGCTTCTTGGCGCAGGTGGCCGATCACGTTAAATCCACCTTCGCAGCGGATTGATGGCCCGGCTGGCGGCCACCAGCATCAGGACGCCGAGCACGAGATAGGCGATCGTGGTCACCCACCACAGCGGGTAATGGCTCAGGTTCCACCACTCGCCAGCCACACGCGTGCCTGGCTCGCGAAAGAACTGGCTGACGATGCTGTTGAGCTGGGAGTTGCTCTGGGTCATGGCTGACACGACGGCAGCCAGCGGGCTGAAGTACAGCGCGTACTTCATGCTCACAGCCTTGCTCAAGGGGCTGGCGGCCAGATAGACCGCGTATGAGCCCAGGGTAAGGGCCAGCACGACGCTGTACGTCACGAGCGAGGCCAGCAGCCCGTTGCGGGCGAGGGCTGACACGAACACGCCCAGCGCGGCGAAGGCGAACGCGGTGACGAGCACGACCACGAGTACCGACACGAGCTGGTTGGCAGCGACCCCGCCGAACATGGCCACCAATGTGAACAGGGGGACGCCCGTGGCCGCCACCAGGACAATGTAGCTCAGCGATGCCAGCAGTTTGCCGGTAACGATCGACAGCGCGCTGAGTGGCGTGCTCAGGATGAGCGGCAGGGTGCGCATCTCGCGCTCGCGGGCTATCGATCCGCTGGTAGCTGCCGGCACGATCAGGGCTATGATCACGACCGCCCACAGGGCCATAACCAGCAAGAAGATAGGGCCGCGCTGGGAGATCAGGATGCGATCGATCGGCGGCGCCTGTGGAGGCGCGCCCACTGGCGCTACTCCGCCAGGGATGGCGACCGGGCGGATGACGTTGGTGATAGCCCAGAAGGTGCCCAGCGTGAAGCCGCCGAAGGCCAGGATAATCGAGGTGAGCAGCAGGTAAGCCGAGCCGGCGCGCATCCGCATGCGCATGTCCTGGACGAGCACCGGGGCAACGCTCATGGCTTGTACTGGTCCGGCGACACAGGCGTGGGCGGGGCCGATGCCAGAAACTCGTGCAGAGGCTGGGACACCGGCGCAAACTGGGCGACTTTGACGCCGGCGCTCACGAGCTGCTGGACCAGCTCAGCCTGAGCCGATCGGCCGCTCTTGTAGGTGAACGTCAGGGCCATGTGCGACAGCTCCAGCTCGCTTACCTGCGGCGTCTGGCTCAGCAGCCGGTGGGCCAGCTCTGGCTCGTCGACCACCACCAGCCGCAGCCGCTGAGTGGCCTCCAGCTCGCGGATGAGCTGCGGCACGGTGCCGACTGACGTCAGCTGGCCGGCTGCCATGAGGCCGATCCGGTCACATACGTCAACCAGGTCCGAAAGGGCATGGCTGGCGATGACCAGCACCTTGCCCATCGTGGCCAGCTCGCGGAAGACTTCGAGCATCTCGGACCGGCTCTCAGCGTCGAGACCGGCCAAGGGCTCGTCCAGCAGCAGCAGGTGAGGCTCATTGACCAGCGCGCGGGCAATCATCAGCTTTTGCTGCTGCCCGCGAGACAGCGATTTGCAGTAGGCGAACCGGAAATCGAACAGATCGACCAGCTTCAGCAGCTCGGCGATGGCGGCTGCGCGAGTGCGAGTTGGCAGGCCGTGGCAGCGCGCGAAGAAGGCCAGGTACTCCCATACTTTCGTGTCGTCGTAGAGGCTGAACACGTCCGGCACGTAGCCCACCCGCTGCCGTACCTGGCCGGCCTTGCGGAGTACGTCCAGCCCGTCCACGATGATCCGCCCCTTGGTGGGCCGGAGGACCGTGGCCAGCATGCGCACAAGCGTGCTCTTGCCAGCCCCGTTGGGGCCAACCAGACCGAAAACGGAGCCGGAGTCCACGTCGAAGGACACGTCCAGCACGGCGTTCGTCCGGCCGAATCGTTTGGACAGGTGGCTGACTTCGAGGTAGCTCAGGCTAGCAGCCCCCGGCGGCGGTCATTTCGGGCGAGCCGAGCATCAGCGCAGCTGGCCTTCGTCAGTCAGGTCGAGGCTGAACTGCAAGCTGCTGGTAGGCTGCTGGGTCGGAGGCTTATAGGTGTAGCGCAGGCGCAAGCTGTTCGTCGCCGAGATATACGGAGCGGCATCCGGGATGGCGTTGTCGCCCCAAGCGAAGTCCTGGGCGTCCCAATCCGAGGACTGCCAGTTGTACAGGAACATCTGGCCCAGCGACGAGCCAGGCAAGGCAAGCTGGTTGAAGCGCGGGCTGCCGGCGTAGCGGCCGTTCATGTGCAGCATCAGCTTGTTGGGCTGCATGTCGCCGGCGTTCACGGGCAGCGTGAACTCGAGCGCGATGGAGCCCGCGGCGTTGAGCTCATACTGGCAAGCCCGCTGGAAATTGGTCGAAAAGGTGCCAATCTGCTTCGTTTCGACCAGTGACGGTGGGATGACCAGCGGCACGCCGCGCGGGAACTGCAGCGGCAGCGATGAGATGTACAGGTTGGTTTCGCGGACGCTTGGATGGAGCCCGTTCAGCTGCAGCTGCAGGGGCGATTTCTCCAGCCAGCCCAGCAGCGTCAGGCCACTCAGCCCGGCGGGTTGGCTGTTGGACGTCGAGCCCAGGAAGGAGTCCAAGACGTTCTCACGCGTGGTGTCTTGGCCTTTGCTGGCGCTGGCCAGAGCGGACTTGACCTTTTGCGCGTCGGGACCCATGGAGCAGGCGTTGGGCGTGAACTTGAAATCGACGGTCTTGCGCTCACCGGATTGCATATGGCCGACCATCTGGACGTCGCTGCCGATGGCCAGCAGCACGTCGTCAACTGCCTGACCGGTGTGATTCACCAGCGCGCCACTGATGGCGTCGTCCTTGACCTTGAGATCGGCGTCGATCTTGCCCGGCAGCCGCAGCTGGCTGTCCGCCAGCAAGGTGCCGGTGTTGGACACCTCGAGCGGCAGAGCGATCTTGCTGGCGGTGTCGCCCTCGATCACCTTTAGCTGCCAGCCGCTGGCGGAATTGTCGGGCGTGGGGGTGTTGACCGGCCGAGCGTAGCTGGTAACCGAGGCGTTGCCCGGCACGAGCAGCGTGTAGTCGCCCTTGCGGGGGCTGTACAGGGACACGTAGCTGCGGACTTTGGCCTCGACGGAGTTGCCTTCGGAGCGGACCAGGGAGATCTCGTTGAGCACCAGGTCGCTGCCCTGCTGCTGGTGGGCAATGCGATAGGTGATGAACGCGCCGCCCACGACAAAGGCCGGAATGGTGAGCCAGCCCAGCGCCTTGGCTCCCGTGAAGCGCAGCACCAGGTAGTTCAGCGGACCGGCCACCAGAGCGTACAGGCCAATGAAGATAAACAGCCAGCGCATGGGCGGCGGGGGCACATCATTCACATTGAAGATGGCCTGGCGCGGCGGCGAGGCCCAGCTCTGGACCGTGCCAAAGCCGCCATACGGGTTGAAGAAGGCGAAGACGGCCAGCGGCGTGCTGTTGTAGGCCAGCATGTACTTCCACAGCGCCGCGTTGCCGCTCCAGGTCGACAGTGGCTCGGCAGTGGGATCGGCTGCCAGGTACAGGACGGTGCCCTTGCCGCGACGTGAGCCTACCAGGAGCGGCACGCCGCTCTCCTGGGCGACGACCTGGCCGCTCTGGAGCTTGCCGGCGGAGACCAGCCAGGGCCCTTCACCCTTCATTGGCTGGTGGGCGAAATCGGCCAGAGATTGGAGCGACGGAATGGACCGGACACCGGTCACCTCGACCGGCAGCAGCTCCTTGGGCAGCGGCTGCAGCGTCTTCTGCCAGCCCGATCCGCCGCCGAGGATCAGCAGTCCGCCGTCTTCCACCCAGCCCAGGATGGCGCTCTTTTGGTCGTCTGTGAGGCCGGTGAGCGAGATGTTGTTCAGGATGAGGCAGTCGAGCGAAGACAGCGCGTGCTGCCTACTGGGCAGGTCCTCGGGCTTGAGGGCCACGACGAACGGCTTCTTGCCCTGGCGGCCCGGCAGATCGAGGTTCTTCAGCTGCTGAAAGAAGTCCTGGTTGCGTGAGAGGGTGCCGCACAGCACCTCGCTGCCGCTCAAAGCCTGCAGGTTGCCAGTCTGCTGGACCAGCAAACCCTGATCGGTCACCAGCTTGACCGTGAGCTCCTTGGTGGGAAAGGGCAGGAAGACGTCCAGCAGGTACTGCTTGCGCGAGTGGCTGGGCAGCGTGGCGGGCACGCTGTAGACGGTGGGCGGGCGGAAATTAAACGTGCGCGCCCGGTTGCCGCCGCTGCTGTCGTCGACCTGGATCTGGAGCTCGCCGCTGATGCTGCTGCCCTCGTTGCTTACCTGCACGGCCACGGGCAGCCAATCGCCAATCTTGGCCAGGCCATTGAACCCGGCGCGGACGGCGATGGTGGGCGCGATGGGGCCCGAAGCGGCCTCGTCGGAGGGCAGCAGCTGGGCGTCGTCGCTCTGGGCGTTGGCCAGGCTGGTGGCTGCCAGGAAGCTGGCGGCTGCGAGCATGGCGGCCGCGAAGCGTAGCCGCGCGCGAGGGCTGAGCGAAGAACCTATCGACGCCAGCACATATCTCATTGGAACCCTCTAGTTCGCGCGCCTAGAAAGGGCAGTCTACCATGCAGCCGACAAAAGTGCACGCTTTCTTGTCGCCCGGCCAACCGCATTTCTTATGCCCTGGTAGTTGAGCGCGAGTTACTCGTGCGCTGAGCTGCTCAGGCGAGCAGACGGTAGAGCACCCAGCCGACGAGCGCTATCACTGCGATAGCAAGCAGCACTTGGAGGGGGTTCGAGAAGTCAATGGGGGGCGCTCCGCCCCCGCTGGCGGCGGCTATGGCCTACACCTCCGTGGGAAAGCCACTTTCAATCCAGGCCTTGGTGCCGCCTTCCATGTTGTAAATGTCGGTTGCGCCAATGGCGGCCGCCATCTCCGCCGCGACGGCGCTGCGCTGGCCGACGCCACATACGAAGATGGTCTTCTGGTCGGGCCGGATATGCTCCTGCGGCTTCGCCAGGATCTGCCCCAACGGGATCAGCTCGGCGTCGGGCACGTGGCCCGATGCGTACTCGTTTGGCTCTCGCACGTCGACGATGCGGACGCCGCCTGCTTCCATCATCTGCCGCGCCGTAGTGACGTCGATGCGCTTAAAGGGCTCCTGCTCCTCCTCCACGAGTGCGCTCCTTTGGATCCTTGAGATATCACGTACATGCTATCGCAGCCCGGATACCAAAGCCCGCGAACACTATGCTCTAGCGGTGGGGGCTCCTGGCTGGTTGGTGCGCAACTATGGGCCGCGCTGCACGCTCGTGTGCGCAGCTTCCGTGCTGCGTTCGCTGGGCGCAGCCGTGGACGCGCCGCTGGTCGACACCATCGCCGACTGCACCGGCTTCCGGGAGACTTCCGGACCACCCGTGCTGGCCTATCTGGGCGGTCACTCGGCGCTCGACCGCGGCATCGAGCGCGCGGCGCGGTTAGCCGGCGTGGACGTGCGTTCCCGAACGCGGTTCGTGGTCCGCTGGCGAGATGTGGTGGCGTCTCTCGAGATGGCAGTGCCCGTAGTGCTCAACTGCTACCGCGCTCCGAGCCGGCAATGGAGCCACTCGGTGCTGGCCGTGGACTACGCCGCATCGCCTCGGCGGCTGCTGACGGTCGACCCCAACGACGGCCTGCAGCGATGGCTCAACTGGCTGCGGCCGACTACCGGCTGGATCTGCACGGCAACGTTTATCGTTCCTCTCCCACCGCGGTGGGAGAGGCTAGGTGAGGGCACCCCGGGCGCGGCTGAGGCTTCGGTCACTTGGTAGCCACGGAAGTTGGCAAAGACCGGCTGCAGCGAGACAGCGCCGCCGAGGCAGCCAGCAATCGCCTGCTGCTGCCGCTGGTATTCGTGGGCGGCTTCACATCGCTGGCGATCGAGCTGGCTGGGTCTCGCCTGCTGGCGCCCTATTTCGGCACCTCGCTGTACATCTGGGCGGTGCTGGTGGGCCTCGTCCTGCTGTATCTCACCGCAGGCTACTTTATCGGCGGCCGGCTGGGCGATCGGAAGCCCAGCCCGCGCGTGCTGTTTCAGCTGGCCGCTTGGGCCGCGTTCCTGACCGGCCTGATCCCGCTCATCGCACGGCCCATTCTGGGCTTCTCGTCGGTGGGCTTCGCCAACCTCGACGCGGGCGTGTTCCTGGGCTCGCTTTTTGGCGTGGTGCTGCTGTTCGCCGCGCCGATAACGCTGCTGGGCTGCATCTCGCCGTTCGCCATCCGGTTGGCGATGCGGGACGTGGCACGCGCGGGCAATACCGCGGGAGCCATCTACGCGCTATCGACCGTGGGCAGCATCCTGGGCACGATCGTGCCGGTGTTCGTGCTGGTGCCGAACGTGGGCACGCCCCGTACCTTCTACGTGCTGTCACTGGCGCTGCTGGGCTTGGCCGTGGCGGGCCTGTGGGGTTACCGGAATTGGTACTGCTGGCTGCTGCTGCCGGTGGCCTGCCTGGCCGTTCTGCCTGAGAGCGTGCTCCGGCCGGCGGCCTTCGGCAAGCTCATCTACGCCAGCGAGTCAGCGTACTACTACGTCCAGGTGGTCCAGCAGGACACCCCTAGCGGGCCTCAGAACAACCTGATCCTGGACGAGGGCCACGCGGTCCACTCGATCTACAACCCCGGCCAGCTGCTGACGGGCGGCCCGTGGGACTACTTTATGGTGGCGCCCTACTTCAATGCCGGCCAGCGGCCGGCTGACGTGCGCTCGGCGGCGATCATCGGCCTGGCCGCGGGTACCGTGGCGCGTGACCTCAGCACAGCTTATGGGCCGATCCCCATCGATGGGGTGGAGATCGATCCCAAGATCATCGAGGTCGGCCGCAAATACTTCGACATGAACGAGCCCAACCTGCATGCGATTGCCCAGGACGGGCGCTACTACATCACCACGACGCCGAAACGGTACGACCTGATCGGCATCGACGCCTACCGCCAGCCCTACATCCCCTTCCATTTGACGACGCGGCAGTTCTTTCAGCAGGTACACGATCACCTCACACCCACCGGCGTGGCCGTGATCAACGCCGGCCGCACGGAGACCGACTACCGCTTGGTGGACGTCATCGGCAGCACCATGAAGGCGGTGTTCCCCAGCGTGTACGTGATCGATCTGCCGAAGCCGCAGATCAACAGCATCATCGTGGGCACCAATCAGCCGACGCAGCTGGGCAGCTTCGCCGCGAATGCGGGCACGTTGACCGATCCGCTGCTGCAGCAGGTCGCCTCGACCGCCCTCACCCAGGGCCGCATCTGGGAAGTCACCTCTGCCCCGACGGTCTTCACCGACGACTGGGCCCCCGTGGAGAAGGTGATCGACGAGATCATCCTGGGCTACGCCCGATCCGGCACGGGCGAAATTCGCTAACTGCTCACCACAGGCTGACGGCGTTCTGGATGTGGCGCAGGCCGTCACCATCGATGGCGATCACGTCGATGCGCCAATCGCCCTCGTAATGGGCGTGCTGCACATAGGCGGCCGCCAACCTGGCCAGCTGGCGCTGCTTGCGCGGGCCCACCGACTCCTCCGGAAAACCGTAGTTTGCCGTCTCCAGCGTGCGCACTTCGATGAATACCAGCTCTTTGCCCGAGGTGGCGATGATGTCCAGCTCACCCGAGGCGTTACGCCAGTTTTGCTGGACGATCTTGTAGCCCTGCCGCCGGAGGTGCTCAGCCGCCCGTCGCTCGCCACTCTCACCAAGCTGGCGGCGCGCGTCCATGGGCGGGAATCTACCATAGAGAGGTCATGAGATCGCTGCGCGTGGCCACCGCCCAGAAGGACCAGGTGCTGGACATCACGTCCGAAGTGCAGAGCAGCCTGGAGGCAGAGGAGGGCGTCTGCACGGTGTTCGCGGCGCACACGACGTGCGCCGTGACCACGGCCGACCTCGATCCGGGCACCGACCAGGACATGCTGGAGGCGTTCCGCAAGCTGCTGCCGGCCATCCGCTACCGTCACCCGCACGATCCGGCACACACGCCCGATCACATCCTGGCGACGCTGATCGGCCCCGCGGTGTCCGTGCCGGTCCACAACGGACGGCTCGTGCTTGGCGTGTGGCAGCGCATCGTCCTCATCGAGCTGGATGGCCCACGAGAGCGAGACGTGCACGTGACGGTGCGTTAATCGGACTGGCCCTGGTCGTGTTGCACCGAGGCATCACCCTGCGAGGAGGCCTTCAGATGGTGGCGAAAGCCGGTGACCGCGCGTGGGAGACCGGAACGTCAAGTATCAGGTGGGTAATGGGAAGGTGCGGGTTCAGAAAGGCCACCCGGCTGCCCGAATGGGCACCATTCAGTAGCGCGCCGATACGGTGGACAAGAAGGGAGCGGAGTCAGCGAGTGGCGCCGACATATTCCATGAGTGTGGAGAAATCGTGCTCCCAGAAGATCGCGATCCCGCCGCGCTGTGCTTCTTCGAGGTTCTCGACTTTGAATACTCCGGCGAGCACCGCCGCCGGGATGACGCTCTCGCCGAAGCTGCGCTTCCAGACGGCTGCCTTGTCGCCGATCTCGTGGTTCAGCCGCTTGTAGGAGTTGACCTCGCTGTTCGATGCCTTGCATTCAATCAGCAGCAAGCGTTCGCGTAAACCAATCGTGAAATCGGCGCGCGTTCCACCCACCTTGGACTGCCTACAGAATTCGCCAGGCTGTAGGTAATCGCGAGGGCTCGGAATATCCCGAGCTTTGACTTTCGTGAAGTGGAGTGGCGGTCCCAGCAATGCGGACTCTACAGCTTGCTCCTGGCGGCGAGCCGCCGCGCTTCGTCGCCCGGTGACAGCTCTCTGTGCAGCTAGCAGGCCCGCAGTCCATCGTTGTGCAGACGCGACCTCTTCCCCCGTGGGCTTTCGTCCGCGTTTGTCGAATAGCCATGGAAATCTCTTGGGATCGAGACTGGACGTAATGACTTTGAGCATTTCGGCCAGGTACTCTGGGCCGGTCGCACTGCCAAACCCTGAGAGCGTCTTCAGGTCATCGTCACTCACAGGCGGGGCCGTCAGGTAGCGAGCGATCTCCCGCATGCCGGACCTGCTGTCCAAAATGTCAGTGGTGAGCGTAGCGAGATTATCAGTCTGCTCGAAGAGCCGCAGCACGCGGTCGAATGCGACATCGTAGAGCCTGAGGTATTCGGCCGTCCCTTCCTCAGCCCGGCTCTGTACGAATTGGTCGATTGCCTTCAGCCGATGGTCGGCTAACTCTTGGCGGTTCCATTGCTTTGGGAGCGGCCGGGCGTCAGCCGTTTTATGCTCCCAAGCTGGGGAATGCGACAGGTAGCGCTTCCATTTCCCGCGGTTCGAATTTCTCGAGCCCGCCTTGATAGGTTCTGCCCTGGCCACGGAAGCTATCCCGGACGCTGTTGAGATATGTGACGAGTGCCTTCAGCTCGTCCCACGTCATGTGTTTCTTGGGGTAGAGCCCATGGGCGATGTTGACTAGAGCCAGCCCGTCGGGATTCAGCGCAAAGACGGGTGCCTGGCGGGCCATGTACGACGCCACAATCGGCGGCGCCTCCTGACTGCCCATGTACCACCAGGGCCGTCGATGGCTTGAGATGTAGCGATTCGCGATGGCCCGAGGATCACCAACCGGCGCTTCCCCAAGGCGAAGATATGCGTCGAGCGCTGGGAATGCGCGGCGGTCTATATCCTTTGGCACCCGGAGCAGCACCTTACGTGCAGGACCATCCCGAATCACCCCATCAGACTCGAGGATTTCCCTCCCGTCGCTGATGACGGGTACGCACCACGGCAAGATGCCAAGCGCAGCGGCACGCTA
>WNFB01001102.1_pt1 | contig 41707 bp, 41 predicted proteins | sample 5400501 | NCBI WGS metagenome assembly WNFB01 (sample SAMN13153341, study PRJNA577476) | soil metagenome | isolation source: 200 cm saprolite under Douglas fir tree site 2 hole 1 | place: USA:California | collected 2015-04-18 | reverse complement strand
TCCCGACAGAGGAACCGAGGAGCCAACGGCCCCCGAACCGAGGAGCCGAGGAGCCGAGGAGCCGAGCGGCCCCCCGACAGTAGGAACAGCGGAACGGAGCAACCGATGAACCCATGAGGCCCGACCGGGCCCGAGCACCTCGTTATCAGGCAAAACCCGATCGAGGCAGGTTCTGGGGAAGCGGCGGCGCCGGCGTGGGCTCGGGCTGTCGCATGGCGGCGACGTCGACCGACCGCACCAACAGCGCGGAGGGCGGCCCCCCCGAGCGATAGGCCATGGAGAGGTCCTGCGGGGCCCCCCCGCAGCCACCGGTGGCCACCACGAACCGGTCCCGGTCAACGCGGCCGACCACCGACACCGGGCCGGTCAGCCCGGCCCCCAGCGGCGTGCCGGGGCCACCTTCCAGGTCCGAGTAGACCGCCTGGCGGTCGGTGCAGGTCGCACCGAGGGTGAGCGCCAGCCCGGGCACCCCCGCAAGCTCGACGATGTCGGCGATGGGGGCGGACCCCTTCCACAGGCCGTCGGAGACCTTGCCAGTCGGCAGGTCGTAGCGGGCCAGGGTGTGGGTCCCGTCGGCCCGGTCGATGCTGTAGTAGAGGCTCACGCCGTCATGGGCGAACACGATGTGAGCGAAGGTCGTGCCCGACGGCGCCCTGACGAGCAGCTGCGGATTCTTGCCCGTGTTGGTCGACATCCAGATCGCCGACCCGCTGCTGTCGGTGGCGACGAAGCCGATCGCCAGACCGGACGGGTGGTAGGCGATGTCCCCGTAGGTGACGCCCGGCACTGGCGTGATGTCGCTGGTCGTCGCCACCCCAATGTCCGCCCGGAACAGGTTGTGCCGGGCCTGGTCGGTGAACACGACGGTCGTCCCGCTGGGTCGGCTCCAGGAGAAGTACGAGGGTTGGAAGCTGCCGGCGGGCCGGGCGGCGGCGGAGCCGACCCCACGGACCTGCAGGCCCGCGAGCACGACCCGGTCCCCGCGTGGCCCCCAGGAGAAGAGCCCGGGATTGCCCTGCGTGAACAGGCAATGGAGCTCCCCCGGCGGGTCGGGCGAGAAGGACCAGATCCTCCCAGCGGCGGCGAAGGAGATCACGGACGACGTCGGCGGGGCAGCAACACCATCACACCCCGCGGGAAGCGAGCCGAACAGCAGGCCGGTCGCGGCGGATGAGGTCTGCGCCGACGGCGGTGCCCCGGGCGAGGAGCCGGCGCTCGGTGCCGCCACCGACCCGCCCTTGGTGCACGCCGCCAGCAGGGCGAGCACCGCAAGGCCCCCCAGGACGAGCTGCCCCCAGCGTCCCTCCCGCCTCGTCATGGGGCCACGATCGGGTTCCCGGGGCAGGACTGGGCCTGGCTCGCCAGCACGGTGAACCCCGACACCTGCTTCGCGAACCGCATCGGCAGGCAACCGACCAGATGGCCGGCGCCGTCCAGGAGGTAGTAGCGGGTGATCGTCCCGCCCGACGATACACCCAACACCGCCGAAGCGCCCGAAGGGATCGACACTTTCGGCACGTCCGGCAGGCAGTTGGACCCACACTGCTGGGCGACGAGGTCCGTGGAAGTGTCGTTGCGGATGCCAACCTGGAACGCGCCGGTGTTGTCGACGCCGAGCCCGGAGTGCCCGGCGAAGATGGCAGCGATGAACGGGGCGACGACCCCCGCCACCGTCAGGACCATCAGGATGATGATCCCCCGGGTCAGGTGCCGCTTGCGGGGTGGCGGGGCAGTACCGGCGGGGGCACCTCCAGAGTTGGGGGCCGCGGGTCCCTCATTGATGGCCATCGAGGCGCATGGTACCGCCGCTCGTTCGCCGGGGCGAGCGAGGTTAGTCGAAAATCGCGCGTATACGCGCGATAAATGGCTAACCTCGCTCATCCTCGCTCTCTTACGGCACGCTACGGCAGGGAGCCACCGTCTGGTGCAGCCGGATCTGGCCGGCTGGAGAGGACAGCGCCGCCTCCGACGGGTCCGCCAGTTCGGCCTCGCTGTACGCGAGGGCCACGGCGCTCCCGGCGCACCGGGCCTGGGCGGTGGTTGCACCCTGCTTGAGCGCCGAGAGGGCGATCTCGGTGCGTGCCACCGGGACGACCAGGGCCTCCTGGGCGGTCGGGATGGGCTGGAGGTTGGCGGCCGTCCCCGGGTCGCAGGAGTTGACCTCGATCCCGTTGCCCCGCCGGGTCACAGCGGCCGTCGAGGCGGGCATCGCCTGCCCCCACTGCGTGAAGGCCGCAGCCAGCCGATCCCCGGCAGCCGCCGAGGTTGCGTCGATGTCGGCCCGGACGCACACCTGCTTGTTCCTCTCGAAGGCGACGTAGCGGTCCCCCGCCCAGGCGTCCGCCGCCTGGAGCGCCGGGTGCGGATCGATGCGCTGCGAGATGGTCACGAACCAACTGAGGGCGCCGAAGCCGCCGCTGTGGAAGCGGTTCTCGCCCTTGGCGGTGGCGGGGTCGGCAACCTTGTCCGGCTGCTGGTTGGCGAGGTAGACCCACGGGTCGAAGACCTGCGCCTCGTCAGCGGGCGGGTTGCGGAAGGCGTCGTCGATGGCCGCGTTCCCGTTCTTGTTCTCGAGCACCGCCAGCAGCGCCGCCCCCAGGTCGTAGGGGGCGCCGAACAGGGTGACGAGGGCCGGGGGGACACTGGCCAGCCCGGTGTCGGCCGAGCCCTTCTGGGCGTTGCGCTCGGTGGCGTAGGCGGCCCTCTCGGGCGCGGTCAGGCTCGCGGCGTATGCTTCTTCGATCCTCACGGCGTCACCCTCGAAGAGCGACTGGAAGGCGGTCTGCGCACCGGTGCTCGCCATCCGGTCGATGCGGGTCAGGTCGAAATGCTGATCCTGCAGGGCATGGGTGAGCTCGTGCACGAGCGTGACCCGCAGTCCCACGGTCAGGTCGGTCCCCCGGACGTCGACACGCTTCGTGTGATGCGAGTAGTAGGCGAGGGTTCCCTGGTCGGCGATCTGGTTGCTGGTCGCCGCCAGGTCCACGTTGCCCGAGACGAGGCCGACCGAGCGGTAGAAGCCCGCATGGCGCTGGTCGTCGGTGCGGTCTGCCTGGGAGGGCGCCGGCACGTGCACCGAGGTCGAGTACTGCGACGGCGTGAGGAAGTCCACGAACACCGGGTGCTTGAACGTGAGGCCACGGGTTTTCTCGACGAAGTCGACCAGGGGCACCACCCGGGCGTCCCAGGTCGCCGGGAAGATCGGCGCCACGGCATGCGCCACGGGGCTCCCACCGCTCGTGAGCTTGGTGAGACCGAACCATGCACCCAGCCCGACGGCGATCACGAGCGCCACGATGCCCGCCGTGCGGAGGGTCCGCAGGGCCGTTCGCCGCCGGGCCGGTGGCGGCGGGGCGGCCGGCGGCTCGAAGCCCCACGGCGCCGTCGGTGGCTGCGGCGGCAGGGTGGCCTGCGACGGTGGGGTCGACCCGACGCCCGCCACCCGCCGGCCGAGCACCCCCTGGCTCGGCGATTTCTTGCGACTGGGGCAATCCGGGTTCGGGCAGAGCCCGCCCGGGTACCAGCCGCCGCACCGGGGGCAGAGCGAGGACTGGTTCATCGCCCGGTGGAAGTCTTCATCGACGTGGTGCGTGCCCATGGATCGGCCGCCATTCCGCTCGTGGGACGGGGGCCGATCGGCGCTGCCCGCTCCCCAGTAGTGTCGTCGGGAACCGGCTGCGGGTCCATGGCTACATCGGGTGATTCGCGGATGGCCCGTTCTTACCACAATCTCCAAAGCTGGTGCGTATTGCTCGCCCTACCCAAGCCTGCCTCGACCCTCCCGGCGCAGCGCCAGCACCGCCCGGCCGCTGAGCGCGAGCGCCACGGCGACGAGCAGAAGGGGCATGACCAGCCCCACCAGACCGACCCCCAGGGCGGCGAGGCCCCAGCCCACCCCGGACCCGATGCCGGGCCGCCAGCCGTATCGCATCGCCGCCTCCTCTCCTCCGTGGTCCCTTCGCCCCTAGCGTGCCGACGTCCCCTCCAGGATGGCTGGGAGCCGCCTGAGACCCCGCTGCGAATCAGCCCGAATAGAATCCTGAGTAGAGTCCTGAGTAGAATCCCCCAGCGGACGTGACCCAGCCCGCAGCCCCTGCGCCCCCTTCCGACGGCACGCGCCTTGGGCGGCTTGCAATGGCGGTGACTGCACTCGCTCTCGGCCTCGTGGCCGTCACGGGCCTGCTCGGGCCCAGTGCCGCCGTGGTCCCGTTGCCGTCGGGGGCATTCCCCTTGGGCGCATCCCTGCATCCGTCCGCCTGGGCCGTCACGATGCTGCTCGGGCTCGCCGTGACCCTCTCGGTTGTCGCCACCGCCGCGGGATGGAGCGCCCTGCGCCAGGGGTGGGCACCCTCCCCCGCCCGCCTGCTCCTGGCCGGTCTTGTCGCCGCCGGCGTCCTTGCACTCGTGCCGCCCGTGGGCGGGGCCGACGTCCTCAGCTACGCCGCCTACGGCCACATCGCCGGCCAGGGGTTCGATGTCTACACCGTCCGGCCCTCGAGCCTCACCGACCCATTCGCCCGTTCGGTGGAGGACCCGTGGCGTTCGACGCCCAGCGTGTACGGTCCCCTCGCCACCGCCGAGCAAGCGGCCATCGTCCGGGTCGCCAGCGGCAACCTCCGCCTCGCCGTCGGTCTCCTCGACCTCGTCAACGCCGCGGCGTTCGCCCTTGCCGGTTGGCTGCTTTTCCTCCTCGCTGGCCCCGACGACGGGCGCAGGCGGCGGGCCGTCCTTGCCTTCGGCCTCAACCCCATGCTCCTCTTCGCCGTCGTGTCGGGGGGCCACATCGACGCCTTGGCTGTCCTGGCCGTCGTCGGTGCCTTGGCCCTCCTTCGGCGCTCCCCGTGGTGGGCAGGGATCGCCGGCGGAGCTGCCGTGCTCGTGAAGCTCACTGCCGGCCTTCCGCTTGCCGGCTGGGCCTGGCTGCTGGGGCGACCTTGGCGCGAGCCGGGCGGTGGCTTGAGGAAGGCCACTACCCTGGCTGCCGGCGCGGTCGGCGCCGTGGGCGCCGGCTACCTGGGCTTCGGGCTCCACGCCCTCGCTCAAGCCCGCAAGGCATCGAATTTCGTCTCCGTGGGCACGCCATGGCGCCCGGTTCGCTCCGTACTGCAAGCGGTCGCCGGGCACGGTGTTGCCAGCCTCCTCGTCTCAGTGGGGTCGCTGGTCCTCGCCGTGCTGCTGGTGGCGAGACTCGCCAGGGACCTCCCGGAGACGGGCGACGCCGACCCCGTCGCCGCGGCGGCCCGGGCGGGGCTGGTCGTGGCCCTCGCGTGGACGCTCGCCACCCCCTACGTCCTGGCCTGGTACGACGCCCTGCCGTGGGCGCTCCTCGCCCTGCTGCCTCCGTCGCGCCACCACCGGATCCTCCTCGCCCACACCGGGATGCTGGCGTTCGCCTACCTGCCGGGCCGGGTCGTCGCCCTTCCGCCCATCCTCGCCGGGGCGACGACGGGCCTCCGCAGCGCCGTCAGTCCGCTCGTGCTCGGGCTCCTGGTCATCGCCGCCCTCGTCCCGGCCCGCTCCCGCCCCGCACAGTTTCTCCACAGCGACCCGCGCGACACTGGAGTGAGCCAAATTCCTCCCCAGAAGGAGCCGAGGGACCCGAAGGAGCTGAGGGAGCAATGAAGAACACCGTCAAGACGTACATTCTCCTGGCCACGATGGGTGGCCTTATCATCCTCATCGGAGGCCTCGTCGGCCGGGGATTGGGGGCCACGTTCGGGCTGCTGTTCGCCCTCGCCTTCACCGGCGCCTCGTACTGGTTCTCCGACCGCATCGCCATCAAGGCCTCCCGGGCCGTGCCGGTCACGGAGCGGCAGATGCCCGAGTACTACCGGGTGGTCCGGGAACTCACCCAGCGGGCGGGCCTGCCGATGCCCAGGCTGTACCTGTCCCCGTCCGAGCAACCCAACGCCTTCGCAACGGGCCGCAGCCCGCGCCACGCAGCCGTCGCCGTCACCCAGGGCATCCTGCAGACCCTGAGCTGGGAGGAGCTCCGCGGCGTGCTGGCGCATGAGATCAGCCATGTGGGCAACCGGGACATCCTCATCGGTTCCGTTGCCGCGGCCGTCGCGATGGGGATCATGTGGACCGCCCGCATCGGGTTCTTCTTCGGCGGGGGCCGGCGCAACAACGCCCTCGTCAGCCTGGCCCTGTTCTTCCTCGCCCCGATCGCAGCGATGCTGATGCAGATGGCCCTCACGCGCAGCCGTGAGTTCGAGGCGGACCGATCCGGGGCCCGGTTGATCGGCGACGGCGAGGCCCTCGCATCGGCACTGGCCAAGATCGAAGCCGGCGTGCGGTCCGTCCCGATGAACGTCCAGCCGGCAGCGGCCCAGGCCTTCATCGTCAACCCGCTGACGGGCCGCAAGATGGCGTTCTCGACCCTCTTCCGCACCCACCCCCCGACGGAGGAGCGCATCCAGCGCCTCCGCTCCGGCCAGTGGCGGAGTTGACCCGGAGGCTTCCACAGCAAACCCACAGGCAGCCGGGAGAGTAGGTCCAGCCCCCGGGGACACCATAGGGCGCAACAACGGCAACGCAACAGCGTCAGCGCAACACCCCTGACCCTGCACGATCCGAACCAAAGGAGACACCGCATGACTGACGAGCACCGGTCCCCCCACCGGCGCCGGCTGCCCTACGCCGCAGGAGGTATCGCCGGGACCGTCGCAGCCGTCGCCGTCTTGGCATCGACCGGCGTATTCACCACCACGACCGCCCGCGGCAACGCTGGCGCCGCAACCGGGACCGCCGCCAGGGCTCCCCTGGCCCCCGGACAAGCTCCGGCGGGCGCAGGCGCCCAGGCAGCGCCGCCGACCGGGACAGCGTCGGCCCTCGACATCCGGGCGGTCCTCCGGGCCGTCGAGCCGGGGGTCGTGACCATCACCGACTTCTCCGCCGGGTCGAGCGGCAGCAGCCGGGCGTCGGGGCAGGGGACGGGCATGGTCCTCGACACCCAGGGTGACGTCCTCACGAATGCCCATGTCGTGGCCGGGGCCTCGACCGTCAGCGTGCAGGTCTTCGGCCAGAGCGCCGTCTACCAGGCCAAGGTCCTCGGGGTCGACACCGCCGACGACGTCGCCGTCATCCAGATCCAGAGCCCGGGACCGCTCACCCCTATGCCCTTCGGCCACTCGGCGTCGACGCAGATCGGTGACCCCGTCGTCGCCATCGGCAACGCCCTCGGCCTCGCCCCGGGCGGGCCGACCGTGACGTCCGGCATCATCTCGGGCATCGGCCGCTCGCTCCAAACCTCGTCCGAGCACCTGACGGGGCTGCTGCAGACCGACGCCGCCCTGAACCCGGGCAACTCCGGCGGGCCGCTCGCCGATGCCGGGGGCAAGGTCATCGGGATGAACACGGCGGTCTCCACCGACGGCCAGAACGTGGGCTTCGCCATCCCCATCGACAAGGTCATCCCCCTCGTCGACAGCCTGAAGGAGGGCAACACGCCGGCCCGGTCGCAGGGCCTGCTCGGGGTCAGCCTCTCGACGGCGACGTCCGGCGGCGCCCAGATCACGGCGGTGTCGCCCGGCACCCCGGCGGCAGCGGCGGGGTTGCAGGTCGGCGACGTCATCACGTCCCTCAACGGCCAGGCGGTCACCTCGGGCACCGACGCAGCCGACTACATCACCTCTCAGACGCCCGGCACGAAGGTGACCGTCCAGTACCAGCGGGGCGGGACGGCGCAGTCCGCCACCGCCACGCTGGCGACCAAACCCTCCACCGGGTAGCACGCTGCACACCCAACAGGCGGTCCACAGCTAACCCATAGGGGGTTCCCAGAGTGCGCGCGGATACTGACTCATACTGGGCTAGAGGAGTCAAGGAGGTGGCACCGGTGGGCGAGGCCCGCATTCTGGTGGTGGACGACGAGCCATCCATCACGGACGCCGTTTCGACAGCACTGCGCTATGAAGGGTTCGAGGTGACGGAGGCGGGCGGTGGTAGGGAGGCGCTCAGGCTGGCAGGCAGCTTCAAGCCTGACCTCATCGTGCTCGACGTCATGCTGCCAGACGTCGACGGGCTGCAACTTACCCGCCGGCTTCGCAACGACGGGGTCCGCACGCCGATCCTCTTCCTCACCGCCAAGGACGCCACGGAGGACAAGGTGACGGGCCTCACGGTCGGCGGGGACGACTACATGACCAAGCCCTTCTCGCTGGCGGAGGTCGTTGCCAGGGTCCGGGCGATCCTCCGGCGCACCCGGGGCGGGCCGAAGGCGGAGTCGGTCCTGACCTTCGCCGACCTCGTCCTCGACGAGGAGACCCACGAAGTCCGGCGCGCCGGCGTCGAGGTCCACCTCACCGCCACCGAGTTCAACCTCCTGCGCTACTTCATGCTCAACCCCCGCCGGGTGCTCTCCAAGGCCCAGATCCTCGACCACGTCTGGGACTACGACTTCAACGGGGACTACAACGTCGTCGAGACCTTCGTCTCGTACCTGCGGAAGAAGCTCGACCGCCTGGGCCCGCCGCTCATCCACACGATCCGCCTCGTCGGCTACAGCCTCCGCACGGGAGAATAGGCGGCTTGTCCCTCCGCGGCCGGCTCCTGGCCGCCTCGCTAGCCCTCGTCGCGGTCGGCCTAACCGTCGCCGGCATCTTCACCTACTTCGCCTTCCGCACGTTCCTGCAGCACCGGCTCGAAAGCCAGCTGCGGGGGGCGGTGAATGGCGTGGCCCAGTCCTTCCTCCGCAACGGAGCGCTCTCGCGACCGTTGCTCGACCAGGTCGACAACACCATCCCTGGCATCTACTTTGAGATCCTGGACCTGCAGGGGTCCCCGGTCATCGGCACGAACAACGCGGCGCCGATCCTCCCCAACCCCCTGCCCATCCCGGCCGCCCCGGGGCTCGGGTCCCCGTTCTCGGCAAAGTCTTCGGCCGGTGGCAACCTGTGGTACGAGGTGCAGATTTCCAACCTCGGGTCATCCACCGCCGTCGTAGCGATCCCTCAGGACGTCTCGAAGACCCTGGCGAGCCTGATCTGGGTCGAACTCCTGGTGGGGCTCGCCGTGCTCGTGGCCGCGGCGGGGCTCGGGTCCTGGTTGGTCCGCCTCGGCCTCCGCCCCCTGGTGGAGATCGAGGAGACGGCGGCCAAGATCGCCGCGGGAAACCTGACGGAGCGGGTGGCCCGGTCCGACGATCACTCCGAGGTCGGGCGCCTGGGGCGTGCCCTCAACGTGATGCTGGGGCGCATCGAGGCAGCGTTCGAGGAGCGGCGGGCTTCGGAGGCTGCACTGCGGGCCTCGGAGGAGCGCCTGCGGCGGTTCGTCTCCGACGCCTCCCATGAGCTCCGGACCCCCGTGGCCTCAGTGCGCGCCTACGCAGAGCTCTTCCGCCGGGGCGGCGACCGGCATCCCGAGGACCTGCCCAGGCTCATGGCCCGCATCGAGTCCGAAGCCGCCCGGATGGGCGTGCTCGTCGAGGACCTGCTCCTGCTGACCCGCCTCGACCAGGGTCGTGCCCTGCAGATGGCGCCGGTGGACCTGGGAGCCCTCGCCGCCGACTCCGTGGAGGCCGCCCGCACGATCGACCCCAAGCGGCCCCTCACCCTGCAGGTCGACGGCTCGGTCGAGATCATGGGCGACAAGGACCGGCTCCGCCAGGTGACCGACAACCTCCTGGCCAACGTCCGGACCCACACCCCCGCCGGCGCCGCCGCTTCGGTGACGGTGCGCCTCGCTGGGGGCCGGGCAATTGTCGAAGTGGCCGACACCGGGCCGGGCATCGACCCGGCGGACGCCGAGCGCATTTTCGAGCGCTTCTTCCGCTCCGACCCCTCCCGGGCACGGGACCGGGGCGGGTCCGGGCTCGGGCTGTCCATCGTGGCCGCCATCACCGCCGCCCACGGCGGGAGGGCCTCGGCCGCCAACCGGACGGGACCTGGTGGAGGGGCCGTGTTCACCATCGACCTGCCGGCCCTGGTGGAGGTCCCCCCGGAGCCGGCTCCCGAGGGTGCCCCGGACTACGCCACGCCGTTCGCCCCAGGGGGTGCCACCGACCGTGCGACCGAGGAGGATGGTCCGGGCACCAGCATGCGTCCGACATCGGATTTATCTGACGTGCCGCTGAGTATCTCTGACTGATACTCGGGAGGCCCAGGCCGTGGCCCGGAACCACGGAGGGTGGTCACCTGAGGCCCCTCGGAGAAGGCCGTCGTGGTTCCCTGTTCCTCCTACCACGCAGTGGAGAATCCGACACCCCCCGCGTCCAGCTCCTGTGAAGGAGCACCGAATTTCCGGGCTCTGGCACCGACCCACCACCCAGGACCCTGGGAAGTAGGCGACCGTTCGAGCCTCGGCTCGTCGATCACCCTCAGTGGTCGGCCCAAGGGTCGGATGGGGCTTCGGTGACCGACATGTCCGAGTTCCAGAAAGGGGTGACAATCGAGGGGCTGTCTCACCGCGGTAGGCGCGGTCAAACAGCCTCTCTTTTTCGGAGCCTCTCCTCTGCGGGGCAAGAACACCACGCAGAGTGGCGGCGGCACCGAAGGGAACGGGTGCGGCTTCCTTGGAATGCGTGCGGCTCCCGTGAAAAGCACCGCATCTCTCTAGGCTCCGGCACGAACCCACCGCCCGGGCCGCCCAGGCATTCGGCAAATCCGGTTTACGCGGGCAACGGTAGGCCCCAGCGACCATCCGTCCCTCCAGAGGAGCCGCGCTCCAATTCATGGCCGTGCCCGGCCGCCCGCGCTAGTGACAATCCCGCCACGGGGTGGCCGGGCACCCGGGGCCCCCGCGCTGGGGAAATTCCGGAGGAGCCCCCTTCAGGCTTCTGGCGCTCACCACTTCCGTCGGCCCACCACGGGGCAGGCGGTAGAATCCACACCCGTGGACACCGTTGCCGAGATCGAGCTGGACGACCACCAGCAGGCCATCGCCCGCTACTACCGGGAGTGCTGGCTCGACTACCGCTTCTTCTGGATCAACCGCAAGAACCTCGGCATGCACTTCGGCTACTGGGACGAGACCACCCACACCCACGCCCAGTCCCTGCTGCGCACGAACGAGGTCATGGCCGACGCGGTCGACATCGGCGCCGGCGACCGGGTGCTCGATGCCGGCTGCGGCGTCGGCGGGTCGTCCATCTGGCTGGCGTCGGAGCGCGGCGCCACCGTCGTGGGGGTCAACGTCTCCCCCGAGCAGGTGAGCCACGCCCGCAAGTTCGTGCACCGGCGCGGCCTGGACGATCGCGTGACGATCCTGCAGCGCGACTACAAGAACACCGGCCTGCCCGACGAGAGCTTCGACGTGGTCTGGGCCTGCGAGAGCATCGCCCACTCCCCCGACCAGCGCGACACCCTGGCCGAGGCCTACCGGCTGCTCAAGCCGGGCGGGCGCCTCGTGGTGCGGGATGTCTACCTGAAGCGGCCTCCCGCCAACGAGGAGGAGAAGCGGATGATGGACATCTGGTACGACGCGTGGGTCATGCCGCCGTTGCCCACGACGGAGCAATTCCTCTCCTTCGTGTCGAAGACGGGCTTCACCGAGATCCACATGGATGACGTGACGGCCAGCGGCGTCCGGTCCGGCCGCCGCCTCTATTGGATGAGCCTCGCCGCGCTGCCCGGTGCCGCCGTCCTGCACCGCCTGGGCATCCGCAGCGACGTCCAGCACACCAACGTAACGGGCTCCATCGCCGCGTGGCGCGGCTACAAGCGGGGCCTCTGGGAGGCCGGCCACACCACTGCCCGCAGACCCGAAGCTTAAACCTACTTCGTCACACTTTTTCGCAACTCCTTTTCCTGTTTCTGCCGGGCATTTCCCCCGCGCTTTCCATTGTTTAGGTCGTGTTAACCGCGGGTAGTTCTGGTGGTACATGCAGGACGAAAGGAGGCATCACATGGCCGAGCAAGAATCCCCCGCGCATGTGGCCGGGGTACGCAAGGGCGAGGAGATGATCGAGGAGGACGGCAAGGAAGCTGGCCGCTTCGAGTCAGGTCACGACGACTCCCCCGCGGGCCGACCGCACGGCGGGTCCACAGCCCGTGACGACACCGGTATCGACCCCCAGCAGCCGATCAGCGGTGGCAACCCCAAGGGGTAAATGCACGTTCAAGCACCGCGTACACATCCGTCCGCAGCACGCGGATTGAAAGGGAGGGGAACATGGGAGTGCTTCTGGCATTTCTTATCATCACTCTGCTGTTGTTTGGAGCGGGATTCACCCTGCATATCCTGTGGTGGATCGCGGCCATCGCACTCGTCGTCTGGCTCGTCGGCCTGATCGCCCACGGTCCGGAGGGGCGCTGGTACCGCTGGTGACCCGACCCGCTGCATCACTTGATTCATCCGTAGCAAAGGGGCGCCTTGTGGCGCCCCTTTGTCATCCATCCACCTGCGTCCATCCACCGGAAAGGAGGAGCTATGCCACAGAAAGCCTGGAGCCACAAGCGCGAGCGTCAGTACGAGCACATCAAGGAGGGCCTGCTCGACCGGGGGACGAAGACCGACCAGGCCGAGGAGATCGCGGCGAGGACCGTCAACAAGGAGCGTGCCCGCTCGGGCGAGGCCAAGACCGCCAGCGGGTCCTCGATCGACGACATTTCGTCGGGCCGGTGCGGCGGGCTGCGTTCGCACAAAGGGAGTGCGGAGGCCGCCTCAACCGGAGGCCGCCTCAACCGGAGGCCGCCTCAACCGGAGGCCGCCTCAACCGGAGGCCGCCTCAACCGGAGGCCGCCTCAACCGGAGGCCGCCTCAACCGGAGGCCGCCTCGGCCATTTCGAACCACACCTTGGTCAACCCGTCGCGCTCGACCCCCCACGCCGTGGACAACCGGTCCACGAGCATGAGTCCCCAACCGCCTGTCGCCGTCCCCCCCGGACCGTCCCGGTGGGGGACGGGCTCGGCGGCCGGCTCGAAGCCCCCGCCGGGTTCCGCCACCTCCACCCGCAGCCCTTGGGGCAGCAGCCGCACGGTCAGTTCGATCTCCTGATCCGGGCGGAGGCTGGCGTGACGCACGCTATTGGTTACGAGTTCGCTGACGAGGAGCGTCGCCCGCTCGAGCAGCTCTCCTTCCAGGACCGGCCCCAATTCACCCCGGATGGCCCGCCGCGCGCGGCTCGGGGCCTTCGGGTCGGGGCCGAGGAACATGTGGATCGTCGAAGCATTCACCTCCCATGTGTACCCGCTTTGGGCGGCAGCGACGCCTTTCCGGCTCAGGGCACCGGTCCGACGACCTTGAGGACGAGCATCGCGAGGTCGTCGCGCGGCTCCCCAGCCTGGAAGGCCAGCACGGCGGTCTCCAGCTTCGTGGCGATGTCCTCGGCACCGAGGCCCTGACATTGGTGCAGGAGGGCCACCAGGCGCTCTTCCCCGAAGGTCCCGGTGGGCCCCCGGACGTCGGTGAGACCGTCGGTGAAGAACAGCGCGACATCGCCGACCTCGAGCTCGTTCACCTTCTCCGGCAGGTCCGGGGCCGGGAGGAAGCCGATCAGGGTGCCAGGGCGGCCTGCACGCTCGACCCTGCCGCCCGCACGCAGCAGCAGCGGTGGCGGGTGCCCACCACAGGCCACGGTGAGGCGCAGGCCACTGGGCCGCCAGCGTAGGCGGCCCAGGGCGATGGTGAGGAAGCGGCTGGAGGGCCGCTCGTCGATGACTGCCTCGTTCAACTGGAGCAGGATCTCGCGCGGCTTGCGATGTTCCCGGGCCGCTGCCCGGACGGTGTAGCGGGCCAGGGCGGTCAGCGATGCGGCTTCGATGCCCTTGCCCGAGATGTCACCCATCGCGAGGGCCCAAGCTCCCTCGCCGACGCCGAACACGTCGTAGAAGTCCCCTCCCACCTCTGACGCTGCGCCGGCCGCCCGGTACCGGGCGGCGATCTCCACCCCCGGGATCTCGGGAAGGCCGGGCGGCAACAGGCTGGCCTGCAGCGTCATCGCGATGTGGCGCTGCGCATCGAACAACCGGACGTGGTCGAGGGCCAGGGCCACCCGCTGGCCGAGGTCCTGGGCGAGTGCGAGGTCCTCGGGGTTGTAGCGCCGGACGCCGTCGGCGGCGACAGCGAGGCTGAGGCTGCCGAGCACCCGCGAGCGTGAGACCAGGGGGATACCGAGGTACGAGCCGATCGCCGTCCCCATGAATGCCTGGAGCATCCAGGGTGGGGCGTCTCGCACGTCCGGCACGAGCAACGGGCGCCGGGAGCGGATCACCCCCGCGGCGGCCTCTTCCCCGCCGAATTCCTCCTGGTTCCTCCCCGCAGAGGCTGCGGCGGCGCGCTCGATCCGCCCGTCGGCGGCCACGAGGTCGATGGCGCAGTAGTCGGCGACCGACTCGACCACCAGGGAAGCGAGCCGCGCCAGGGCCGCATCGACGTCCGTGGCACCTGTGAGGAGGGTGCTCGCCTCAAGCAGGAAGGACAGCTTTGCGCGCGCCCGGTCCGCCTCGAGACGGGCCACGCGCTCGGCCTCGTAGAGGCGGCTTCGTTCCTCCTGTGCCCGCTTCAGATCGCTCACGTCTCGGAAGTACCAGGCACGCCCGCGGTACACGCCGTCCTCGCCGGTCAGCGGCGCGCTCCAACGGTCGAAGACCCTTCCGTCGAGCAGCCTGATCTCGTCCCGGCCGCGCTCGGACCGGTGTGCCCGGAGGTGGTGGATGCGGTCAGCGAAGCCCGCCGGGTCCTCGACCAGCCCGGTGACCAGGGCGAGGAGGGCGTCGGCGTCGCGCGCCTCCATGACGTCGAGTGGGATCGCCCACATCTCGACCATCTTCTGGTTGTAGGAGAGGATCGTCCCGTCGGCGGAGACGACGAGGACGCCTTCGATGGCCGCGTCGCTCTGCGAGGTGAGCAGGGCCTTCTGCAGCTCCGTCTGCTGGTAGAGGCGGGCGTTGTCCAGGGCCAGGGCGGCGCGCTGGGCGAGGTCCGCAGCGAGCGCCACGTCGCCAGGTCCGTACCGGCGCCCCGAGTCCACGGTGGCGATCAGCGTCAGGGCGCCGAGGGTCCTCCCGCGGGCCGCGAGGGGGACGCTGATGTAGGACCGGAAGCCGAGCGCCTCGGTGAGCCAGCGGTGCTGGGCATCCCGGGTGGTCGCCTCCATGAAGTCTGCGGGCATGTCCTCGGCGAACTCGGGCTGCGACGTGCGCATCACGCGGACGGCCGGGTGCGCGCCGTTGGGGTCTGGGGGGTACTTCGTGCGGAGCATGTCCGCAAGGGGCTGACGCTCCGGGAGGGCGGCCTCGGCCGCGACCCGGTGAATCGAGCCGTCCTCGGGATCGAGCAGGTCGATGAGGCATATATCGCAGAGCGAGGACGAGGCAAGCCGCGCGAGGCGCGCCAGGCCCTCCTCGTAGTCCAGCGACGACGCAAGGAGTTGGCTGACATCCAGCAGCAGCGCCATCTCCGATTTGGTTTGCTCGGCAAGGCTGCGCGCTCCACGCTCCTCCTCGTAGAGCCTGGCATTGTCGATGGCGAGGCCCGCACGGCGAGCGACGTCCTCGACGAGGAGCACGTCGGTGGGGCCGTACTCACGCCCGGACTCCGCGCTGACCATCATGATCAGCCCGATCGTCCGCTCACGGGCCTGCACGGGCACGACCAGGACCGACCGGGCGTTGAGCTCCTTCAGCAAGGCGAAGTGCTCGTCGTCGACGGCGCCCTGGCGGAGCTGCTCGTCGGTGATCTCGTTGATGAGCATCGATCGGCCCGCTCGCAGATCGGGGCTGAGAGCCCGTCCTTCGCGCAGTGGGTAGGACTCCAGCCTGGCCACCAGCTCCGCCTTGGCGGGGTCCGCGTGGCGGACGACCAGGCGGCGGACCGTCTCGTCCTCGCGTACCTCACGGATGGCGCAGTAGTCGGCGAGGCTGGGGACCAGGAGTTCGGTCACGCGCTCCAGCACGCTGCGGTAGTCCAGGGAGGCGGCGAGCAGGCTTGGCCCGAGAGAGGACAGGAAGGCAAGGTGTTGCTCGCTCCGCTCGAGGTCGAGCAGTGCCTGCTGGCGCAGGGTGACATCACGGAACACCGTGACGGAGCCAAGCGTGTCGCCCCGGCCGTCGCGGAGCTCCTGGCCACGGATGAGGACCCAGTGCTCGGCGCCGGTGGCCCGCTCCCGGTAGCGGAAGACCGTCTCGACGGGGCCCCCGGAGCTCAGCGCTCGGCGCCCCGGGAAGCGGTCACGGGTGACGGGGCGCCCCTCGAGGTCGAAGACCTCGTAGCGCGCCGCGACGTCTGCGACCGGCGTCGCCAGCAGCTCCTCGACCGATGCCATGCCGAGGACGCGAGCGGCCTCCTCGTTGGCCCAGAGCAGCTTGTCGTCGGTCCCGCGGGCGAGGATGCCCTCCCCGGTCGCGTCCAGGACTCCCCGGAGCTGGGCGTGCGTCAACCGGTAGGCGGCACCGGTTCGGTACCGGCGCAGGGCGGCGACGACCTGGCTGGCGAGGATGTCTGCCATGCGCGTCTCGTCTCCGTCGGACTCGTGCGGCGCGTCGTAGGCGGCGACGATGAGGCCGACCGGACCTTCGTCCTCCCGCAGGAGCCACACGTTCACCGCGGCCACCCCGTCGGGAGCCAGGGCCGCGACCAGGGCGGCCCCGTCACCCACCGGCGGCATGGAAAGCGCTTCGATCGCAGCCAGCGACAAGGGCGAGAATCCACCCGACGCACCCACCTTGAGCCGGCCCTGCGCATCGAGGACGGCGACGGCCCCCCGGTGCGCGCCGAGTACCTCGACAAGGGCGTCGAGGGCGTGCTTGTACACGTCCTCGACCTGATGCGCGTCGCTGAGGGCGCTCGCGTGGGAGAGGAGGGCCCGGAGCCGGTCGGAGACCGAACGCGGAGGGACGGCGAGCGCTGGCCGTGACATCCGCATCGGCGCTTCCACCCTGGCCTTTCGTTCCTCGGCGTCCATCCGCCTCCCCGCCTGGCTCAGGGACAGCGCCCCACAGGGAATTCTAAGACCTCGCAACCGTACCGCCGCAATCGGTTGTCGCACCCCAGTGCGCTATGCTCGAACGCATGTTCGACCTGACCCAGCTCACTGCCGAGCAGCGGCAAGCCGCCAACCACGGCGGCGGCAACCTTCTCATCGTCGCAGGGGCAGGGACCGGCAAGACCACAACCCTCACCGCCCGCCTGGCGCATCTGGTCCGGTCGGGGGTCGCGCCCGAGCGGATCCTCCTCCTCACGTTCAGCCGCCGGGCCGCCGCCGAGCTGCTGCAGCGTGCGGAACAGGTGACCGGGCAGGAGGTGGCTGCGGCGGCCTGGGGCGGCACGTTCCACGCCATCGCCAATCGCCTGCTCCGCCGTCACGGGCGGGCGATCGGGGTTCAGCCGAGCTTCACCGTCCTCGACCGGGCCGACACCGCCGACCTCCTGGCCCTGGTGCGGGACGAGCTCGGCGGCCCACGGGACCTGGCAGGGCGGGCCGAGGGGCCCCGGGCACGGCGGCGGGCGCGCAAGGAGACCCTCGAACGCCGTCATCGCCGAGGCCGCCGAGCGCCACCCCAAGCAGCTCTGGTCACGCCGGGAGGTCCGGGGCCGGCCCTCGCTCGTGCGGTGCGACGACGAGTCCGACCAGTGCCGGCAGGTCTGCGCCCGCATCCTGGAGCACCACGAGCAGGGGACGCGGCTGACGGCGCAGGCCGTGCTCGTTCGCTCGGCCCACCACAGCGACCTCCTCGAACTCGAGCTGACCGCCCGCAACATCCCCTTTGTCAAGTACGGCGGCCTGCGCCTCCTCGAGGCCGCCCACGTGAAGGACCTGCTGTGCCTCCTGCGCCTGGCGGAGAATCCCCATGACGAGTTGGCGTGGTTCCGGCTGCTGCAGTTCCTCGACGGGGTCGGCCCGGCGCCCGCCCGGCGGATCACCGGGGGCCTGGTGACCGCGATGCTGCCGCTTGCGGCCCTGGAGGAGGCTGCGGTTGCCACGGAGGGCGGCCTGCCGGACGAGGCCCGTGCCGGGGCCCTCGACCTGGGGCTCGCCATCGCCGAGGCGGCCACGTTGGGCGCAGCCCGGGCGGGGCCGGCGGTCGAGCGGGCGCGCACGTGGCTCGACCCCCGCCTCGAGCACCGCTACACCGGCGTCGAGGCCCGCCGGGCCGACCTGGAGCAGCTCACGCTGGTGGCGGCGGGGGCCTCGACGCTGCGCCAATTCCTCGCCGACCTCACCCTCGACCCCCCGGCGGCCACGAGCGACCTCGCCGGGCCGCCGCATCTGGACGAGGACTTCGTCACCATCAGCACCATCCATTCGGCGAAGGGCTGCGAGTGGGACGTCGTCCACATCCTCCACGTCGCCGACGGCAGCATCCCCTCCGACCTGTCCACGGGCGATCCCGAGGCGGTCGAGGAGGAGCGCCGCCTCCTGTACGTGGCGATGACCCGGGCCCGCCACCACCTGTACGCCTACCTCCCGCTGCGCCACCACCACCGGCGCTACGGGCAGGAGGACCCGCACGGCTACGCGCAGCTCACCAGGTTCTTCACGCCGGCGGTGCTCGCCTGCCTCGACGACCCACCCAAGCCGCAGGCGGCGGGGCCGGGGGACGGACCGTCGCTGAACCACATGCCGGACCGCCCGGCCATGCAGCGCCTCGACCGGGCGATCGCGAGCCTGTGGGACTTAGGCTCGTCCGGGCGTTCTGACGAGAATTCCCGGGCGGCGGGCGGCAATGGGGGAGGTCGGCCACTCTTCGTGGTCACATCGGATTCGCCATTTTCCCATAACACCCGTTTGGGAGCCTTGCAGAAGCTACGGCATCAAACTGTGGCTGTTTGACCGCGCCTGGCGCGGCGAGACAACCAAAGATGCGCCAGGACTCGCCCACCGGGTATGAGGGCGACTACAGAACGTGGTGACGCTGGAGCGACGCAGCCGGTCCGAGGCCGCTAGCTGATCACGATCTCGCCGGCGGCCGTGGCGACGGTCACCGAGTTGACGCCCGGCGGGCCGCCGAGGTGCACCGGCAACGACTCGCCGCCCAGCCAGGCGGACAGCGCCGCTGGGTCGGCGCCGACCGTCACCGAGGCGATGCCCGCCAGCGCTTGGGCGTGGGCGGCCGCCATCCGGCCGGGGTGGTGCTCCGGGGCGACGTCCCACGCGATGAAGAACGGCAGCGACGGATCGTCCAGGGCCGCCCCCAGCCCCGCCATGCGCCAGCCGATCCGGGTCCCGTCGGGCAGCACCCGTGACTTCGCCTGGAGGCCGAGGCCGAGCCGGAGCGCGATGGCGTCGAGCTCGTCCGTCGCCACGCACCAGAGCATGAGACCGGGGGCTTGCTGGATGTGCCGTACGTAGCCGCTGCCCACGGGGTCCGCCGCCGCCTCGTCTGGGTCGACCACGGCCAGCAACTCGAGATAGGTGGAGCCGAGGGGCACGATGCGGTTGGCGGTGCCCCAATCGGGATGCCGCCCGCCCGGCACCGAGGCCAGGCCGTAGCGTGCCTGGACGCCGGCGGCGGCCCGGTCCAGATCGTCGACCCCCCACACGACGTGGTCGATGTGCAGCGCCATGAGCTGCGACTTTATTCGGGTTGTCCGACCGTTGCCAGCAAAGTGTCCCACTCCGCTGGGGACAGACCCGCCTCCACCGCCTCCATCAGCAGGGCTGCAAGCCGGCGGTCGGCGTGGTTGAGGTGCGCGATCAGACCGACGGTCACCGGATGCTGCGGCCGGGACTCCGACACGACGGCGTCGCCCGCCGCCACGTCGCCCTGCTCGACGACGGCGAGGTACGTGCCCGCCCTCGCCGCCTCCAGGAAACGCCGGGGGAACCGCTGGGTCCCCATGCGGAAGCCGAGCTTCCAGCAGGGGAAGCGGGGTGCGGTGACCTGAAGGAGTGCACTCCCGGCCCGCACCTGCTCGCCGATGCGCAGGGCGCTGAGATCGATGCCGGCGGTGGTCAGGTTGTCGCCGAAGGTCCCCGGGCCGATCGCCCGGCCGAGTTCCTCGCTCCACCAGGCGTAGTCCTCGGCAGCGTAGGAGTACACGGCCTTGGTCGGACCGCCGTGCACCGTCAGATCCGCCTGGTGGTCGCCGCTGACCTGCTCGGGCAGGATGGCGAGGCGCTCCGGCACCGGTTCCTTCCAGATGGCGGTCGTCCGGGTGCGGCCGCGGTAGACGATCTCGCGCACCGACCCCACGTTGACCGACATGACCTGGCCGCTCAGCATGGTTTCCATGTTTTAATAAGTCTTGATGAGTGTAAAATTAGCATGTGTGGTCATCATCGCCGTCCTGACGTGCCTGTTTGCCCTGCCGGGCCTGGTGATCTTCCTGCTGATCGCCGGCTCCGCCGTTCCGGTAGCGGCCAACGCTGCGGCGGCTGGGGACATTCCCCCCGTGGCGATGGCCGCCTACACCGATGCCGCTGCCCGGGTCGGCGACCTCGTCACGGGGTGCACCGTCCCGGCCCCCGTCCTCATGGCAATCGGGAAGGTGGAGAGCAACCACGCGACGCCCGTCATCGGGGCGGCCCTCGACGGTTCGATCCCGGGCACGGCCACGGTGCACGATACCGACGGCGGCGCCCTGGACGGGGACCCGGTGTGGGACCACGCCGTGGGGCCGATGCAGATCCTGCCCTCGACGTGGCGGGCATGGGGGCAGGACGCCAACGGCGACGGCGTGGCGGACCCGCAGGACTACGCCGACGCCGCCCTGACCGCGGCGGTCATCCTCTGCCACGATGCCGGCGGGCCCGCAGATGCCCGCGGGCTCGCCCGTGCCGACCTCACCGTTCCCGCCACCCTGGCGACCGCCCTGCACGGCTACAACGACGCTGACGCCTACGTCGCCGAGGTCATGGCCTGGGCTGCGTGGTACGGGGAGTCCGGCCGTGCGGCTAGATCGGCAGCATGACTTCCTTCGCTTCGCCCTCCAGGGGCAGCACTTCGTACGTCTCCTGGGGCCCCGGATGGTTGATGAAGCCCAGGGTCGCCGTCTTTATCCCGACACTGTCGAAGCTGGCCGGGTGGTCCCCGGTCACGCCGGTGACCCGGGGCAGGGCGATGGTGAAGGTCAGCCTTCCCGCGTCCGGAGGGCCCCCCTGAGGCTCACGGTGAGCACCGTGCCGAGGGGGCTGTCGAGGCGCCCGATTTGCGACCCGTAGAAGGTGAAGTCTCCTTCGGGCCCTGGTAACGGAGTTCCCCTCCCGAGTGATCCTGGCCGGCCTCGATCGGGCCGGGCGTGGTGGGGAAGAAGGTGACTTCCGTGTCGTCCCCGGTGAACGTGTACTCGTTGGGCTGCGCAGCATCTCCACCTGCGCCTGCACCAGCACCACCCTCGTCATATCTGACTGCCATCTCGCGTCTCCCTTGCGCTTGGACCTGGAACAATCCGTCCAGGCCGTCCGATCTGAGGACGACGATACGGCGCGACCGGGGGGCACAGCATCATGGAGAACCCTGACCCTTAACGCTTCGGTGTGAGCCGCGGAGGCGTGGAAGTTCTGGTACGCAGAGCCCGCTTTTCTTCCACACCTCCGGCGCCCACCTGACGCTGATGACATGCCGGCGGGAGCTCTACCCCCGAGGCAGCGGCGCCCGCTCGATCGCTGTGGCAACCCATCCCGCGAGCTCATCGAGGAAGCCGGGGTCGATGCCGTGCCGCAGCGGGGACTCCCGGTACAGCACATCCGCGCCCGCCGCGACGAGGCGGTCTCGGGCCTGGCGGCCGAACTCGACGGAGATGACGTTGTCGTAGGTCCCATGGCCGATCGCCACGGGCGGGAGGGGGGCCGACAGGTCGAGGTCGAAACCCTCGACCGACGGCATGAACCCGCTCAGTGGCACGAGTGCCGCCGGCCGGGGCCGCCCTGCCCCAAGGCCCAGGGCGTGGGTCATGACCGCACCCTGCGAGAAGCCGCCGAGCACGGTGCGCTCCGGTGGGATCCCGGTGGTACGGGCAAGCTCGTCGAGCCAGCCCGACACAATGCGGTAGGTCGCGTGGAACGTCTCGGGGTCCGGGTAGCCGACCTGGCGCGTGATGTACCAGTGGGCCCCGCCCGGCGGCAGGGCGCGCGGCCCACGGGGGGTGACGCCGAGGAGGCGCCGCTCCGGATCCAGGTCGTCCAACAGCCGGTAGAGGTCGTACTCGTCCGATCCCCTCCCGTGGAACAGCACCAGCGCGCCTTCGGGCTCCCCGGTCGCCGGCCGGACGAGGTACGTGAGGTCCTCCAGCCCGCTCATCGGACCAGCCTCCGGCGCGGGTCGGGGAGCGGCGTGAGGATGCCGTCGAGCCGGCTCCGGAGGTGTTCGAACGCAGGTGGCAACGAGAGCGACTCGCCAAGGTGCGCCGGGTCCTCGTCGGTGGCGAAGCCGGGGCCGATCGTCGCGATCTCGAACAGCACCCCGCTGGGCTCACGGAAGTAGATGGAGCGGAAATAGAAGCGGTCGATGACCGGCGTGGGCCGAGCCCCCGCCTCGACCAGGCGCTCGTGCCAGGCGACGTGGTCGTCCCTGGGCGAGGCCCAGGCGACGTGGTGCACGGTCCCGGCACCAGGGATGCCCCGTCCGGGTGCGTCGTCGTAGACGTACCGACCGCCACGCTGGCTGCCACGCGCCTCGAACGCGCTCGACCCTGCCGCGGGCTCGAAGCCCAGCGTCTGCTCGAGCAGGCCCCGGCTGCGGTCGGGATCGAAGCTGTAGGCCCGGACGGAGCCGAAGCCCTGCAGCGCAAGGTCGGCGGGGATCTCGGGATGCTCGGCGATGAGGGGCTGGTCCGTCACCGACGACACCTCGAGGGCGAGGCCCAAGCCCTCGGGATCGTCGAACTCGAGGCGGCCCGGGGTCCGCTGCGACTGGATGCCGTGGGCCAGCAGACGGTCCTCCCAGAACGACAGCGCCTCGTCCGATGCAACGCGCCACACGACCCGGTGCACCATCCCGGCACCCGGCGTACCCCGACCGGCACCGGGGTACTCGAAGAACGTCAGGTCGGCCCCGGGGCTGCCTGCCTCGTCGGCGTAGAACAGGTGGTACACGGTCGGATCGTCCTGGTTCACAGTTTTCTTCACCAGGCGGAGACCCATGGTTCCGGCGTAGAACGCGACGTTGCCGGGCGCGTTGCCCGTGATGGCGGTGATGTGGTGGATTCCTTCAAGTTTCATAATTGACCTCCTAACTATCCTGCCGTTGTGAACGCCCGGCGTTCCGCCATATTCCACGGTCTACGGCGTCAGTCCGGCGGCTCCGACGGCCGGAGCAGCCACCGGTAGCCGATGCCCGGATCGGTGGCGACGATCCGCGGCCGCCGGGGATCCTCCTCGATCTTGTGGCGGAGCTGACTGATGAATACCCGCAGGACGTCGACGTCCCCTTCGTAGCCCCTCCCCCACACCTGGTCGAGCAGCCAGTCATGCGTGAGGAGCTTGCCCGGGTGCCGGGCCAGGGACTCGACCAGCGACCACTCCGTCTTGGTCAGGCGCACGTCCTGGCCGGCACGGGTGATGGTATGGCTGGACAGGTCGATCTCGACGTCGCCATCGGCGAAGCGGAAGGGTCCTGGCGAGCCCTGGCCGCCGGTCCGCCGCAGCAGCGCCCGCACGCGGGCCATCAGCTCGTCGACCCCGAACGGCTTCGTCAGGTAGTCGTCGGCCCCAAGGTCGAGCGCCGCCACCTTGTCCGCCTCGTCCTCCCGGACCGACAGCACGAGGATCGGGACCGCGTTCCAGGCCCGGAGCTGCCGGCACACGGCCAGGCCGTCCATCCCCGGAAGGTTGAGGTCGAGCACGACGAGGTCGGGGTCGAAGGTGCGGAGGGCGCCGATTGCCTCCTCGCCGTCGGGGGCCACCTGGACCACGTAGCCCCGCGACGAGAGGGCACGGCTCACCGCCCTGCGGATGGCCTCCTCGTCGTCGACGACGAGCACCCTGCCCTTCTTCACGCCGGTTGGTTCACGCCGGTTCGCTCACGCCGGTTGGAGGGAGAACCGGAAGGTCGCTCCCCCACCCGGGGTCTCGTCGACCCAGATCTCGCCCCCCATCTGCGCCAGGAACCCTTTGCAGATCGCCAGGCCGAGGCCGGTGCCGAGCCGTGGGTTGCGCTCGTCCACCTGGTAGAAGGGAAAGAAGAGCTGGTTGCGGAGCGCCGGGGCGACGCCTCGACCATGATCGACGACCGCCACGACCACCTTCCCGTGATCGCGGCACGCCTCGACCTCGATGCCCGAGGCACCGGCCTCGGTGGCCGCCTTGGCGGCGTTCTCCAACAGGTTGGCCCCGACTCGGTCCAGGAACACCGGGTCGGCCCGGACCCCGGCCACCCCCTCCTCGACACTCAACGAGATCGCAAGGCCGGGCCAGCGCAGCATCGCCCGGTCCACGCATTCCGACAGCACCTCGCCGAGGTCCACGCCCTGCAGGCGGGCCCGCAGCGTCCCGCCTTCGATGCGGGACATGTCGAGAAGGTTCGCGATCATCGACGCCAATCTGTCGGTCTCGTGGTTGACGCTCTCCAGCGCCTCCCGAAGGTCGTCCGGGCCGTGCTCGGCGTCGTCGCCCAGCAAGTCCGTCACCGAGGCCTTGATCGCGGCGAGGGGGCTTCGCAGGTCGTGGGACACCGCCGCCAGCAGCGAGCGGCGGAGGTGGTCGGTCTCCTTGTACACCTGGGCCTCCACGGCCGCCTTGGAGAGGCGGTCCCGCTCGGCGACCACGGCCAGCTGGTCGGAGAACGCCCGGAGCACCCGGCCCTCAGCCTCGGTCAGCACGGGACGGTCGCCGCCGAGGACGAGGTGGCCCAGCAACCTGCCACCCACCGACAACGAGAGCACGGTGCCCGGCCGCGCCGGAGGCTTCGCTGGCGGCGCAGCCTCGTCGAGGACCAGCCGAGCGGAGGAGAAGTCGAAGAGCTCCGCCACACGTGCCAGCACCGCGTCGTAGCTGCCCGCCCCCGCCCCGAGGGCGACGAGTTGGGCGCTGAGTTCCTGCAGCCCGGCCAGCTCCGCTTCCCTCGACTCGGCAGCGTCCGCCCGCTCCCGCGCCTGGGCCAGCGCGGCCGAGATGAGCACCGAAAGTCCGAGGAACACGAACAGCACCACGATGTCCTCGCTGCTGCCGATGACAAAGGAGTTGTAGGGCGGGAGGAAGAAGAAGTTGAACGTGAGAAAGCCGAGGACCGAGGCGACGATGCCCGAGCCGAGGCCCCCGATCGCCGCCGCGGCAACGACGACCGCGAGGTAGCCGAACCCCTTGCTGAGCGGCGCGATGTCATTGCGGAAGGGCAGGAGGGCAGCGGTGAGGGCCGCCGTGCCGGCGGTGGCGACGAGGCAGCCGGCGAGCCGCCGGCGGGGCCTGCGGATCGTGAGCCGGGCCACCAGCGGCGGGACCCTGGCTCGGGACCCGTTGACTCCTCCAGCGACGAAGGCCATGTCAGTTCCAAGTCTGGCACGCCGCCAGCGAATACCTACGCGTCCCGTAGGCGAAGTGGTCCTTTCCTTATGAGTCCCATAGGCGGTCCTGCCAGCCTGGGAGCGCCAGGGAACGTGGGAACCGAAAGGGGTGTGGCATGGCGTCCTCGCACGGCACGCAGGCAGCGCGCTCGACGGGTCGAACGTTCGTGATCGCAGGACCCAACCCCAGCGGCGAGATCCCGGCGATCACCCGCGCCATCGCGGCCCAGCGCGGTGAGCTGGTCGTGCTCGCCACCGGCTGGCCTCCCACCCCAGCCCAGCAGCAGTTGATCGGTGAGGCGATGCGCCACTTCGCGGACCTGGGCCTGCCGGTGGGGGCCCGCCTGCTCTACAGCGAGGACGAGATCGAGGATCACCTGCGCCCGGGCGACACCATCATCCTGCCGAGCGTGGTCCAGTCCCTCGACGAGCCAGCCTTCCCAGCGGCCCCCAGCCCGGCGTACGCCGCTGCCGAGCGACGGTAGTCGGCATGCAAGGGCTTTTTTAGAACAAAGTAGACCCGACAGAACCCGCGCCGGGCGCGGTTTTTGGCGGCAACTGAGCGAGGCTGCGAAGATGCGCCGATGACCGAGGCGCCGCGGACGGCACGAATCCTGATGGTCGCCCCCGTGCCGGTTTTCACCCCGCGAGGAACGCCGATCGCCATCCTCAACCGCTGCAAGGCGCTCAGCGTGCTCGGTCACCGGGTGGACCTCATCACCTACCCGATCGGTGAGGACGTCCCGGTCCCCAACCTGCGCTACCTGCGGGGGCCCGCCATACCGGGCCTCACCAGGGTGAAGGTCGGCCCCTCGCTGGCCAAACTTCCCCTGAATGCCGGCGTGCTCGCCACCCTTCTCCGCCACCTCCGACGTGGTCGCTACGACGTGCTCCACACCCATGAGGAGGCTGGTCTCTTCGGTGCCTGGCTCCACCGGCGGGCCGGCATCCCCCATGTCCACGACCTCCACAACGATCTGGCGATGGCGACGGAGAACTACGGCTACTCGGCACGCCACCCCTTCGTCCGGTGCGCCAGCTGGCTTGAGGGCCGGATCATCTCGACCGCCGCGACGACGATCGTCATCTACCCCGATCTCGCCGCGCTCGTGCACCGGCACGCTCCCTCGACACCGGTGCACGTGGTCCACAACGTGCCCTTCGAGCCGCCGGCCGATCCCCCACTCGTCGAGGAACTCCGGCGCACGTGGGCCCCCGCCGGTGAACCGCTGGTCGTCTACACGGGGACCCTCGAGCCGTACCAGGGCATCGACGTGCTCCTCAAGGGATTTGCTGCAACCCGTCCCGCGAGCGATGGGCCCGCCCCCCGCCTGATCGTCGTGGGAGGCCGCGACGCTCAGATCGCCGAACTGCGCCCACGGGCGGCCGATCTGGGAGTCGGCGACCGGGTGGTCTTCACGGGTCTCCGCCCACCGGGCGAGATACCGTCGTGCATGGCAGCAGCCGACGTCCTGGTGTCGGCGCGATCCACCGGTAGCAACATCCCCCTCAAGATCTACTCGTACCTCCGGGCCGGCAAGCCCATCGTGGCAACCGACATCCCCAGCCACACACAGGTCCTCGACGGAACGACAGCGATGCTGGTGGACTACTCGCCGGCGGCGCTTGCGGCAGGCCTCACCAAGGTTTTGAGCGACCCCGCCCTCCGCCGGGAGCTGGGCGCTGCCGCCGCCCGCCTGGCCGCGGATCGCTACTCCCCCCCTGCGTACCTCCGCGAGGTGGCCGGGTGCTATGCCGACGTGGGATTCCCAGCCCCGGATCCCCCTGATCTGGAGGCAATGGCCGCCACGCTGGACCGCTGAGGGCCTGGTCCGGCGCGCCCCTCACTCACTCACCAGGGGGTTGGCCGGCTCAAGGAGAGCAGGGCCTGAAGCGTGATGTCCATCGCCTCGCTGGTCACCCATGTCCAGGTGGGGCGGTAGGGCTGCCAGTCGGGGGCCATCTGGTACAGCACTCCCTGCCCAGGCTTGTAGAAGATCTTCGTGTCGATCAGTTGCGTCAGCGACTGCTCCATCGGCAGGTAGGCCCCGTGCATCTCCGGGAATGAGTCGGCGAGGTGGAACGCCTGGAGCATCAGCGTCTGGCGCCCGGACTCCTTGTAGGAGCGCAGCACGGAGGGCTCACCCGGCGCATCCTGCGTCGATCCTGGGAACTTGATCCCCGAGAAGTACCCGCCGTTGGCCGTGTCCCAGAGGCCAAGCGAGTTGTTGGAGGCGGTGAGGGGATCGAGCAACTGCCTGGCTCTCGCCAGGAGCGATGGATCTCCGCTCACCTTGGCCGCGTGGAGCAGCGAGAGTGCCATGGTGCCGACCTCACCAAGCCGAGCCACGCCGCCGTCGATGCTCTGGTTGCGGTACCGGTATCGGGAAACCGACTGCGCCGGCGTTCCAGCGGTGATGTCTTGCAGCACCATGAGGAAGGTGGAATGACTAGGGAGGAAGGCGTGGGCGTAGACGTAGTCGAGCGCGCGCTTGCCATCCGCCGCCCATTCGGGGTGATTGAAATCCCTCCCGGCTTGGATCAGAGCACAGGCACTGTCGAGGGCCTCGTCAGTCCGGTAATAACCGGTGGGGTGCGTGGCGTCGACGAAGTAGATCGCGCCGACATCGGGATGGAAAAGTGTGGAATCCACATAGGTCACCAGATACTGCGCCGAATTCGTGTAGAACGGGTCGCCCGACGTGCGGGCCAGGTCCATGAGCACGTCATAGGTCCATCCCCGTTTGTCGCCCGGCTGGGCGAACTCGCTCTTCACGATGGGGGTATAGCGGGCGATCTCTGCGGCGGCGGTCGCGTCATCGGGATGGAGAGATTTCTGGACCCAGAGATCGTCGAGGTAGCGGAGGTCCGTCAGGGGGTCGTGGCGGTGGGTCCCGAGTGGGTCGGGCTGGTCGCCACCCCCGATGTTGACCACCAGGGGGTTGGTGCCGTGCCTCCAGTTGATGTACAGGGCACCGAGGCCGCCATTGAGCGTGGGATCGGGATTGTGGCCTTCGGTCGCCATGGTGGTGAAGAGTGCCCTCACGACCATGTCCGTCTGGCCAGGTGCCACGGGTGCGCTCGTACTCCCGGGAAGGGACGGGCTCACGCTGCCCGAAGGGGCGCCTCTCGGACGTGGACCCCCCCCGGTGCACGCCGTGACGATGAGCGACACCGCGAGGGCCACCACACGCATCTTGGCGTTCACGGGCACCCCCCTATCGTACCGAGGCCCGATCGGCCGGTCTGCATGTCGCCGTGGAACAACGCCAGATGGATGGCGGGACGCGTCGCTCAGCGCACGTTCGAGTAAGCATCTCTTCATATGAAGATTCATCAATGTCCGTTTCGGCAGCCTGCGAGTGCGGAAGCATCCCCTCAGCGGTCTGCAGCATCCGATCAGCTCCCTTAAGTATCAAGGCACAATAATGTTTCGAAACGCTCTAGGATCAGAACGCGGGCAAAGCACCGACGTTCACAGAGCCGTAATATTTTGGACATATCGTCCCTGTTAGCGTGGTTGGCCGACCAGCCACCGAGGGGTCTGCAAATGGAGGGGGGGTCTATGACCGAGCCGCACGAAATGAACGCCGGACGGGAACACCCGGCACCTCATGCCATCGACCTGGTCGACGGGGTCCTCTGTGCCCTCGACCGTCCCAACGGATTCCGCATCTATAACCTGGGAACCAGGCGACCACGAGATTGGGTGATCTCGTTGCGCTCATCGCTGAGCGCCTGGACCGGCCGCTGCGGGTGAACCACCAACCCGATCAGCCCGGTGATGTCCCTCTCACCTTCGCGGACATCACCCGGGCCTGCGAAGAGCTGGGCTACCACCCCTGCACGCCGATCACCGAGGGGCGCGACCGGTTCGTGGCCTGGTATCAGCGAGAGGTTCTCAGTGACAACGGCCCTTTTGGGGGCGAGGTCGCCGCCATCGCTTGACGGAGCAGAACAGCAGGCAGCCACGTGTTGGTTTCCCGAGTCGCAGGCCCTCTTCCCACAACCACCGGTTCACTTACCTGAATGGAGGCAAGGGCGATGCCCCCCATTTCGCCGCTGGCAGCAGTTGACGACACTCGAACCGAAACCGAAACCGAGTCTGTCCAGACAACCCGCACGTTGAGCATCGTGATCCCGCTCTACGAGGAGGAGGACAACGTCGACGCCGTGCTCGGCGAGCTCTTGGACGTGCTCGACGCCATGCACCATGAGGCCGAGGTGGTGCTGGTCGATGACGGAAGCAAAGACGCCACGGCCGTCCGGGCGGCGGCCTGGTCCAGGAAGGACGACCGGGTGCTGACCGTGCTGCTGCGTCGCAACTTCGGGCAGACCGCGGCCATTGCCGCCGGGATCCAGAAGACCACCGGCGGGGTGATCATCCTCATGGACGGCGACCTGCAGAACGACCCCCGTGACATCCCCGCACTGGTCGCGAGGATGGACGACGGCTTCGAAGTGGTGAGCGGATGGCGCAAGGACCGCAAGGACAAGCTCATCCTGCGCCGGCTCCCGAGCCAGGCCGCCAATCGCCTGATCTCCCGGGTGACCAAGACCCACCTCCATGACTACGGTTGCACCCTCAAGGCCTACGACGGCAACATGTTGCGGGATCTTGCCCTCTATGGGGAACTGCACCGCTTCATCCCGGCCCTTGCCGCCAACGCCGGTGCCCGCGTCACCGAGGTTGCGGTCAACCACCGGCCGCGGGTTCACGGCCGGTCCAAGTACGGGATCTCCCGTACCGTCCGGGTCCTCCTCGACCTGCTTACGGTAAAGTTCATGGATCGCTACCTTACCCGGCCCATTCAACTCTTCGGGATGCTCGGTCTCGGATGCTTCCTCCTTGGGGCGGCCACCATCGCCTGGCTCGTTCTCGACAAGCTGATGGGATCGGGCTTGAGCGGACGACCGCTGCTCCTGCTTGCGGTCGGGTCAGTCATCGTCGGAGTCCAGTTCCTCTGCATCGGACTCCTCGGCGAGTTGCTGGTGCGGATGCGCCACGAATCCGGACGGAGGCCCTACATCATCGCGACAGTTCTCGGCTCTGGCCTCGACCTGAGGGGCGAGGAGCTCGGAACCAACCGTTGACCGTGACTGCCGAACCACCCACCGCTGCTCGAGGTCGATCCCGGATCTTTTCGCTTGCCAAGTTCGTTGTCTCTGCCTTCTTGCTGGCGTTCATTATTTCCAAGGCTGGGGGCCATGCCCTCGCCCATACGCTCCTCCACGCCCGGCCGGGATGGCTGGCGGTAGGGCTCGTTCTTACCGCCGGCGCGGTAGGCGCGAGTGCCGCCCAGTGGCAGGTGCTCCTTGCGGCCAGCGACATGCCACGCCGGTTCCGGCGCTTGCTCAGTCTCGAGATTGCCTGCAAGGCGTTCGATGCCGCCCTCCCAAGCTCCATAGGCGGTGATGTGGCCCGCACGCTGCTGGTGGCCGACACGCCCCAGGAGCGGCTCCGCGCCACCCGCATCACCCTGCTGCGCCGGGTGACCGGGGTGCCCGGAGCTGTGGTGCTCATTGCTCTGGGCCTCGCCTTCTGCTGGCGCCAGCCCTACGCCGGACGCATCCTGCCGTATGCCGTCATCTGCCTGCTCGGTGGGACCGCCGGCCTGGTCGTGGTCGCCAGCCCTCTGATGGGGACGCTGAGCCGGTGGGGTCTCCTGCAGCGCACCGGCGCCTCGCGGGTGGTCGCGCGCCTCCTCGAATCCCTGCACCAGTTCCGGTCCGAGCAGAGGGCCCTGGCGATGGCCAGCCTCCTCGAGTTGGGGTTCTGGCTCTTTGTGGTGGCCAGCGCCTGGGCCTACATGCGGGCGGTGGGAATCCACCCGCCGATCGCCTACGCTGCGGTCGTGGTCCTCGTCGTCAATGCCCTGTCGATGCTGCCCATCTCCCTGGGGGGATACGGGCTTCGCGAAGGCACGTTCAGCCTCTTCCTGGCCGTGGGCGGGATCGCCACCGCGGCGCAGGGGGCCGCGGTGGGCCTGTGCATCACCGTTCAGACGCTGTTGATGGGTTTGCTGGGGATCCCGATCTATCTGCTTCTCGGCCGGCAACGGCATGCGCTCCGTGAAAAGCAGCTGATTGCCGAACCCACATGAGGGGGGCTCACGCGAAGGTCCGCGGCCCGTTTCATTGGCGGGTCGGGGTGGTGCCCGTGTGGATACCGGTTGCGTTCGCCGCCGCGGTCGGAGCTTTCCTCGTCCTGGGAAAAGGTTCCGGTTCGACGGTCAAGGTGACGGTCGCCGCGGCCGGCCCCCGTCAGATCATCACCACGGTGGGAGGGCTCGGGCAGGCGGACACCGGTCTCAACGTCTCCGTGACGCTTCCCTTCGACGCCTCCGTGCTCAGCATCCTTGTCCAACCCGGACAGCAGGTGACCAAGGGGCAGCCCTTGTTCGACATCGATCCCACGGCATTCAGGACCAGCCTTGCCGAACTCACCATCCGTCAGCAGACTGATACCGCCTCCCTCGGCGTCGACCAAGCCTCATTGGCCCAACTGCAGGCAGGGGGTTCTCCGGAGGCCATCGCCGCCGTCCGGGCCAAGATCAACGCCGACACGGCCCGGCTGGCGCTCGACCAGCAACTCATCAGCCTTGCCAGGAATCCCTCCCCCAGCGTAATCGCCCCCGTCGACGGAACGATCGGTGCCGTGAGCGCTCAGGTCAACCGGGTTGCCCTGGCCAACCACCCGGTGCTCGACATCCTGGATCTCAGCAGCGTCCGGGTCACCGCCAAGCTACCGGTCGCCGATGAAGGCGTGGTCAACGTCGGCGATGCCGCGCAGATCGACTTCGGCGACGTACCCGGCCTCTCACTGCATGGGGCCCTGATCTCCAAGTCTCCCGTCATCATCAACGGGGGCCTCGACTTCCAGGTCGTGGCCCAGGCCGCCAACACGCCCGACCACCGGGCCCACCCGGGCATGTCGGCCTTCGTCGGTGTCGCCGTCACCTCGACGGCAAACGTGGCGATCAACAAGTTGGGGGTCCTGAACAAGACGGACGTGCCCACCGCATTCGTCGTGAAGAATGGCGTCGCGGTCCAGCGTAAGCTGGTACTCGGCGTCACGGACGGTCAGTATTACGAGGTGCTGAGCGGCATCAGCAACGGTGAGCAGGTGGTCATCGTTGGCGGCTACGCCCTCGCGGACGGCACGAAGGTTCGGGTCACGGGCACCCGGTCCTGAACGACGGCTTGGAGGCGACAAGAACTGCTCCCCGGCTCCCAGTGGGAGTGGTGTTGTTGGGCGGCGTTGCGCTGCTTGCGGTCGGCACCGGGCGGCCCTGGCTGAACGTGCCCCTCCAGCATCAGGTCTCCGCCATGCGTCTCGCGGTGGTTGCCCCCGGGTTCGCCACCCCGACCTGGCTGTCGTACGGGTCCATCGTCCTCGCCGCCCTGGCGCTTGCCGTTGCTGCGCTGGTGCGGAAACGGGGCCGGGCTTCAGCGTTGTCGGCGATCGCCGGCGCCGTTGGCATGCTCACTCCCCTACTGTTCGGGGTCGCGTCGGCCTTGAGCGACAACAGCCTGACCGCCCTTCTGACCCGCCGGGCCGGCGAATACGGGCAGATGACATCGCAGTACGGCTTTGCAGTCCCCCAGGCACCGATGACGAGCTTCATCCTGATCCCACTGCACGGGGCCTGGCGGACCGTCGGACCCGCCCTCCAGCCGGGCTGGCTGCTGACCCTCCTGGGTGGGGGGGTTCTGCTCGCCACCGGGTGGCGGCCTCTGGTCGCGGTTGGGCGCCGCCACCGTCTCGCCGCGGGTGGGGTGGCGATGCTCGTTGTCGCCGTCGTCGCCATTGCCTTCGGACGAGGCTACTGGGGCAACCGGGTCGCGGATTCAGCACTCAGCGCCGGGCACGCCGGTTCCTACCGGCTGGCGCTCTCGAGGTTCCAGCGGGCCGAGGACCTGAATCCCACGGTCCGGCTCCGCGTGGACGTCGAGGAGGCGGCGAGCGTCGCCCTCGCCCAGACAGGCCAGACCACGCTCCCACTGGCCCGCTTCGCCGAGGTGAGAACCAAATTGAGCAGCAGAGAAACGGACCTCGCGCTCGCGCAACTGCACACTATCCATGCCATGGACCCCGGCAACACCGTGATCGCCGACGCCTACCGGGAGGCGGCGGTGGCCAGCGCCCGGCGGTCGGGATCGGCCGCCGCCCTCGGTCCCCTGCTGGCGCAGCCGGTTCTCGACGCTCTCTCCGCCCGGTACACCCTGGGCAGGGTGTTGTACCGCAACCAGGCCTACACGGACGCCATGGCCCAGATGCAATGGGTCGTCGACCACACCGTGGACGACGAACTGGCCTCCTCCGCGCTCACCTACGTCTCCCTCTGCCAGAAAGGCCTGGGCGATGACATCGCAGCCCGGAAGACACTCCTGGCAGCCATCGCGCGCGACCGTGCGTACGCCAACCTCCCGGCCCGGGCGCTCGCGGCGGGACTCTTCACCCCAGGGCGATTTTGAAAGGTGTCCGTCTGGCTCTCGCCGTCCTGGTGGTCGTCGCCTGCGGATGGCGGTTGGGCGACATCCGATCATCGATCTCCCATGACCTCAACGCGGCCACCTACCCGGTCGACTTCGGCGGTGCCCAGTGGCTGCGGGCCGCCTCCGGCGGGTCCGTCGCCTATGTCCGGACCACGTTCGACCTGCCCGCGATGCCAACGCGCGCCACACTGCTCATCGATTCCGACCAGTGGTTCCGGACATTCATCAACGGAGCCGCAGGCATCAACAATCGCCAGCGGGCCCGGTCCGGTCTGTCGCCCCTCACGTCGGTCGTCGACGCCACCGCCTACCTCCACCAAGGGCTCAACGTCCTCGCCTTCGTCGTAACCAATGTCGATGACCGGCCGCCCGCGTTACGGGTCCGGCTGACCACCGCCGCCGCCGGACATACCACCGACCTCACCACCACGCCGGCCTGGCGAGCCACCACCGACGTCAGTCTGGTCCACCTGCCGGCGAGACAACCGAAGTTCCAAGAGGCAGGCTTCGACGACAAGCATTGGCCACAGGCGCTGGCGGTCGCGGCACCCCGGCCCGCGGGTCGAGCCATCGTGCCGCCCGGCGTCGTGGACCACACCTTCGATGGCGCAGTGATCATGGCGGCACCGCCGGCACCCGATCTGGTGGTGGGGACGGCCCTGAGCTTGCCGTGGCAGCCCACCGACGGCTGGATCCGGGTGGCGACGAATGCAAACTACAGCCTCTTTCTCGACGGCCATGAGGTCATCTCGGTGCCTACGATGGGGCCCCCACTCGGAAGTCCGGCACCTGTGCACATGCAACTCTTCGACCTGGGGCGGTGGCTCCACGCTGGCCGCAACGTCGTGACGGTCCACGTCACCGACCAGAGAGCGGCTGCGATCTACATCGATGGGGACCTGACCGCTCCGGGGGGCAGCCTCCGATTCGCCACCGACCGCGGCTGGGGTGCTGCCGGCGCCCTGTCGAACGGAGCTGGCGCCTACGCGGTGCCGCTGGCACCGGCCTCCTCGTTGGGGCCTCTCCCGGCGGTCTGGCCTGAGGGCACCCGTGGGTCCGTGGTGACCAAGGGGTTCCTGCCGGCGCCGGTCAGATACCGGCTCCTACCGCCGCTCAGCGTGGCGGGCCTGATCGTTGCCGGATGGTTGGTGCTGGCGGGCCTGGGCTCGGCACTCCGCCGGATACGGTTTGCCCAGGCCCTGGAGCTTGGTGCGGTCGGGCTTCTGCCCGCACTTGTGGCGATGGAGGTGGTCCGCCAGTTCGCCCGCATCGGCTCGTCGACGCCGCCGTTTCCGTACTACCCCTCGACGTTGCTCGTGCTGGTGGCCCTGACGATCGCGGGACCGCTGGCCGCCCTCCTCCTCTCACGACCCGAGACCGAGGCCACCGAGACACCGAGACCGAGGCCACCGAGACCGAGGCCACCGAGACCGAGGCCACCGAGACCGAGGCCACCGAGACCGAGGCCACCGAGACCGAGGCCACCGAGACCAGGACTCCCTTGCCTGGATGGCTGCGGCGCAACGCCAGTGCCGTCGGCGTTTTCACCATTGCCGCTGTGGTGGTCCCGTTCCTGACCTACAACCTCGGGTACGAGCCCTACTGGCAGGACGAACAAGCGAGCATCGTCGCCGCTCGGGCGATGCGGGCGCACTGGGGTCTCCCCCGCCTCCCCTCCAGCCTGCTGTACTTCAAGGGCGAGCTCTACCATTGGCTGCTGGCGGGCCTCTCCCTCGTCGCCGGTTGGAACCCGATGATCCTGCGTGGCATGAGTGTGGTCTGGTACCTGGCCACGATCCTCGCCTTCGGACTGCTCCTGGCCCCCACGCTGGCTCCCGGACGGCGGTGGCTGCAGGTCATCGCCACCGCGATCTTCGTCACCGCCCCGGCCGAGCTCGTGTGGGCTCGGGACGTCCGGATGTACCAGCAGGCTCAATTCTTCGCCGTGGTGTTCATTGCCTTCTTCTGGCGAGCCCTCACCCGCCGCAAGACCATCGACATCGCCCTTGCCTGCGTGGCGCTGGCGGCCATGTACCTGTCCCACGAGGAGACCTTCGTCTACTTCCCCGCCATCGCGTTGTGCTTCGTACTCTTTGGCGGTCGGCCTGCGCTTCGCACCCGGAGTTGGTGGTGGTGGGGATGTGGCACGGGGCTCCTGATCGCCGCGCAGTACAGCCTCACCAAGGTCCATCCCGCCCTCCTGGGCGTCGACCTCAGCAACCGACCGTACGTGCAGTTCGACACGCAGCAGTTCTGGTACTACCTCACCAACGTCTACTTCCCTCTGGGTGGCCACGGAGGCGCGCTCACCGTCGTCAGCGCCTTTGCCGTCGTTGGCACCATCGCCGGCATCGCCCGCCGCGATGGCCCCCGCATGTTCCTCGCGGTCCTTGTTTGGGGCACCATCCTGGCGCTGAATACGATCTTCACCGTCAAGATCCCTCGCTACACCTTCGTGACCCTTCCTCCCCTGTTCCTGCTCGGCATGCTGGGCGGCGTTGACGTGCTGGACGGGATACGCTCCCTTTTCGCCCACGGGGGCCGTCAACGCCGGGCGCTCCGGGTGGTGAGCGCGGCCTGCGCGGCGCTGGGAACGCTCTGGATGGCTGTGTCGCTCACCGGCGGTTTCCGGGACTATGGGCTGGCGGCGGCCCGCCTGACCAACACGACCTACGCCCACAAGTACGCCGACTATCAGGTGGCGGCCGATTACATCGCGGCGCGCATCCAACCAGGTGATGCGTTTCTCACGCTCGCTACCCCGGGGCCCGTGTCCCTCTACCTCGGGCGTCGCCCCGATGGTCTCATCCCCGCCGGTAACCCCCGCTTCCTGTACCTGATCGAGCGCAACGGGCGGCTCATTGACACTGTGCTCGGGGCACCATTCATCTTCACCGCCGACGACCTCCAGGCGGTCATGGCGACCCGCCACCGGATCTGGCTGGTGACGTACCCCAGCACGATTTCGGACGCTCCACTGCCGTTGCGCCGGATACTCGCTCAGTTTACCGAGGTCGACACGAGCTACGGGTTCTCGGTCTACCGCTGGAGCGGTTGACCACGCGATTGGGGCCAAGCAACGTCAAGACCCCGCTCCCCGCTACGAGTTGCCCGCGACGGCACCGAGGGCACCGGAGAAGTCTTTCTGTCTGACCGCGTCATGCGCGGTCAGACAGAAAAACCTCCCTCGAATCGTGTTGCGCCCATGTTGCGGGCATCTCAAGGTTCGCTGGCGACGCAGGCCGGCTGGTCGGGGCCGGCGATCGGATCGGTTTCGGCCATCGAATCGGCCCCGGATGCCGATCCAGGTGGGCAGGCCACGGGATCGCACAGGGTGTCGTCGGGACAGGTGGCCGGCGCCGTCTGGAGGTCGGTGGCCGGCGCCGTCTGGAGGTCGGTGAGCGCCGGCGTGGGACCCGCCGGAGGCACCGAGCGAGTGATGGGGGCAGGACCGGAAGGCCGTGCCTGGGCGGCGATCAGGAGGTGAAGGCCCAGGGCCATCGCCGCCAGGAGCGTGACCGTCAGGGCTGCCGGAAGCAGGCGGCGAGTCAGCGGCTGCGGCGACTCAGTCGCCGGTAGAGCGATCGGCCCCGGTAGGCAGCGCGCCGGAGCGGGGCGGGGAGGGCGGTCAGAACCGCCATCTGCTGGATGTAGCGAGGGTCTGTCCTCGCCTCGAACAGCCGGGGATGGACGCAGCGCACGGGAAGGGGCGGCGACTGCGTGGCAAGTGCCAGGATCCCAGGCGCCTGTGCAAGCTCGGCATCGACCATCAGGAACGCGTTCTGCGCGTACCAGGGTTGCACCTGGGGGTCGTCCCAAACCCGGCGCCGGATGCAGTCGACGGCCGTGTACCCGTGCTGGGCGAACAGGTCGATCCAGTAACAAGGCCACTGCTCGTTCACGTGGTGGGCACCGCCCTGGCCGGGGATGGCTGCGGAAAACAGCACTGTAGGCGCCAGCCGGACCAGGTTGCCCACGAGCCCGTCCGCGCAGGCGGCGTCGATGTGCTCCCCAACCTCGACGCTGATGGCAAGACCGAACCGCCGGCCGACCCTGAGGGGCTTGGTGAGGTCGTGGGCCAGGAATTGGCGGTGGTCGATGTGGAGGCCCTTGCGGGCGTGCGGTCCGTCGATACCGAGGACGTCGTCTACCCCACATTCACGGGCAGTTGCGAGCCACAAACCCCAGCCGCATCCCAGGTCGACGACGGAGGTGGCCCCTGTCGCCTTGATCAGCGGAGGCAGTATGCGCCTGGCTGAAGCCAACACCCGATCGACCGTGTTCGAGTAAAACTTGGCATCGTAGAGATAATCGCCCTGAACGGACATACCCCCGAATCTATCAGGTCGTACCTGACAGCCCGCTGAACAGCCGACTACCGCCGTCAGTACTGGAGCGCCTCCAGTGCGATGCCGTTGGCCTCGCTGGTCACCACCGTGTCGTCGCAGTTGCACGAGGCCACATGAACGGGCGTATAGGCAGGCCGCATCTTGTACAGGAATCCGTGGCCGGGCGCGTAGTAGGCATTCCTGGCAGCCTGGACCAGCGCCGCTTCCATGGACTTGTACGGCTGTCCCAGGAGGATGCGGTCGGCCAGCTTGTAGGCCTCGAGCATGAGCAGTTGGCGTGCTGTTTCCTTGGCTGTGTTGTCCACCTTGGGGGCGCCGGGATTGGTGTTCGTCGTGCCCGGGAAGATCGCGCCGGTGAAGTAGCCGCCGAACGTGCTGTCCCACAGATGCAGGACGTTGCGACTCGAAGAGGCGTCGTCGAGGATCGCCCCTGCCCGTGCCATCAACGTCGGGTCATTGCCGAGAGCGTGGGCCGCCTCGAGGAGCGAGGTCGCCTCCGAGCCAAGCTCTCCAAGCCTCACCCAGCCGCCTGCCTCCGTGGTCGACACCGTCTCGGTGCGGTTGGCGGACCCGTCACGTGCGACGACGTTGCTCATGGCTCGGAGGTAGGCGCCGGCAGCCGGCACGTATGCGTGCTTCTGCACGAAGTCGAGCACGTGCCGGCCCTCGGCCACCCACGCCGGCTGGCCGAACGTCGTGCCCGCCTCGATCAAGACGGCTCCCTGCTGGATGGCTTCGTCCGTGCGGTAGAACCCTTGCGGGATCGCGGTGCTGGTTTGGTAGATGGTCCCGACCTTGGCGTTGAACCAGCGTGAATAGGCAGCACCCATCCCCCGGGCCGTCGTCGAGTACCACGGGTCGTGGGAGAGCGAGCCGATGCCCATGAGCTCGTCGTAGATCCACCCTCGCCGGTCGGCCTTCCCGCCGAACTCCCGCTTGACCACCGCGGTGTAACGGTTGATCGAAGCGTCGAACTGGTGGTCCGCGGGGTGGGTGGAGGTGTAGAGCCAGAGGTCGTGGAGGAAGCGGAGGTCGGTCAGGGCGTCGTGCCCCAAATAGGTCGTCGGCGTCTGAGGCTGGAAACGGCCGTTGTAATTGACCCCGACCCCGTAGCGCCAGTTGACGTACGCGCCACCGGACACAGGATCGGCGCCGAAGTCCCGCTCGGCCTGCAGGGTGCTCAGGACGATCTGGTCGACCGACGGCTTTCCCGAGGACGCATGGAGGGAAGAGGAGGCCGGGGCAGACGAGGAAGACGTGGCTTGGGCAGACGATGGGGACGAGGCGGAGTGCGAGGCGCTCTTGGAACTGGAACCGGAGGTGTGGGAACTGCCCGCGAGGACGGCCGAGGGAGTGCCAAAGGCAGCCGCCGCCATTGCAGCCACAAGGCCGGTTCGCAGAAGACGCGTCATGAGAATCCTCCTTCGGATGGTCTCCGGCGTCCCTGCCCGTTGGGGGGTCTATGGCGGACGTGCCTGATAGCCCCAGGCTGCCGTTACGGGAGACGTGCGGGCCGAGTTCGTTCGTGCTGTCCTACACAACATCGGCTCGCGGGCTCGGGCTCTCCATCCCGCATCCGAACCAATCTCTGCGGGAGATGAGGACCCCAAATGGGGGATCGGGGAGAAGCGTCGCCTAAGCGGGCGTCTCCTGCCCGGCCGCCTGGGCCTGGTTCAGCAGGGCCATCGCCTGCAAGCGGCCGGCATCCCGGTCGGAGCCGAACATGTCGCTCAACTCGTTGAGGCGATCGTTCTCGGACAGGCTTGTGACGCGCGTCACCGTCCGGCCCTCGGCCGCCTGCTTCTCCACCCGAAGGTGGAGGTCGGCGAACGCGGCGATCTGTGGGAGGTGGGTGACGGCAAGGACCTGGCTGTGGCGGGCAAGCTCCCAGAGCTTACGGCCGACCACCTCGCCCACCCTGCCTCCGATGCCAGAGTCGATCTCGTCGAAGACCAGCGTCGGGTGGGGGTCGGCGCCGGCAAGCGCCGCCTTGATCGCCAGCATGACCCGTGAGGTCTCACCCCCGGAGGCGATCTTCGCCAGCGGGCGGGGCGGCTCGCCGCGGTTCAGCGAGAGCAGGAACTCTACGGGCTCGAGGTCGTGGGTTGCCGGCCCCGCCTCGCCGATGTGGACCCCGAAGCTGCCGGCCATGGCCAGCGTGCTGAGCTGCTCCTCCACGCGCTGCTCGAGGCTCCGGGCCGCGCGGCGCCGGCCGGCCGACAGCTCGCCGGCGACCGCACCCAGCTTGCGCAGCAGGGAACCCTCGTCCGCCTCCAGGCTTGCGATGGACCGCTCGCGGCCGGCGAGCCCCGCCAGCTCGTCCTCCGCCCCCTCGGCGAAGGCGAGGATCTCGTCCACCGTCGCGCCGTATTTGCGCTTCAAGGCGAAGATCGCGCCGAGGCGCTCCTCCACCTCCGCCAGGCGCTGGGGGTCGTACTCGATCCCCTCGCGGTAGGCACGGAGGGCGTCGCCGAGCTCGCCGAGAGGGACACCGGCCGCCGCAGCCACATCGCCGAGATGCCCGGCCTCCGGATCGAGATGGGTGAGCTGGGCTACGCGATACGCGGCGGCACGAAGAAGGTCCTGTGCCGAGGATCCCTCATCCTCGCCGGCCACTGCGGAGAATGCCTCGCTGGCCAGCCGGATGATCTCCCCGGCGTTGGCAAGGACCCGCTGAGCATGGCGGAGCAACTCATCTTCGCCCGGCTCGAGACGCGCCCGAGCGATCTCGTCGACCTGGTGGCGAAGGAGATCCGCGCGCCGGGCCAGCTCGCGCTCGTCCCCGCGCAGGTCGGCGAGCTCGCGCTGCAGGCGCCGCACCTGAACCCGCAGAGCCGCGGCGGAGCGCCGGAGTTCGCCGAGACCTGCCCAGCGGTCGAGCAGCTCGACGTGCTCGGGCACGCGCAGCAGCGAAAGGTGGGCGCTCTGGCCGTGGATGTCGATGAGGCGCTCCCCCACCTCCTGAAGCATCCGGAGCGGCACGGCCCTTCCGTTGATGCGGCAGACGTTGCGTCCCGAGGAGCCAAGCTCCCGGCCCAGGATCAGCAGATCGTCGTCGGGGGCAGCGAGCCCCGCCTCCTCGAGGGAACCCAGCTCGAGAGGAGATGCCTGAAAGATCCCCTCGACCCTCGCCCCGCTGGCGCCGGAACGGATCATCCCGGCGTCGGCTCGACCACCGACCAGCAGTCCGACGGCATCAATGACGATCGACTTGCCAGCCCCGGTCTCCCCGGTGAGGGCGTTCAGGCCAGGTCCGAAAGCGATGCGCGCCTGGTCAATGACCGCCAGGTTGGAGATGCCGAGCTCGAGCAGCACGGCAGCCAGCGTAGCGCCTCGCCGGGTCGGGGCGGGGCTGCTGACTCAGAACGCGGGCCGGCCCGTGGGGAGGTAGGTGAACCCGCGTCCCGGGCGGCCTCGGGGTCGAACAGGTTGCGGCAGTCCACGAGGATCGGCACGGTGAGGATGCCCTTCAGCCGCACCAGGTCGAGATCTGCGAACTCCGGCCACTCGGTGCAGACCACGAGGCAGTCGGCCCCGT
>WNFB01000210.1_pt1 | contig 41825 bp, 41 predicted proteins | sample 5400501 | NCBI WGS metagenome assembly WNFB01 (sample SAMN13153341, study PRJNA577476) | soil metagenome | isolation source: 200 cm saprolite under Douglas fir tree site 2 hole 1 | place: USA:California | collected 2015-04-18 | reverse complement strand
TCGAGACGCCCTCGTGGGGATATGGAGATTCGGGGACGCGCTTCAAGGTCTATCACTGGCCGGGGGCAGCCAGAAATCTGCGCGAGAAGCTGGCAGACGCGGCCCAGGTTCAGCGCGTCACTGGTATTTGTCCGGGCGTCGCCATTCATATCCCCTGGGACAGAGAAGACGACTGGCGTGCAGTCAAGGAGTATGCCGGGCAACTCGGCCTGCGAATCGGGGCCGTGAATCCGAACCTCTTTCAGGATGACGCGTACCGCTTCGGCAGCCTGTGCCATTTCGACAGGGCGGTTCGGCAACAAGCGGTTGAGCATGTGATCGAGTGCATCCAGATTGCGCAAGAGGTCGGCTCGCATGTAATCAGCCTGTGGCTGGCTGATGGCACCAATTATCCCGGACAAGATGACCTACGCCGCCGCCGCCATCGCTTGCTGGACTCTCTTCAGGCCATCTACGCGGCATTACCGGGTGATATGCGCCTGCTGATCGAGTATAAGTTTTTCGAACCGTCGTTTTACTCCACCGACCTGCCGGACTGGGGAACGTCGCTGCTCATGACGCAAAAACTGGGGCCGCAGGCGGAGGTGCTGGTAGACACCGGCCACCATCCACAGGGTACCAATATTGCGCAGATTGTCGCGCAGTTGCTCGACGAAAACCGGCTTGGCGGCTTCCATTTCAATGATCGCAGGTATGCCGATGATGATTTGATCGTCGGTTCGCAGAACCCCTTTGAACTTTTCTGCATCTTTAACGAGATCGTCGGCGCCGCAGCCGATGGTAACGCCAACGCTGGTCGCATCGCGTACATGATAGACCAGTCGCACAACATCGAACCAAAGATCGAGGCGATGATTCAGAGCGTCATCAACGTGCAGACCGCTTATGCGAAAGCGTTGCTGGTGGATCGGGCCGCGCTGCGCGAAGCCCAGGAAGCTGGCGATGTGCTGGGAGCGTATCGCGTGCTCCAGGCGGCGTTTGAGACGGATGTGCGCCCGCTCCTCTCCGAATTTCGCACGCGCCAGGGGGCTGATCCCGACCCGATCGCGGCTTTCCGCGCCAGTGGGTACGCCGCACGCGTGGCACGCGAACGGGCGGCCAGCGCTATGACAAGCGGCTACCCCGGCGCGTAAAGGCAGCTTTCCCATAGCGCTGCGGCAGAGAAAATGCATTTTGATTGATTACTAAGGATTTCATGCTATGACAAACAACTCTACGCCTACAACGCTGGCGCAGTTAGTCGCGCGTTCGCGCAAGCTGGGAGCAGATCGCTCGGTCTGCAACTGGGGAGGCGGCAACACCTCTGCCAAGTCTGATGAGATCGATTTTCGCGGTCGCCCGGCGCGCATTCTGTGGGTCAAAGGCTCCGGTTCCGACCTGGCGACCGTCACAGAAGCCTCATTTACCGGGTTGTTCCTGGAGGATGTGCTTCCCCTGCTGGAGCGCGAGCGCACGAGCGACAGCGAGATGGTTGATTACCTGGCGCACTGCTTCTACGAGCCGGGCCGCCCGCGTCCCTCCATCGAGACCCTTTTGCATGGATTCCTGCCGTTCACCCATGTAGATCACACGCACGCTGATGCCACCAATTATTTCGCCTGCGCAGCCGACGGCGAGAAGCTGGCGCGGGATTGCTTTGGCGACAGGTTGATCTGGATTCCATATCGCCGCCCTGGCTTTGGGCTGGCGCGCGAGGTCGCACTCGCGGTACGGGCCAGGCCGGATGCGAAGCTTGTCATCCTGGCTAAACACGGACTCATCACCTGGGGAGACACCGACGAAGACTGCTACACCTCGACGCAAAGGACCATTGCTCAGGCTCGTGAATACGTTGGAGCTTATATCGCTCGCTCGAACCGGGCAGTTTTTGGTGGCGCTCGTGTCTCCGCACTCTCAGCAGAGGAGCGGCATACCATCGCGGCACAGGTCGCGCCCGTCTTGCGCGGGCTGGTCTCCGGGGAAAAACTACAGATTTTGCGCTTCGAAGATGGCGAGGATGTGCTGGCCTTTGCGAGCAGCCAGGATGCTCCGCGCCTGACGGAGATTGGCGCGGCCTGCCCCGATCACCTGGTTCATACCAAACCCTGGCCTTTGCTCGTCGATTGGACGCCGGGCCAGGACGGCGAGGCGCTCATCGCGTCCCTGCGAGAAGGAGTGACGGCGTATGTAGCGAAGTACCGCCGCTACCTGGAAGCAACCGAGCAGCAAAATCTTGATCCCGATGCCACTGCGCCTGTCTATCGCGCAAGCGATGCCGTATCAGACCCACATCCCCGCGTGATCCTGGTACCAGGCGTGGGAATGTTCACTACTGGCAAAGATGCAGTCATGGCTGATGTCTCCGCCCAACTCTACCACCGTGCCATCGCCGTAATGCGCGGCGCGGAGGCTTGCGGCGGCTTTATCTCACTCAGCGATGCCGAGAGCTATGCCGTCGAATACTGGCCGCTCGAACAATACAAACTCAAAATGGCCCCACCTGAGCGCGAGTTTGCGCGGCACGTGGTGCTGGTCACAGGCGCGGCGGGCGGCATCGGCTCTGCCACCTGCCGCCGCGTCGCACAAGACGGCGGGCATATCGTCGCCACCGACATTGACCTCGCCGGTGCCGAGCAACTGGCGGCGTACCTCAATCAGCACTTCGGCGCTGGACGTGCGATCGCCGTCAAGATGGATGTCACCAACGAGGCCAGCGTGCAGGCGGCCTTCGAGCAAGCGGCCCTGGCCTTCGGCGGCGTCGATGGCATCGTCAGCAACGCCGGGCTGGCCTCCAGCGCGCCAGTCACCGAGACGAGCCTGGCGCAGTGGAACAAGAACTGGAATGTGCTGGCCACCGGCTACTTCCTGGTGGCACGCGAGGGCTTCCGGTCCTTGCAGGCTCAGGGGCGTGGGGGCAACCTGGTTTTCGTGGCCAGCAAGAACGCGCTGGTCGCCGGCAAGAACGCCGCTGCGTATTCGACGGCCAAGGCCGCTGAAGTGCATCTGGCGCGCTGCCTGGCGGAAGAGGGCGGCCAGTTTGGCATTCGCGTCAACACCGTCAATCCTGATGCAGTGCTGGCCGGTTCGCGCATCTGGGACAGCACCTGGCGGCAAGAACGCGCTTCGACCTACGGCGTGGCACCCGACCAGCTGGAGGAGGTGTATCGCAAGCGGACGACGCTAGGGGTCAATATTCTCCCGGAGGATATTGCCGAGGCGGTGGCGTTCTTCTCGTCGCCGACTCGCTCTACCAAGAGTACCGGCAATATCCTCAATGTCGATGGTGGCGTCGCGGCTGCGTATCCACGCTAAGGAAATGCGCTATGAAGACTCGTACGATGGCGGCAGTCGATCTGGGTGCTAGCAGTGGGCGCGTACTACTGGCCCGCTTCGATGGACTGGGGATCAGCCTGGAAGAGATCCACCGATTTCCCAACCGGCCGGTGACCTTGTATGGGCATCGCTTCTGGAATATCCTGGGCCTGTGGGACGAAACGCTTACCGGACTGCGCAAAGCACGCACGCTCGCGGGAACGCTGGACAGTATCGGCGTGGATACCTGGGGGGTTGATTTCGGTCTGGTGGACGCTCGCGGTTTCCCGCTGGGGAACCCCTTCCAGTATCGCGACCACCGTACGGACGGCGTGATGGAGCAGGTGTTTGCACGCGTTCCTCGCGAGGTCCTGTACCAGCGCACAGGCATCCAGCTGCAGCCCTTCAATACGCTCTTCCAGCTCTTCGCGCACGAACGCCTGCAGCCGGGCGAGCTGGCGCATGCGCATCGCCTGTTGCTCATTCCCGATCTGCTGCACAGCTGGCTCTGCGGGTCGCAAACGTCCGAGCGCACCAACGCGACCACGACGCAGTGCTGGGACTCGATCGCCGGAGCATGGGTGACGGATCTGCTCGATCGATTAGCCATTCCCACCGCCATGCTCCCATCAGTGGTTGAGGCAGGCACGGAGCTCGGCAAGGTCTTACCGGAATGGCGGAGCGATCTCGGCACGGCGCGGGTGGTTGCGCCTGCGACGCACGATACCGGTTCGGCGATTGCGGCCACACCGGTGTCGCTGCCAGGCGGCTGGGGCTATATCAGCTCTGGTACCTGGTCGCTGGTGGGCGTCGAACTCCCGCGTCCAATCATGACAGCGGAGGCTTTCGCCGCCAATTTCACGAATGAGGGTGGGGTCTTCGGCACGACCCGCTTTCTCAAGAACGTGATGGGACTGTGGCTCCTGCAGGAATGCCAACGACAGTGGACGCGCGATGGTCATGTCATGGACTACGACACGTTGCTGGCCGATGTGGATGCTGTCACGCCATTCACCGCCCTCATCGATCCGGATGATGCGCGCTTCCTGGCACCGGAGAATATGTCAGGTGCGATCAACGCGTACCTTTTAGAGCACGGGCAGGCACCGCTCCAGGCACCGGCGGCCTTCGCGCGTTGTATCATGGAAAGCCTGGTGTTGCGCTACCGCGAGGTGTTTCATCAAATCAGGGGGCTTACAGGCACCGTGATCAACGGCGTGCATGTCCTGGGTGGTGGCGCGCGTAACGCACGGCTCAACCAGTGGCTGGCCGATGCGCTCGGTGTCCCGGTAATCGCCGGACCATACGAGGCGACAGCGCTGGGAAACGCGCTGATGCAGCTGGTGGGGCTGGGCGAACTGCGCGGCCTGGCGGAGGTGCGCGCCATTGCGCGGAACACGCCGACACAGGGCTACTCGCCCCGTGACACCGGGCGCGAAGCCTGGAACGAGGCAGCGCAGCGCCTGAGCGCGATGGCCTCTTCGCGTGTTCGTTGAAAGGATCAGCCGATGCGACGGGCATTGCTTATCGCTTCATCAGCACATGTTCAGTCCAGTAGTGATGGGTCTTAGCAACCACAGTGATGACGTTCTTGATCTCCTTCTCCAGGCGAAAGGCCGGCCCAACAGGCAGAAACAGCACAGCGCCCTCGCGCCGCACACAGACATTTTCCACCACTATGGCACGCAGCAACCAGAGCGCCATCTGCTCGTCCTGGCATTTCAATCCGATCCACCCCAGTTTCTCACTGCGCATGACGGGCAGCCCTGTGACCAGGCTTAGCCCACGCTCGATCTCACAAATCACGCGCTGGTAAGCCTCCAGGTCAGCTCTTACCTCTTCCGCTGGAACAGGCTCCAACAGAGTATCTCGATGTGATGGACCTCCTGCCAGGGCCAGGTCACAGAAGTCGGTCCAAAGTTCATCCCAGGCCACCCGCCCATCGTCTGTATAACGCAAGGGAGCCGATCCCATCGGTGCAGCACTCACTGACTTCCCATTTTGATAGCGCGGGGGAAGAAAACCTGGCATTGCATCATAAGGAGAAGGAGATTGTATGCGCTGGGATGTTCTATAATGGTGGCTATGAAGACGAGCGGCATAGGGAGCATAGAAATCGCCACTATCGCGGCAGTCCACCTCAGCCACCTGGCCACCGGCGACCGTAACCTCGATAGGAGGATTACTCCAGACTTTATAATCACCTGCCGGAAGTGAGGGAAATACACCAGCGAACATCACACGCCCGTTAACCTTCCATTCGAGGATAGCCGTGTGCGTCTTCAACACGTCGTAGCCTTTCAGACTAAGCTCTATTTCCCTGCCACGAAATTCTTCTCTGGCATAGACGACCAGTGCCCCAATGCCCGGCCCAATGTTCAGCACCACCTGTTCGGTGTGAACTCGTTCAAAGTACTCCCTGGTCATTTCCATGTGCATTTCTCTCCTCTCTATCATGCTTCCAGCAAGTGCTTTTCTCCCGGCAAGAGATGCCCGGCGGTTTGGAACCGTCGAGCACCTCCACCCCTGGCCTATCTCAGCAAGACAAGCGACTCCTAGGAACTCGGGTTGTCAAAGCCGTCGTAAGGCACTCCCAGGTAGGGAAAACTCTTGAGGTAGGGCGAGTTGATGTCGCTCGGTTCCACGTCATCCGTGACCTGGGAAGCCGCGGCGTCCGGGGTGAAGCTAGGGTCGACCAGCGGGATGGTGACGCCAGCTAGCGCACGCAGCTCGACCGTGAACACGTCGTCGAAGACCCGGCGACCGTTCGGGAATCCGGCGAGGTCGCCTCCCAGGATGCCGAGGATGTTCGGATTTTTTGCCGGCGGAATGGCCATGTTCAGCCGCAGCAGATCCGCGAGCGTCTTGCCCGTGAAGTTCTGGAAGCCGGGAATGATCCCAGCCGGGATGCCGGTGAGAAAGATGGCGACCATGTCCGCTCGCGCTTTGGTGTAGGCGGCCAGGTTGGGGAACACCCCTGGATAGAGGACTGGCAGCAGGCCTGAGACCTCCGGGTGTTGTGTATTATTGAGGAACAGCTTGTCCTGCCTGGGATCAAGCGCGTTCCACAAGTCCTTCTTCCCCAGCGGGACCATGACTTCATTGAAGAGTGGGGCAGCCTGCCGCGAGACCTGCACGAATGGCCCCGTCTCCACAATCTTCCCCTGACCTTCAAGGATCCTCGCCTTCTGCCGACTTGCCGAGGCATACATGCCGATGACCGAGCGGGGGTCGTTCGGATCGGTGGGGTTGGAGCCATCGCGCGTCAGGTGGGCCTTGGGCACCTGGATGGCCATGGTATGGACGTTGAGGTTGTCGGTTCCATTGACCCCTGGGGCAGCAGGCATGGGAAACACATGCAAATTCTGGAATGGCCGCAGATCAAGCAGGTCGAAGACGGCGCCCAGGTCTACATAGAACCCCTCAGCCCTCTGCCCGGCGAACACCGTCTCACCACTCTTGAGGCTGTGAACGGCCGCCTGAGCCAGCGAGGCATAGTTGGGTGTGGAAGAAGGGCCGATGTTGCAGGGTGGACAAGCTAGATTGCTCCCCAACACGGTCGTCTGGCCGTTCTCGACAACCTTGGTCACGGAATAGAACTGTCGCTTATTCCAATTTGGATCATTCAGGGAGGTGATCCGACCAGTGTTGTAGAGGAAGGTGTTGGGATTGCGCAGGTCCGTCTGGAAACGGAACTGGTAGGTGATGTCCTCAACCGCATCTCCGTCATTGTCGATTTTGATCTCATACAGGACATCATCGCCGAACTCATAGAAGTTTGGACCACCAGCCGGCCCCTCCAGGGGAACGTAGTTGGCGATCAGGGTGACCATGTTCGGCCGGTCCGGGCTGACAAACGCGTAGACATCGGTATTATCAGCCACCGGGTCTTTGGAAATTTCGGGTGCTTCGCGATGGGATGACATAAATTTTCCCCCAATTTGAATACCTCTTGACGCTGCTTACCGCACGAGATTCAAGAGGCGCATTACGAGTCCAGGGTCGCGTACAATGACTTCCTGAGTACCAACCAGGAGGGCGATCTCACCCGATGCGAGATCGCTCACGTGGGCCACCAGTGGTCCGGCAAGATCGGCTGCTGACATCTCAGCTGTAGACAGTGCCGCTGCCGAAGTTTCAGGCAGATCAGAGGTTGCTGCCAGTTGGGGAACGGCAGCAAGTACGCCAATCGTCGCCATACTTGCAGTTGTCTGACCGAGAAACCCACGTCGGGACAGTTTGGCCATGTTGTTCTCCTCTCATAGGGATGCATTGATCCCTTTGATATCGGGTGCTCAGTGCCTGGTTACCGCCTTTGTATCGAAGCAGTCAGGGTAGGTCTCCGGTCACAACGGATTTCAAAGGACCTCACACCCACTCCGCCGAAGTCTGCACATCACGACACCCTTTCAGTTTTAGGTTTTTGGCAAAAGCATATAAGCTTCTTTCATTCGCGAAAAAGCTACTTCTGAAAGGACGGCCAACAGGGCCGTTAGCCATAGTTGAGAATGCCGGTGAGTTCCCCCAAACGATCACCAGGCGAAATCCAGACTGTGTCGATTCTCCCCCTCACGAGGGCCGATCCAATCCCTCAACTGGGCATGCCCAGCTGAGCCAGAATCTTCTTCAGACTTCTACTTGATTAAGCATACGATAGCACACAGTATGTAGATCAATTTTCATGTATGTATTCGTAGCCTCGTTCAAGAATACGCCTGCAACGTATGATTAGATCAGTTATTCGCACACATGCGCCAAACATAGGTATCTATCTTCATTCAATCTTGCTTTTTTTCTCTTTGTATGAGTATAGTTTGCTTGTCGGTGAATGTTCCCCGCTGGCATCCAGTAGAAAGGAAGCTATGTGCGACTCGTTTCTTTACTCGCAAGCGCGACTGAGATGATCTATGAACTGGGTTGCCTGGATCAATTGGTGGGCCGCTCACACGAATGTGACTATCCACCGCAGGTACTTTCATTACCGGTGGTGAGCAGAGTGCAGATCGATATCGACACAAGCAGCGCCCAGATTGATGCCCAGATCAAGCAACTGACTCAGCAGACAGGCAAACCAGATGAGGTGGCCCTCAAAGCTTTGAGCATCTACGCTATCGATGTCGAACAGCTCGAAGCGCTGCGGCCCGATGTGATATTTACACAAACTCAATGCGAGGTCTGTGCGGTCAGCGAACGCGATGTCATGCGAGCCATTGAGCATTTGACAGGGCTACGACCTCGGGTCGTCTCACTGGCCCCTCATCGCCTGAATGATGTGTGGGAGGACGTTTTACGGGTAGGAGAGGCATTGGGACGCCACGAGCAGGCAGAGAAGCTGGTCAATGGCTACAAGAAAAGATTGGGCGAACTGAACAAAGCGACATCAAGATCGGGAAGCAAACCTCGTGTCTCGATATTGGAATGGCTCGATCCATTGATGGCTTCGGGCAACTGGACTCCAGAGTTGGTGGAATACGCGGGCGGTGAAAACGTTTTTGGTGAAGTTGGACAGCACTCACCATGGCTGAGTTGGCAAGAATTACAAACGGCAGATCCAGATGTCCTGGTTCTCTCTCCCTGTGGCTTCACTCTCGAACGCACGATGCTGGACGTACCGATTTTGCAGCAGCATCCTGTTTGGGCATCGTTAAAGGCAGTGCGGGAAGGTCGAGTGTATGCCATTGATGGCAATCAGTATCTCAACCGCTCTGGTCCTCGCCTGGTAGAATCTGCCGAGATATTGGGGAAGGTTATCTGGGGTGAACAAATAGAGATTGAAGTTGATGCGAATGGATGGAAGAAAATAGGGTAGTCTGCATCACTGCAAAAAGTGTGTTGAGGAGCGACTGAGTCGCTCCTCAACACACTTTTTGCAGTGATGCAGACTACCCTAAAGGGGCAAAATAGTTATACGTTGTGTGATCGCGGGGCGAGTGCCCAAAAAAGCATGGCTACCAATACGATAAAGAACAGCGTCATCAGACCCATCAACGAGTCAATCAGGTCGGACATATCAAACTGGAAAATCGCCGCGGAAATCAGGACCAGGATCAGGAGAAATCCCAGGGCAGGGAGAATTAAGAGTGCGTTCATACGAGAACCAGGGGTTCGTTGGCGCGGCTCACGCGCCATATATTCCATATCTGTATCAAGTGGCTCCATAAATAACCTTTCTACAGCTCCAGGCATAGCCAGTCATTTTTGCTACACCCGCGTAATACGTAGTTGCGTGACGACTCTCATTGGTTAAAGCCAGACGAGAAGCGTAGTGTGCAATCAACAACACGCGACTGTCGTCTCTGAATGCGGCTCGACCTCGCCCCGGCAACACCGCCTACAGGCACTATTATAGTCCCACTTTGCCTTTCACGCAACCGCTCAACCCTGCTCTTCTTCCCTCTCTCCAAAAATCCTAAAAAAAAATGGCCACAACGGCCTACGCAACGGAAGTCCGGGCAGGGACAGTCCAGTTATCAGAATCAGAGTGGGGAGAGGAGTCCTGGTCGATCGCAGCAGAGATAATAGGCAAAGATCGGAACTTATTGAGGTAACGACGCAGTTCAAATGCGTTCAACTGATACATCGCACCATCAATAGTAGCGGCAATTTGCCCTTCGACTATTGCACTACATAGGTCAGCAAAAGTTGGGATACGGTCAGCCATGAGATAACCTCCCTACAAAATACTGTGACTCTCTATAGCATTGCTAGCACCGGTTTACCGTGAAATATTCACGGTATCTACCCGTCTTACCTGCCTATAACACCTATACGCAAGCCAGCGTACCAGAGTTTCATGCTCTTTTACCATGGAGAACACAGAAACTGTGCTATTTATTTCATTTATCGGCAGCTTTGCTTCTACCGATCACTCTTCCTCCTCTTCGCCGGAACCAACTGTATCATCGTTGTCCAACAATCCTTGTATAGGTTCAATATACATCATCTGGCGGATTAGGTCAACCTGTTTAATCACATCTTTGATGGCGGGAATAAGAACCTGTTTCCCATCTGCCGCGGCCTTGATGATATACACGTCATTGCTGCCAGTCACCAGGATATCCATGATTCTCCCTATCTCACGTCCATCCAGCGTAAGCACTTGCAAACCAAGGATATCGTGCTGGTAGTAGGAGTCGGGTGGAAGTTTCGCCAGCTGGCTCAGAGGGATCGTCAAATCGAGGTTGCGCAGGGTTTCCGCCGTATTCGCATCTTCAACGCCCGCCAATTTCAGCACCACCATTTCCCCTTTGTAGGGGCGAACGCTGTTGATGCGGTGGCGCATATGATCAGGGCCGAGATAGATTGCCTCAAGTTCCGCAAAACGGTTAGGAATATCGGTAAGCGAAAGAACTTTGAGTTCTCCATGCAAACCAAAAGGGGCTACCACTTTTCCAATAGTAGCCCATTCAGTGTCTTGTTGTTTTGGCACGGATGCAGACCTCTGTGTTACTTACAGTATCTCTAGAGAAGTATGACGACCTTCACGCGCACCACCAGCCCGCAACAGGGTACGCATTGCCCTGGCGACACGACCCTGGCGACCAATTACTTTGCCAAAATCATCTGGTGCCACATGCAATTCCAATACCAGGGCATTGCGATCATTGCGAACTTCGCGCACCTGTACCGCGGACGGATCATCGACGAGCGACTGAGCGATGTACTCAACCAATTTACGCATATCCAACCCAACCCTTACTTCATTCAATAGATATTATTCAGCCTGAGAAGCGGGGGCAGCTGAGGCCTTCGACTGCTCGAAACGAGCTAATACACCTGTGCGCTTGAGCAATTGGGCCACCGAGTCGGTTGGTTGTGCACCATTCTTCAACCAACCCAGCACCTTCTCTTCGTTAATTTTGATGACGGATGGTTCCACCAGAGGGTCATACCAACCAAGGTTCTCAATAATGCGACCATCGCGAGGAGAACGCGAATCGGCAACTACCACACGATAGCTGGGCCTCTTCTTCATGCCCATACGTTTTAAGCGAATTTTGACAGTCATGCTTTGTTTTTCTCACCTTTTCCCCACATCCTGGGGTGTGTATTTATTGCAGCACCCTTTGTAAAAATGGGGTGCCTACAACGTCTCTGAACTACGGCTAAGAATAGCATGGAGCATGAGAATTGTCAATGTATTTTCATATAAGTCAACTCAATTTTAGAGAGGGGAAAGCTGCAACGTTTCCCTCTCTAAAATTTGAGTTGACTTACCCCCTATTGGGTTGGACGAGATATTCTTGTGGGTTGCGTTCAAACAAGCGTTTACAAGCTGGGCAACAAAAGTAGAAGTCTTGACCGTCAAGATTGCTACGATGCCGAGCATTGGCTCTCTCCACCTCCATACCGCAGACAGGATCAATAGCAGTATCTGCCGCTTTGCCTGCCGGATGCTCATCCAACCGAAACACATTCTCGCTCACTTCAACTGGCAAACCGCGGCGTCGCACCTGCACCAATTCTGCCAGGATGCTGGCTGCTATTTCTTCTGGCGTCACCGCTCCCAGATCTAGCCCGGCAGGTGCCTTGAGGTGAGCAATCTGCTGTTCGCTCAAACCAGAGCTACGCAAGTATGCACGACAGGCCTCTGCTCGTTTGCGACTTCCCACCATACCGACATAGCAGGCGGGACTGCGTAAAGCCTGTTCCAACGCGTCTTCATCATACTGTCCATGCGTAGCAATAAGGATAGATGTTTGCTCATTAACCTTCACCTGGCTTAGATCGGCAGAGTTTAGTTGTTGAACCGAAAAATTGAGCACACTCGCCAGGCGGCTTAACGCAGCAATCACCGGCGAATCGCCAATCAAGAGCAGTTGTGGTTGGGGAAGATGTGGTTCCATATAGATATCCAGCACGCCTCCACTTGTACAGGACATGGGGAAAATGCGTACATCGCTGCGTACTATGCCCGTATCTTGTGCCCCTAAGCGCAGCAGGTAGGGATCACCTCCTTCACGCAGTACGCGCATAGCCTCGCGCAATACAACAGGTTGCGCACAGTTGCCGCCAATCCAACCGGTCATCTGCCCGTTGGCCTGGATAATGGCCTGTGCGCCAGGTTTGGCGGAAGTCGGGCGTTCACACCACACAACTGTCGCCAGCACAAACGGTTCGCCAGCCAGCGTCAGTTGATATGCAAGCTCAATCAAGGTGTTGTTCGACATGGTATCTTCCTGAAAAGTGTTAGGGCATTTTTCGCAGATACCCTCGTTGACATCCAATATATATCAGCCCAACGAGGGGCGAACAAATGGCGCGTAGGGGCGGGAGTGGTGTGGAACGGAGTGCCGGGAACCTTGGACCCTTGTGGTCGCCCGCGTTCCTTATCCTGACCCGCATTTCCACTAGCGGTCATCAGCCACGCGGGCGACCACAAGGGTCCCTTCCTCTCATCAACCCCACCCCCGCCCCTACGCGAGATCCGTTCCTTTCTTCTTCGGTTGAGGCCCCCGACACCAATCATCGCAACTAATCGGCGGTCAAACCTTTCTCGTTGAGGATAGCCCACACTTTCCATGGACTAATCGGAATGTCGATATGGCGTACACCGACATGAGCCAGTGCGTCGACTACAGCATTAGCTATCGCCTGTGGCGCACCGACCGTGGCAGATTCGCCGACACCCTTGGCACCAATCGGATGGTGAGGCGAAGGCGTGACGGTCTTGTCCGTTTCCCAATGCGGCGTCTCCATTGAGGTTGGAATCAGGTAGTCCTGAAAGTTGCCTGTCAGAATGTTGCCGTTGTCGTCAAAAGTTATCTCCTCGTACAAGGCCGGTGCAAGCCCTTGCGTCAGACCACCATGAATCTGCCCCTCGACGATCATAGGATTGATAATCGTGCCGCAGTCATCCACCGCCATAAAGCGACGAATATGTACCTGGCCAGTACCACGGTCGATATCCACCACACAGATGTAGCTGCCAAAGGGATACGTCAGGTTAGGTGGATCGTAGTAGTTTACCGCTTCCAGACCTGGCTCCAGGTACGGTGGACAATTCGTATAAGCGGCAAAAGCCAGCTCTTGAATCGTCTTTCCCTTACCGGGTGCGCCCTTGACGAAGAAACGCCCCGGCTCCCACTCAAGGTCCTCTTCGCCAACTTCCAGGAGATAGGCTGCAATCTTCTTGGCTTTGTCACGCACTTTGCGTGCCGCCAGTGCCGTGGCAGCACCTGCTACAGGGGTACTGCGGCTGGCATAGGTGCCGAGACCATAGGGGGCGGTATCGGTATCGCCGTGCTCGACATCCACATCGTCCGGCGACATGCCCAGTTCAGCGGCGATGATCTGGGCAAAGGTGGTTTCATGTCCCTGTCCCTGCGTCTGAACACCGATGCGAGCAAGAATCTTGCCCGTGGGATGGACGCGAATCTCACAACTGTCGAACATCTGAATACCGGCGATATCAAAATGCTTGCCCGGACCTGCACCGACGATCTCCGTAAAACTGGAGATGCCGATGCCCATCAGTTCGCCGCGCGCGCGCTTTTCGGCCTGCTCCCGGCGCAACCCTTCGTAGTCTACGTTCTTCATCGCCAGCTTCAATGCACCTTCGTAGTTGCCGCTATCAAACGTCCAGTCAAGGGCAGAGCGATAGGGAAACGCCTCTGGCTGAATAAAGTTTTGCAGGCGAAGCTGTGCCGGGTCTTTGCCAAGGTCATGAGCAAGCGTGTCCATCATGCGCTCAATCAGGTATGAAGCCTCGGTCACGCGGAATGAGCAGCGATAGGCAATGCCTCCGGGAGCTTTGTTAGTGTGAACAGCGTCTACCTCCACAAACGCGTGTTTAAAGTCATACGAACCTGTGCAAATGTGAAACAGGCCAGCGGGAAATTTAGTTGGCTGGGCGGCTGCATCAAATGCTCCATGATCTGCCAGCGTATATACTTTTAACGCCTGAACAGTCCCATCTTTGTCGGCGGCTATCTCTGCATGAATATGATAGTCACGGCCAAAGCCTGTGCTACTGATGTTCTCAGAGCGGTCTTCAATCCACTTGACGGGCTTGCCAGTGGTAAGGGAGGCCACCACAGCGCAGACGTAGCCGGGATAGATGGGTACCTTGTTGCCAAAGCCACCGCCAAGATCGGGCGAGATAATGCGTATGCGATGCTCAGGCAGACCTGCGACAATGGCAAAGAGGGTGCGATGCGCGTGTGGAGCTTGCGAGGTGAGCCAGACGGTGAGCTTTCCCGTCGCCTTGTGGTAGTCCGCTACACAACCACACGTCTCAATCGGTGCAGGGTGAATACGCGGGATGAACATATCCTGCTTGACGACCACTCCATTGGCCTCTGCCTCGGCAAAAGCTGCATCCGTTCCTGCACGGTCGCCCGTTTCCCAGTGGTAAATCTGGTTTGTTGGCTGCTTATCCTTCTTGTCGGGACGCAAGAGCGGAGCATCGGGATCAAGAGCCTTTTTGGGGTCAACGATCACCTTCAGAGGTTCGTAATCAACATCGACAGCAGCTACTCCATCGGCGGCGGCATAGCGGCTGGTAGCGACGACAAAGGCGACCTCCTGCATCTGGAAATGCACGCGGTCCAACGCCAGCACAGCTTCGGTATCGGCCGAGAGCGTGGGCATCCAGGCAAGTCCTGCCGCGTCGAGGTCCTTGCCGGTGATGACCGCGACCACGCCGGGTACCTTCATGGCCGCGCTGATATCCACGTTCTTGATGAGAGCGTGGGCATAGGGGCTGCGCACGATGTCCCCGTAAAGCATTCCGGGCAACATCACGTCGTCGACATAATTCCCTTGTCCCCGAATAAAGCGAGCGTCTTCTTTGCGCTTGTACGGCTCTCCCAGGCCATGTTTGAATACTTCAGTCGCCATTATTCGCCTCCTTCACCGGCGGTGACCGGAACTTGCTCGGATGCCTGCATTTTATCTGCGGCATATTGGATGGCTTTCACGATATTCACATAGCCGGTGCAGCGGCAGAGATTACCAGAGATACCTACTCGGATCTCGTGCTCGCTGGGATTGGGATTGCGCTGTAAGAGTGCCAGGCTGGTCATCATCATCCCTGGCGTGCAATAGCCACATTGCAGTGCATGTTTCTCATGGAAACCTTCCTGCAAGGGATGGAGTTTATCATTCTGCTCCAGACCTTCAACGGTCATGATCTGGCGACCATCCGCCTGGACGGCGAACATGGTACAGGATTTCGTGGCCTTGCCGTCGACGAGAATGGTGCAGGCTCCACATGCGGACGTGTCACAACCAATATGGGTACCCGTCAGGCGCAATCCATCGCGAATCCAGTGTACGAGCAGCATTCGTGAATCGACATCGCCCTCGTAGATAGTGCCGTTAATAGTAACACTGATGTGATGTGTACTCATGCTATTTCCCTCCTGTGGCACGGGCAAGTGCTTTACGCAGCGCACGAACCGCCAGCGTGCGTACCATAGCGCGTTTGTATTCCACCGGCCCGCGTGTATCACTGGTGGGCTGAGCAGCAGCGGCAGCGAGATCAGCCGCCTGGTGAATGCTGGCATCATCCAGAGATTTACCAAGCAAGAACTGCTCGGCGTCACGCGCCTTAATCGGCACAGGTCCAACATTGGTTAGCCCAATACCCGCGTAATTGACCTGTCCATTGTCATCCAGCGTGATATAGGCTGCCACGCCAGCAATAGCATAGTCTCCAACTTTGCGCTCCAACTTGAAGTACGCGCCGCCGCTCCGCTCCGTGGGAGCTGGAATGCGCAGCTCCGTCAATATCTCATCGGGACGCAGCGTTGTCTCAAAAGTCGAATCGGTGAAAAACTCCTCAATGGGAATGATACGTTCGCCAGCGGGGCCAACTGCGACCACACGAGCCCCAACTGCCAACATGGTAGCGGGATGATCGTTGGCCGGATCAGCATGAGCAATGTTGCCTCCAACCGTGGCCCAGTTGCGCACAACAGGGTCAGCTACCATCGAGGAGGTATCGAGCAGAATGGGATAGCGGTCGCGGATGAGAGAAGAGTTATCCAAATCTGCTTCACGGGTGAGTGCCCCAATGTGCAATGTACCGTCTGTTTCTTGAATGTACTCCAGGCCACCGATACGGTTGATGTCAATCAGGATCGATGGGCCCGCGAGACGGAATCGCAAGAGGGGAATGAGGCTCTGGCCACCAGCCAGAATTTTGGCTTCGTCGCCATGTTGCTGCAGTAGGGAGACAGCTTCTGGAACGCTGTTCGCTACTACATAGTCAAAGGAACCAGGAATCAAGATATCACCTCCAAAAAACAGCCGTAGACGCGCATGTTCCTGCGCTTCATCGGAAAAATACGCCAGACCGGTAGGGAGGAAATCGTATCAAGGTGTTGCACACCTGACATAGTAAGTATAGACCTCAATGCCAATAGATGACACCTCCAAAAGGGGGTATTCCAGGCCATACAAAAGGAGGTCAGAGCCACCCCTGTTTGACGGCAACCATCACCGCTTCTGTACGATTCTTCACACCCAGGCGGTGCAGAATCTCCTGTACATACCCTTTGACGGTGTTTTCGCTGAGGTAAAGCTGTGTGGCAATCTCGCGGCTGGACAGGCCCTGGGCCACGAGGCGGAGGATGACGATTTGTTGTGAGCTCAGGGGCTCAGGGAGAGGTTCCTGGCTTAGCTGCGGAGTGCGGCGTAGCTGGGCAAACACGGCTACTGCGGCCTTGGTATCAATAGCCGCCTCACCACGCGCTACCGCCCGGATAGCACGTTTCAGGTCAAAGCGTTCAATATCTTTGACGATGAAGCCGCGAGCACCCGCCTGAATTGATTGCGCGATCAGGTTTTCATCGGTGAAGGTTGTCAGGATGATGACTGCAGTTTCGGGATACTGCTCTGTGACAATCCGACAGACTTCAATGCCGCTCACGCCGGGGAGCCGTACATCGAGTAACACGATATCAGGGCGCAGGCGCTCAATCAGTTCAAGGGCCTGGTCCGCGTTGGCGGCATCTCCGACGATGGCGAAATCCGGCTCGGCCAGCAACATTGCCTTGAGCCCCTCGCGTACCATCTCATGATCGTCAATGATGAGCAGGCGAATCATAGCGGTACCACCGCCTTTACGATTAATCCACCTTCTTCACCATTCATCAGGAAAAATTGGCCGCCCAGTTCTTCGAGTCGATGATGCATTCCCTTGAGTCCAAGATGGGTTGCATTCCCACGATACATCTGGAGAATTTGCGGTGAGAGGCCAACGCCATTGTCCTGTACCACCAGGATGGCCTGCTCAGTGGTGATCTGTACCGTGACAATTACTATCGTTGCCTGAGCATGGCGGCGCACATTCGAAAGAGCCTCCTGGGCAACGGTAAAAAGAGTGCGTTCAATGCGAGCCGGTAATTGCACGGCAAGTTCCGCGACCACCAGGTCGGCCTCAATCGAAGAAGATTCACGCAGGTCATGGATCAAGGTGTAAAGCATACTCACCAACCCACCCTCTTGTAGCTCCGTGAGAGAGAGTGCAAAGATGGCATCCCGCACCTGCGCATTTCCCAAAGAGGCCAGTTGTTTGATGGTGCGCAGTTGAGGAACAACTGCAAGATCAGCAGGCGATTGTCCCATCAGCCAATCGGCTTTCAAGCCAATCGTGAACAAGGTTTGCTGCACGCGGTCATGTAATTCTTGAGCAATACGACTTCGATCATCTGCAAGCATTTGGCGCTTCTGAGCCTCGGTGAGTTCATGGTGGAGCGTTTGCATATCGGTGGCAAACTTACTCAAATCCTGGTTGCGCCGCTCCAATTCAGCCGTGCGCTCGCATACTTCGCGTTCCAACTGCGCAGCATATTGCTCCATCGCCTGCCGCTCGCGAGCGATAAGTTGTGCGTTATGAATAGCCACGGCAGCCTGAGCACTTAATGCCTCGATCAGCTCCACATGGCGTCTACTGAAGCGAGAAGGGCGGGTATCACCGATCAGGAATGCGCCCAGGATAGTCTCTTCGCGCGTTTGCAGTTGGACGCCTAAAAAGCTGCGTACAGGGATATGACCACGAGGCACACCGACATAGCGGGGATCTTCATGCACATCATCCACGACAATGGATGATCCCTCCCAAAAAACGGGCTGCAAAACACCGATGCCCTCAACAGGCCCCAAATGGCGAAAATGTTTCTCAATAGCCGGAGTGGCTCCGGAGATAGCCGCCAGGTTGAAAATCACTTTATTGACGGGTAGGTTGGCATTCTCGCCGGCAATTTCGGGAATGAGGAAGAAAGCAGCATATTGAGCGGAGGTCACTCTACGGGCAGCATCAGTAATCATCTGCAACAGGCGCTTCAGATCAAACTCAGAAGTAAGCGCAATAGCGATGCGGTTCAGTTGTGCCAGTTCGTCGGCCTGCACTTGCAGACCTGCAATGAGATCTGCACGACTCTCGTCAACGTCAATTTCTTGAGCCATACAACACACACCCATCAAAAACGCTATAAGTCCAGTAGGAGCGATGGAAAAAGTATACCATAGAATTCGTTTCAACCCAAAGCAAAGCCTGAACTTATTCCTGATCGCTCGCATACGGCAGGTGATGCGAGCCAATGACTAAGATCGGACCCTCTTAGCTGGATTTTGAGAGCAACACCTGAAACCCTGAACATCCATAGATCACATACTATCGAGTTTAAGCGCCGCACATGCAAGCCGGTACACCAGGGGTGCAACTTCCTCCATGCTGCGCGTGGGACCCGCTAGAGTATCAAAGGTCTCAAAGCTGCTCAGCGTAAGGAGGATATCAACGGTCTTGTCGAGAGCCTCGCCAGGTGAGAGGACATGGCGCTCGGCGAGCCGCTCAGCAATCACGCGGACTCCTCGCCGTCTCCATTCGTCTCTTGTCCGTATCACATGCTCAAAATCCGGGTCCAGGGCGGCCAGTGCCCGCAGCCGGCGCATCACGAGCCGGTCCACGTCCCAGAAGTGACTGAAGACCAGCAGATACTCCCTCAGAGTGTCGAGCGGCTCCGCCTGGCGAAATGCAGTGGCTAATTGTTCCATGCCACCACTGGCCGCCAGAGAATCACATAATCCTTCGAGGAGTCCTATTTTGGAACCAAACTGGTGATAGACGGTCATCCGGGCGACATCAGCCTGGCGGGCAATAGCGTCGATGGAGAAGTGGAAATAGCCGTTGCTGGACATGAGCAATTCGCGGGCTGCATTGATAATGCGAGCGCGAGTCAGTTCCGTGGCTGCCTGGCGCTGGCCGAGTCGGTATGGGCGAGGACTCATTGATGACTTTGACACTCCCTCAAATTTGTTGTATAGTCTGTATACCTAAAAAAATAATTAGATAGATTGTCTACATAATATTCTACACGAAGGCTCCCGTAAAGGAAAGCGCCAGTCATCTGAAAGGAGAATCACTCGCATGCCACGACCATTTCGCTTTGGCGTCACAGAGGCTCATGCCCCATCCCGTACTGCCTGGGTCACCATTGCCCGCAGAGTCGAGGAGCTGGGCTACGCGACCTTGTTAATCCCTGATCGAACGAACGTAGGGAGCCTGGCTCCCACTCCAGCGCTGGCAGTCGCGGCGTCAGCGACCACGTCGCTGCGCGTTGGGAGTTATGTGTTCTGTAATGGATATCGTCATCCTGTGCTTCTAGCCAGGGAAGCCGCCACGCTCGATCTGCTTTCCGATGGCCGCTTTGAACCTGGCCTGGGAACAGGCGTCTCATCGTCCGAGTTTCAACAGATGGGTATTCCGTTTGGGAGCGCGGGCGCACGCGTCGATCATCTTGAGGAAACTCTTCAGATCATGAAACGACTCTTCACAGAAGAGACGGTCAGTTTCACCGGCAAGTACTACACGATTACAGAGATGAAAGGCTACCCTAGACCCGCCCAGAAGCCGCACCCGCCCATTCTCGTCGCAGGCGCGGGAGAACGCATGCTCAAGCTGGCAGCCAGGGAAGCTGATATCATCGCCATCGGGTCAAAGATAACCGCGCAAGGTGTGGATCCGGCAGACGCCACCTTGGAGCAAAAAATCGCCTGGATCAAAGAGGCTGCCGGCGACCGCTTCGCAGATCTGGAACTGTGTCAGACGATCTTCGACCTGGAAATCACCGACAGTGGAACTGCTCGCTCTTCCCAGCCAGGAGGGTGGTTCATTCCAAGCAGACCGCTCACTACCGAGCAGGCGGTTGCGCATCTTCTTGAGCTGCGCGAGCGCTATGGTTTCTCCTATCTGCAGGTCTCTGCAGGACAGGTAGAGAACTTTGCCCCGGTAGTTGCGCGGCTGGCCGGCAAATAAAGCAGAAGGAAGCTTTATCCTGAAGAGACCATCGGTCGCGAGGTCATTCCCGCCGTCGCGGACCTCTGAGCACGAAAAAGGAGAGAACACATGGCAAAGATCATTTCCAGAGAGCAACTCCGTCGCGGAACCTCCTATCTCTTTCAAGGAGGGGAACATGGAGGCATTCCCATTTCGTTTTTCTGGGTGCAGGCTGCCCCTGGCAGTGGCCCCCGGCTGCACAAGCAACCGTATGAAGAGATCTTTGTGATCCAGGAGGGTCATGCCACCTCATTCTATTGCGGCAGAACGAACACTCATGTATAATTGTCACAACTAACGAAGAACAAGATAACATACACATATCCTGAGGAGCCATGCATTATGCCAACCCCACAAGATTCGGCCCAAAACGAAAACACTTATGTCATCGACCCGGAAAGTGCCACTGAGATGGCACGCCTCATGAATCAAGACCGCATCATCACAGACAATATGGGCCGCCTTTTACCTGAACAACTTGACCTTTCCAATACTCGCACGATTTTGGATCTTGCCTGTGGTCCCGGCGCATGGGCCCTGAATATAGCATTTGCTTATCCCAAGATCGAGGTAGTTGGAATCGACATCAGTAAAACCATGATCGATTACGCTCGCGCCCAGGCGTGGTCACAGGGACTGAACAATGCCAGCTTTAAAGTAATGAATGTGCTGAAACCTCTTGATTTTCCCGATAACTCCTTTGATGGCATTAACGCCCGCCTGATGGTCGGATTTATGCCTAAATCTGCATGGTCGGCATTGCTACAAGAATGCTGGCGCATAACACGCCCTGGTGGATTCATCTGCCTCACCGAATCTGACGAGTTTGGCAATACGAACAGTGCTGCCTATGAAAAGGGCAAAATCGTGTTCTTTCGTGCCCTACAGCTAGCGGGTATGACCTCGCCTCTTGATGAGCGAAGCTTTGGCATTACACCTCTACTGACGAGTTTTCTCCGCAAGGCTGGCTATCAAAATATCCAGAGAAAGCCTCACACCCTCGACTTCTCGGCCTATACAGATATCCATCAAGCCATGTTTCAAAATTTCACGATTGGCACCCAACTAGCCCAGCCATTTATGATTAAAATGGGGCAGACGACCCCGCAAGAGGCTGAACAGTCGATACAGCAACTAATGATAGAAATGATGTCAGACGACTTTTGCGCACTCTGGTACTACCTCAGTGTCTTTGGCATAAAGCCACAGTGAGCGAAGGGAAAAATACCTATCATCCTACCCTACAAAAGACCGCTTTCAAGTAGGCAGTCTCCGGCATCACCAGGTTGATGGGATGATCGACTCCATGAGTGTAGCTTTCCAGTAATTGCACTGGGCGGCGCAGACCATGTGCCGCCTGCGACAATACTCCCAACAGATCGTCCATACCAACAACACCCGAACAAGAGCAGGTGAGCAGTATGCCGCCTGGCCGCAAAACCTGCATACCAAGCATATTTAAGCGACGATATGCCTTGAGAGCCTGTGTGCGTGTACTCTGCGTCTTGGCAAAAGCCGGTGGATCAAGCACAACCACATCAAACTGCTCACCACCTCGCCGCGCCGACTCTAAATAGTCAAATACATCGGCTATAAGAAATCGATGGCTACCGGGATCCAGTCCATTGAGCGTGAAATGCTGGCGTGCCGCTTCGATTGCGGGTGCAGAAATATCCACGCTCGTCACAACCGTCTCCTTGCCTGTAAGTGCCGCATAGACTGAGAAGCCGCCCGTATAGCTGAAGCAGTTCAGTATGCGCCTGTTTCCCGCATACCCAGCATACTTGCGCAAGGCTTCGCGCTTGTCGCGTTGATCGATAAAAAAGCCGGTCTTCTGTCCCTGCCAGGGATCAACCAGAAATTGCACCCCGTTTTCTCGCACCGCTACCTGTGGGGGAACTTCACCAGCTGCCACTATTGGCTCCTCTACCGCTAAACCCTCGCGGCGGCGCGATTGGCTATCATTGCGCAGCAGTAACGCGGATACACCCGTCTCCTCCATCAGTGCATCGATCAACAAAGGGCGCAAGCTTTCCATACCGGCGGTGGAAATCTGTACTACCAGTATATCCGCGTAGCGATCCACCACTAATCCCGGCAAACCATCACCTTCGGCGTGGACCAGGCGATAGCAGTTCGTCTGCCGCAGGTCAAATACCTGCCGCAACTCGATTGCGCTGTGAATACGCCGGCGTAAGAATGCCGCGTCGATAGCTTCATCAGCATTGTGAGTCAGGATGCGAATAGCAATATCTGTCTGCGGGTTATAGTAGCCGCGAGCAACAAACTGGCCCGTCGCAGATTTGACATCGACCAGTCCACCTGGCTCTATCCAATGAGGCGGCTGCTGTAGGGCACCGGAGAATACCCACAGGTGTCCACTCAGCAGGCTTTCCTCGCGATGTGGTTTCAGGCTGGCAGTGGGATAACGAATGGGTAATGACACAATAAACTTCCTTCCGCTCAAAGTTTTTAACGAACAAGCGCAACAAGCGGGGCATTTGACAGAGCCAAACACCCCGCTTGTTGCGCTTTTCTATTAAAAACTTTGAGCACTATTATCGTGCAACTTGATGGCAGCGATAACCGGGTCGGTGTGATGCTCGGCAAGGCGCATCTCGGCGTCGCGCAGGTTGATCGCACTATTAATCAGCGCGATATGCGTATAGGCCTGCGGGTAGTTCCCAAGCGCAACATTGGTGCTTATATCGATCTCCTCGGAAAACAGGCCCAGGCGTCCAGAATAACTCAACAGGCGTTCAAAGAGCGAGCGCGCCTCTGCTACCCGTCCCTGCATGGCAAGGTTATCTACCAGCCAGAAGGTACAGATGGTAAAAGTGCCTTCTGAACCGGATAACCCATCATCGGAAAGGTAGCGATAAACGAACCCCTGACTGTCGGTAAGCTGTTCCATGATGCGATCGACCGTCGAACGCATGCGCGGGTCATCCGGTGGGATAAACCTCACCAGTGGCAACAGCAGGCTTGATGCATCGAGGGCCGTATCATCATAGGATTGGGTGAAGGCTCCGACAGAAGTGTTGTATCCATGGGTCAGGATCTCGGCGCGCATCTGGTCGCGTATCAGACACCAGCGTGGCAAGTCGGCATCGAGAGCGAGTTGTTGCGCGGCACGGATGGCCCGATCAAGGGCAACCCAACACATCACCTTGGAATACACGAAATGGCGCGGGCCACCTCGGACTTCCCAGATGCCGCTATCGGGCTCCTGCCAGTGCGCACATACATGCTCTACCAGGGTACTCATCATTGCCCACAAGGGGCCATTGAGCGATTCACCATAGCGTTCAAAGCCGCCCTGGCGGCGATAGAGATGGATACAGTCCAGCACCTCACCAAAAACATCGAGCTGCTTCTGATCTGCCGCGCCGTTGCCAATGCGCACCGGGCTCGAATCACAGTAGCCGCTGAGGTGCGAGAGTTCCCGCTCTGCCAGGTCACGCTCACCACGAATACCATACATGATCTGCAGATCTTCCCCGTTGGCATAGGAGAGACGGCGCAGCCAATGCGTGAAAGCCCGCGCCTCATCGGTAAACCCAAGCACGTTCAAGGCATACAGCGTAAACGTCGCGTCGCGCAGCCAGGTATAACGATAATCCCAGTTACGCCTCCCACCAAGGCCCTCCGGCAAAGAAGTTGTAGGAGCAGCCACAATGGCGCCCGTCGGCGCATACGTCATCATCTTGAGCGTGAGCGCGCTGCGCTCTACCTCTGCCATATATGGGCCGTGGTAGATGCAGCCCTTGAGCCACTTACGCCAGCAGTGCAGCGTATGCGCCAACTCGTGGTCAAAGTTGCGCTGGTGCAATTCGTATTCGACCAGGCGACGAGCAGCTTGCAGACTGCGACCCACGCCCAGGGCAAACAGCACTCGTTCACCTTCACGCAGCGTCATCTGCACGATCACCGATGGGTGTTTCTCTCCCTCCTCTTGCTCAACACTCGTGGTGAAGGAAGCGATGCGATAGGCACCCACCATCGCCAGCCCAACGTATTGCCGCCCGCCGCTGATGACTGCCCCCGTGTTATCTGGAGCAAGCGTTATTTCGCTCTGCGCGGCTGCATAGTCTGGGCTGACTTTGAGCGTCATGGTAACGGGAAGTTCACCATAGGTACACTCGACACTGCGCACCAGGCAATGGCATGAGCCATCGTCGCGTGTCCAGGTATTATTGTTCATGCCCTGGTACGGCCAGGCACTAAGGGTCTCCACCGGCATGAAGTCAGTCAACACCACTTCACCTACTGTACTGCTGAATTTGGTTTGGAGTACATTGCTACCGCGCAGGTAGCGTTGTGACCCAGGGATCGCCCTGTCGGTGGGAGTAATCTGGAAGTAGCCCCCTTGCTCCGCATCAAGCAACCGGCAAAAGAGAGCCGGACTATCGAAGTCTGGTAGACATCCCCAGTCCACCGAGCCATCTGGACTAACTAATACGACAGAATGACAATCACCGATGACTCCATAAGAATTGATTGGTTGATAATTGCATGAATTCTGGTTCATCCCAACCACAGCCCCTTTGAATGTGAATATTATGTGAAAAATTTTAGTAGAACCATCAGGCTCCTTATGTCAGATTAAAACGGAAGAAACGACTCAACAGTAACAACATATTAGTACCAATTTTTTTAAGGTTGTCCGTTATTCATAGGGTCTATATGCCCGCTAAAAATCCCTCGGTTATACATAACATCAATAAGTTGAATAGTATTCCCTGGACGCCACCAGAATTTCTATGTTACACTTATACGAAAGCCTTGGTAGCTGCGGACATGGCAACCACATTTGGAAGGATATGCTACCTACAACAGAACTATTTATAGAAATAGACGCGAAGGAGACCAATGGATAAATTTCAACGCATAATCCACCATCCCGCCGGTCGCATCGGCCTCACCGTGGGGTTGACTATTGGTTTAGTAGCAGCATTGATGGGTGAAGCCAGCAAAGCCTTATTTTTCGTGAGCTTCTGCCAATTTTTAGCCTCGCGGATCAAACGAACATAGTCATTAAAAGCGGAACTCACCTTTCAGAGGGAAAAGCGGCGATGCGACTGCGTTCTCGCGAGAACGCAGTCGCATCGCCGCTTTTCCCTCGAGCGGAACCACTGTGTACCTGGATCAATTCGCCCTGGCATCCCTGCTGTCTCTTGAACCAGCGAGAGTGCCATTTTGGTGGAGAGGGTTGGCTCTCCTTCGCAGGTAAACGCATCAGATACAGCGGGAAGCTTTCTTCCTCCAGTACCTGCTTTACCTCGCTGGTATCCAACAAGACCCCTGTCCCCTCACGAAGAAAATGCACAATGCCCTCACACTCCAGTTCTTGAGCGAAGACGTGGATACTCTCTACCGTATTGTGTGTAGACAGTTCAAGCCGTGCAACAGGGACCTTCCTGTATGTCGCTTGCTGTTGTACAACCTCCAGGAACTCCCTGGACGGCTGCCGGGGGTCTGGCTGTACGCCCTGCATAGCCTGGTGTATCAGAGAGCAAGCTACAAGGGTAGCACCACGCTGCTGAGCCAGCATGAGTGCATTGTCAACGGCACATATGTCAACATGCTGGGTGAAAGGAAGGAGCAGACGCATCATCACCTCATACTGATCGCCATCATTTCCTGTTCGCCACCAAGGTCAAACAGCAGGCTCATCATGCTGCTCGACCTGTTGCATTTTCGTCCCGAGTGCTATAAAGAACCTACCCAGGGCACCAATCAGGTGTTGGACACGGCTCAGATACGACTTGCGCAGATGTGCCAGTCGATGCCGCTGTTCTAGCTCATTTTGCCGCTCATGAAGGCGCTCCAACAGGAGATACTCTTCGTTATGGATGTGTGTCATGCCTTTTTTCTCCTTCCGGTACATTGTTCTTGCCTATAAGCAATCTCTATCGTTTTGTTCCTAAAAGCCAGTATAGGCTGTTACCGTTCTTTCCACATCAGGCAAGCAGGTGAAACTGACCTCCAGCTTTCGGGGGATGATGTCTCACCCTTTCGGGTGAGGGAGCGGTAGGATATGCTGGTGGGGTGTTCCGAGCGTCCTCTCCTGGCCTTTGCGCGGCTCAGCATGGTACACTTGGGAGTAGTGTATTAGTGGACGTGGTCTCCCATTTAGTGGGAGAACGGTCTCACTCAAAGGAGGAAAAGCTGTGGTGATTCGGGTGTTGCTTGCGGACGATCATGATATCGTGCGCGAGGGACTGCGCATGTTCCTCGGGATCGACCCAGAATTATCCGTGGTGGGCGAAGCGGCTGATGGAGAGGAAGCAGTCGCACTCTCGCGACAGCTCCGGCCTGATGTGGTGCTCATGGACTTGCTCATGCCGGTGATGGATGGGATCGCCGCTATTGCTGCCATTCGTCGCGAACTGCCAGAAACCGAGGTCGTTGCGCTCACGAGCGTCTTAGAAAGCGAGGCAGTGGTTGGCGCAGTGAAAGCCGGGGCCATTGGTTACCTCCTCAAGGACACCAAAGCTCCCGAACTCCGTAGGGCGATCAAAGCAGCGGCGGCCGGGCAAGTCCAACTCGCTCCCCAGGCTTCGGCCTATCTCCTGCGCAAAATACAGGCTCCGCAAACGCCAGTGGCTTTGACCGAGCGGGAAGCGGAGGTGCTGCGCCTGCTCGCCCGGGGGCAATCCAATAAAGAAATTGCACACACCCTCCAGATCGGCCAGGACACCGTCAAGACCCATGTTGGCCATATCTTTGCCAAGCTCGATGTGCAGAGTCGTGCCCAGGCTGTCCTGTGCGCGATACGTCTTGGCCTGGTCTCTACCGATTATGGAAAACAGCCGAAGACGAACAGAGGAATGGATCATGAAGCACGTTGAACGCTTCCTTTCACCAGACACAAGTGTCGAACCGCGTTGGAGACGCTATATGAGCGATAGCCTCCTCGCCACTGGAGGAGTCGCGCTTATCACCAGTGTGATCGCAGTCGCTCACCTTTATCCTGGTATCCCGACCATTTCGTATCTCTACCTACTGCTGGTCGTTGCTTTAGCAGGGAGACGCGGACTGTATGCTGCCATCTTTGCATCACTGCTGGCCTTTCTCGCCCTTGATTTCTTCTTTTTTCTCCCGCCGTACACGTTTATCATCGTCAAAGTAGAAGATCTCTTCACACTGCTTGTCTTCCTGGTGCTGGCCATTATTACTGGCCAGTTAGCTTCGGCTCAGCACCGGCGTGCAGAGCAAGCCAGTAGCCGGGAGCGTGAACTCCGTCGCCTCTACGAGCAGGCGCAAGAGCTCGCGGCCCTCCAGGAGCGACAACGCCTGGCCCGCGAGTTACATGACTCGGTCTCACAGACCCTCTACGGCATCGGTCTGGGAGCACATACCGCCCAGGAAGTCCTGGAGCGCGATCCTGAGCAGGCCATGGCCTCGCTGGAGTACGTGATTACGCTCGCCGAAGCTGGACTCGCCGAGATGCGTGCGCTCATCTTCGAACTGCGCCCGGAGTCCCTGGAAACCGAGGGACTGGTGGCAGCTCTCACAAAACAGGTGGTGGTTCTGCATGCACGCTACAAACTGGCCGTCGAGACGGACCTGGGCGAGGAGCCTGATCTCTCCCTTGAGAAGAAACATGCCCTCTACCGCATCGCCCAAGAGGCATGCCACAATATCGTCAAGTACGCACGCGCCAGCACAGTTGTTCTCCGGCTCGCAGAACAGAAAGACGAGATCCTCCTGGAGGTGCGCGATAACGGGAGAGGCTTTGACCCGACAGGCTCATTCCCGGGCCATCTCGGTTTGCGCTCCATGCAGGAACGGATCGAGAAGGTGAATGGAGCCTTCGCAATCGAGAGCACCCCAGGTCAGGGGACGTGTATACGTGTCCGGGTTTGCAAATGAACGCGACTGACAGAAAATATCGGCAGGAATACTTAACATGAACAATGTTGTGAAATACCACCCACATGTTTTCACTTTGCTGTTAGTAATCTGACCAGCTTCAATTGAAAGGAGAAAGCGAGATGGAACAGTTCCTCACTTCCTTGCCTGATGGGTTTCTCGATGCACTGGTGAACGAACTTGACACCCCCGATGTGATCGGGATCACTCTGGGTGGCAGCTACGCGCGAGGCGAGGCTACGCCGTACAGTGATGTCGATCTTGCCTGTTTCTTACATGAGCAAAACCCTTTGCCCCCAAGGCGGTATCTCTATCGTAGTGGTTATCTCCTCAGTATTGCATTTATCACTGTTGCCGATATCCGTCAGAGACTCTCGCAACTCCCAGATGCGCTCCTTTTTGTGGCAGGGCAGCGTCAGGTCCTCCTAGACAAAGATAGCTCGGTGAAGGAACTCCTCCAGGCGATTGCCTCGTTCAACTGGGCCTCCTTAGAACAGCATGCCAGGGGATACGTCAGCTTTCAGGTAGCTATGCTTGCAGAACAGGCTCACAAGATTCTCAGTGTCTGGTCGCAAAACAACCACCTCGCGCTCTCCTACGCCACGACGAAGCTGCTGTTCGCACTGACCGAAGTGATGACGGTCCGCTATGGAGTCCTCATCAAGAATGATAGTACCTATTACCAACAAGTTCAGGAAGCCGTTGGGCTGACCTCACCGTGGACTGCCTTTCATCAGCTTGTGACAGGAGCACAGACCCAGGCACCGATGAAGGAGCGGGCAAAACAGGTCCTGCATCTGTACCAAGAAACGGTGAAGTTGGCAAAGCCCATGATGCAACAAAGCCACCTCGAGGTAGCTGAGCAAGCAGTACAGATCATCGATGACGCTCTTCTCACATTGAGGACGAATACATCCGCTGATCCCATTCCGTAGGTTTTAAGGGATGAGATCGAGCCATCCCTTTGCCGCTTCCTCTACACAACATTCGGGATGGCATCAAATCCCTCCACCGGCACCTTTACAGAAGATCAAAATAATATCGCGCCGAACACATAATTTGAGAGAGTAAGCTGTACAGTATCAAACGACGCCTACCCTCTCGAAACAGCCTCAGAAGCCATCTGAACTGCTTTCCTAGTCCCTTATAGCCACCCGGCCACATCCGGCGCAAAGTACGTAATAATCATATCCGCCCCCGCCCTTCTAATACCCGTCAGCACTTCCATTGTCACCCGGCGTTCATCAATCCAGCCATTTTGGGCGGCGGCCTTAATCATGGCAAATTCGCCGCTCACATTATAGGCCGCAATTGGCAGATTGCAGCGATCGCGCACCTGCCGTATCACATCCATATAGGCCATGGCCGGCTTGACCATCACAATATCGGCCCCCTCCGCGATATCGAGGTCTACTTCGCGCAGAGCCTCGCGCGCATTGGCCGGGTCCATCTGGTAGGCGCGGCGATCCCCAAATTGGGGAGTTGAACCGGCAGCTTCGCGGAATGGGCCATAGAAAGCGGAGGCGAACTTGGCGGAATACGCCATGATGGGAGTCGAGCTAAAGCCCTGTTCGTCCAGCGTGCGGCGAATGGCACCGACGCGGCCATCCATCATATCCGACGGCGCAACAAGATCGGCTCCAGCCTCGACGTGCGTGAGGGCCATACGTGCCAGCAGTTCCAGCGACTCGTCGTTTTGTACCGTGCCGTTGTGGATAAGGCCACAATGCCCGTGACTGGTATACTCGCAGAGACAGACATCGGTAATCACCAGCAGATCAGGAGTTTCAGCCTTCAGCCGGCGAATGGCCTGCTGGATAATACCCTGCGCATCATAGGCCTGCGAACCCACTTCGTCTTTCTCCGCGGGAATACCGAAAAGCAGCACCGCAGGTATGCCAAGATCAACAATACGCTCTGCCTCGCGCCCCAGGTGTTCCAGCGGCCACTGCACAATACCCGGCATCGAAGAAATCTCGCGCGGCTCACTGATACCCTCCGCTATAAAGAGAGGATAGATAAGCTGGTCAACGCTCAGATGCGTTTCACGCACAAGGCCACGCAATTTCTCGTTCTGGCGAGTGCGCCGAAGGCGCACAGTAGGAAAATTACTCATGATGGTTCTCCTGTCTTTATAAGCAAACCTGAGACTGCCATTCACAATGACGGACACAAGTTAACGAACGTCCCGTAGGGGCGGGTGTGGTGTGGAGCGGGGTGGGGACCCTTGTGGTCGCCCGCGTCCTTTCTGTGCGAGCGATGTGACCCTCCACCTACGGGCGGCCACAAGGGCCCCCACTCCACCCAACACCGCCCCCGCCCCTACGCGATGACGTCTGTTCCCAATAGCTTCCCCACCTACGGGCGGCCACAAGGGCCCCCACTCCTCATCCACACCACCCCCGCCCCTACGCGATGCGGTCGCTTCTCAGGTCTCTTTGCTACGCAATGCAAATTCTATACTTTCCACAGTTTCTTGTATCATTGCATCGTCCAGGGCTAGCGAAATAAAACACGCCTCGAACTGGGATGGAGGCAGATAGATTCCACGCGCTAGCATGTTCCAGAAGTAATGGGCGAATTGGGTGGTGTCGGATGTTTTGGCACTGGCATAGTCGGTGACTGGCTGCGCGGTGAAATAGAGACAGAACATGGCACCAATTCTGGCAAATTGCGCCGTAACGCCTGTCTCCCGTATCACTCGCTCAATGCCGTATGCCAGCAACCGGCTTTTACGCTCCAGTTCCTCGTACTGGCCTGCTTTACGCATCTCGGTCAGGGTGGCAATACCAGCCGCCATGGCCAGGGGATTGCCGGAGAGCGTACCAGCCTGGTACATGTTTCCGATGGGTGCTACCTGCTCCATAATCTCACGTTGCCCGCCATAGGCACCGACGGGGAGACCGCCGCCGATGATCTTCCCCAAACACGTCAGGTCGGGGATGATACCTGTGCGTTCCTGCATACCACCCAGAGCTACGCGGAAGCCCGTCATCACCTCGTCGAAAATCAGCAGTGCGCCATATTCTTTTGTGAGGCTGCGCAACTTTTCAAGGAAGCCGGGGAGAGGCAGCACCAGCCCCATGTTGGCAGCAACCGGTTCAACGATGATGGCGGCAATCTCCGGCGGGTAAGCGTGAAAAAGTGCCTCCACGGCGGAACTGTCGTTATATGGGACGACCAGGGTGTTGCTCGTCGCCTGGGCCGGCACACCCGGGCTATCGGGCAGGCCCATTGTTGCCACGCCGGAGCCTGCCTGCACCAGCAGCATATCAGCATGACCATGGTAACAGCCGCTAAATTTGATGATTTTGTCGCGTCCGGTGTATGCCCTCGCCAGGCGCAAGGCACTCATGGTTGCCTCGGTGCCGGAGTTGACAAAACGCACCATTTCTATCGATGGCACGCTCTCAATCACCAATTTAGCCAGGGTACTCTCCGCCTCAGTTGGCGCACCAAAGCTAAAACCGCGCTGGCTGGCCTGTATAACTGCATCTACCACGCTGGGATATGCATGGCCAAGGATCATCGGCCCCCACGACTGCACATAATCAAGATAGCGATTGCCATCAACGTCATACAGGTAGGGACCCCTGGCAGAGTCGATGAAGACAGGTTCTCCACCAACGCCGCGAAAGGCCCGTACTGGACTGTTGACCCCGCCCGGCAAGAGCTGTTGCGCTTCTTGAAAAAGCGCATGTGAACGGGAGAGCGCGAGATCGCTACCTGCTGTTCTGCCTACTGGTCTGGCCGGATTATTCACAGACTAAGCTCCAATTGCTTCTAATATCTCGTTGAGCGGTTGGGCTACACAGGTAAACATGGGAGTGTCACGCAAGGTATAGGAGCTGGCCTCGGTCTCACGCAATTCCTGTACCAGGTCAAGAAAGTCGCTGATATTGTCGGTCTCAAAGGCAACCACAAACTCCTGATCGTCCAGACCAAAGGAATAGGTCGTGTTGAGTGAGACCGATGGATAGGTCAGCCCGACGCGGATATGCTCATTCATCATGCGCTTGCGATCAGCCAATGGCAAGGCGTACCAGGCGCGCGTCTTCACAAACGGATAGACGAACAGGTACTTCTTATCTTCAGGTGTAATCACCAGGCGCGGATCATGGACACCGCGAGCATTCTTGCCAACATAGACGGAACGCTTGGTCATAGAGAGAAAGGCGTGTGCCTCGCGCAGGTACGGCCCCATCGCGCTACGGCGAATACGACTGCTCAAGCCTTGCAGGTCTTCAACCGTATAGGTCGCCTGCCACAGCATAAAGTCACAGTCGGAACGCAGCCCGAATAAACTGTAGCTGCGCACAAGCGCACGTTCTGTGTACTCCTCGAAGGTACTCTCAAGCTCCTGCTTACCTCGCTGGCGTATCTCAACAGGGAGCATTTGCCACTGGGAGTCAAGTTTATAGAAGGCGAAGCGCACCAGTTGACGCGGCTGTTTCGGTTTGGGTGGTGTCGCCTGTTCAAGGGTAGCCGAGATTGGCCCCTCTTCGATTGTCTGTTCTGTCATGCGAAATTATTCCTCTGATTCCAAGATTGCCTCGACAAGCCCATCGATTGTAAACTCTTGCGCCTCGATATGCACTTCGAGGCCGAATTCACGAGCCGTCTGCGAGGTAATCGGGCCAATACACGCAACCTTAACGTGTGGGTTGCTAGCCCCACACTCATTAAGCCATTGCATAAAACTACGAACGGTCGAAGAACTGGTGAATGTTATTATGTCAATTTGCCCGGTTTGCAAAAGATGCCATACCTTGCGTCCCTGCTCATCGTCTCCGGCCACAGGCAAGGTGTGATAGGCGGCTACTTCATCCACCACGGCTCCCGCCTGCTGCAATTCGGTGACCAGTATTTTGCGAGCCCCGGCTGCTCGCGGTAACAATATGCGTTTCCCCTCTAAGGATTCTCCCCGTTGTAATGCATCATTTTTCAGCGCGGCAGCCACACTTTCGGCAATGTATTCATCCGGCACGAGATCCGCGACTATACCATAGTGTGCCAGGGCTGCGGCAGTTGCAGGCCCAATGGCGGCTACACGCACCCCACTGAGAGCATGTGGATGATATCCCAGGCTTAATAAGCGATCACAACAGATATGTACACCATTGGCACTGGTAAATACTAACCAGGAATATGTGTCTCGAAAAAGTTCCCTCAGGGCCGTATCAAGTGGCTCCCAGTTTTGGGGCGGCACAATACGAATGGCGGGAAATTCAATTGGAATAGCCCCTAATGCTTGTAATCGCGAGCTCAAGGCTGCCGCTTGCTCGCGGGTTCGCGTTACCAGGATGCGCCTGCCTTGCAGGGGTAACAATATCATGTTCTGTTTAGACACTCGTGTGCTCTCGCCCCCTGATGGTATTTAATTTGCCGATAATTTCATCGGCACCCTGTGCCAGTGCCCGTTCCGCCAGTGTTATTCCTAGCTGTTCCACTTCTTCAATAGCGGTCTCTGCCGTCCAGCTTATACTTTGTTGCACTCGCACCTGGCGTTGTCCATCCAGACTGATGACCAGGCCGCGAAGAGTTAACTCCTCATCCAGTATCTCCCCATAAGCCGCCACAGGCAGATAACAGCCCGCACCCAACTGCCGCATGAACATGCGCTCAGCAGTCGTAGTAGCTTGCGCTACGGTATCGTTGAGAGGAGCTAGCAGTTCAGCCATCTCAGGCTCGTCGCGTATCTCCAATGCCAATGCCCCCTGGCCTGGCGCAGGCATCATGGCTTCAATTGGCAAATAGGTCACGCGATCTGCCAGGAGTTCCAGCATATCTGGTCCGTGCAACCTGTGCAAGCCAGCCGCCGCCAGCACGATACCATCGTACTCATTCGCTTCGAGTTTCCGTAAACGGGTATCGACATTTCCCCGTATAGGCAGGATTTGTGTACCTGGATACAGCCCGCGTATCTGTGCCATGCGCCGCAAACTGCACGTCCCAATACGTCCCTGGTAATCCCTTGGGGGCATCAGGGCCGCCCTCGTTTCGTCCCTTTCCTCCTGGTCAAATCGGCTCTTCCATACCAACACATCACGCACATCCTCTCGCGGGCCGACCACAACAAGGCGCAAATCCACTGGTTGTGCCGTAGGCAGGTCTTTGAGACTGTGTACCGCTACGTCGATACGTCTCTGCTGGAGAGCGCGTTCGATCTCAGTCACGAACACACCATCACCACCAATGTCTGACAAGGGCATATCGGTAACGCGATCACCCGTGGTGTGAATCCTCTCGATGGTGATCTCCAGGTTCGGCCACTGCTGCCGCAATCGCTCGATCGCCAGCTGTGTCTGTACCATCGCCAGTTTGCTGGCTCTCGTCCCGATCGTTATGTGCTTCATTTTCCTTCTCTTCCAAATCAAATAAATAGCGTAAAGCTTCGGCATAGACATGACCCTGTCCAACTGCTGCCGCATCTTTGAGCCGTAACACCGGTTTATGCAAAAGTTTATTCACTAAGCGCGTCGTGAGTTCTTGCACCGCTGCTGCCTCGCGTTGGGAAAGCGTGGGAGACATTTGCCGCAAGGTGCGGTTCAGTTCTTGTTGACGCAGCGCATCAGCATGATTGCGCAGGTCGCTTATCGTGTCAACTACACTGAGCGAGCGTAACCAGCGGTCAAATCCAGCAACTTCCTCGGCAATAATCGCCTGCACCTGTACAGCTTCCTGCATACGCAGGCGTATACCCTCGCTTACACATGCTTGCAGATCATCCAGGTTATAGAGGTGTACACCTGCTAATGAGGCAACTTCAGGCTCAATATCACGCGGCAGAGCAATGTCTATCAGCAGCAGCGAACGACCAGCACGCCGCTTCATCACCTGCTGCACCTGGTCGCGAGTGATAATTGCGCGAGGTGCGGTTGTCGAACTGATAACCACATCAGCCTCTACCAATGCCTCTGAAAGTTCCGAAAATGAACGATGTACGGCACCAAAGCGTTGCGCAAGGTCAACAGCGTGGGCCTGTGTGCGGTTTATGATGATCAGCCGTCGTGTGCCATTATCGCACAGATTACGGGCGGCGAGCTCGCTCATTTCCCCTGAACCGATCAGCAAGACGCAGGCATCATCGAGTCTGGGGAAAAGTTGTCGTGCTAACTGCACGGCAACATGGCTGACCGAAGCGGCATTGCGGCTGATAGCAGTCTCACTCCTCGCGCGCTTGCCGGTTACCAGGGCTGCGCGAAACAGGGCTGAGGTAACAGGCCCGGCATAGCCACCGCCCTGCGCAATCTCTAAGGCTTCTGAGACCTGCCCCTGGATTTGAGGCTCGCCTGGAACTAGTGAATATAAGCCACTGGCAACGCCAAAAAGATGGAATATCGCCTGTTCGTCGACAAAGTCGTAACAGTGTGCCTGGAGTTCGGCAAGCGTCACCTGGCGAGTTTCACTTAATACCTGAAGAAGATTTGTTTTTCCCTCATATATCTCTGGACAGACTGCGTAGAGTTCAATACGGTTACACGTTGAAAGTAAAACACTCTCCTGCACCACCTGTTGTGCAGAGAGAAGTACCTGGGATACCTGGCGAAGTGAACAGGCCAGCCGTTCACGTAATGCTATGGGTGCAGTGGTATGATCGACCCCAACAACGATAATATGCACGCAAACCTCGTAAATCTAAAATTTCTATGTTACCTACTTGAGATTTTAGCGTTTTTTCGCCAATAGTCAAGAGCAAAGAGACGGATATCCTATCAGATTTACGCTCAAATAAACTTTTGTCCTAAAAACCGTTCACTCTCTTGACATCAAGCATATTAAATCTTACCATTACACAAGATACTATATTAAGTTCAGATAGAAAAAGGAGGTGCGTACAACCAGAGGAAGCATGGGCAAATACATAATCTTCCTAACCCACACAGGGGGATTGGAACAATATCCTTGTAACGAGCGCCTACGCAACCCACAACGTAGTTAAATCCATTCAAAATGAAGGAGTAATACACTCTATGGACGCTCAATCCCATCAACCAAGGAACATTGTAGGATCTGAGGATTTCGAGAAGTTGCCCAAGAAGCCTGTGAGCCGCCGCGCGCTCCTCAAGCTTGGTCTACTGGGCACCGCCGCTACCACGCTGGCAGGCATTGATGCCCTCGCCTGGGTCCCTAAACGTATCGCCCACGCGACTCCGAGTGGCTCATCCTTCTCGGACATCCAGTTCGACATCGGAAACTTCATTGCGCCTGCCCAGACCATCAACGGCGTTCTCTTCCGCTTTGGGCCTGTTTTCACCATCTTCCTCACCGCCCAACTCAACTGGACCCCCAGCAGGGAAGATCAGGATGAGCTCGCGGAGGCTCTGAACACCATTGAGGCGGTCTATCCGTTCAGCCCCAGTGGCATCTTCACCTTCATCTCCTATGGCCTCCCGTATTTCAGTAAGCTCCCTGGCGGGCTCACGGGAAGACTGGTCAGCAGTGCCATGCCGCGCCTGCTCTCAGATAACAGCCGCTACGCGCTGGAAGAGGCCGTGCCCAGCCCCACCGACGTCACACCGGGCGGGTCCATCACCAAGCAGACCTTCAACGTCCCGGTGGCCATCGAGTCGAACGATGTCCTCTTCACATTCCGCAGTGACCATTTGGGCAATATCTACGATGTAGTCAACTGGCTTCTGGGCAGCGACGAGCTCGGCGAATACTTCGTGTCCTCCCCGGACTTCGCCTTCACCGGCCTGTTCAACTACACTACCATCCGCACGCAGTTCACGCAGATTGGGCTACCGCGCCAGGTTGCTAACCAGAATAATCTGCCCTTTGCCGGTCGCGTGAATCCCACTACTCCGATGTGGATGGGCTTCTCCGATCAGCAGGTCGCCGCCAGCGGCCCCGCGCCAATCGTGACTTTCGTGGGGAATAGCTCGGCGCGCTTCACCACCGCGACCAGTGGCAGCTACTTCGACAATGGCAGCATGCAGCACCTCTCGCATGTCATCCAGGACCTGAATCAGTTCTACGCGCAACCCGCTGAGCCGTTCACGGAACGCGTCCAATATATGTTCCGTACTGATCCCATCCCCTCGCTGGGCAACCAGGATCAGTTTACCGACGGTGGTGGCACGGCCTTCCTGGCCAATGATGCCTCTGTCTTCCTGAAGTACCAGACACAGGGAGTGACGGAGGCCAGTCAGACTGGACTGGATCTCGGGCCATTTGGCGATGATCGTAACCCTATCAACGATCCCGAACCTCCTTCGAGCCCCGACCCCAACGACGTCGGCAAACGACGCCCGCGCATGGGGCATCTGTCGGCGCTGCAAATATCCTCGCGCGCCAGCGACGGCACCCCCGTCCATATCCGTATGGACGGCCCGGGATTCAGCGCAGGCGACGTGCCCGATGGCTCCAAGCAGGCCAAGCTTCAGTTCACGGTCTTCGTCCCTACCGCGGACTTCTTTAGGACCTTGCGTTCGAACCAGGCAGCATTGCAATTCCAGGCGCCGCAAGATAATAACGGCAATCCCACCGGCCTTGGCGTCCATTCGGACGATAATGGGATAGAGCGCTTCCTCACCGCGACGCGCCGTCAGAACTACCTGATACCGCCGCGCCGCAATCGTGCCTTCCCTCTGGTGGAATTCACCTATAGCTCTCAGTCCCACCCGCACCCCAGGACCCGTAAGCCGCTATCAAGGTCACGTATAAAGAATCTCTAAAACGTTGCTATTCAGTATCTCTTTTCGCCTGTGGCAACGTACCATGGATGGAGTTGCGCGTCGCCGCAGGCGAGAAGAAGTCAGGTTTGCTCTCACATGATCTTCCAGGTGTAGCCAGCATCATGAGAAAATGAGACGCGATTGCGCTGAGCTACTCCGCAACCCACTTGACGCCCTCTTCAGTATGTGCCAGCCGTCCAATGGTGGGGATATGGGTGGCAATCAGCAGGGCATTCTCGGCCAATGCGGCCTCTGCCAGGGCTTGGCGACTGGCAAGGTTAGTGCCAGCGTTTGCCCACTGGGCCATCCAGTAGGGCTGCTCTACCTCGACCGGGTGATGGTAGAGGTCGCCCAGGCAATAGAGCGTCTGGCCTCCTGAGTGAATGCGGACAATCTGGTGACCACTTGATTCGCCGGGTGCGGCGATGATCCGTACTTCAGGGATGAGGTCACGATCTCCGTCAACCAGCTCAAGTAAACCCAGTTGATGGAGGACTCCAAAGGTGCGACTGTCCTCAGAATCTGGGTTCTGGAGTGCTTCCTGTGTTTCGGGGTTTTCCCAATCGGCCTTTCCCAGGTAACAGCGAGCATTGGGAAAACATGGAATATAATGCCCATTGCTCTGAGTTGTGGCACCGGCGTAATGGTCGAAATGGGCATGGGTAATCACAAGGTGAGTTACGTTCTCGGGATAGATACCATTCCCCATAAGCTGAGCGATCAAGCCTGGCGGCGGCTGGTAATGCGGCGGAGCGTAGGGCGAGTCTGGCGGGGCAGAAAGAGCGTAGTCGTTGGCATCAACCAGCACCGATGCGACGGGCAGCGCGATGTGGATGCACTGGCTGGGAAAGAGTAATGGTCGTTCAAAATCCGCAGCGTAGCGAGGTCGCCACTCACTCTCAGAGACGTTTATTATCTCCGACATGTTCAGCAGTAAATCGCCTACGTTAACCACTGTAACCGTTGCTGAGCCTACAGAAATCGTGCGCACGTATTCATCCATGGCCATCTCCCTTACAATCAAAACGTTCAAAATCTACTATGAACAAGCATACACCCAAGGGTCAAGCTGTGTTTATCTTGTCTATACATCCCCCCCTTGTCGCTCCACCGCTTCTGTGATAGTATCCGTCAAGAGGATTTAACAATACTGATGTTTTGATAGAAGGATCATAGAAGAGCATACCCAGAAAGTAGCCCTCCTACCTCTGATATGATACACTACTGATAAAGGGACCAATGCTTGCAGAAACGAGGAGAACCGATGATTGAGCGATTACAGCAGGTGCTTTCGCGGATTGAACAGCTTCCCCCGGAAGTCCAAGAAGAGGCCGCAGCACAGCTTGAGGTACTCACTGAACCTTTTCAAGAGATACCGAACGAAAAGACGAGCAGAACTCGAGAGAAGGGCACAAGCCTTGCAGGTGCATGGAGTGATTTAGCGTGGGATGACGAAGCGGAGGCCTTTGACCGCATGCGTCATGCGACTCAGCCCACGCCCCTCATTGAATTATGAGGAGCTATCTGCTTGACAGTCCAATCTTGACTGACTATCTCAAGGGTCGGGAAGTCGCCACGCTTGTGGAGCCGTGGGTGGACCACAACCAGGCCGCTACCAGCCTCCTGGTCTATGGAGAAATCAGCGAATATCACCACAACTTTCCTGACTTTGCTCGCCGCCAAACAGAGTTACGTGCGCTCCTGCAACAGATTTACCCCTATGGGCTGAGCTACTTGATCCTTGAGCAGTATGCCGAGCTCCGGCGCATGCTGCGCCCACCACATGGGCCTGGCCTCATCGGCGACATTGACACGCTGATTGCGGCTACGGCTCTCGTCTATGATTTGACCCTTGTCACGACTGATAGCGACTTTACCCGTGTCCCACAGCTGCATTTGATGTTTCTCCCGCGTGATTTGCTCAAGGCGTGAACCTTTCCTAAAACACTGAGACATTGTCGTTACGAGCTGGGCTAAGCTGGCAAAGCAGTGAAGTGGTTGCTCAACCCCTGTGAGACACTTATAAGGTGAGCTTATCCTTATATCAAAATATCGGAACAAGGAGCAAAAAGCAACTCATGCAAGGACCAGATCAGACAGAGATCACAACAGAATCGGTAGAGCAGCAAGAGCAAAATATATCCGACGAATTAGAAACAGCCGACCATACGATATCAACACCTTCTTCCAGTCGAGTAGTAAATGAGAAAGAATTTGATTGGCTGGCTATCGGTGTTGTAATCTTAATTGCCGCGCTCTTCGCTCTTGCAGCACGTCTCAATCCACAACCACCTACCTCCATCGCACCGATCGCAGTGCTAAGCGCCACTGGCTGCGGGCTACTGGTGACAGCCATCCGCAAACTGCGCACTTCCCAACGTCCTGGCTTGTTTGAAGCAGGACTGGCTGGCCTCATGCTGGCACTCTTCCAGTTTATAGCCGCCATCACCTATCCCCATGTAGTTGCCACACTCAGCACTGCCAGTGATGAAAGGCTGGGTTTTCTCACCACCTGGGCATTAGTCGCCGCCTTCTCCATTATCTTTAGTCTTGTAGGCGCGACGCTTGGACACCTGGCCTTTGCACCACTGCGGCCCTTACCAGTAGACAAACAATCAAACAGTTCACAAGCCGCTGATGAAACCGAGAAGGTCGAGGCAAAAGAAGAAATCCGGGAGAGCGATTTGCCGCATCACGAGGCAAAGCAGCGTCCACTGCTCAGTTATGTTATCACAGCCTTGTTGTTCGGATTGGCTCCAACCGTGGTAGGCTACGTTTTTTCGGCGGCTTTTGACTACATGCTCAGCGCGTATCATTTTTCCCCTGGCCCCTATCCAACGCTGCGGTTACTGAGTTCTCTGCTGTCATGGCAAATTCCCATTCCAGTCAACCTCAGTGGCAGCGACCCCAATACAATGATATTTCTGTTATGGCAGTTGTGGCGTTTCCCTGTCTTCCTTGGTAATCCAACCATGTTTGATGTGCAAGCCCTGGAACCATTTGTTTTCAATGCTGCCGCACTGGCTTTGTTATTGCTGACTATGCGCGAACACAACTCAACTGCCACAAAACCCGCTTCATCTCTGCGTTGGCCGCCATACCTGCTGCTGGAAATCGTCTTAGGATTGGCACTTGTGCTCCCCGCCGATCTATGGATAGTCAGAGGGTTACAGGGGCTGTTGCAAGACCCCATCGTTGCCATCCCAATACGAACGCTGTATATCCTGGACCAGACCACATTTGTGCTAAACCTTGTCACAGGTCCACTACTGTGCCTGGTAGTAGGAATAATCTTGCGTCTGTTCAGCGACAGAAAAAACCAAATGGATAGTGCAAAGTACGCTCGGCGGGAAAATAAGCCCAAACATAAGTAGGAAAATTGATTAACAAACCTAAGTATTGGTGTTATATTCGTTACAAACACATAGTCCTTTATGAGTTCAGAGAAACACCGGAAGAGATAGTTCATGTTTTACTGTCCAATGTGCAACGCAAAAGTTTCAATCAAAGCACCTTCCTGTGAAAAATGTGGCTACATTCTGAGCGAAGAAACTCCCTCACCTACTCCTATATCGGCACCGGGTCCAGGCCTTATCCGCCCGGTTGGCATAACACCACCTCCAACTCACCCGTCCAATCCACCGCCATCCTCACAATTTATTCGACCGGCTTTTTTGCCCTCAAAAGGACAG